>SDBT01000900.1_pt1 | contig 49887 bp, 71 predicted proteins | sample 2277101 | NCBI WGS metagenome assembly SDBT01 (sample SAMN10404973, study PRJNA504765) | marine sediment metagenome | isolation source: marine sediment core GS10_PC15, 103 cmbsf | place: Arctic Ocean: Southern Knipovich Ridge | collected 2010
TGAATTAATGACAGGAAAACAAAACAAAATCCCAAGTTCAAATTCAAAAAGGTAAGAAATTAGGAAATTCCCTGGGTTAACTGCCCAAGAAGCCTGTATTAAATTGGGGGAAATCTTTAAAAAAAACGAATAATTCCCTTAAGATAATCAATGCCCGTCCTGTTAAATGATGGAATTGCTAAAAGTAGAGATAGATTGAATGAAGAAGAAAGATACTGACAAAATAGCCGCAAAGCTGATGGACAAAGAGTTTTGCCCCCGGTGCAACATGGAGATGAAAAGCATGGGCTCCGAGGAGATGTATTGTTGTTATGCATGTGGAGCTGTTATTGCGTTAACTAAAGAAGCAAAAGAATTTCTAGCAAATCATACAATAAATAATGAAAGCTAAGAAAGCGCCTAGGCCGAAAAAGCCTGAGCTTAGCCCTGAGAGGGAGAGGCTAAATGATCTTAATAGGTACAGCGCATTGATAAGCTCGCATCTTAGGCAAAAAGAAGATCTGGCTAAAATAATAGCAAAAAAGCTTACTGTAGATGAAAAGACTACACACATCTTAAATATCAATGAACTCGGAGAAGACACCGAATATGACGAAGCCGTACCTAAAACTATTTTTGTAGCTGCAGACACAAAGACAGCAAATGCAACAGTAAGCTTCCTGATAGAATACTACGACCAGCAGATTAAGGAGATAGAAGAGAAAATACGTAACTTCAGGTTATGAGTGATGAAGAGGAGGCTAAGCTTATAGCAGATAAATTGATGGGGCTATACGATTGTATCAAATGTGGTACGCCCTTAAAGCACAAAAAGGGTACGAACATTCACGTCTGCCCCTCATGTGGTCAAGCTACGGCTTATCAAGATAACGGGTGGAAAATGAGTATACCAGAAAACCTCCTAGGAAAGCAGCCTACGGTTAGCTATGATCCTATATACGAGATCCCTAGAGAAACTTGGGCAGATGAGAATGACGAACTAGAGAACTTCTCTTGATTATGAATGATGAAGCTCAAAGGATCGCAGCTAAGTTGGTAGGAGGAATAGTATGCCCTGATTGCGAGGAGATAATTGAACCACACAAGTCTTATGATCTTTCATTTGAGTTCACTAACGTGTTTTCATGCAAAAAATGTGATTCATATTGGAGGTCTAGTGATAAAGGAGAAAATATAGAGAAAATACCCTTTTAAATAAAAATATAGCATGAAGAAGTTAATAACAATAGTGTTGCTTGCATTCATCCTATCAGGATGTGCAGGGAAGGTCTGTGGAACCTATAGCGGCTCACAGAAATACAACATCTTCGGTAAGGAGAAGAAGAAGCGGTGTGGCCCAAATACTAAGCAGCTAAATAAAGCTACTCAGATTCGTTAGTCTTCTTGGCTGTAGGCGTAGTAACCGGGTTAAGGTTGTTTGGCGCCTTAGCCAAAAACTCAAGCCTCTTTAGAGCCTTAGTCCCTTCACTAGTCTTAAAGACCTCTACCTGGTCGCCTAAGCGCTCCATGTCGTCAAAAGTCCCTGGCCCACGCTTATCAAAATAATCATAGGTAATGGTGAACCCGTCAACTGCTACCTCTAGCTTTGGATTTTTTAAAAATGGCATATCTATACTATTTAATTGTTTATAACCAACCAGCGATATCTACCTTTGCTACCTGTAGGTTAGCTTCAGCGCCACCCGTCCAGGTAGCCTGATTTTCTACATCCTGCAGTTCAAAGGTAAGAGGAGCATGGTCGTCTTTTCTTTCTATCCTTAAGATAGTTTTGTTGTCATATTTATATCCTGTATCCTGATAAGTTCCGTCTGCTTGGAACCAACCTGTTACAGTGCTTATACTGGCCTTCTCTATGAAGTCCCAGTTAGTACCATCACTGCTGAACGCTATTACGTCAGTAAGTGATCCGTCAACATCTGGGCCATTTGATACGTGCATAATTATATTGTTTTTAAGTTAGCAATAGCTTGAGCTATACAAGCGCAAGCCCTCCCGTGGGAGATTTTCTTACCTTCATGCTGGATATTCATTGATTCCAGACCAGCAAGAACAGCATACAGAGCTTTTATCTCTGGCGTATGCGGATCCACCTTCTTTACAGGTTTCTTAGCCTCTACGGCTGGCTTAGGAGCCGTTACAGCTACTTTCTCCTGCTTTCCACCATTCAGGTCAATTACAGTTACGCTAGCCTTCTTAGGGGCTGCTTTCTTAGTTGTTTTACTTTTTGCCATGTTATTAACATTTTAAGTTTAAAAATAGCCACCACTTGTTAAAACCAGTAGGTGGCACACTGGTTAGGGATAATCCTATAAGGAGTCCCCACCTCAGTAGCCTCTCAAGCAACTTTAACGTTTTTAAAAGCCTATAAGCTTCTTTAATGCTTTACGAAAGACTATTCCTAATACTATTAATATCATCAACCATAACCATCCTCTCACCTCTTCCCATATCGTAGGCTCCCTTGAAACTACTATTGGAACCTCTACCACCACAGTGTCTATCCTTGGGATCGTATCTCCAAGATACTTCCCTTCAAGATATATGCTGTCCCTGACTCTGATGTACCTAATCCTAAGATTATCCTTTTCTATATACACCGTGTCAAGGTCAGCAGAGAATACCGAATCTGCTGTAATGGGGGCTACAATAACGGTGTCATGTCTTACGACCTCAACCGTTACAACCTCATTTTTCAGTTCCGGATGTTTCTTTATCAGCCTACGTAGCTTCTTTTGAGGGCTACAGGCCAATATCATTATGCAAAGAACGAATATTATATACTTACTCATCTTATCTACCTACTCCTGCGAACTTTCTCTTCCCCTTCTTAGCTATCTTCTGCCTTCTCTTCTCTAAAGCTCCTCCTTTTTCTGCCCCAGTAGTCTCCTGCCCAAGATCCTTGGGAGCATTAATCGCAACCTTACGTGGAACAGGCTTACCTGTCAATTTACTTGCCTTCCCTCTAGGCGGCTTAGGAGTTTTCTTCCCCTTAAAAGAGGCTCCAATGCCCTTACAGACCCTCTTAGCCTTTTTCGTCTTCTTGTCTATTACCGTGATGCAAAATTGTCTTTGTTCTGCCATAATAATTTATTTAATAACTCCTTGGAGTCGGGTTAGATTTAATCGCGCCAATCTTCTTTACTTTCTTTTTCTTTTTATTTCTAACTGACTTTATAGCCATTGGAGCGAATTTTTTATTGTGTGCCATAATAATTAATTTAAGTCGTTTTCGTTAAGAAGCGTCAGGCTGAAGCTGTTGCTCCAAACCTCAGCTGATTCTTCACACATTTTAATAAATACGTCGTAACAGTGTGGGTCTGCAATAACTACACAACCCGCGCTCCAGCGGTCAACTTGTATAGACTCATGCTTTGAGCTAGCCCTATGGATGTTTATCCCGAATATACCTTTGTCTTCAATCCCATTGGAGTAATCTAGTTCCTTGTCCCTGTCAGCGTCCCTGATAACCGTCACGCCGTCTTTTTGCGTCAAAGCAGTATATACCCCCTTATGCTTGCCAATCTCGTGAGAGCCCTTATATTGACCCTCTTTTAGTATCGCAGTCCCTACTAAGCTTTCAGGATAGTTTTTAAGCCAATATAAGCCTGGATCTGTAGTACACGGAAAAGCCGCCATACTCCAGCTGCCTCTATATTTCCACACAACGGTAAGCATGTCATCAAAAGTATTCACCTTCCCATCTGCAGCCCGGATTCCGATAATATTCAAGTTAAGAGGTTTGCTATCGTCTTCAAAGACGGTATAGCCCTTTAGCTTAACGGCTTTTATTATCTGGTTTGCAGTTAGGTTGTTCATCTTACTTTTTCTTTTCCTTAGCTTCTCCATTGAGAATAACTGTGTCCAAAAGTGGTGCCATGACAGTACCTTTGAGCTTGTATTTCCATTCTCCCTTTTCGGCTCTTTCATCTTTTGGGTTTTTAAACTTTTCTAATGGTATCTCGTGAAAGTCTATTTCCACATCCTCCTCGTTCAACTTCTTATACGCCTCCTTAGACTTGCCCTTGTTCTTTCCGTAGCTGGTAAAAACAGCCTTGCCGTCCGGGCTTATAGTCCTCTTGATGTTTCCATTATCGTCCTTCTCCGCAAGCTTCTCGTCCAGCGTCTCTGCCATATCCTTATATTCATCTATAAGGGGCTTGCACTTAGTAATGTTCCTTCCTACCTCATACCACTCATCTATCTCTTGCCCTCCAAGGATATCTAGTGATTGAGATATTTCCATTAACTCCATATACTTTAACTTCATAACTTCAGATTTTATTTTCTTACAAATTAAACTTCTTCAATATCGCTCTAATTAACAGCTCATAAAGACTTGTTCCTGTAGCAAATGTAGTTATGATTATCTTAGCATCACAGCTATCATCTATTAGCCCCCATGCAACCCCTGTGATAGCACCTATAATTAATACAGACCATGCGGGTGCAATTAGTGGCTTCATCTCTTTCGTCCCATGAAGCACTTTTACGTTTTTCAAAATAAAATAGCTCGTAGCCATAAAGGTGAGCATGTAATAAATGTTAATGTAGTTTGTTAACCAATCCATAGTGTTTTAATTTTAGTTGTCCAAATTTATAATAATTTATCCTAAAAGACAAAAGTTGTTACCAACTACGATCCACCTTTCTTTTGACGAATCCTGTCTTTTAGCATCATCTTTATAGAATCTAATGTACTATTTACGCTATCTAGCCTTACCTCTGTATCCACCATAGTCTGCTCATACTGCGTCTGTTCACATTGCTTCTCTTCATACCAAGGGATCTCTATGGTCTCCACAGGCTCTCTCACTGGCTCTTCCTCCCTGATGTGCCCCTCAGCATAGATGTCGTCTTTATCGACGCTTACAGAGTCTATAACGAACGTGACAGCGTCATCTGCAAGCTCTAGCTCTATGGTTCCCTCAACCTTATATTCCCCATTCATGCAGGCTATAAGTATTATCGGTATAATAGAATATAGTTTGTTCATTTACCTAGCTCCTTGATTAGATCTTCAATATCATCCAAGCTTTCTTCAATCTCTCCTAGCCTATGTTCAATCAGATCTGGATTTATCTTCTCCAGATTTTCAATTCTTTTGTTTTGATCTTGGATCTTGTCTCCTTGAGAAATCATTCCAGCCCAACTGACTCCGGCCAAGAATAGAAAAGAGCCAATGGTAATGTAGTCTCTTGTTCCTAGCTTTAGTTTTTTCGGTTCTTCACTCATAATTATCATTTACTATTTTATAATTAAATCAGCATCAGCCTTAATTTTTGAAGTCATATAAGACTTAGCAGAACTACTAAGTAATGATGTAGAAGCTTCCTTTTGTCCATCTACATAATTGTTAAACTCTAGCCTCATAGTTTTCATTATCTCATTCTTTTCAGTCTTGGATAGATTGTCTATAAAGTATTTCTCCATAGCAAGCCACTTGCTTATGTTATTTTTTGCTTGTATAGATTTCCAGTTATGGACTATCATACTTTTACAAGTTCTCCTGCATATAAAGCAACATCGCCTGCGAAATTGTCCGCTACTCCATTGTCTCTTAAAATTTTTAGCCCGATTACTGTTTTGTCCGCTGCTCCTGTTATTGACATGATTACGTCTGATTGTTGTTCATCAGCAGTTTTCCCCGTTAAGTCTATTGTAATTGTAGCTGTACTTGCCGATCCTGAAAATATATCATCCCCATCTTCAGTTAAGATGTATGTAAGATCAAGTTTAATATTTTTGGCAGCTATTGTTTGCCCAGATTCAAGAGAATATCTAACCACGATATTCATATTACTACCATCATAAGCAATATTGTTCGAGATGTTATCTAATTCATCCGATTTTTGAATACCTGGGCTTCCTGTATTTGCTAATGCAACAACTATGTGTGCACCATTAGATGATAATCCTAATGTAGAACCACCGAGCCCAACAGCGTCCGCAGCACTAAATTTAATGTTGGGATGCCATGTAATGCCAAGTAATGTTTTTATCTGAGCTACAGTAGCAGCTACTATATTACCAGAAGCAAGCCTAGCTAAGAATGTACTTGCCGCCATTGCTATATTGGTTGGATTAGCAGAGCCTGCGGTTGCATTTACTTTGGCCGTATTAGCAGCCATATCGTCTAGCTTGGCGTCTGTTACTGCGTCGGCAGCTATCATGTCTGTATTTACTTGACCAGCTACAATAACCCCGCTATTCCTACCTAATACAGTATCTTCAGGGATTACCAGATCAACCGGATTAAGTGCACCACCAGAATTATTAACCTTAACAGTGTGTGCAGGCATATTAGCCATTTTAGCGTTAGACACTGCGTCAGCTGCTATCGTAGGAGCTGGGTATGTGCCAGTTAAGTCTCCAGTAGCTGAGCCGTTAGGAGCCCTTGAATCGCCTGAATCATCAAGCGTAGCATCACTAACCTTAGTATTCAAGTTAGCTAGAGTATCTGCATTATGATCTGCCCCGCCTAAATCATGCGCTTTTGGAGGCTGATTGTCAGCTAGTTCTCCGCTAAGACCAGCTACATTAATCTCATCACCACCACCATTTTCATGGCTAGTAGCATGAGCTGCAGGGGCTCCTGCAGGAAGGTTACTTATCTGTACTTTCTTTTTAGCATCGCCTGCTGCTGAATCTTCAATTATGATCTGATCTGCACCGACTGGCGTAACCTTTTCGGTTATCGCATCAATCTCGCCAGGCACGTTATCGTGTATAGCATCATCATCGGTTTCTACGTTTGGTATTATTACTGTCATTATTCTGGGGATTTAGCTAGTAACGTAATGGTATAAGTTCCTGATGTAACAGCGTTCGCTGTCCAGTTGATCTCCAACGATCCTCCTCCAAAGTCTATTATCCAAAAGATCTTAATGGCACCTGCCGTATCCAAAACTTGAGACGACGTACCTGGCACTGCATCAAACTTTGTAGCTCCAGAGGACAATAGGTTGTTCTTTAAATCTATCACTGAATCGACAGCGTCTAGGCTATCTGCATCTATTTGTACGCCTACAAGCTTGTATTTACCAAGGTTGTTTACTACAAATGACTTGTCTCCAGCTGATGCTAACTGGCTTGCTACTATCTCGCTTTGTACTATATCCATAATATTTTATTTATATAATAACTACATTAGATGCTCCATAAGCATCTGTAATAGTTGTCTTTAAAGTGTTGTTAAACAATGTTTGATCTGTTGTTGTAAATGCAGATGCCTTTGTCATATTGTATGTGCAGATAAAAGGCGTGACATCATCATTAACTAAACGTTTTGAATGAGTATCATCTTCATAAGTATGCACCTCAAATATGACATTAACAGTATTATCTTTTTGGATTTCTTTGTTCAACCCTATAATCCCTATCCTAAACCCGGACGGTATAGTTAGGCCGTTTGATTTTCCTGCTACATTTACTTGACATTCTTTTATAAAATTCATAGCTATTTAATTTTCATTTAAAAAGTTTTCTCTAAAACAGCGACCTGGCTTGTTATTTTGTTCGATGCACTAGCTGTTCCCCATTCCACCGTTAAATCAACTGCCTGAGCCCCCGTAGTATCTATAGTGTGCGTGCTGCTTCCAACAATAGAAAAGGATTTGCTATTAGGTGGATCTATGTATTCAAAGAGCCCTACGTCTATTATAGTCCCAGAAACTCCAACGCTTCTGACGGTAAAGTGGACTACAGCCCTAAAAAACTGATCTGTTACATTTCCCATAGAAACAGCTCCGCTGTCGCCTATAGTAGTAGCTCCAAGCTTGGCTTTTATCTGAAGTGTAGGGTTAGCAGTGGTGCTAAGTATACCAAACATAGAGAGATTGTATGATGATCCAGCAACCATATCATTAGCTGGGAGAGTAACCGTACCCTCGCCAGCCCCTATTAAGGTAGTCTCTACAACTGTATTAGTTACCAGCTTGTCGGCAGTCTGAGAGAACAAAGTAGACTGGTTTCCTTCTCCTACGTTCTTATCTGATAATTGTCCTCCAAAGTTTCCCATATTATGCACTAATTAAATTCGTATTCTTCAGATCCTCTATTAAAGTTCCAAGAGCATCAGCTACTTCATCTAGTGTTGTTGCATCAGCATCAAGTGTCCTTACTGTACTCAAATTCGCAAATGTAGTGTATCCTGTTGCCGTCTTTTGAAGTATGATTATATCACCATCTTCTGTCTTGAAGTGAGGTGAGCTAGTACCAGCACCGTTCGCGTCCGTTGCGAACATGCTAAATTGATTCCCTGCAACTGCCGGATCTGTCTCTCCTTCATCGAAAACTTTAATTTCTCCATCAGTATACCAAGCCATAACTACATCTCCCCCGCCAGGGAAGCGAACTGAAAGGTTATCAGTAGGGGCAACGTCATATTGCAACCTGGCTCTTTCTGTTGTATTCTCATAGAATCTAATCATGGAGTCCTCTCCAGCTGCAGCTACCAAAGAAAGACTAGCTGTAGTGTCAGAGGTGATTGCAAATGAATTATCTGATTCGTCCCAGAACATTTTAGGGCTACCTGTTACATCAACCGATATTAAATCGTTATCTATATCACTACCAGGATCAAAGGTTAAACCGCTTGCATCTAATGTTACGTTTATGGTAGGAGCAAGATTTTTCAGTACAAGTTGACCATGCCCCGAACCAGTTTCTTTTATTTGAAATATATCTGATGTAAATGTACTGTCAAGAACATCAATCACGGTAACGCCTGTTCCGCTTGATCGGATTGTAAAGTCTCCGATCATAGATGCTGTGCCAAGAGACATCCTTGTCCCGGACTGCATTATCATGTCACCAGCCGTTATCTCTATCGCATAGTTAGTGCCTGCGCCTGATGCACTTGCTATTATCCCTTTATTTATTGCAGCCGTCGTCCCAATATTAGATACAACAATCGCTCCTCCTGAGCTTACATGAGAGCTATCCTGAACGATCTCTATTCCATGTCTACTAGCCCCATCACCATGAAATCTAAACGTATAGTCAGCTGTAAATGCAGCTATATTGAAGTTAACCTTTCCTCCAAGTATTTCGAGTGTATCAGTTAAGTTGACTGTATATGTAGTTGCTACAGTCCCTCCGTCGTTTGCTACATCAAATATTCCGTTTCCATCATTAGTCCCAGATCCCATCCAAGAGCTTCCATCCCAAAATTCAACGTCAGTGGTAGTTAAGTTGTATATAGATAATCCTTCTGCTGGAGTTAAGGCGTCTCTCTGTGTCGTGTTCATCCTTGGCTGCAAAAGGCCAGAAGTTGTAGATACAAGCTCCATTAGAGCCGAAGTCTCAACAGGCGCTGTAGTCCCAATCCCGACTTTTCCACTATTTTCAAAAGAAACCCTTACCGTACCTCCTGACTTGAAGTCAAGATTCTGGTTGTAGTCTATGATAGATCCTAGATATAAGTCTTTAAACCTTAAAGAAGATGACCCTAAGTCGTTTGCATCATCAGTGTTTGGCAATACGTTTCCTACAGTAGCCATCTGAACATCATTCCCTACTACCGTCCAGTCTCCATCTGACCCTGCGAATATCGTTACCCATGAGCCTCCATCAAAAAAGAATGGAGAGTTTAAGTCTGTATCATATACTATAAGTCCTTCTAGTGGGGTCGATATAGCTAGCTTCTGTGCTGTAGTCATCTTAGGCGCTACAAAGCCCTGAGTAGTAGACTGGAGCTCCATAAGAGCGCTTGCATCACCTGATGTTCCTCCAAACACAAATGATGAATTGCCGAACGAAGCTTGATCCACTCCACTTCTCGTAAAGGTTAAGTCTGCAGTATAGTGCAGATTAGAAGACATATAGATGTTTGCGTAGCCTAAAGCTACCGTTCCTATGTCTCTTGTAGCGTCAGCGTCTGGCGCTATATTCCCAGCTACTGTTAATATTTCTGTTGGAGATGAAGTCCCTATACCTACGTTAGTTCCATTGTTATACAGAACGCTGTTAGCAAGCCAATTGGCTCCATCTGATCTTAATGTCTGCCCAGCTGTACCAGAAGGTAGTAATAAGCCTATTGAGCCTACAGTTACATTCTCCCACTTGCCTGACCCTGACTGGAACTGTACCAAGTCTAAGTCCGAAGGTGCTGCTATATCAAAGTCTGATGTTAATGTCGTTACTCGCCCAGCAGCGTCTACAGTTACATTTGCAACATTTGTTGTCCCTGGCGCGATAATGCTTGTCATACTTCCTGATGTTAGCGTATTCGCTACCATCTTGGCATCTGTGATAGTTAGATCACATATATCTACACCATCTATGGGTGTTACGTTTCTTAAGTCTGTTGTTCCTGTTATGCTTACCCCATCAGTAATAATTATCCACATTCTCATCCCTGATACCGCTGGAGCTGGGTTACCATTCGGCACTGCAGTTACCGTGTAGTCTCCATCGGTATCGAAGTCGAGGTAGTTATCCGAAGAAGCTATAAGCCTCTTTCTTACTGGGGTTCCTCCGGTATCGTCTAGCGTTTCTGTAGCGACAGCTGTTCTTACGCCATCAACATAATATACTGAGCTTCCTCCAGCCGTATTCTCTATATCTATGCTTATCCCGGATATATTAGCTGTATCACCACCGGCCTCTACGTAATTCTTCCTTATTTCCTTCGTATAAGTCTCTAGGAGAGACAAATCCGCCTTAGCGGCTATACTTGATTGGTTAGTACATATTTCAAGTCCTAGCTCGTCTATAACGTCGTTTAGCGTTGCGCCTCCAGAGAAAGAGAAGCAGGCAAACGTAGGAGTGCCGTCATAGGTCAATACGTCGCTTGTGGCTAACGCATCGAGTCTGGTGGTGTTGGAGCATATCTGGTCTCCTATCTCGTTTATAATGGTGTTTAATGAGCCTGATGGAGTTAAAGAGAAGCATCCAAAAGAAGGGGTTCCATCATATGTGGTTATGCTTGAGGTATCTATGTCTACAAGAAGATTGTTTTTTATGTTACATACCTCGTCATCTATAGCCTTTAAAACCTGGTTTAATGTAGATGGTGATGCCGGAAGAGGAACGCAAGCGAATCCTGAGCCGTCATATTCAACTACAGCTGATGTCTTGATTGGAACTGCGCTTGATGTCTGCGCTAATAAATTCGTACATGAGTCTAGTATAGCCATATTAACAAGTACTTTCTACCAATTTTGATAATAAACAATCTTTCGTATCCTGAGAAAACTGATTTGTGGCACATTCAAGTTCATCTATCACATAGTACCTCAAAAAGAGATCTGCCCAGGAAATACAGCAGGAATCAAGTCCATATAGATCTGCATCTGCTCTATCGGCAAGATCCACCAAAAGAGCGTCCTTAGCTTGTCCTAATACTGTTGCTTCGTTTAGTGCCATAATTAACAGTCGCAGTCGCAGATTTGTTTAGTTAAATTCACCAGCTTCGTAGCTCTATTATAGTCTTCTTTGCTGTCAGCTATAGATATACCATCTCTTAACACCCTCAACCTCTGAACATCAAAAAAGCATTGATCCTTCAAAAGCCTATCATCACTGCAAAACAGATCCTCTACAGTACATACAACGCTGTCTATTCTATCTTCCAGGCATCTGTTCAGGTCAAATATCCTTACCACTTTCTCTGTGGTATAATATTTCATTGTCTCTAAGTCTGGTTGTGTTATCGCAGTCCATTCTGATGGGCTTAGGTCTGGCTGGTCTCCGGTAGTTGTCGCTATAGCCTTATATAGCTTACTGTCTGCAACGTTCCATACGGCATCGTCTGACGCCTCATAAGTATCCGCTACATCCCACGTAGGAACTGTATAGAGCTCTACTTGATACACTCCATCCCCCGCTTCGGGAATAGTATATGTAGTCGCGTCTGAGGGAGCCCCAGTAGAAGGAGCTGCTATAGTGGAGTCAAATCCTGCTAGCGTAGAGAAGGTAAATACATCTGCTGAAGGGTCTGTTACAACTACAAACTTATATGCTGTAAAGTCAGCTCTTAGATGACCTGATTCTGGAGCCCCATCATCATAGTTGGAATTATCATTGATGGTCATTGTAGTGCCATCGGTACTTAGAGATATGTCTATCTCATTTGAAAGATCCCTTAGCGACGCTGCGAAATTTGCCATCTGTTACTATTTTTTTAAGGTTTGTGTTCCCTTGTTTAATACTCCTGATGCTTGTAACCTTGACGTGCATATTGCAAATGCCTCGCTTTCCGTGAACGGCTTCCCCGTCCTCTTATTCTTTTTGCCTTTTAATCCGTTAACACATGAGTCTAACTGACTTGGCATAGTTAATTAAATTTATTCAAAAATACAAATTTTTTCCTCACTCAACCAATTTATTTTTCTAGTATTAGCTTTTCTCGCTCAGCCTCTACTATCTCTTCCTCCGCCTCGGTTACTGATTCCTCGTCCTCAATTATCTGCTCAACCTCTTCCTCTGCCTTGTCTAATGCCCAATCACCATACACAAACCTTAGCCAAGCATCATCACCAGAGAACTTCTCTTCCCCGTTTATAATCCCCTGCATGGTCTTCATAGACCTAACTATTGGCCTTGTTGGTACTCCTTTTACTTGCGCTGATATTTCTCCAAGCTCTAAGAGCCCCTCAAGGAATTCCCCCTTGCTAAACTCATCAATATCTCCTGTCTCTAGCAAGTCCTTTAAATCGCCTGTTTCTGATGCAACTTTTTTTACGGCATCCCCAAATTCATCTGCAAGACCAAACACCGGAGAAGCCTCTGCCTCAAATCCAGAAAGTTTAGCATTTATAATATTCCCTAGCAGTGGAATAAATCTAAGCGGAGCAAGAAGCATTCCAATAGCTCTCTCTTCATCATCTCCACCAGGTCTTGATATCATATCAAAAAGAATTGACGGGAGTATCCATGCATAAACCATCACTCTAGCTGCCTTGCCTTTAGACAGCCTTCTCTTCCCTGCTGCTCTCAATGCTGAATATATCAAGCTGAAATACCTTGCTGGCTGACCAGAGAACATTGTTAGTAATTTTGCAGTCTCGCCGCCCCTGAGTATGTCTGGCAGGTCTTTTGTTGCCCCAGTAACCTGAGTCCTCCTTACTACGCCAATAGCTTTCTCCATCGCTTGCTCGTTTATTGGCTGACCCAGCTTCCCGCCATTCGCAAGATATGCTGCTGTAACACCAGACCTTACGGTGTGCTTATCCATATTCCTTATCATCCAAAAGTTAGCCTTGTTAATAAAGCCCTTCTTCCTCGTAAGTACATCTATTGCATCTCTATCTTTGGTTATCTCTCTTAAGTCTCTAGTTAGCGTGTCCGATCTGTTTGCTATCTCAGGTACACTATCCCATAGCTCATCCCAGCTTTTTTTGTTTTTAAAGTAAGAGCCAACGCCCTTTACGTAATCCGCCTCGCCTACCTCTGTCATAAAAGCTAGACCAGAAACCGCCTGCTTCGCAGCCGTCACTGGGTTCAATCCAAGGAATGCAGAGGTGAGCCCTTTTCTTACCTTCAGTAGCTGCCTTCCAAGCCATGTGGCGTCTATACGACCATCACCAGCTATATCTTTCAACCACTTCTTTTGTATATCAAAATGTGTTTTCCCATGCTCCTGTATTATTGCTGGCTTTAATCTCTCCAGCATGTCGTTCATATCTCTCAAGCTTATTTCATAAGCCTTATAGTGCTCTGTCCTTGATATATAGTTCATTAGGTTCTCCAGTGCGCTAAGCTTTACTGGAGCGGTTGACCCAGTCCTATCTTTTGTAAATGGCTTGAACGTAGAAGCCTCAGCATGATCTGCAAAGTTACTTGTTAAATTTACACCAGTAGATTCAACCAGCTCATCCTTAATCTTCTCCATTGGAGAAAATCCAGGGAGCTTAGGTAAGTCCATGAAGTTTGTCTTCTTGTGAACCTCATTTATCGCTGGGTATGCATCTTCATAGAATTTTAACGTCCACTTAGCAAAAGACTTCTCTTCTGGCGTTAACATGTCGTTAATTTTGTTTATAATTTTAGGAGCGTCCTTGCCGAACAGCTTAAAGTTTCCTTCGATCATACTAGCCAAATTGCCTGGATCATGTGTCTTTATAAAGACACCAATCATCTCATCTCTTGTTAGCTCTAAGTTTTCTGTTATCTTCTCCTTTTTCCTAAGAGTATTTATTAAATCCCCTCCTTCTAACTGATCTTGAACATCTTCTGTTGCGTTCTTAATGCCAGTTATCTTTGTAGCCTCTGCCACGTTCACCCTGCCTAGAAAAAACTTATGAAGCTTACCCTCATTTTGAGTCCCTTTAGAATTTTCATCTAAGATGTCTAGCATGACCTCTGGAGTCAAAACTCTTTTTACGTCAACCATCTCCGCAGAATCTTTTAAAGTGGCCTTCAGCACCTTGTTCATTGCGCCCTTCATCTTCTGCTCTCCAGTTACATCAGCTCTTGTTATCTCCTCTCCAGTCCTTTTTGTTATACCCTTTCCACCAGTTATGCTGTCTTCCAGCTGTTCTGCTATTTCAGTCCTAGTTCTTTCCGTCCTTTCTGCCGTAAGTCGATTAAACGTCTTCCCCTGCGTCTTTAGAGAATCTATCTCCGTCAGTATGTCAGTCAACTCATCTGGGGACAATAATGATAGGTGAGTTCTGTTTAGCTCTGCAAGCTCCTCCACGAGTTCTACTGGAAGCATCTGGTCTGGATTACTGCTTACCCATTGAGAAATCTTCTTTAGCTTCTGAGCCCTAAGACCTTCTGGATTTTTAAAAGATGCCGCATCCTTATAAGAGCTTAGCTTCTTTGATACCTCCGGACTAAATCTTCCAACCTTAGACCCTCCTCTCATTATAAAAGTCTTCTCGGATAAAGCTTTCTTTACGCTAGATAAAAGAGATTTTTTTAGCTGGCTGTCAGCAACATCCTCTATAGATTGATTTATTTCGTTTAGCTGCTCTGTCATTTCTTCAAATGACTTAGCGTCTGCTATCTTCTTCTTTGCTGAAGCGATTCTCTTATCCGAAACTCCTGCCAAAAAGGTTCTCGATAGTGCTTCGCTCTTTTTTGCAGTCTCTATAGACTCTACAAGCTCATCCATCCTGTTCTTCAGCTCCTGTGGATTGAATATCTTTTCTGACTTCACATCCTCCATCAAGCTTTTTGTTGTATCAATTATCTTTTCAGCCTCCTGCCTAGCTGCTTCATTAGTCCTTATCTCTTCATCCAGTATTCCTTCTTGGGCCAAGTCATCTGTTAATTGCTGCTCAAAAGCATTCTCAAACTCCTGCTCAGTAAATACATTGCTCTTGATCTTCTGCTTATACCACGTAGTCCTTTTAACTTGATCCAGGGCTAATTCTGAACCCCTAGAGATAGAAAAACCAGCTTTTACAGCGTCATCTATAGCATTGAATGCTGTGTTCGCTACGCTCTCACTGTCAATCGCTTGCCCTAGTTCCTGAGTAGTCCCCTCCTCTATATTCTTTAAGACTCTGCCTCTGATATTCCCTATAGCTGAAGAAACAGCTTGAGTCCTTGTTTTTATTTTTGGCGCTTCCTTCTTAGATTCTGCTAGTGCCCTTTCTATATCTACGTTAGACACCTTGATTATAGGCTTCCTTCTACCTGCCTTCTTTTGAACCTCTATCTTCTTGACTACCGGAGCTGCCTCAACCTTCTTCTTGGTCACCTCTTTCTTTTTGGTAACAGCCTCTTTTACCGCTTTTGCAACGCCCTTGACCTTTTCTATTATCGTTTTCTTCTCCTTTGGTTTTGCTTCCTCTACAGCCTCGCCCTCTATTACCGGCTCTGCCGCCTCTTCTGTTGGTATTACCTCTTCTGCCGCTACAGCTGGTTCAGCAGGCGGAACAGCCTCTTCTGCTGGCGGCACCCCTGCTTCCTCAAGTCCCTCTGCGGCTGCTTGCTCCTCTGTTATGTCTTCAATCCTACGCTTAAAATATTGAGGGTTACCCTCTGTATCTGGTTTCGTGAAGTATTCAAAAAGAATCCCACGCTGTTCCACCCTAATTGGAGCATCTTGTGTTGGAAGCTCGATGTCTTCAGGTAATCCTGATTCAAGCCTAAAGGTTCTCTCTGCTATTGGCTGCTCTTCAAACGTCTCCTCAGTAACAGCTTCTTCTGTAACTTCCTTTTTAAATTCCGCTACAAGCTTCTCTTCAGTAGGCATCTTATCTATAGCCTTATCTATAGATTCAAGCTCGTCTTGAAATGCATTTTTGGAATCTTCGCTTATCCCTTTTTCCTTTACAGCTTCCTCCATTGCAACCTTTCTCTCTTGTAGGTTTTTCTGCATGTCTTCATGTAGCTGTTTCCCCCTTATCTCAGCCCTTACCTCATCTTTCCTGGCTAGCCTTGCCTGTTCAGCATCCTCCAGCTTCTCCTGCAACACTCTCTTCCCCTCTGCGCTAAGCGGCTTTGTAGCTAAATCTTTTTTAATCGTTGATATCCTTTCATTTTCTTTCGTTAGCTGCTCCTCAAATTGCTTTTCTATTACAATCTCTCCATCTTCTTGAGGCAGCTTTGCCTGTTCGTCCTTTATATATTGTACTGTAGACTCTAGTATAGCCCTGCTTCTTGCGTCTAAATCCCTGCGCCTAAGTTGTTGTTTTACCGCAACACCTAATGCATTCATAGTAAATCCTAATATAAACCCTGCTGCTCCGCCTTCTTTTACTCCTTCTACGAGCTCTCTAGTCTCATCGTACATCTCTCTCGCGGTTAAGTTTGTTAGCACTTGAGATACTGTTTCCTGCGTAAGCTCCTCTACTCCGCCAGCTGCTCCGGAAGATAAAACTCTTTTTAAGCCTCCGCCTCCCCATTTATCAAGTCTTGAGAAGAACTTCGCTAATGGAAGTGCTTCTGCTGATCCTATCGCTATATTCCTTAAAAACACCTCAAATGCTTTGTCTGGATCTCCTGTAGCCTCTAAGGCTGCTCTGTATTCATCTGGAGCTATAGATCCCGCGCCCAACATCGCCGTAGTCCCTCTTCCGCTTAGCTTTAACAGCCTGCCTCCAAATCCACCTGCAATGAAACCAGCTACTGACCCAGCTCCTGATGCTAGCGTATTTATAATAAAGTCTTCTTGAAACTCAGGATTTGTTGGGAACATATCTTTTGCTGTCTCTCTTAGCCACTGCCCGTACTGAAACGTTGCATAGTCGGCAAGCTCTTTGTCGTCTAGCCCTACCAGCCCGTCCAGCTTCTGAGCCCCTATTGCTATTGACTCAGACAATCCAGCCACACCAGCTACCGCACTCTGCATAAAGCTTCCTAGTGCGCTTCTTACTGCCCCCGGAGCATCTTCACCCCTTAGCATCATCCTTATCGCTGCCTCATCGACCTCTATCTCTGGAGCAAACTTGGCAAGCTCCCCTATTGCAAACGCATCTGCATCTGATCCCTCTAAGCCTTGCAGCTCTATGCCTTTTGCTATTTCTTGATTTATCAACTCCTGACGTTGAACCATAGCCGTTTTAGCCTCTTTCTCCAACGCTCTCTGAGAATCTGCTGCCTGTACGACTTCTGCCCTTACTGGCTCCGCTACTGCAGTGCTTGACGCCTGCGCTTGTCCGGATTGTGCTTGTTGTTGTAACATCTGCTGAACATCCAGTTGTGGAATAGAACTTGGCTGAGCAGGAGCAACTCCACCTAATGGAGTTTCGCCTCCAGGAAATATCAGCTCTTGCTCTTGCTGTTGCGAAGCAACTTCTTGCCCTGCCGGTCTAGCTACACCAGTAGTTGATGCTTGCTCTTGTATCCCTTCTGTTTCTCTCTGTAGCGCCTGCTGGAATGCCGCGCCTGGTCGCACCCCGGCCTGTCTTACCTGCGGCTGTGGTTCTCCCGCTGCACCTACCTCCTGTGTTTGAGCTCCTGGCGTTACAAACAAACTGTTGTTAAAGTCAAGAAACTGCCCAGCTGTTAATGTCGCGGGTAATTGACCAAGATCTTCCTGCCCCTGAAGGAACCCATGAAGTCTAAATACTTTATTTGGGTCAGATAAATTTGTCTTGAACTTCTCAAAATCCTCGCTGGGAGCTTCAGTTTGAGTGTTTAGGTAGTCAAATAACTGCCTGGCCTTATCTTCATTTACCTGTTTCCCGTTTCCGTTTGGCATGTTATTCGTTTAATATTTCTGTTACTATTGCTGCATCTGATCCTCTACCTTTCTCATTCCCTATAGCTCTAAATTCCTGCTCTCTGCTTCTTCTCCTTGACCCCAAGGTAGAAGGCGTTCCTGCCTGCCTTAAATTATATGATCTTACTGATCTAGGGAACCCCTTACTAATCTCTATACCAGGAACTGAGTCCAGAAGGTTTTTTATTTTTGCTCTTTGTTTTCCACTTATCTGTGACTTCATGTCATATTCATTCACTGTTATCTCTCTTTTAATCCTTAAAACGCCTGGGTCATCAGCGATCTCCTCTGCAGTAAGAACCGTAAATGTTCCATCTGGGTTCACTCTGCTCCATTCAGTCCTCTGACCAGTAAGCTGTACTGGAATGACCTCGTTTCCTGGAAGTAGCAATACATTGCTTTGCTCGTCTGTTATATCCTCCCCAGCTGCTTCTCTTTCTTTCAATATCCTGATATAATCAGAATGTCTTATAAACGATCCAGTTTTTTCATCAAACCATTCCATATCTGATACGGTTTCATCTACTGGTGCTGCTTTATCCTCCGGAGTTAAATCAACTCTAAAGCTAAGCTCCTTTTGCCCCTCTGGTAGTTCCGCACCATAAGTCTTCTTAAATGTATTTATTATAGCCCTATTCCTCGCATCCCTGCTAAGCTCAGGGTTAGTTGTTATAGTTATTAAATCTGGCTCTGCCTCTTGCCCTCTCCTCTGATAGTCTAAGTAAATGTTCGTGCCACTCTGCTTCCCCTGGGATCCTCCGAAGTCCGTCCTAAATCCAGCTATAGTCTGTTCCATCTTGTCTTCTATCAATGGCTCTATTAACGGCAACAAGTCTTGTGGTTCGTGGAATCCATTAGCCTTCCAGCTCCTTTCGTCAAAAGCAAATAGCTGTGTTGCAATGTTCAACTTCTCTCCCTTGTCCAGAAATGTTTCCTTCATTTTCTTCAAGATATCGAACCCTGATACGCTTGAATCATCAGCTTCTGGTATCTTCTTCAGCCACGTTCTAACTTTTGCCTGTACGTTATCTATGTACCCGCTATCAAGTAACGCTGAAGTACTCTGGGCTAACTGCATCTTTTCTACCAATTCGCCTAAGTCCTCTTCTTCTAAGTCTACATCTCCAGTTAAAATCCTTTCTGCTACTGAAGCCCCTTCTTTTGTCATTATCTTTTTTGGATCGTCAAACGCTGTTCTTACATCCTTTGCTAGCGTGTCAAGCCTTGTTCCCCACCTCGCTTGAAGCTCAAAGTTTGAGTATCTCTGTAAAACCCTTCTAGCTATTGGATTTGTAGGGTCTGCTAGCACTGACTGATTTCCTGCTAGCTGACCGTATATTCCATCGGTAAAATCAATGAAGTCATCATTTAGCCTTGACTGAAATTGCTGTGCTGTCTCAGGGGGCGTTAGCATTGCCGCAAGCTTTGCCTTCTGCGCTGCTCCCTTTTTTGCTGCGTTGTTCAGAGCCCTTCTCCTTGAGTTAACCATCTCAAAGGGGAATTGTCCTCCTCCTCCAAAAAATATTGGCGTAGACCCTAATGATGGCGTTCCTATAGTTCCTACCTGTAATCCTTCTGTTATCCCTGGGAATATATCCTCTCTACTTAGCTGCTCTGCTGGCGCTGTAGGATTAAAGAACCTTCCAACTATATCCTCTTTGGTTACTTCTGCAGCTGGCTTCATCTGCTGCCGCTGCTGGTTTATTTTGTTAAGGAAGTCCTGTAGCTCTGGATTATCTCTCGAAGTCTTTATTGCTTCCTGCTCTGCTAGAGCCCCTATCTCCTGTTCATCTTGATCCGAACCAAGACCAAGGGATCCTAATCCCTGAGTGTCTCTCTGTAGGTTCGTTCCCTGATCCAGCCCTAGGTCAAGCTGTCCATCTCTACCGTTGTTATTACTCCCTGGTGTTGCCATTTTATTGTCTATTTCTACCTCTAATTGATTCAAGTGCTCCCGTTAGTCCTCCTAAGTCTGGAGTCTTATCCTCAGCGCCTAAATTGGCGCTCTGAGCAACTGTCCCTAGTATATTGCCTAGCGACTCTCTTCTAAGCCCAGCCTGTATTCCTTCCTGCTTAGATTGCTGCACTCTCTGTAAATCTAATCTTCTTTGAGACATCCTTTGAAGCAAGTCGTCCTGCATCCCCGTTAACGCTGACACTTCCGCTCCTCGCTTCGCTGCAGCCTCTCCTAGAGCACTTTGAGTGCCTCTGGTTAATCTAGCTAATAAATCACTCCTCCCTGTTCTAAGCGCAGCTCTTGCCCCTAAAGCCTGCTGCTGCTGCAAAGCTCTCTGTGTTTGCCTGAATGCAACCCCAGTCTCAAATCCTTTCCTTTGACGTTGAATCTGATTTAAAAAACGCCTCTGTTCTGGATCCTCTCGTTCTGGCTCAAATCCTCTTCCTCTACGTCCAGATATCAATGACCCTATTCCTTGAGCAGCTCCTGCTGCTAGTGGCAAGCCTTGTGAGAGAGCACCCTCTAGCCCGCTTCCTCTTCCGGATCCGCCTCCACCTGCAGCTCCTGATGCTCCACTAACTATCCCACCTATAAGGCTGGTGGCTGCCCCTGCAATGAGCGGAACTATTGAAAGTGGCTTTGGGAATAAAAGACTAATAAATGGTTTTAGTATTGTGTGTAGTATATTTTCCATAGTATTTACTTTAACAGCTTAAAATTAATCGCAGCGTCAATTACTTTGAATGACTCTGCCAAATTATGAATTATTTTGTAGATTAACAATCTTCCCTGCATCCGTGGCCTACTCGAATCTACAGATGACAGCTTCCTGGGCACGTATTGCTCAAATCCGTCATAGTCCTTCAGCGCCAGGCTATTAGTGCTTGGATCTAGCTCTGACTGTGCAGTGGTTTGAGATAAATCGTTGAAAAACTCAATCTTAGATGGCTTGTTGTCCGATGCTACCCTGACCCTTATGAATTCTTTTCCAGACATCTGCTGCATGGAAGAAGCTTGTGTTACTGACCCCGCTACTGGGCTTCCATTTATATCGGTTCCTTTGTTCAGTTCGTATCTCTCGCCGTCCTTCATCCCGAACATTTTTGCATCAAAAGATAAGTATTTATCAAACCTATGCGTAAATTCTCCAAGCCAATGCTGAGTTAGCTCGCTAAACACAACCATCTTGTCTAGTTTGTCCGTGACCTTTGTTACTGACCAGTTTAATTGTACTTCAAAACTCTTTTGTATAGTGTATGTCTCTCTAGTAAGCAAGGCGCATTCGCCTGGTTTTAGCCCTATTAAATCAGCATCATCTATGCTCTTATCAAATGGAAGCTGAAAAGCGATATTGATTGCAGCTCCATTCGGATCTTGTATTGCGTCTCTATCCAGTATTGCAAGCTCATTAGTACCCCCGTTTATAACTGTGAAGCTATTAATGTCTCCATCCACTATCGGCGGAGTTATTATATTTATCAGAGGGAATGTCCATCCAGAAGAGGCAGAGCCAGATAAAGTTATTATCTCCTCGTCGGTTATCACTAAATTTTGATAAGCGGGGAATGTTCCATCATCATTCAAGAATATCTGGTCTTGGAATGTAGTTGCTCCTCCAATTCCAGATTCAGCTTGCAACCAATATTCGTTATGTAGCGTATCATAAACTCCCGTTACCTCGTCTTTGAACCCATCTCGTATCTTTATGAGTATATCATTATATAGCTTTGAATGATACTTCATTCTCCCTATGTCTACTATCTGATTATCCTCCAGCTTATATACTGAGTTTTTGTTCCCCCAATACAATCTGTCTCCCCACTCTGCAGAACTCCTCCACATCTCGTCATTCATCCCTATGTCTGTAGATAACCATATTTGCTCTTGCACCACATCAGATTCATCACCTCCAATTAGTGTTAACTCGTCTCCCTGGATATTAGATAGTGTTCTTTTATTTGTTAGCAAAAGAACTAGCCCGCCTTGGCATACTGCATACAGGTTATGCCCCTTGCCTGAATGAGCAGAGAATGCATATTTTATTTCACCCCTATCGTCAGAAGCTATAAATCTATTTGCAACGGGGAAAGTTTTTACTCCTGGGGCGTCTTGTACGTTTATAGGCCTTAATGACGACCATATATCCATCGTGCAAAACTCTGTCTGCTCCTCAAATCCTACCTTCGGAGGGCTTGTATGCGACCTCTCCTTGTTCTCTTTCGCATAGTCTATGTTGAACCTGGGAAGATATCTTAATCCGCCACGGATCCATCTATCCTCCTCGCTTGGGTAGTCGGTAAAGTAATCATCAAATATATTCTCCGGTGGATCGTTGGTGTTCCACCTGTGCGGCCTCATTACATAGTGAATATGCGGAAAAAACTGATCCGGATAGTTACCCGAATAATAGAATTGAGATGGAGACCTGGTCTCGCAGGTAAACATAATCGCCATCTGACGTATAAAGTCCATCCTGATAGTGTTATCATCCTGAACCTTGTTTACCCCTGTAGTTCTATTTATTATATAAACCCTTGGGCTTACCTCGAACCTATTATATGGCCACCCATTAAACAACCCAAAAGCATTGTCATTAGAGTTATATGGGCTAGACAGTGCTCCTCCATCGTCATATTCGTTGTCGAGTGGAGAAAAGATGTTTTCACCAATAATTGTGTCTCCTCCAAATACCTTTATTGGCACTGTGTTATCATATTTTATCTTTATTGACGTTCCGTTTGGAGGTATGAATCCAGGATAATTAAAGTTTATTGTAAACTCTCTGTTATTAACATTTGTATGTCTATACAATCCCTCCCCAGTAGCAAGCGTGCCTATTAGTGTTGTTATCTGCGCTGCAGTCTTAAACGTTATATTGTACCATTTAAACTGCTGCCCGCTGGTATCCTCTACAAAAACAAATCTATCATCAGAAGCTCCTGCATGGGATGAGTCCAACGCCGGTATGCAATCCTCCCATCTTTCATCAACAAGAATATAATCTTCTTGCACTCCATCGGACTTCCCTATAATCGCCTCTATCTTTTGATAATGCCCTGTCTCTGTATACTCTGTTATATCGGTATCTGGCACATTCTTTCCAGTCTGTATAATGTTTATCATATACCAAGGCTCGTGGAAATTCTTTACATCAGCATTGTCGAAGTCTTGTTCTCCCGGAGCAGATGGTGTAGCATATACGAACTGATCTATCTTTAGCTCGAAAAATGTCTGTAGCCCGCTTTTATTCGTTATCTCGCTAAAGCCCGTCATGTCATAAACCGTAGTCCCGCTTGCATTTGGGCTTACAGTAGAGTTTCTCCATTTGCCAAAGTTTACATACCCAGAAGTTCCTATCGATCCTGTTGTATCTCCAATATTTATACTGCCGTCTTCAAACAGTACTCTTGCGTAGCTAACTAAGTCTATGCCTTCATGTTGATTTACCGCGCTGCCGTCCCCTGTGAACACCTCCGAGAAGAACCCTAACGGCGATACAAGCTGAACCTCGTAGTTGCCTGGGTTGTCTATCATGTCCTGAATAATGTTATTGCTAACAAATCCGTTCTCCATGTCTGGGCTAAAGAACCAGAACTTATCTCCCTCTTTTGTTGAGTCTCCTGCCCGTCCTCCACTGTTAGTTACATCTGCCTTGTTTAGGCTGTACATCCCTATCCCTTGAGCTACGACCCTATCTGCCCTTTCTGTCCTTACTACAGAAAATGCTTTCATAAAGTTTGGGAGATCGTCTACTCCGGATAAAGCCATCCCCATCCCATAATAATTTGGGCCATATCCCTTTGGATCATAGACAGCCCATCCCGCTCCCTGATCTACTTCTGTATTTATCCTGAAGTCGTGACTTGAAGTATTGTCTGCTGGCGTTGTTGGCCTATATGGCTGATAGCCAAGATCTTCTCCCCTAACTCTATTTAGGAGCCCTTCCCCACTTATGTCTGAGCATGAATCACCTGTTCCAGTATTCTGAAAAATCTTGTTTACCTTACTTTGGGCTTTGTCGCCTTCATTTAATATATTTTTCACCTCACAAACATCATCTTTAGTTACTGCGTCGACCATATCGAATGCTTCAAATGTATCTGAAACCACGTTGCTTACATTTGCTGCGGTTGGAACCCCTAGCGGAGAATTAGCTATCGTTGATGCGCTTGGCTCCTCTCTCCTGTCTGGCATCAGGTGGTTGTTAAAGTTTGGCACCTTGACTGCCAAAGTCCTCTCTCCCCTGTCGTCATATCCAACTAGCCCAAAACCATACCTCTCTCCTCTCTGGTATGTCTGATGGTAGGCCGCATTAAACGAATCATTATACCCTATCTTCCCCAGAGGCTGTATAACCTCAAACATCTCTTGCCCTGCAGTCTTTAAGAATGTTATATCAGAATCTTCTATCTGTCTTGACTCGAACTCTATGTTCATCAAGTGAAGCCTCTGTTCAAAATACCTTAAAGTCTTACATTTTTTTATTGATGACAGCTGCTGCGTGTCCTCCTCGTCTGTTATAACCTCTGGAATCTGCGTCTGGTCTACAGGGTCGATAAAATCCTTAACGCTTATTTCTTGTGGAGATATATCTATTCTTGCGATTATCTCCGAAGCCGGTATAGTCCCTCTTGGCTGCCCTGCATTGTAGGCTACGCGCTTTATTTCTATAAAGTCGTAATCCAATAGATTATTTATTCTAAACCTTATTCTAAGACCTATAGACGTCTGAGTAGATGGAGCTGGATCTGCTCCGACAGTCTTTACATATGGATACTCATCACTTGCTGATGAAGCTTGCGATGGCACTGGTATTAACGGAGTAGATACAGAAAAAGCCGTCCTGTCCCCATCATCAGTAACGAATCTTATCGCATATTGATACTGCCCAACTGGTAGCCCCCCTCCTGCGCCTACGCTCTCCCTCGATACAAATACCGGATGATCTAGGGCTGTGCCTAGTGCCAATATGTACTTGTCAAACTCAAATTCGCTAAGGTATTTCTGAGACCCAGAATCAAAACTATCAATCATGTCCTGAACGTTCAATACGAACGGCTGGTTAAAGTTGTCGGTTATGTAGATCTCCCCACCTATACATGATTCATTTTTGTCAATCTGCAGAGGATTATCTACAGTGATAGGAAAGTCTGAGCTTTTTAAGACAACATCTCCGTCGATCCTGATTAAAGAGTCAGCAGCCTTTAGTGTGTCTGCCCAAAATTCAATCTTCTTATCGTTTACTTCTACCCTCCCTATACACTTATATGTAGTTGCACCTAGATTGTTGATCTGCTCTATTGTCTCTCCGTTAATCTTTTTTAGCGCAGCCTGGTCTCCAGTATCAGCAGTTGGGCGCATATTGTCTGCGTCAATATACTCGCCATCTTGCAATGCCCCTACGAACTCATCCTCCGTGTCCCTGTTGGCACCCTGATTAAATCTCTTTATGTCCCACGGTTCGTGATTCGCTTTCGGCATTTACTATTTCTTTTAATAATTTGGTCGGCCTAGCCATTCTTTCATCTCGTCACGAGCCCAGGTATCTAATGACTTAATTCTCCTCTCTGCATTTACCCATGTTCCATTTCTTGGATCATTAAGCTTCGCTGCAACATCTCCCCACAATATTCTGTACTTTCTGGAATCTTTAGCCTTTAAAACTGAGTATGCCTTCTCTACGGTGAAGTCTATCACCGCCTGCCTCAAGAACCTTGGGATGATAGGCTCGTCCCCTATAGCTCCTCCAGTCCCATTATATACTAACCTCAAGTGTGTAAATCCCTGGCAGTTGCTAGAGAACATGATTAATCCATTTTGTACGTTCGCATAATATAGATTAGAAGACGGGAACTCAGGATTCGTATTGTCTGTAGGATATATCGGGTCTCTTTGAGATCGATTCCCTGTAACTCTCTTCGCAGTAAATGCCGTCCCTCCTTGGCTGTTATTAAACTGCCTCTTCCAGTGAACTATAACGCTTGACTCTGGAGTGCAGCACGCTCCGTTAAACAGATACATCTCTCTTATGTTAAAGACATTATTTGGCATCTCTAAGTTAAGCCTTGTAGAAAACTCTGAATCGAATTTTATATCGTCTGTCACTTCATCAAAAAATGTATCGAACGCTAACTCCTCTATTGCTTGCTGCATCTGAGATACATAGTATCCCTTCGTAATACCTTTTCTCAAGTTCTCATCGTCTGTCATCATTAGAACGTCCGACAGTATTTGATTCATGCTTACAAAGTCTGCGCTATTCATTTTTATTGTCCCTCCTGATTTTCATTGCTAGCCTGCTGCTGGGCTACAATATTTTCTATTGCATTCTGTAGTGCACTTCCTTGCGTGGCACCAGACTCTGCAGATGCATCGCTTCCGTCGTTCACTCTTTCTCTTGGTATCTGTAAAGCAAATCTGCCTAATGATAAAACTTCTGCTCTAAGAACTGGTATCAGCTCGTCTGGTAGCCTTACCTCGTCATCAAGGTCGCAAACATCCGTAGGATCTTGTGAGGTTAGCAAACATATCTCCAGGGTTTCTACATCAATGCATTCTAGCCCTAGGAGGTACACGTTATTCTTTACCCTATAGAAGTATGGGTTGCTAGGCTTAGGAGCCTCATAGGGGCTGTATTCAAGCCTGTAGGCCTTCATTACCGTTGTAGGCTGAAAGAAGACCGAGGTAAATGCAGGACGCTCTGCGCAGCCTGTATCGAGCTCGTAGCTGATATATTGTATCGCCTTGTCATTTTCCAGGTCAAACACATTCTCTGGAAGTGTTATATACTTCCTATCTTTTATCACGTCCGGAGCCGTACTCGTCTTTGACACGTTGATGGGGATTGCGTCAAAGGTGGATGAGAAGGCTCCAGTCATGAACTTCTTAGAGTGCTGTGCCACGAGCCTGTTCGACACTGTCTGTATCCAGAACACTACATGGCTAACCTGAAATTCTTTGTCGTCGAACTCCTGCTTGAAGGTTTCCATTATGTCGTGCGCAAGAAAACGAAATGTAGCCATATCTATTTATTTTACCATTTTTTTATTGGACATGTTAATATGCTTATCTCTATTTTTTGTTCCTTCATTTTGCACCCGCACTTTGTACACTTGTTGGACTGAACCCGATAATGAGCACATTCCAGGCAAATTCCATACCGTCTCTCTGCCTCCTCCCGTGAGACCCCAGCCCCTATCAGCTTCGCTATAGTCTTTATCTTCCATGACATCTACAAAATACTTTGAACCAACAAATTCAAGTCTGCATTAGTGACCGAATTTATAGTCGTGTTATCTCCTTGTTTAAATGATACAAAATTTAATGCTTTCTGATATATAAGGTGTTCAAACGATGCGGGGAACTCTATAGTGTCACCAGCAGTGAGCACCAAGTCCGGAACCTTTAAATACTCTATCGCTACGCGCTCATCTTTAATGTTTGGCCTGATCTCTATCTCTCTAGGTACGGTTATGTTATAGCTAGTAGAGGTGTAGTCCGTGAAGTTCTTGTAAGCGTAGGAAGCTATCTCCGGGCATGTCGCAGGGTCTTGGATAGTATTGCCTGCAGAAAATGGATTGCCCCTATTTTCATTCCACTCTTCCGAGGTTAGCCTCTTGGCAGAATACTCTGAAGAAAGAAAAGACTCTCCTGAAATATAAAAAGAATCTTCAGGGTCTGTTGCACACTTAAACTCTACGTTGTCAACATACACGATGCCTCCAGCTGTGTCTATAAAAAGGCCTTGTTGTATTTCCGGGAATATTGTTGTAGTCTTATTCGCAGTTACCTTCATAGATATCTCTACCCACTCATCTTGAGGGTCTCCACCAAATAGCTTCCAGTCTTTTATTATCTGAGTGCTTATAGCCCCCTGGTTTAGCGAAACGTCTATAAATGGCTTTATCTGGAATAAGTTGAATAACGTATTGTTTCTATCCGTCGTATCAGCATCAGATGCTGAGGCAGATGGGAAATATACCTGCGCGCTATAAGTATAAACAAGCCCTTCTACTATATCAACTCCATTATCGGACTTTAACATACTTACAAACCCTGGATCATTAGCGGGATCTCCCTGTATTACATTATGTGATCCGGCTGTAAATTTTGTGGAGAAGCTCCCTGCGAAAGCCTGGTCTGATGACTTTATTATCGCATCTCCAGATCTTGTAGACAGCCCGGTTATATCCGCCTCCATAGTTCCGTCGTCTCCATCTGTATAGATATTAGTCCCGGCACATGGAACAGCCGAAGTAGACTGGTTTGTAGTAGGCTTAGGATATACCGCTAAAATAGTCCATACGTCATGCCCAATCACTGCAGGGTCTATGGAGACTCGCGAAAAATCACTTGCCTGGAATACCTTTACCTTTACTAGTTCTCGGAAGGTTTCCTCAGATAGTTTGTTTTTGGCGAAGCCTGTATTTATAACAGATACCAACCATTGTATTGATGAATTTATTGCAGGTATTAAATCCTCGGCATCAGTGTAATAGTCTGACCCCTCGGCATCTAATCCGACCCTGCGCATGTTGTCTATAATGGTCTGTGCCTGTATTGGCATTTACGCTATGTTTAGTAATGTTGTTGTGGTAGCGCTTCACCGCTTGTTATTTTATCATCTATAACTTCACCCATATCTGTCTTCGGATTCCAATCAGAACTTACTGGCTTCACATATCTTACTTTCTTTTCTTTCATCTTCTTTTCTGCAAGATGCATTATAAGAGTTCTCTTTAAAGCCTCTAGGTCTTCTGTTATCGGCAGCCCTTCAGCCTGTGCTCTTTTTACTATCCCTGCCTGGTGCATAGAGTTAACAGCAGAAGATACCTCTGCTAGCTTGTCGGCAAACTGGTCGTCAATACTCTCTGCCTGCTTAGAAGATTCAAAGAAGGCGATATTAAATTTGGAATGAGCCTGAAGCCACTCTATCTCCTTTTTACTGTGTACCTGGGCCATGCTTACTGTAACTATCTTTATATCTCTGATAGACACACCTGATTTTTTATACCTATACGACGGATGAAACTTAATGGGTCGCCCATATGGAGTTTTTACCGCAGTCCCGTACTTAAAGTCATCATATATAGTGTATATGAACTTATACGAGAAAAAAGTTACTGGCGAATCCAGGAAATCTCCCATGTCAATGTACTCAGAACTCACAGCCCTTTGCGCGTACATATTCCCCTTATTGTCTCCCTTTATCGCATCAACAAGCTCGGTCATCGCTTGCGTAGACATATTATTTGTTTGCGTAGCCCTAGCTATCTCGTCCTTAATGATATCTTTAAGCTGGCTATCGGTCATCTGTATAACCTTCTCTTCCGGCTTAGGCGCCTCTGCTTTAGGCACATCTACCTTGGGAGCCTCTGCCTTAGGGGTCTCTGGGGTAGCAGGAGTTGTTTGCTTGCTTGCCTCGCTAGCACTTTCAGGCTTTTTCTCGCCTTCTTCTTTATTTTGATTTTCTTCTGACATAGTATAACTTTTTGTTAATTAATTTTTAACGTTTTTAAAAAAGACTGTAGGGCTCCGGAGAGCCCCCAATCTTCAGCTGTATCCCGCAATTTATTACGGAAGGTCGGTGATATCTAAAAATCCACTTCCAAGAGGGTTATCAAATTCAACCCCGAAGGTAGTAGAAATCCAGAAGTCTTTGAAGTTTTCTCTGGTTCCACCAGGTACTCTTCCCAAAGTCTCTCCCATTTCTTCACCCCAAGTCTGCTTACATCTTACCGACTCTTGGTCTAACAAGATGCCTCTGCTTCTCCATGATGATGGGAAACAAGAAGGCTCTTCAAACCTTTTCATCGATACGAATACAATCTTGGTTGATCCAATGTCAATAGCCTTTAAACCAAGCTTAGCGATTTCATCGTTAGGCTCGTAGCGAGTCAAGCTTCGCTTGTACTCTTGGCTAAGAAAGTGAATCAGTCTAGGTGTTGCATAGAAGAATCTGGTAGCTCCATGTGCTTTAAATTCAGTATCTAAAGCTAATTCTTCCAACGCTTGTGGAGAATTCGCTAAAGTTACTGAAGCGTTAGGAGATCCTGCTGCAGTCATCGTTGGGAAAATCCCGCCGGTGGCTTTAGCAACAGCGCCATTCGCAAGAGTTACTTCACCTCTTTCGCCGTTCCAAAGGATGTTACTCATATCAATTCTGAATTGCTGTAACATTCTTTTCTTCTGCATAGAAAGATAGTTTGAAGTAGACCCAGCCTTTTCATATTTGAAAAGTTCCATTCTGCCAAACCTCATTGCTTTTACAAGCATCTGAACGAAATTAAACCTTTCAGTTGTTTCGATTCGGAAGTATTGGCTAATGCTGTTTGCTCCATCTGCTTCTACCGGAGATAGTATCGCGAAATTGTCACCACTAACAATGGCAGGCAAAGTCTGTCCAGTCAACGAAGTAACTGTTACATCTGGGCCACCAGCATTTACTGTAGTTACAGTAGCGTGAGTATTATCAGGGTAAACTAAGATAGTGTCTACTGCTACGTGGTCTAAGTCGGTAGTAGCTGCAACAGAGATAGTCTGTGTTGCTCCACCGCCGCCATCAGCGCCATCTGTAGTCAATGGAGATCGTCCGAAATCCATTTCATGGAAAAACCATTCATCAGAGCTTACGCTCCCGAAGGGCTTTTGATTAAGAAGCTTCAAGTCAAAGAATTGCTGTGGAGCCGCATCGAAGATGAGATCCCTTACTATCCTTTGGATTAAAGCAGTTGATTGATGAGAGAAACTAGAGGCATATGTAGACGCCAGCGAGTTTAAATCCGTATTACTAAATTTGCTAGTAGCCGGAACCGTTGGTGAATACAAAAATGATCCATCTGACATATATTCCTATTTATTTCAAAGTTAAGTTAAATAATAAAAAAAATTAAGTAGCCGAGTTCAAGTCGTTAGCTATGACGTCATTCACTTTGTCCCAAATAGTATTCCTATTTGCTTCACTGTCGTCATTTCTAAAATACCAACGAGTTTGAGTTGACAACCCAGCTCCGTCTTTTACAACGAAGTCAATAGTTGGTCTAGTTACACCATTCAACGTTAAACCAGAAGATTTTGTAACGCTTTGTATTTGATTTATAAATACAACTTCTGGCTCAATGTTCAATATGTTGGTAGTACCAATATTGAGCTTATGAGTTATCGCAGGCGTGTCATCTAATGAAAAAACTGCCATGTTAGTTAGTTTAAAAAGTTAACAAATTAATAAGTCGGAGTCTCATACAAGTCAGCATAACGCTTCCTTGTGTCCTCCTCCGTCGTTGGCGCCGGAACTTCCTGACTTCTCCTAGAAGAAGGTTTATCGGATGCCCTGGTGACAACTTTTTCAGTGGCCTTACTTGCGGCCTTCTTACTTTCTTTCTTAACCAAACGGTCAATTTCTTCTTTGCCAAACATGGCTAACACAAGCTTCTCTCCTGCGTCTTCTTTGTATGTGCCGTCGGCATTCATAAATAGATTCGTTACATCACCACTGGATAAAGCTTTGCGAACTTTTCGTTCAGCATTAGTGCTTAATTCAGGAAATGATTCTCGGAGCTTCTTAACGGAACTGTCAACGGACGCCTTCACATCTTTTTGATGTGATTGAGCTGTCCGATCATATTCAGCACGTTTCTGATCGAAGCTCTTCCGATCTATATTATACTGCTTCTCGGCTAAATTTTTTGCCTTGGCGACTACGGCTTCGTCCCCCTTAAGGTCTTCCTCCGTATAATCATTTGGAAAATAGTAATTCATAACATCGCCTAGCTTATGATTACTAAAGTCTTTTTTAAAGTCTAATTTTAATGTCTTCCCATTCAAGGACTCTTGCCAATCTTCTCCTTTATTGAAATCAGTTAAGGCTTGATATAGTGGCTCTGGCAGGGAATTGAAGTAACTCTCTACATCATCCATTTTGTTTTGTGACTCGGAAAGCTTTTGAGAATCGTTACGCCACTTATTTATAGAGTTGAAATGCTTTGTTAGCGCCTTCGGATCTTTATCGTTTAACCCGTACTGAGCGTACATGAACTCTACTACATCTCCAAAATCATTAAAAGAAGTAGGAATCTTAGATTCAGGCTTGCTGGAGAATAAAGAAGAGTCATCTCCCTCCGCTCCTTCTTCACCCTCTTCTGTTGTGTCGTCAGTAGTGTCATCTTCTGTACCCTCAGTCGTCTCGTCTTCAGGCTCATCTGTTGTACCGTCAGCTGGATCAGCTTCTGCCCCTTCTTGCTCTTCGCCTTCTCCCGTGATGCTAGCAGGGGTCTCGCCCTCTGGTTTAGCGCCAGGATTTTTCATCTTGTTAGCCTCGTCCACCAATGCTTTTACTTCCGGATCGTTTAATATATCTGGGTTTAGTTCTGCGGCGGCTAATATGCTCTTCACATTTTCTGCCTCCGGAGTGAGTTCCACATGGGGCTCACTGGCTGCAGGTGCTTCGCCATCTGGTGGAGTATCTTCTCCGCCTGCTGGCTCTTGTGGTGTTGGTTGTTCTTGTGGCTCCTGGCTTTGAGGAGCAGCTGCGCCTTCTTGGGGCTCTTGTACTGCTGGTGTTTCTTCTGACATAGTTAATATCTTTTAACGCAAATTAATACAAAATGTTTCAAATAACCAAATTTTTATTGTTTGCTCAACGATTCTTTTAACAAAATTTGATCCAAATCGTGAGCTTTGTCTCGCTCAGCCCTCGCGTCCTCCCTGTCTTCTCCCGCCGCCTGAGCCGCTGCCTGCGCCTGCTCTTGGCCGGCCACCTGCTGTTCTACTGCTTGCTGCTGCGCCTCCTGTTGCTCCGCTAATTTTTTACTTGCCTGTAATTTCTCGGACTGGAATTTCCTCAGAGCCTTAGAAACATCATCTACGCTAGACCTTCCAAAGCCGTCAGAGAAGTGAACTTCGTCTATTAATTGCATCTGGAGCAATGTTACCAGCAGCTCATTTCCAGCATTTGTCTGTAAGTCTTCATCCGTAGTCCTCTCTACAAACACCCTAAACGTCTCTAGCTTCATGTCATCAGATATGATTAGGTTCTGAGCCCCGTCGTCTCCGATTATTATCGGAAGCTTCCGCTGGCTTGCTGCATATATCCTTCGTCCTACCGATGCCATCGACTGAGAAGACTGCTCTAGCACTTTCCCTAGCGCATAGTAGAAAGGCTCTTGTATCAACGTCCCTCTCTGTATCTGCATCTGGTTGACGCCTACCGCCTTCCTCTCTCCGCCTGCAGTTCCCTGCATAGCCTCATTTACTCCTGTTACGTTCTGTATTATGTTCCTCATCTCCGATACGATATTGAATAGAGATGCGGTTCCTCCGCCTAGCGTATTGTCGTAGCTACCTAGTGAATTGTTAAGGTTGCCTTTTGCATTCAAGAATACCGGCTTGGACTGGTTCATGTCTCTCAATATCCCCTCTTCTCCGTCTTGTGCGTCTATCATGTCTTTGTCGAATACTGTCCCCGATCCTCTTGAGTTGTTCACCTGCGACTCCGCAACTGATAGTGTCCTGTTTAAAAATCGCTGTGGGTCTATAGCGTCGTCTACCGGGCTGAGGACGTCTCCATTCACATACCCCCAACAGTAGCACTTGTAAGGGAACTCTACGTTGGATGGATCCAGCTCGTCGGCTTCCTGGAAGGATACCTCGCCAAATTCTAAAGCTATATCATCTGATTGGGAGTTTTCATTCTCGGATCCTCCTACTAGCTCCCCAGGGATGAAGACGCAATAGCGCAATACGTCTACGTACACTTTAGTCTTTTTGTTATCGCCGAGTAGGTCTTTATGCTGTGTGGATTCTATCTTGTCTGGGTCTAGTAAGTCTTTATCTGTGAAGTCGCTGTTCTCGGAGTTTATCTCCGTGAATATCTCGTAGTCATATTCATCCATTACGTATCCATACTCTCTCTCTTCCGTGTCCTTCCAGTATACCTCGTATACAGGTACGCTGCCTCTGCTTGGGCCAATAAACCCGTTTATGAAGTTGTGGTCTGCAGATTCCTTCTGCGAGTAGTCTTCTATGCGCAGCCTCTCCTCCTCGGTAAGACCTTGATACTGCTCGAAGATATCTGTTACGTTCATGTTATGATACTCCCCCATGTATTCTGCGTCTTTTAAGTCGGGGCGCTGTGCGCTCCTGTCCCAGAAGAAGAATAGGGAGTCTATTACATCGACGATGTATTCGCCGTTCTTCTCGTAGTTCTTTAGGATGCCAAGGCCTGTTATCGCAAGGTGCTTTGACACTATCACCTTCTTATCCTCCATGTCATTCTTGTCGCTGATATATCTTATCAAGCCGTTGATGGCTTTCTCGTAGGAGTCTATATAGCTGTTCTGGAATATCTCTTCCACCTCTTCGTCGGTATCACCAACCGGCATCCTCTCTTCTATTGCTGCCTTAAACGATGGAGCCTCCTTTGCTACGTTAGAGAAGAACTTAAGCCTCGAAAGCTCGTCCTCCCTTCTGTTAACTGCATTCTCAGAGACGCTCACTGCCTTGTACGTGTAGTTCGTCCTTATGGAGTTGCCTACATATTGCTCTACCATCGGGCGTATCAGGTTCTCTACGAAGCGTATCCTGTTACGTACCTCTCCGGACTCGTCCATCAAGAACGACTGGAGGTCTTCCCCGAAGACCCATTGGTTGCCTTTGTAAAAGTTCCAGTTGACAAGAGATTTTGTTAAGTACCAGTTGTGTGCTGAGTGGTTTAGCGTCCCAAGAGCCCATTTAGCGTATTCTAGGTGGTAGTCCTTGGTTTTTTCATCTCTCAGTCTGTTAGGCCTTACTGTTGAGCTAACGAATAGGTTCCTAAAGTTCGGCATTGTTATTTTTTGTTTTTGTTTAACTGTCCTCCATGTGGAGCCTATCCATCATGGTTGGGCCTTTATCTGCACTTACCTTTTCTTCAGCTTCAGTACTGTGGTAACTTACACCATACGCATTCTCCATCTGCCTTACCACGTCACCCATGTTTTTACTCACGGTGACCGCCAAGGTAGCATAATCTTTTCTTGATTGCAAATCTATTAAGTCTTCCGTCCTCATATCTGATATCGTCTGCAGGTTCTGAAAGATTTTTTCTATAGCCATTTTCGCCTGCATCCTGATGGAGGGGCTATAGCTCTCCATCTTTTCCATAGCAACCCTAAGAATGTCTGGAAAGTTTCCTGACATATATCTCTTGTACTCGTTTCCATGAAGTCCATTCTTGAAAGAGGCGTTGATGCACGACTGCGCCTTTATCTTTTTGTTCTTGTTGCCGTAGAATGGTGACGTGCGGTTTGCCCAGTACCATACGAACCTCATCTCGCCGCCGGAGAGCTTCGTGAACTCTTTGATGTCATCCAGCTCCGGGTACTCCATCTTCATGTCTTTGTCGGTAGGCCTGAACAGCTTTATCTCCTTCTCTTCGACATTCTCCTCGTTCCCCTCTTCCTCCATGCTTGTTAAGTCGTCTAACGTCTCCATCATGTAAATATAAATTTATTTTTTTAAAACCGCTGTATGCCTCTCCTCCCTGTCCCGTCGCCAACTTCGTCGTCACCTTCCCTAACCTTCTTCAGGGTGAGGTTGAAGCTGTCATCATAAGCGTAGCGGTACTTCGTCTTCTTAGCCTTCCTCTTGTCTTTCTCGTAGGGCTCCAGGTGAGAGAAGGACTGCCCACATATATAAGAGTACGTCACAGCGTCTATAATGTCGTCGTAGTAATATTTGGCGTTCTCCACCTTGAAAGACTCGTTTCCTGCCGCAGTCACCTTCCTCACGTACGTCTTCAGCTGCACGAAGAACTCCTCTATCCATATGTTAGGGGCATATACTTCGCATAGCTCCTGCAGCTTGTGCAATATGAACTTCGCCGTGTTAGCCCTCTTGCCGATGCCCATCTTGCCTCCCGACGGCGTCTGCATGTGCGCGTGTATCATGTTATTAGGTACTATCGTTCTCCAATACCCCTTTGCATCTATGTAATCCATAAATCCGGAGCCTACGTTAGACTCTATCAGGTTCCTGCAGTTGTTCTGGTCGTAGTAGAGGCCTAGCAGCATCGCCTGCATATAGTTATACCTGTAGTCGTCGAATCGGCAGTTGACGATAGCCGAGATGGTGTTGGCGAGGTTGTCCCATATGCCGGAGGCCATCTTAGAGTGCCCAGACTCAGAGAATATGGGGTCTGTCCCCTGGTAGTATCTGTTAGCCCAGTTCTTGTCGGGGTGCTTGAAGATGATGCATGACGCCCTCTTGTCGTCTTCTGCGGTGGGGATGAACCTGGCACCGCGGATCATAAAGGGGACGTCGGTGGATCCGGGCATAGGCTTGTTCTCGTCGAGGTCGGGCTCGAAATAGCCATGCACTGGCCTCTCCTTGTCTGGCATCTTGCGTATCCTGTTGATGTTAACCGTTATCGTCTCCATAGGGATGAGGGTGTCTGAAGAGGTAAGGAACATGTCGTCGATGCAGGTAGGGTAGTGCTGGTGGAACTGCACAAGTGATTTCTCGTTGTCCATGCCCTGCTTTTCATAGAAGAGCTTCTCCTTATTATAAAATTCTTCCGTGAGGCCTGGCTTGGAGAAGCAGTCGAAGAAGACGGGTACTATGCCGTAGTGGAAGTCTCGTTGCGCCCACGCCTCCGTCGCGGAGCGGAACTCGCGTTCGAAAGCTTTGCCACCCCTGTCCATCTCTCCACCCGTACCCCACACTACCAGCTGCCTCTTCATCTCCATGTTACCCGTCTCAGGGTTTATCCAAAACAGCGCTGGGCGTCCCTCGTTCATCATCTCAGAAAGTATGTTTATGTTACCGGCTTCGTCGATCCCTACTAAGTTAGGGGCTCCACCGTTGATAGCTGTCACTTGCGGAGCAGTTACCTGCAGCTTGGAGTCTACACCCCCTACGTCTCCTTTCTTAGGCTTATAGAACAGCCGTAAGAGGTTGTCTCTGTCGTTGTTTACTGTAGGCTTCAAGAAGTCGGGTAGGTGGTAGAAGGCGTGTTTTATCTTATCATCGAATATCTCTTCGCCCTTCTCCAGCGTCTCGGTGATGAACTTTACGAAGTAGGATTTTCCGAAGACGATTCTTTTTACAAATAGTGCTCCTATAGTGCTGGTAGCTCCTATCTGCCTAGGCTTACCCACCATATAGCTGTACCCTAGGTCAAAAAGGTAGCAGATGATGGCCTGGCACTCCCACGCCTTGAACTGCCTCCCTCCACCCTCTATGTTGCCTTCCTTAAGTACCAAGTACCTGTTAAGGAAGTAGAGGGAGTTGTCGGTGCATCTTTGTTTTTCTTTTCTGGCGAAGGCGACCTGCTCGTCTATACCTATATAGTTAGCTATGGAGTCGTTGTCCGCCAGCCACTGCATCGCCTGCTGGCAATATTTGTTGAAGGGGGCGTAAGACTTTTTGCTGCCGAAGCCTGCGTTGATGCTGTCTATCCACTTTACGAAGTCGGGGTCGTACGTTATGATGCCTGCATCTGCCATCGGCGGCTTCCAGTCCTCCTTGGTGATCTCCTTGCCTACATACTTGTAGTGCGACTTCTGGATCATCCTCTCATACTCGTTCTCCTCCACCACGCTGCCTTCGTAGTTTACGTCGTCCTCCTCCCTGATAATATCTATATGCTTATCCGCCGCCTGCTCGGTCTTGTCCTTTATGCTATAGTCACGCCCTGCACCCCTGGACTTGGACTTCTTGTCAGCCCTGAATATAGCGTGCTGCCGCTTCTTATCTATCTTCTTAGCCCTAGGGGTCTTTATGAAGCCGTTGTTTTTTAGTAATTGTACGTCGGTAAGGTTAAGCTCTACCCCCGCCTCGTGGAGCCCGTAGAGGAACTCTAAGCGCCTTTCTAAGTTCTCCTTGCTCCTTATGACCTTCTTACTAGATCTCTTCATAGAATCGCTAATATAGGCCTTGTATACGTAAATTCCAAGTCAAAAGTTATTATGCCCATAAAAAACCCCCATGACGTCTATTTTTTAGGTCACGCGCCACTTGAACTCTAAAAATTACATCCCATGAACTCAAAGGTGGAAAATAAAGGTTTAAAGTCAAAAATAGCTCATAGTATATACGTAAGTACGTCATGACGTCTCAACGTAGCGTCAGCACGTCAAACGCTGAGACGCTCAACTACCAACTATTAGATACCAGTTAGTACTTACATACGTACATAGTTAACACGTCAGATGCCATGAGGTTAGTTATGACGTCATGACGCTACTACCCTTAATCGTTTTCCATACACGTCACACGTGAACAGGTCAGCTCAATAGCCCGGATCTCAACGTCAGGACACTCATTTACTGAGTCAGGGTATCCAACCATATTCTCTGGCTCAGGGTATATACCTATAAAACCTACCCCCTATGATCGCTAAGGGGAAAGTGCTATGTGTAAAACTTTAATACCCATGTTAACGTTTTTTTTTGTACCTTTGCAAGCGAACAGTATATACGTGCTTACGGCGTACATAAGTTAATTACGTCTTTCTTTATTAACTTTAAATAGTTTACACGTATTACGCATACCGTTATTACCTTTAATTCTTTTGTACGCTTATAGCTAATCTATAAGCCTTATCGTTTAGCTCATTTAGTATCTATTGGCTTACTGACTGGACGTTTAATATACTTTCCTTATCTATGTATTCCTTTGTACCTTTACGTTCCTTATACGTTCTGTATTGAGCTAATTCACTCTTTGTTACCTTTATTCTTTATGTATTATGTTTGTAAATAGATGGTAAAGTATGCAACTTTATGATATATAATACGTATTATTGTATATACATACATTAGTTCATTAAACTTTAAAGATCATGTCAAATATAATTAAGATAGATAACGGCTTCAATGATTTAGATACAGGTAAGCAACGTATCATATTTGCTTGCTTCTCTAGTTATGGTGATGTACCAGATGAAAAGGAGTTAAAGCATTTCAATAGGTTCCAGCTTAGCGAACTTACGAAAAGGCTTAACGTGTATTTAGTTGATAAATACATATAGCACATTAGTTAACCAAATCATACAACTATGCGTAAGATAACAGAAGATTCTATTGATGCCTTTATGAATGATAAACCATTCAAGCGTGGTAATATGGAGGTATACGTTGATAGTAACGACAACGCAATACTTTTACTTTTACATGGTAATCAGATTGCTAAAAAGCCTATTGATGTGCCGTTTGATGGTAATAGCATTGCACGCAAGCTAGCGGACATACCAGAGCTTGAGGTTTGTAATGGTGGATGGAGCAGTAACACCACTAAAGAACGCTTAAACGGCTTGCCTGGCGTCTCTATCCATCAAAAAGACTTCGTCTGGTATCTTAACGGCAAAGAGTGGGACGGTGAATGGATTGCTATTGATTAAACTATTTGTTAACTAAAACACTATAACAATGGATAAGCATATAAATAATATAATACAGGTCTACAAAGGCGGATCAATCGAGCCTTTAGACGGCGATGATGTGGACGACCTTTGCAATATCATAAAAGCAAAGATCAACCTAACAGAAGGTAATATCACCAATCACGAGTATGAAAAAGCGATCATAAACAAATACAGGAATCATTAGTTCACTAAACTTTAAAGACTTATGAAAGACACTTATCAATATTTATATCTAGGCAGGACAACTAAGGCAAAGCAGTTTAAAAACGGCAAGAGCTGGAGAGTACATCTATACCGATTAGAGGAGTTTATGCTGTTCAACAAAAAGGTTGTTATCTGCTTAAATTGATGTGTATCTTATATTGCATTTAACATACAATATATTTGGATATATCATTTATTATTCGTATATTGTATTTAGTTCTTTGATGTATTGTGTTATATCTTTCACCCTTAATTATTTATTCATTTAAATACTATAGTTATGAAAGATTCTAAAAGCGTTAAAACAGAAGGTCAACAGAGTAAGACAGTTGACAACTTCACCTATCAAGTTATTATCACCAAGAATTTCAGTGACGGCACATCGGAAGAGGTGGCCAACAAAAAGGAGTTCTTTACAAAGCGATCCATCAAGAATCATACTAAGCTAGTCCGTAACACTGCGGAGAACAAAAAGGTTTACGACGGTTTGATAGATGAGGCAACCTTAGAGAATGAGTATCTAAGGATTAATTGTAGCGATATGTACTCAACTTCATTACTCGATAAAGAAGTTATTGCAGACGACAAGAACAACAAAGAAAGAGGGTTGTTCGCCGACATGAAGGTTTACTTCGGTTCAAAGGCAGAGTTTGAGGCCATCGTTAAGAAGTCTCAGGCTGAGAAAGCCGTTAAAGCAGACAAGGATAGCAGGGATATTATATAATCAATGTCCTTCACTATCATTTCACATTAGGATATAACACAATTAATTCATGTTAGAGGGTCACCGAAAAGGTGGCCTTTTTGCGTTTAGATATACGCTGTAACGCAATACATCTAAGGGGCTTAACTTTGTTATGATTAAAAAGATAGAAATGCAGGATATGGTTGAAGGTGAGATTTACGTCTTTCCGCAAGAAGATGAGAACCCAGGGGATGGCATATACTCAAGGAGAACTGTAAAGAACACAGTTAGTGAAAAGGACGGGCTAGGAAGTGGTTACGCAGTATATAAAGATGGATACACGCATCAAACTAAGGTGTTCAGAACAGACATTACACTAAAAAATAGAAAATGGATAGAGATACCAACTAAAACAGAGCTTAAAGAATATGAACAAGCTAAAATATTATACCACTTAACTAAATAAAATGGGGAGGCACTTAGGATATAAAAAAGTAGAAGTTGGAGAGGTGTATATTGGCATTGAAAATGAAGGATACTATAAAAAATATATTCTAGTAAAAAAGAAGATTGGAGGTAGTGAGGTTGAGGGCGATGTAAAGATATGCAGGGAGGGAGGAGACACGATTTACGAAGACAAGACAATACATATAGACGTGCAAAGATTTGTCCTCGTAGCGAAGAAAGAAAAGGAACGATTTGAAGCTGAGCTAATCGAATACAAACTAACTAAATAGATGGGTAAATATCTGACATATGAGCAAATCAAGGTTGGTGGTAAATATATTGGCGAGAAGAATAAAGATTATGGGGAATTTTATTTTGTAGTTAAAGAGAAAGGGAATGACGGCGAATCATTTTATGCAACTAGCTTGAATTTGAAAGATAAAAAGGTTGAAGGCATAAGTCATAATGTACCATACGAAATGGGAGAACAACCATACAGGAAGGCAACAGAAAAGGAAATAGAAAAATATGGTTCTGCTATAATAGCGGATAAACTAACTAAATAAAATACCTATGAACAGGAACAAACAACACTTTAATTACCTATCATGCTATGATGACCTTGACGCAAGGGCAGACAAGCCAACGCACAGTCAGGTGAAGGCTAAGCAGGCTCGACTTGAGCTATTCTTAATCGTCCTCTGGGTGGTGTTTATTTGTAAATTCTTAATTACTGTAGCGTGAAGGAAAGAGAGGTGATAAAGCCAATCGATCTAGTTGTTGGTGAACTATATTCTTTCTCCGAGTATCGTGGCTCGATTGCTATTGGACGCTTCAAGGAGCTTGACCATGACGCAGATTATATCTGTGCAGAAGTTTTTAGGCCAAAGGATAATGACTTTAATGAACACTGGTGCTTGTACTCCACTAGGAAGGCAAGGGGGATTAATAAAAGGGAATTAGAAATGTATGAGACCGCAAAGATCGTAAACAAACTAAAAGTATAGCTATGATAGCAGAAGATATAAGGATAGTGGCCAACAGGCTCTTGCATGAGCACAACAGGAAAGACTGGTGGTGTAAGGTGTCTACGGTACACGACATGCCCATTGCGTGGGACTTGACGCGTAAGATACTGTACGTCAACCCAACCAAGGTTACGCCGTCAACGGTGCGTGACGAGATATTGATGCAGATAGCTGACATGATAGATCAGGATATGAGGGGATTCAACGATAGAAAAGGGAGGCACTGGAGGGTGTTGGCTAGGCAGGTAGGCGTCAAGCTAAAGAAGAAGACTAAAAGTAGCTCAGATCGCCTTAAACAGGGCAAGAAAAGGAAAATATTAACAGCACAAGACTTATCTTATGACATTATCTGAAGATAAAATTAGAGATATATTTTGTGAGATACTGCCAATGAGCACTAGAATAACTTCACACAGAACAATAAGATTTGGTAAAGTTAGCAACTTATATTACCGGATAGTAAAAACAGTCGAAGATGACAACTATGTTGTGAAGTTTTTAGGCATAAGAAAAAATAGACGAAGGGGCGGGCTGTCAACATTTTATCTGCCGTTCAAGCTGGATAATGAATTTAACACACTAGATGAGGTAGATAGTTATTTAATAACCATCGGGCTAACTGAATAAACGTGATAATATTAGAAAACGAAAAGATTGACAAGTATCTAATAGACAGAGTATTTGGAGGGCACATAAGTCCAAGGAGTAAAATTATTAAATACAAAAGGGTTGAGAATTACATCTATGCAATGGCTAAGAACACACAGGGATGGCCATACTGTGTATATGCGGTATCATTGGCGTCCTTTGCTACCAATGCAATGATGACATATTTTGACATGGAAAAGACAAGAAAGTTTGAAGACAAGGATAGAGCAGAAGCATACCTAATATCACTAGAGTTAATGGAATAACAATGAGAGTATCCGTACCTACAAGGAAAATGACGCCAAGCAACGTAAAGAATATATTTACCGTCTTTCGTTTCGGAAGGAAAAAGCTCATTACCCCAACGCTATTAACATACGGTAGCATAGGCACGTTGCTATACGAGGTTAGCGCACTAGAAAAGCAAAAGATATACTGTATCGTATTCTTACAGCTTAGTGAAATAAAAAAAGGGTTGTTCTGTAAATACCGTAACGTTGAAATTAGGAGTGATCTTAACAAGACTTGTTCGAGCCTGAAGAAAATTGAAGCGTACATAGAATCATTTAAACACATAAAATAAATAAACTATGAGTAAATCAATAACGTTTGAAGAGTTCATGCATGAGTGTGAACACAACCTATTCCCATTAGTCAAGATCGGCAGGATACCGGCTAAGATAGCGCTGGCGAAGGTGAAGCTGATGACGGAGAGCTTAGAGAAAGCCAACATCAGGGTGGTGAGGGAGCTTGACGCCAAGAGGTTGATTAAACTTAACTACAAAAAGCAACAAAGGATTAAATAATATTATATATATTTGCACCACTTCTCAATTACATCTATGCAACTTAAAGCACAACAATGAGTGAAGATCAAGTAAGGGCATTAGCCGAAATGGACGATATGAAGCTAGAGCTAATCCACGTAATGACTATGATGAGGCTGAAGGTTATAGCTATGCACACTTCATGCGCAAACTGATATGGGTAAAAGAATAAAAATGGAGGATATGTTGATTGGCAAGATGTATGCCTTTGACAAAGAAGGCAGTGCATGCAAAGCGTATGGAACTGTTGAAAATGTGCCAGGAATTAACGGAAACAGCTTTGATTGTAAAGACGTAACCTTAATCTGGTCGCGTGAAAAAAAGGAGTTTATGAAGCGTGGTAGCATGACGCCCAGAAAGTACGCTAGAGAGTTAACAAAAGAGGAGCAAGATGAGGTTGACGCATTTCGGATAGAAAGAGCATTGTTGAAATGAGCAAGATGATACCATTGAATAAGATTGTTGTTGGTGAAATATACTTCTTTCAGGGAGGCGATGGGCACATAGAAACGATGGGACGCGTCTCTAATGTCGCTAAAAGAGATTCTTATGGTGCAATGATCTACTTGGATGACTTTTTTGCAAAAGGTCGCAACAGCTTTCATAGCGACGGAGTGCTGGTACACCGAAGGCAGGTTAGAAATGCAACTAAGGCAGAGTTAAAGGAATATGAAGAGGCTAAAATAGTACATAAGTTGATAGCATGAGCTTAAACAGAAAACAGTTAAAGGTTGGTGTGTTATACGCTCGCAGTAGAAGAATAGGAGGGGTGACCAACTCAGTGATTCTAATAAGGGACATTGGTGATCCGAGGAATGAGGAGTATCGTGTAATGTGCGATGTGCAGTATACTAGGTCAAAGAACATTTATCTCAAAAGATATTTGTACCTAACAAAAGAAGAGAGCTTTGATGAGGCAGCTAAAAAAGAACAAAAAGAATTTGAAGAAGCTAAAATTATTCATTCATTAACCAAATAAACCAATTTATTTATGAAACGTTCAAACATAGGCTACGCTATTGTAGCAATATTAGTTGTATTTATCACGCTAATAAGCTACAACGTAGCTGTATACGGTGTGTAGATGCAACCATTTTATATTTCTTAACCTAAAAACTTTAAAACTATGATAGACAAAATCAATACATTAATCGAATTGGGGCAGCCATTCGTTTGGTGGGGACTGCCAGGCATTGGCAAGTCAGCAATATTAGAGCAGATAGCTGAAAGGAAAGGGCGACACATAGAGGTCGTGATAGCTAGCCTGCGTCAACCACAAGACTTCTTAGGGTGGCCGGTTAAAGAGGAGGGGACAATGAAGTTCGTCCCGCCAGACTGGGTGCATCGCCTGTCAAAAGCGAAAGATCCCATCTGCTTCCTTGACGAGATAACGACGTGCCCTCCATCAGTGCAGGCGGCGCTACTGCGTATCGTCAACGAGAAAAAGATAGATACCATCGACCTGTCTCATGTGACGTTCGTGCTAGCGGCTAATCCACCAGACATATCGCAAGGGTATCCTCTGACGCCGGCGATGGCTAACAGGCTTATACACTTCGATGAGGCGCCAAGCCTGGACGGCTGGAGAGACTGGTTCATAGGGGCTCAAGACAGCGAGAAGCTATCGGTATACAATGAAGTAACCAAGCACGAGGTAGCCGAGCATATGGCTTTCGTTCACGGCTTCCTGTCAAAACATTCAGAGCTTGACAACAAGTATCCGGCAAAAGCTAAGCAGGCTAGCGAGGCGTGGCCTAGCAGAAGGACGTGGTACATCACCGCCAAGGTAATGGCGTTCTGTAAAAAGAACGATATACCGGATGAACAAAGGCTACAGTTCATCTATGGTGCAGTTGGAGAGGGAGCAGCCACTGAGTTCTTATCGTATGCAGAGAACTTAGACCTGCCAGCGACAAAAGATGTGCTTAGAGGTAAGCACGATAAGGACATGAAGAACTTTAGAGACGACCAGCTATTCGTGATAGGGTCACAGGTGATACGTGTGATGCATGAAAAGAAGGATAAGGATACGTATGCAAATGTGTGGAACGTGCTAGGTGCGCTGTGTGACGCTGGTAGAAAGGACATAGCAGGGATATACGCTAAGCCGGTGCTACTGTTTGGCACAGACAAGAGCTTTACCTATCCAGTGAAGATCGTACAGAAGTTCAAGGATATTGTTGAGTAGTAATTAGTTCACCTAAAATAATAGCATAGCAGATGCAAAATAGATTCACAGATGACGACATAGAACGAATTGTACGTGAAACGCGTGGCATGACGCAAGATGAGCTTGCCGAGTACTGGGAGAAGTATCCCACAGAGGATATGGTAGACTTGCTTGTTAAGTCATGCGAATATGAAGCGTCACTAAAAAGGCAATTCGTAGTCATAAAGTGGGTAGTACTATTTTTAATTGCTATGCTAATTATATTTTTAACACGATAAAAACTTTAAAACGATGACAATAGAAGAACAATTACGTAAGGCTAGGTTTCAGCTTAGCAAGGACTTTCCATACTTAGGGAGAGCGTTGTTTGCACTTCAGTTTATGGAGAACAACGATGCTCCCTTCCCAATGGGTACGGACAAGTGGTACAGGATGTACTACAACTCCGAGCTATGTAAAGCCTTCTCATTTGATGAGATAAAAGGGTGTATGTATCACGAAGTGGGGCATATGCTCAGAGCTCACTTTGACAGGTGTGGAACGAGGAACCCGATGGGGTTCAACGTTGCAGGGGACTGTGAGATAAACTCGTCACTGCCTGATAACATAACGATACCAGATGGTTGCATACACCCAAAGCTATTTAAACTACCAGATAGAGAGACGGCTGAGTACTATTACGCAAGGCTACAGGAGCAGCAAGACAAGAATCAAAAAGGGCAGGGGCAAGGCGATGGAGAAGGAGAGGGTGAAGATCAAGAAGGTGAGGGTAGTCCAAGTAGCGGTAATGGCCAAGGTAACGGTCAAGAAGATCATAAAGGGTGTGGTAGCTGTGCAGATGGTGTAAAGAAAGAATGGGAGAAAGGTGGCCCAAACAAAAAGGATGGTGGCGTAGACGACATGCGCAAGAAGATAATACAAAAGCAGGTAGCAGAAGATGTCAAGCAACACGCTAAGTCCAGAGGTAACGTACCTGCAGATTGGGAGCGGTGGGCAGATGATGTCCTTGACCCGCAGGTGAACTGGAAAGATGAGCTTAACACTCTGGTAAGGAATGTAGTGGCTAACAAATACGGTAGCTCAGACTACAGCTTTAACGTGCCGGCAAGGCGTGAGTATGGTGACGTGATATCACCATCGCTAGTAGAGCCATTCGTGAAGACGTGCTTCATAATAGACACATCTGGTAGTATGGGGGAGAGTGAGCTGTCAAAGGCTCTAGCAGAGGTTAACGCGATAGTAAAGAGCGTAGATGGACAGATAGACGTCATATGCGCAGATAGCGACGTAGGAGCGTACCACAAGAACGTGAGGGACATTAACGAGGTGAAGCTGATAGGTGGTGGTGGAACTAGCATGGTAACAGCCATCAACAGGGCAAATGAAGAGGATAAGTATGACGGTATAATAGTGTTCACTGATGGATACACCGACTTCCCTTCAGAAGAAGAGGTAGTATGCCCAACCATATTCTGTATAACGGAGGGGGACATTGAGGCTCCAGCACATTGTAAGACTATTAAAATAACTGAGTGATATGACGCGAGATGAATTTATGAAAGAAGCGTATATAAACATATACACTCCAAATATGCAATGCAATGAGCGCGCACAAGAGCAGTTGTTTGCCCTCGGATTTTTTTGGAGTGATGGCGATAAGCTAGAGTCAATTCGAAGTAACTTTTTATCAGTACGCCCCGAAGGGGAAAGGATTTGGAGATGGGAAGAAACATTAAAAAAAGCAAGACGCGAAGTTGCAGAAGTAGATGCTGAGGTTTTAATCGAGAGTTTCGACAACCTGGAAGAATCTATGAAGTCTGCAAACGAGAAATTAAATGAAAAGTATTTAATCTACAAATTGACTCAATAGAGATGACGATAGCAATACCAACGACAAGCGCCTCAATAGTTGAGGAGATCCAGAGGCAAGCGTTTAAACATGGATTCGTTTGGCGAGATGGGACAAACGAAGTATCTACATATGACGCAAAGACTATGTTTCTTGACTTTAAAAGAAAGTTGATTACGTATAGCGAACATGCTGGGCCAGAAAGGCTGAGCTATGTAACAAAAGAAGGCTATGCCCTTATTGGCGACAAGAAGATACCAAAGGAAATAGCAGATAAAGTGGACGGGATATATTTAATAGCAAAACTGATTGAGTAGATGGATAAAGAGGAGTTTGCGAGGAGGACGAAGCTTGTGATACGAGTGACGTCAAAAGTTGTATCTGAGAAGGTTCAAAAGGAGGCGTTTGAAATGGGCTTTTATTGGGGTGAGGCAGAAAGGGAAGATGTGCTAGCTATAGCAGGGGCTATCTTTTTATGCCCGCATACAAGACTACTCACGCACCTTGATGGAAACTTGGGTGAGATAAAGGATTATGTTGAATCAAAAAATGCACATGGGTTCACTTATGTTCTCGCCAAAAATAGTCACGACATAAGCAAGAAAATAAAAAGCATAAATGAGCTATCAGAAACAAGATATATAAAAATGAAATTGACTGAATAATGGTGCAAAACGAACTGATAAGGGCAGAGGTTGCGAAGAACAACAGGGCTTCGTGTCAACTATGTAACGAGAGGATAGCGAAGGGGACGCCAAAGCTAGTCGTGGGGACGTGGAATGGTGAGGGGTCAATATGCTACAAGTGCGCGCCTGTAAGGATTGACGAGATAAGGAAGAGGACTAGTTCGGTGAAGGGGGTGTTCAACAGGCTTAGGCAAAAGTGTGAGCCTGCTATTATTGTACATGAATTGAAGAGGTAATGAGCGATAAAGAAAAGAAAGAGGTAAAAGAGATAGCTGACAAGCTAATGGACAAGAAAGGGGTTAAGCCCTGTGAGTGTGGAAGCACATGCTTTGAACAAGAAATAACAGCAACTGAAGAGTATGCCCTGCTTGACAACGGAACCATCTACTATGGAGAGACCAGTAACCATTCAAGAACTAACGATCCATTAAGATGCCAGGAGTGCGGAAAGAAGGCAGAATGTTACGATGAAAAAGCTAATCCGTATGACTTTGAACGCTATTAACAAACAGATATGATAGATCCATTAATAAAGAAGGCGATTGAGCGACAGCAAGAGCATTTTAGGAAGAGGGCAGAGCATCATGGAAGGATGGCTAATATATGGCTTGTAGCGACTTTTGCCGCTATGATACTAGCTTTGCTCGCTTCATTGCTTTTAATCGGTTAAACAACCTGTATGGAAGCTACAAAGGCAAAAATAGGGAAGGTATATGTTAGTGAGTGGAGGGGGCTTTACGCTGCGAGCAAGGGAAGCACTGAAAACCTATGTATATTTGTATTGCAGAGGGTTTTGAACGGCAAGGTAAGTAAGCGTTACGGCTTAGTAAAAAATGGAAACTCGAATTGGTGGTATGCCAAATTAGATTCCTCTGGTGGCCCATTTATCAGAGACATACGCGAGGCAACAAAAAAGGAGATTAAGTTTTTTAACGATAATATTGTAGCATTTAAACTAATGCAATGACAGAGAAAGAGGATGTAGAAAAGATAGTTGACGTACTGACAGATGTAGAGAGGTGTAAGTGTGGTGGTAAACTAGAAAGGCCTATGCTCAGTAAAACCTACCGCTCACAGTTCTCAGTATGTAAGGCATGCAGAGACTTCTATCTTGATGGCAAAAAGGCTTTCTAAACATGAATAAAAAAGAAGAGGCTAAGAAAATAGTAGCTAAACTCATTGGCGACAATAGATGTAGCTGTGGAGGTAAATGGGTTTCGGTTAATCTTAAGGCAACAGAAGATGGAAAATCATTTATATATCATTACTATTGCGATGATTGCTTGATAATGCACCAATCCATAACAGCGATTAATTATGCTATTCAAGGGGAAGATAATGAGCAAGGAAGAGGAGATAGAGAGGATAGTTGATAAGCTGACTGACGTAGAGAGGTGTGAGTGCGGAGGTGAGCTAATCCACTTTCATCAATCTAGGGTTGGCATAATTAGGCAATCAGTATGCGCATCCTGCAATGATGTGCATCTTAATGGTAAAAAAGTAGAGGTTGAAGGAATAAGTGCGAAATATGCTATTCAAAGGAAAGATAAAAGACGGTAAGCCGTACATAAACGACAGGAATTTCTTTGACGACTGGATAACGCAGTATGAAGACAAGGAGGTTATCTTCGCCGTTGAGAGGTTTGAGCCAGACAGGGTTACAGCTAACCAATACAGATACTACTACTCAGCAATCGTGGAGCCGCTGAAGGATCTGCTGGCTGACGTAGGGTACGACCTGACAAAAGATCAGACCGATATGTTCCTGAAGAGTCACCTGCTGGGAGATGTGTTCATTGACCCGCTGACAGGCGCTGAGATAGTGAATGCTGGCAGGAAGAGTAAGCTTAGCGAGAAGAAGATGAA
>SDBT01000901.1_pt1 | contig 49886 bp, 40 predicted proteins | sample 2277101 | NCBI WGS metagenome assembly SDBT01 (sample SAMN10404973, study PRJNA504765) | marine sediment metagenome | isolation source: marine sediment core GS10_PC15, 103 cmbsf | place: Arctic Ocean: Southern Knipovich Ridge | collected 2010
CCATCCTGCCACTGGATTCCAGCCTACGCTGGAATGACAAGAGACACATTATTCAGTTATTAGAACACTTTTTCGCTTAGCTTAATGCGTATGGAGGCTCACCCTCCCACACGCTGATCAGAATTTCAGAGGATTTTCTAAAATTTGCTTCCTCAGTTCTATGGTTTCTGCTGACAACCGACAACCGACGACAGGGGCGACATTCCTCCTCGATGGTTTTCAAGTTCAGTCCCTCTCAGCGGCTTCGGAAGATACTCGGATGGAGTTCGACCTACAAGGGGAAAATCTAGTCAGTCTTTCGGTCACATCACACAATCGTTGACAAAAGCTCCGTATTATGGCATAATATTATAAACTCATGTTCAGAAATATCTTAATCAGGCGGTCTGATACAAGGTGATTCGCTATGCTGAATTCCAGTGTGCTGGTATTGAATGCAAGTTACGAAGCGATCAATATCTGCAATCTTAAGAGGGCTATTGTGCTGATTTTCAAAGGTGTCGCCTGCGCTGAAGAGGAAACAGGTCGCGAGATTTCCTCCGCTAGTATGGTCATAAACGCGCCGGCGGTTATTAGACTGCTGAAGTATGTCCGTATCCCGTATAAGACGGTTCGCTTTTCACGCAAGAATGTCCTTTTGAGGGATAAATATATATGCCAATACTGTAGTAAAGAGTTTCCTCCTGCTCTCCTTACGCTGGATCACGTTATCCCTACTTCGCAGGGCGGAAAAACACAATGGGAAAATCTGGTTACTGCCTGTAAAGCATGCAATACTAAGAAAGGCAATAGGAGACCACCAGAGGCGGGAATGCAATTACTGCGGAAACCGAAAAGCCCCCCCGCTGTTTATTATTTGTATCTGGTGCGGAATATGGGCGGACATCACCATACCTGGCGGAAATATCTATTTCTGGAATACTAGTATTTGTACCGCTGGCCTGTTCATAAGTACCACAAGCTACCAGCTTGTTCATATGAGGTAGGAAAATGAGAAGAGCGAAGAACAAAAGCACGAAAATCCGAAGTTCTATGCTCTATTATGCTTTATGCTCCATGATTCTATTTCTGTATGGATGCAGCAACGTCAATCCACCTGCTGATTACTACCAACAGGTGTTGGACATGGAAGAGCACGGGGAGCAAAGCCGGCGCGATACCGGACGACAACCGGGTGAAATGGTTACACCAGTCAGAGATGAGGAACCCATCAAAGCGGCAGAATCACCCGAATATCAACTAACACCAAACGAGTCGCAGCAACAAGTAAAAGAGACACCAGCTATAGAGAAGAGGGAAGAAATTCAGGAGGAGCCTCCGCGACGTGAACCAGTTCAGGTACTACCGCCAGCCGATCCGGAGCCTATTGCAGTAGCGTCGGATGTGATAAAAAGTGCTCTCAACGCGCCTGATTTGAGGATCGGCGCAAGAACTGTGGAACTGATAAATGGAAGGCTTAGTGGTGGCAAAAATTCCGTTCGTGTCAGTTTTTTCTCTGAGTCCGTGGATGTGATCGGGAACACATTTGCTACTATCTGTGCCGTGATCTATTATCTAAATGCAGAAACAAATACTATTGACGTAGTCGAGGGAATCGCTGAGGACAAACAGGCTGCTCTGCTGGCCATTCTTCGGAGCAATATGAGTGACGTTACAGCATGGATGACCGATGATATTACCAAAGTGGAATGGTACTCAAAGGTTACCAGGAAAATACTCTGATGTCGGTCGCAAACGTATGAAATATGGGAAGCTAAAGAAGAGCTGGCAGTTTAGAAAGGTCTACAAAGAGGGGGATAAATATTACGGAAATCTGTTCATTCTTTACGTTTTGCCTAATAGAACTCAGGAAACCAGGATAGGGTTGACCGTTACAAAAAAAGTGGGAATAAGCGTTCAGCGGAACAGGATTAAGAGGGTAGTTCGAGAAGTAATCCGATTATCAAAGGGAATCGCACCAGGTAACGATCTGGTGATTATTGCTAGAAAAGCAGCGGTGGATCTGAAATATTCACAAGCACAGCGTTCGATCACTCATCTACTTTATCGCGCGCGCATACTATAGCCTGAAAAAGATTAAGGTGTTGCTTATTATGAAAAAGGCAGTTTTGTGCTTGATACGCATATATCGTGCATGTTTATCTCCTTTCCTACCCCCTTCCTGTCGGTTTCATCCCACTTGCTCTCAATATGCGCAGGAGGCCGTAACTAGATACGGTCTTGCCAAAGGTGGATGGTTATTCATAAAGCGTTTCTTCAAATGCCACCCCTTCCATGCTGGAGGATACGATCCGGTCGAGTAATCTCTGAGGAAGGAAACTCATCGGAGGTACAGCCTTTGAAAGCTGGGACATACACAGGGGAATGATCTGCATCCCTGCTTCCTGAAACGATCCTGAATTTTTGGGAAAATAATTATCATCGAGCTTGATCTGGAGAAAATATATGGATAAGAGGTTCATTCTGGCTATCGTGTTGGTCTTTGGAGTTCTGTTTCTTGTGCCGTCGATCCTTAACTGGTGGGGCGGCAGGCCATTGTTTGGTGTTGGATCAGAGCACCAAACTGATCTGGATAGTGAGAATATTTCGGCAGAATTACAACAGGAGTTTGCGGAAAAAGGGTTACCCTTTTCTCAGAATGCCACCGTTCTGGTTCTAGAGCAAGGCAGCGAATGGTGGATAAATGATAGTGGCAACGGACGAATATATACTATCCGTAAAAAAGGTGACATACTAAAAGTTTACGACGACAAGAAGCGGGGCTCTAGATCTGATACGCAAGAAGCACAAGTGGAAAAGCAGCGGGACGAGCGGAAGATTGAGCGAGAGGCGTCAGCGGAGGCAACAGAAGACATCGAGAGACCGCCAGAGGAGACGATAATAACCAAAGAGACGCCGCTCTATAAAATTGAGTTCACCACGGAAGGAGCGCGCGCTGTCAGTTGGGAGTTGAAAGATTATCCCAGGAGATACCGTAAAGAGCCGGAAGGTGGGGTGGAATCCGTAAATTTGATCCCGGATACAGCCAAAAAATGTCTGACCATGAAGTTCCACGACCCTGAGATTCAGGATGAGATAGAGGACATTCGATGGACGGCGACAACGCAAGGTGAGAGTGATCCCATAGTATTCAGTTACACCACATCCAAAGGGATATCCATCTCTAAGAAGATAATATTTCATCCGGACAGTTACTTCGTGGATGTGGACATTAGTTTCCAGAATCAGTCACCAGAAGACATCAAGCTGGGCGGCTACGATCTGCACTGGGGAGCTGGTCTCACGAAAGATGGAATGTTGAAAGATATGGACGTTGCAAACGAGGGACCTGTCGCTCTCGTCAATACCGAAGATGGAGCCAAGCTAATAAAACACTGGCATCGCACCGGGTTCGCATGTTTTGGTAAGAACTACGTGCAAGTTCGTGGCTCTGACTACCCTATATCCTGGGTGGCTTTTACCAGCAAGTATTTTGCAGCGGCTCTCATTCCCGGACCTGAGCCTTGGTGGTCGGACCTTGGGAAGAGAGGAGAGCGATATGCAGTTGCGGTAGAGAACACCGATCCGCTGTTAAGTCCAACAGCTCAGGAGATATGGGCAGAATGGGGGAACAATTCCACCATCGCTCTTGTTTGGCCAGAATTTCCCATCGCCAGTGATGAGACTGTTTTACACACGTACCGGGTTTATGTGGGGCCAAAAAAATGGGATATTCTTCGCAGTATTCAGGGGCGAGATGGCGCTGATGGCGCTGATGGCACTACAGAAAAACTGAGATTGGGGAAAATCATCGATCTTGGCCGGTTTGGCTTTCTCGGGAAGGGCGCACTCTGGCTGTTAAAGGTTTTCTATCGTATGATCCCAAACTACGGTGTAGGCGTCATCTTTTTATCCATTCTGATTAAGGTACTGTATTTCCCCCTCATGAATAAGAGCTTCAAATCCATGAGGAAAATGCAGGAGCTTCAGCCGCAACTCAAGGCTCTCAAAGAAAAACACAGGGATGATCCACAGCGTATGCAGAAGGAAACTATGAAGATGTATAAACAGCATGGCGCCAGCCCTATGGGTGGCTGTTTGCCCATGTTGTTCCAGTTGCCGGTATTGTTCGCACTATTCGGAACGCTGCGCGGCGCTGTGGAATTGAGGGGCGCGGTATTCATATCCGGGTGGATCAACGATCTGGCGCTGCCCGATACCGTGGCCATGATTGGTAGTATCCCCGTCCGCATACTGCCGCTGTTGATGACGGGAACTATGCTTATTCAACAGCTTATATTCGGAGCAGGCGGAGGGGGTGGAGCAAAGCAAGGCAACAAGATGATGGCTTTTATGCCGGTTATCTTTTTGTTCTTCTTCTATAGCGTACCTTCAGGACTGGTTCTATACTGGACGTGCAACAGCGTATTCGCTATGGGACACCAATACCTGATCAGGAGGCAGCACGACACGAAAACTGAAGATGAGGAGAATGACGGAGATAAAAAAGGTAAAAGCAAAGACAAAATCCAGGAAACTCGTAGTAAACGCAAATAATATAAAATCTGAACCCGTTGTATTTTCACATGGGAACGGGAGGTAGCATAATGACCGAAGAATATACTGAACAAGAAGGAACAACTATTGAAGAAGCCATGGAAAACGCGCTGCAAGAGCTAGGCGTCACCAGAGACCAGGTTCGAGTAACCGTTTTGAGCGAGGCAAAGAAGAGCTTATTTGGATTGGTCTCCAAACCGGCGAAAGTCCGCGTTAGCTTGAGGGAAGCCCCCTCCAGCACTCCTCAAGGCATTCTAAGTACCATTTTGAACCAGATGGGAATTGAGTCCCAGGTCGAAAGCAGAATATCTGATGGAAATATCTACCTTGATATCAAAACACCCAACGCTGGACTCGTGATTGGCAGGCGTGGCAGAACATTGGATGCAATGCAACATATCCTTAATTGCATAGTGAATAGATCATCTCTCGTCAAGAGGCGGGTTATCGTGGATACCGAACAATACCGTGAACGACGTGAGGAAATTCTTGTAAATCTGGCGCACAAACTCGCTTCCAGAGTAAAGTCGACGGGACAGGAAGTAGTTGTGGATCCCATGAATCCTCAGGATAGGAGGATTGTTCATATGGCCCTTCAGGATGACGAAACAGTCACAACCTTCAGTCGTGGTGAGGGTTCATTTCGCAGCGTAATCATCACTACAAAAGATAAGGCGTCCAAGTAACACAGGAAGCAGGGGTGATAAATGATTTTGTGAAAAATCATTTATCACCCTTGCAAAAAAGGAGGCTATTTTTTACAAACGCTTAGGTTCAAAGTGAACGACACAATTTCAGCAGTATCCACACCCAGAGGGGAGGGCGGCATCGGCATAGTCAGGCTGAGCGGCTCTTCCTCCATCCACATTATAAAGAGAATTTTCCAATCCAAACGCGATGGGTCCAGCATATCCGACGTTGAGACGCACACGCTTACGTATGGTCACATCATTAATCCGGAGACAGGGGACAGGATAGATGAGGTGCTGGTCAGCATTATGAGAGCGCCGGGAACCTACACCCGGGAAGACGTGGTGGAGATCAACTGCCACGGCGGAAGCGTGCCGCTCAGTAGAATATTGGAGCTTACCTTGCAGATGGGCGCGCGTTTGGCAGAACCCGGAGAATTCACCAAACGAGCGTTCCTCAACGGCAGAATAGACCTGGCTCAGGCGGAAGCGGTAGCTGACATCATCCGAGCCAGGACCGACCTCAGTCTGAAAGTAGCTGTCAGTCAACTGGAGGGGCGATTATCCCACAAAGTCAACCAACTCCGCACCGATCTGATAGACCTTCTCGCGTCAGTGGAGGCATCCATCGACTTTCCGGACGAGGACCTGGATTTTCTGCCATCAACGGGGATAATTGTCAGCATTAAGAGCGTTCTTGTCCGCGTAGAGGAACTTTTGTCCACGGCAGAGGACGGTAAAGTCATCACGGAGGGACTCAGAGGTGTTATCATAGGCAAACCCAACGTGGGAAAGTCCAGCCTCTTCAACGCTCTTCTGAAGGAGGAGCGCGCGATAGTTACATCCATTCCGGGCACCACGCGGGATGCTATTCAGGAATTTATCAATCTGGACGGCGTGCCGTTGGAGCTTACAGATACCGCAGGGCTGCATCATGCTGACGACGTTATTGAAATAGAGAGCATGGAGCGCACCCGGGTTCACCTGGATAACGCAGATCTGCTGCTGCTGGTGCTTGACGCTTCTCAACCGTTGACCGATGACGATAGGGAGCTTATCACTCTCGTCAGCGATAGGCGGGCTGTAGTGGCTCTCAACAAGATTGACCTTCCGAAGTGTCTGAACAGCGGGGATTTGCAGGAACTGAGAATGCACGATAAATCCGTTATAGCGGTGTCAGCCACTGAAGAGACCGGTTTGCAGGAGCTAAGATCAGCCATTCGCAATGTAGCGATCCACAATGCGCAGGTGTCGGCAGATGCTGTATTCGTCACCAGAATACGGCACAAAGACGCCCTCAGAAGAGCAAGGGAAAGCCTCCAGTATGCAGCGGAAAGCGCGAAGGGCGATATGGCGCCGGAATTGATCGCCGTTGACCTGAGAGGCACGCTGAAAGGTCTGGGCGAAATCGTGGGCGAAACAGCGTCAGAGGAAATCCTGGATCAGATATTCTCCAAATTCTGCATCGGTAAGTAGTACCAGCCGTACCTACCTTATCCTACCCGATGGAAAAACTGATATATACCCACAATATGCTGCTATGCGGCATCGCATTCCTTCTATCAGATTTCTGTTATCCTGTATCAGATTTTCGAATACCCAACTCACATAGGGGCGAATATAATCAATGTCATATATAGTTCCTTATGATGGCTTGAGCGGCTATTCTCAGGCCTTTCTATATGACTTGCTTGATCTGGCACACTTATTGCTCAATGCTCCATCGTTGGTTTCAACTAATGCTACTTTATCACATTAGATCGCGATCCAGTCGTAGCCCAATTTTCTAAGCTAGCATTCTGGGAATCCGATGTAGGAAACCAGGATAGAATCTTGTTGCTCAAGTAAATGTGACAAAGTCAAGCTAACAGTAAAGTCTGATGATAGAAGGAATAATCATGATGAAAAAGATGTTTTGTCTCACAACTCTGGTAATACTGGCCTTCGCTTTCCAGTCCCTCGCGCTGTATAACATAATGGATCAATACGCAGTGGAGGTATTGCTTAACAAGCCGGGCATGGCTCACAATCTGGATTTCATGAGTCATGCAGAAAATGTGGCTATCCAGAATAATATAGTTACATATCGCTCCAACTTCGACAACCGCGTTGCTGTTATCCTTGAGGGCGTCAGCGCCGGCGATAATCTTAACGGTTTGAGCGTTAGGCTTCAGATGCCTGTCAGGCAGGATACTATACCTCATATTCAGTCAATTGTGAAATTCAAAGATGCCAGGATTGACGATGTCGGTCAGGGCTTTCTGGAATCGCTTGGCTATGATGTGGATATTGTCGTGAGAGATGGCGATAGAAATGATCCTGGCGAGGAACCTGTGGTTGACAGACCTATAACTCCACTGCCTGTTGATGAGAAGCCTGTTGAGGATACTTCCCCTAACAACGCAGGAGATGTACCAGAAATCTCCGTTGATGCAGGGATCGCTGTAGGTAACGACAATCCTGATAAAGGTCAGGATGAGACTTCCTCGGTACGGGTTCAGGTCATCTTCCTCAATAAGGGGAATATTGGGTGGAATATAGCCCACTATGAGGGTGTGGATGGAAGCAGCGTTGATTTTATCCTCAACATTATGAACGCCGATGCCATAAGTGATGAAGTCAGGGAAGATTTCCAGCAAATGGTCGCGTTCTATGAGTTGGGGAGAGATGCGCAGGATCAGCTTAATGAGAATATGAAAGTGATGAGATCCGTGGATCTGGTCCTTGATATGGACATAAGTGCGGATGAATTTGACTTCCATGCAGCTACGAAAACCGAACTTGAGTGGCTGAAGGCAAATGGCGTAATCATAGGAGTCACCGATCAGGATATATCTGAAATCTCAAAAGCTGCGAAAACAGGTTTGGCTGGCTGGAATTCCAGAATAGTATATTCAGATGGCAACTGGCTTCCATACTACGAATCAGGCGACGCAAATCTCATCCTTCTGGAAGAAGCGCCTATAGCTATGCCTATGGATGTACCTGATGGCATGGCCGAGTTCCCCACAACAAGCGTCAGCCCTCAAGAGAAAAGTATCACCCAGTGGGGCAGGATAAAAGGTAACCTGGGATTGTGAAGGGTAGCGGAAGAGAAGAGCGCACGCCCGAATTTGACCGCAACGTTTCTCCTTAATACTGCGACGAGAATAAAGAGAAAGCCGGATGACCGGAAAGCCGGAAAGCCGGACAGCGCAGAACGAGGCTGGCAGCCTCGTTCTACTTGAAACAAGCTATGTAGCTGATACTGTTGGCGAATTCGGAATTGCTGTTCGGTCGGGGTTGGAAAACCCCGACTATCGGTCTGTTAAGACTTTATTATTACCGATAGACGGAACTTTCCAGTTCCGTTTGATGAATTCGCCAACAGTATCAGTAGCTGTAAAAGAATAACTTCCTACTCACGAGATAACGCTATTCATCAAGGGTGGGTAAACATTTTCTGATGAAATCAGAAAATGTTTACCCACCCCTACAAAAAAAGGGAAGCTATACTTTTACAGGTACTAAGACAGAAGCACTATAGTCAATTCTGCCAGCGTTATCAGATCGAGGGCGTTGTGATGAAATACATCAGCGAGGAGTCGTGTATCTCCGCTTCGGACGAACTCACGATAGACCTCAGGAACCAGTGCGCCGGGTATATCTCCTTCTCGCCGTCTGCCGCAAATTTCTCTCTCAAGCGTCTGAAGTTTGCAGTCAGAGAATTTCCCTTTCCACCTGCGCCGGGAATGATGGAGAATATCAACGTGAGTCTGAGTCCACATAAAACGCTTCCTGTGGTAGATCATCCTGTCTCTTATAAAGGGAGCATCGAAAGACTTTCCATTGAAGGTCACTAATACGTCAAAACCCGGAGCGAATTCACTAAAATAATGCAGCAGCGGCCCTTCCTCCGAATAGTCCCGAGCGAATAACTGGTCAATAATGAAGCGCTCACCGTTGAAATACATAATCCCCAGAAGAAAGAGCGGAGTATTGGAGAAGCCTGTAGTTTCGGCATCCAGGAACATAGTTTTTGCGGGCGCCGCGCTCAGAAAATCCCTGAGATCGCCACGCAGTTCCTGCTGGTCATACCTTGTCTCCCGGTCAGATGCGAACAAGTTACAGTATTTCTGTACCACTGCGTCGGCGTTGGAGTGCAGTTCTGCCAGCTTCCGACGTACCAGATAGAATTCTCCTGCGTCAACGGAAATGGACTGACCAGGGATGATGGATTCCAGATCTGTCAGGCCGGGCACAGGATTCACTGTACGCTTTGGAGAACCCTTCTTCTCCTGCATCATTTTCGTTATCCGCTTTTTGAAGCCTGGCGGTAGTGACAATGCTTAGACCTCCGAAAGATGGACCAATAGATCAATAGACTAATTGACCAATAGACTAACAATCAGAACTTCGCGAAGACTCTTACGAATGTTTCCATGAAATTCTGATCGTTGATATCACCCTTAGCTTTCTGGTTCACGTATTTTACACCTATGTGCAGAAAGAGGTCCTTATCATAGGCGACGAAGTTCTTCTCCAGTTCGCCCAGCAATGCCTGTCGGGTGAAATCTCCCGCATCATCTTTCATATCGTTGAAAAGTAACAACTGCAAGCCGCCTGTTATTTTTATAGTCTTGGTGAATTGATAGACTGTCTTCAATATGAAGGCATGCATCTGATCTCGAACATCCTCGGAGGCAATAGTTCTAAGACGCAGGAGATATTCTCTGTCCTCTCCCTCGTATACCCACTTGAGTAGATGAATGAGATCCTGCTCCTCTGCCATCTTGAAGCCATTTCGTATCTTATATTTATACATAGGTATGATCTCAATGGATTTTGATGGACGCATACGGTAATTGGTCTTGATAATACCAACTTCATAGTGCTGATCAGCGCCATCGAGATCCATATCATACTGAAGCTTTAATCTGGCAGTAGTAACCATTTTCTTGATGCCCGTATACTCAAATGTGCCTTTCATAGTGTTGATAACGTCGTTCTGCATCAGAATCGGGTCCACGCGTTTCACTTCTATCTCTGTTCCGTTGCGAACACCTATTATCTCAAACTCACCTATATCATTAACTTCAGGATTCGCATCGAGGACCCAGGGAGCATCGTCTCGCCATATGACATCATTTGGTATTGTGGCAGCGTAGTGCCAGGTATCATCTCGTATATCATCCTGGACATACTTCAGCTCGTTCTCCGCCACAAGGGAGCCATAATTCAGAACACTTCTCTTATACTGCCCGTTAACATAGATTTTAATGGCTTTCTGACGGGTAAGACCTTCATCGCCTTTGATAGCATACTGGAGGGACATATCCAGATTCTTGGAGATACCGCGCCGAGCCGTCTTGTATTCCATAGATATTTGAGCGCCAGTAAGTCCTACATCGAAGTCGTAATCCGGAGCATGATCGTTCTCTTCCTGATCCCGGACACCATTGTTATTTTCGTCACTTTCGTCCAGAAAATCCTCGTCCACGTCAAATAGAAGAATATCATCCATATAATCGAAGATACCGTTATCATTTTTGTCCAGATCACCGGGTATAATGAAAGAAGGTGGATCAGCGCCGGTATTATCCGTATATCTATCCTGATCGTCATTATCAATCACGGATCTGGAAGCGTCATAATTTGCGCCGACGCGGAAAGCCTCTCCTCGGATAATCATATCACCAACCGTCCGATAGCCTTCAAGAAGTACGGCAGTGGACTTCAGTTTATCCTGTATCTGTCCGTGGGGCGTGCTCTTTGGCGTCACGGCGACTTCCATCTTCAGGCCGTAATTCGCGAAATTTGTTTCGGCGTCCAGACCCATTACTGGTACCTGTCGAAAGTACCAGGAACCACCCACTTTAGAATTACCGAACTTCATTACCTGTCTCAAGCCGACCCCAGAATCAGGCACATCCTGGCCCACCACCGGGTTCAAAGGACCGGGTATCAGCAAGAAAGTGATGTCAACTCGATCATGGCGAACATCCCAGCGTATGCCAGCCAGATCGTCTCTGTTAAAAGTATATGACGTAAATTGTGACGGAATATCTCCGAGGCTGAGTATATTCTTTATATTGCCGGCAGTTTCCTCGATAGTCAGCACACTGTAGAATCCGCGCCGGAATAGTCTATCGAAGTCGAATCGATCCTGTTCCACTATCTGATCTTCCGTATCTGCCAGGAAATCCCTGGTATCCGTGAAGTCATACTCCACACGCCCTGACAGGAACAGTTTTCCAAATAGACTATAGACATCCTTGGCATAGGACGTATTCACCATACTGAACGATAGAAAAAACATTATCGCAGCGAGCATCATCGCTGCGATGCGACTGCTATTCATAATACCTGTACCTCCCTGATAGTACAGTAGTCTGTATCAACAACCCTGGTCAAAGCCAACGAATACACATCATAGCACCACGAACTGCTGTTGTCAATAGCAAATAACGCGTGAGAATACATGAGCGAATCTAAGGGCATGCCACGAGTATTTTGACTGTAGTGGCATACGATTCCACTAAAGAATTTCCTGTATGAAGCCGACAATCTATATAGATGAGTGAGCGCACGTAAGTGCATTAAGTGCATATAGATATACCAAACGATACCATAGGAAGGTGATCCTGATACAATGTCGAAAAATGGGAAGTCTCTTGGGAAGAATCGCTACAAGAAACATATTGGCAGGAAAATCCTATTCTGGTTTATGCTGGTAAACATTCTGACCATGAGCATGGCTGCTTTCTGGGGCTATAGGGGCATAAGCGACGGTTCTGTCAATGAGAGATTCGAGCAATTAAGTTCCATCAGAGACCTGGTTAAGGCTCATATTCTGGAAGACGTTCATAAGCATGTAGAGCTTGCCAATACTATCTCCAGCACATCTCTTATTGTAGACGTACTGGTTGGCGATGCCAGCGTGAAGGATGGCGCGGAATATCTGACAAACGTGCGTTCAATATACAAAGAAGGCGGTGAGTCTGAATTCAGTTATATATATATAGTCGATTCCAGCGGGTCAGTGATATGCAGCACAGCCAGTGAAATGCAAGGGATCAATATAGCAGGTAGAGAATATGTTCAGGAAGCACTCAACGGGTCGAGTGGGTTCGCAGGGCTTTACGAGGACATGATTGAGCCGGGAGTATTCCATTGCGTCGCGTATGCACCTGTCCTAAAGTCTGGTAGGGCAATCGGTGCAGTGATGCTTCCCTCCAGGTTAGAGCATTTCGCAGATGCTCTAACCAGCGATGAAGTCCGAAGAGGGATAACAGGGGAAACGTATATTGTAGGAATAAAGCCACAGCCTGAGCTTGACGAGAAGCAGGTGTATACCTATAAAACAATGATAACAATGTCCAGATTTCATGTCGCTGAGGAGCAAGGGAATGCCCTCTGTGGAGTCCATACAGTGGATACAGAAGCAGTCAGGGAATGTATCAAAGGCAATTCGGGCACAGGGATAATTAGGGATTATAGAGGTGTGTCCGTTCTATCCGCATACGCGCCTGTTGAAGAACTTGGATGGTGTATCATCAGCGAGATCGACAAAAGCGAAGCGCTGGCCGCCGCCGGGCAAATGAGGAACCGGCTTATATTGATCGAGCTTGGGATACTTGCAGTGATCGGGCTTATATCTGCTTTTATCTCCAGATCGATTACCGCACCTATTCGTATACTTAGTGAAGGGGCGCAGGAAATAGGCTCTGGTAACCTGGATCATAATATTAACGTCACAACCGGCGATGAGATAGAGGCGCTGGCCGATGAATTCAACGTGATGAGCGCCAAGCTTAATGAGTCCTATAATGCTCTGGAAGAAAAGGTGCATGAGAGGACGGAAGATTTGGAGAAAGCCAACGAAGAATTGAGAGCCGAAATCACCAAGCGCAAGGAAGTGAAAGAGGCGCTCCAGCGGGAAACTAAAAAGCTGTCAGTTATGATCTCCAGTATGGGGGAAGGTGTGGTATTCGCAGATGCGCAGGATCGGATCGTGGAAGTCAATCCATATTTCAGCAAATTCGTGGGAATGGATCGGGATGAGATCATCGGGAAAACGCTATGGGATATTTATCATGACGAAGTCGCGGACAAGCTCCGCGGCCATATTGAGAGATTCCGCTCTCAGACTAACTCATCGCCAGTCATCATCCAGCGGTCATTGGGTGAAGTACAGGTGATCCTGCGGATACAGCCCATCTATCGGGATCAAGTATACGACGGTGTCCTGTTTAACGTGGTTGATGTGACTGAATTAGTGGAGGCCAAACGCGAAGCGGAAGAGGTGACCAAGGCTATGGTGGCGGTGCTGGAAAGCGAGAAGAAGTTGAGTTTTGATCTGGAAGTAGCCTGGGATGAAGCAGAGCAAGCCAGCCGCGCCAAGAGTGAATTCCTCGCTAATATGTCCCATGAGATCCGAACTCCAATGAACGGCATCATTGGGATGGCTGAACTGGCTCTGGATACCGAACTCACCGAGGAGCAACGGGAATACATGGAAATAGTCAAGATGTCTGCCGATAGTCTTCTGGACATCATCAACGAAATCCTCGACTTCTCCAAGATAGAGGCGGGGCAATTCCAGTTGGAGTCCATTGACTTCAGTCTGCGGGATGTGGTTGACAAAGCGATCGAGGTATTGGCCTTTCGGGCATACGGGAAAGGGCTGGAACTCATTCCATATATCAGGCACAATGTCCCCGATGCACTCATGGGTGACCCGGTACGACTGCGTCAGATCATCCTGAATCTGGGAGGAAATGCGGTGAAATTTACCGGCGAAGGTGAAATTGTTGTTCTGGTGGAAGTGGAGGCGGAGGCGGAGAAGGAGAAGGATATTGTTCTGCATTGCTCTGTATCTGACACCGGTATCGGCATACCAGCCGATAAAGTGAAGCGGATCTTTGAGCCATTCACGCAGGCTGATGGCTCCACCACCCGGCGACATGGCGGAACAGGGCTGGGGTTGACTATCTCCAAACAGCTTGTGGAAATGATGGGTGGTCGGATCTGGGTGGAAAGTGAACCAGGAGAGGGGAGCACGTTCCACTTCACCGTTCGCTTCGGTCTGCAGAAAGAACCGGAGGAAACACTGATTGCTCTTAATCCTGAGGATGTGCAGTACCTGCCTGTGTTGATAGTTGATGACAACGCCACAAACCGGCGCGTTCTTCAGGAGGTGCTCACTAACTGGCAGATGAAACCATCATCGGTAGACGGCGGACAGGCTGCATTGTCCGCGTTGAGACAGGCGAAAGATGCGGGAAATCCCTTCGCTCTGGTGCTTCTCGATATGCAAATGCCAGTGATGGACGGCTACACTGTGGCGGAACGAATTAGACAGGAATCTGAAATTGCAGAAACAAAGATCATCATGCTATCATCTATTGGTGAGCATAGTGACGCTGAACTTCATCAGAAATTGGGCATCGCAGCCTACCTGTCCAAACCTGTTAAGCAATCGAGTCTTATGAATACTATCATGGAGGTGATGATTATGCCATCGCTGGACAAGAACAGCCCTACTTCGGGTATCCCGCGTGCAGTGCGGGAGAGCGGACAAGACTACCACATCCTCCTGGCAGAGGACAATGCCGTCAATCAGAAGCTGGCTGTCCGTATGCTTGAGAAGCGCGGACACACTGTTGCGGTGGCTAATGACGGTAGAGAGGCACTTGCCGCGCTGGAAAACGAGTCATTCGACCTGGTGCTGATGGATGTGCAGATGCCAGAGATGGATGGTTTCGAGGCAACTGCCGCCATCCGAGAGAAGGAAAGCGCCACTGGTGAGCACATTCCCATCATCGCCATGACCGCTCATGCTATGAAAGGTGATCGGGAACGGTGTCTGGAAGCTGGCATGGATGATTACATCTCCAAACCTATCAATGTGGAAAAACTCTATGAAATTATCGAAGCTTTCGCCCCTGCTGGAGGGAGCTTTGAAGTAGAAGTATACGACGAACAGCCCGTGGATGATGTTATCGACAGAACTGAAGTCATGGAGCGTGTAGGTGGCGATACAGAACTTCTCGTGGAGTTGATAGACCTGTTTTCCAGCGATTGCCCCAGATTGATGTCCGAGATACACGACGCCATTGAGCGCAACGATAAACAGGCGTTGGAATATGTTGCTCACACTCTCAAGGGATCAGTGGGCAATTTCTCTGCCACTAATGCCTTTGAGGCGGCGTTCAGACTGGAGAAGATGGGACGCGAGGGTGACACCACTCACGCTCAAGAGGCATACGCAGTTTTAGAGAGAGAGATCAAACGCCTGGAGCCAGCGCTTGCGGCACTCGAAAAGAAAGGAACGCAATGAAAATCTTAATCGCTGAGGACGATCCCGTCTCGCGCCGGGTACTTGAAGCCTCGCTCCGAAAATGGGGTTACGATGTAATTGTCACATGCGATGGCATCGAGGCGTGGCAGGCGCTTCAACACAAAGATGCTCCGACGCTGGCTATCCTGGACTGGATGATGCCGGGTATGGATGGCATCACTGTCTGTCGGAAGATTCGCGAGATGCCCAGATTCCAATCGACGTATATCATCTTGCTTACTGCTGTGGGGCAAAAGGATCGCATTGTTGAAGGTCTGCAAGCTGGCGCTGATGACTATGTCATCAAGCCCTTCGAACCTGAGGAATTACATGCGCGTGTGCGAGTTGGCGAACGTATAGTGGAACTAAATCGTGTAAAGGATGAGATTCTTTCCATTGTAAGCCATGAACTCAGAAGTCCACTCACCTCGATACTCGGCTCACTTGGGCTGATTGCCGATGGCGATACGGGAGAAATCTCTCAACAAACCAAAAAGATGGTTGATATTGCCTACAGGAATAGCGAGCATCTACTATGCATGATCAATGAGATGCTGGATATTAGAAAAATCGAATCTGGCAAGATGGCATTTCATCTTCAGCCGCTGGAACTGAAGTCTATAGCGGAGCAGGCCATGGAAGTCAACCAGAGCTATGCGCAGCAACTTGAGGTCGGATTGGTGCTGAAGGATGCCTTGCCCGGAGTGAAAGTGAATGCCGATGGCGACCGTTTGATACAGGTGTTTACTATCCTGCTATCCAATGCCATCAGATTCTCCCCGCCCAATGGAAAAGTGGAAATCTCCATATCGAATCATGACAATATAGTTTGTGCTGCTGTCACTGACCACGGAACTGGCATCCCAGAGGAATTCAGCGATCAGGTTTTCAAGAAATTCGCACAGGCTCGTCAATCCGGTGCGCGACGGAAGGGCAGCACCGGTATGGGATTGAGCATTGCCAAAGCGATAATTGAGGAAATGAGCGGACAGATCGGATTTGAAACGGAGATAGGTGTGGGTACAACCTTCTACTTCGATCTGCCTCAGTATCATGAGTAGTCCGCTCAATGCTGATCTATAATTCGCGGCGAAGCAGCAGCATTTTCAAGAGGAATGCGATATCAAAAGAAGGGTGGCATAGACGCGGCAAATCAGGTATCCTGGTTGTCCGGGGAATTATAAAATCTAAACACGGAGGGCGAGTCGCTTCTGTCCAGCAACTCGATTCTGTCCAGCAACCCGATGGAGCGCAGCTTATCTATTAGCATCTGTTTGCTAATCGGCTTGTGGAGGTAGGCGTCACATTTCCCGCGTGCTGCTCTTCTGATGTTCTCAAGATCTGCAAGTGCTGTAGTCATAATGATCTTTACCCGGTCCTGTTCCTGAATGCCTTGCTCGTCTTCTATGTTGCGAATTTTCCTCAGTACTTCGTGCCCGTCCATTACAGGCATCATTATGTCAAGACACACCAGATCATAAGGGAATTCCTCTTCGATGGCCAAATGAAATGCCTTGATCGCCTCTGACCCGTTCGCTGCGATATGAGATTTGCCATACGGTGCGAGAAGCTTCTGTAGCAGCAATCGACTGACGAAATCATCTTCGACAATTAGCGTTTTCATCGGTATTCCTTTCAGTGCCCTCTCGTTTCTGTGGGCTATGATGTCAAGTGTTCTCGTCAAAAGCTCATATTATATGTATCGGTTTCATATAAATAATTCTTTAGCAGAATCTAGAATGGTGCCAATAAACACTCACGCATTTCCACAGAAAGCTTTGTCACGATAACATTTGATCTGGGGAAAAAGCGACGACGCCGGTGTTTTTTGTGCGATCGCTCCTTGACGGATTCCATGTATTACATTATATTTATATCTGGCTGTGGAGTTGAGGAGGTAAAATTATGATACAGAGACTGATTATTACGCTGTCCATTGTGCTTATCCTGACTTCATTAGCGATAGCTAAAGAGGAGGAAGAACTCAAAATTGGCGATCCTGCCCCCAAATTTACGCTCAAGGATGCCGATGACAAAGAGCACAGCCTTGAGAAGCAGTTTGGCAAAGATGAGGAAAGCAAAAGGGTTGTCATTCTGATAATGGGAGACCGCAAAGTCCGGAAGGATGCTAATAAGTGGGCGAAGGAGCTGGATAAGCTCTACAAAGAGAAAAAGGGAGAGGTTGCACTGCTTATGGTGGCGGACCTGCGCGATCTGCCCTTCTTTGTGACAGAGGGCATGGTAAAGTGGGGAACGAAGCGGGAAAAACTTCCAGTGACTATAGTCCTGGACTGGGAAGGAAAGATCAACAAACTATACAAGACTCAGAAGCGCAAAACGGATATATTCATTGTAAATACCGATGGCAAAATTGCATATCATCAGGTGACCAAGCATTCGGAGGACGCGGCCAAAAAATTGCAGAAAAAAGTTCAGGATCTGCTCAGAAAATAAAGAGAAAGCCGGACAGCGTAGAACGAGGCTGCCAGCCCGTTTGGAAACATGCCGCTGACTTGCTCGGAAACGGGCTGGCAGCCTCGTTCTACTAATTGCCTGTCCCTTCGTCAAGAAATTGTACCCGCAAAAATCAAGTTGTCAGTGCTCTAGTCATGGCATCTGCTACGAAAATGGAAATCATGAATGGCACGAATTGGCGAATGAGAGTAAGAAACGATAGAAAATGAAGCAGGATAACAAGAGAGATATACAGGAAAATTCAAAGATCAGACTGCCCTTGATACTGGTTGGAGCAGTCCTTGTCATGGTAAACAGCTATTGGATCGCCGGCACATGGAACGGGGCGCTTACTCAGGTTTCCCTTTTTCTGAACGCTGTATTCGCAACATTTCTCGTAGCTCTCCTGAGCGTGCTTCTGAAGAAGATCAACCCAAAGCTGGCTCTCCGTCCGTCTGAGATACTTGTGATCTACATAATGGTGGCCATAGGAACGGCTGCATCGGGTCATGACACAGTGGAAATGTTGACCCAGGTTGTGGGATACCCTTTCTGGTTTGCCAGTGCGGAGAACGAGTGGGAAGATCTGTTCCTTCAGTATCTCCCTCGGTGGCTTATGGTAGAGGACAAGAACGTTCTGGAGGGATTCTATAATTATGACGGGGAATTCTACGACCCTAAGGTATTCAAGGCATGGCTCTATCCACTGTTGTTCTGGGCGTCCTTCCTTGTAGTGCTGTATTTCTGTATGATGTGCATTAACATAATCTTCCATAAGCAGTGGATAGATCGGGAGCGGTTGTCGTTTCCTATTGCGCGGGTGCCGCTTGGGCTTGCAGATCCCAAACTATCCTTCCACAAGGAAAAGCTGTTCTGGTACGCATTCGCCGGTGCCGCGCTCCTGAGTCTTATAAACGGCCTGCATCGTCTCTATCCAGCAGTTCCCGGCCCAACATACGGGAAGTTCGACCTCAGCGCCTTGTTTACTGAGAAGCCCTGGAATGCCATAGAGGGCGTCTATATTGAATTCCTGCCATTTGTATTGGGGCTGTCATTTTTCATACCGTTATCCCTTTCCTTCTCTATATGGTTCTTCTTCTGGTTCTGGAAGATGGAAATGGTGATTGGGAGCGCCGTTGGTGTCCACTATTTGCCGGGATTCCCCGGATACGGATCACAGGGCATGGGCGCGGTTATGCTTATGTTTGTGATGTTTGTGTTCTGGTCCAGACGTCACCTGTGGCAGGTCCTGAGGGCTGTATTCCGGCCTCGATCAAGTGAATATAGTAAGGACGCTCCCTTATACACTTTTGCCATTCTTGGCATCATACTAAGCATGGTCTTTCTGGTTTCGTTCTGTTATTATGCTGGCATGGCGCCCTGGGTGTCTGTAATGTTTCTTGGCATATTCTACGTTGTAACCACTGTATTAACGCGTGCGCGCGCTGAACTCGGCCCACCTACACATGATTTCCCTTTCGTACCGACGGATGCTATAACAAATGTCCTGGGGACAAAGATGATTGATGGATCGAGCCTAACTCAGTTTGCCATGCTCAAGTTCGTTGACTATGGGAATAGAAGCAGTGTAATGCCGCACACTCTGGAGGCGCTTTATCTCAAAGATAAGATGAAAGTTCGTCAGACGTGGCTGATAGTCACCGCGATGATAATAGCTATAGTCGTAGGAACGTCCGCGGGACTGATGGGGAACGTACATCGCGGCTATAGAGATACTGCCCAGATATGGGTCGGGCGGGGATTTCCCAGGTTGGCCGACTGGCTGAAATACCCCTCCGGGACGAACTATTTATATATTATCTACGGTATGATAGGGGCGATAATTATCGCAGTGCTGGCAACTCTGAACCGGTATTTCCTGGGATGGCCTTTCCATCCGCTGGGATATATTCTCGGCGGGGAGTGGATGTTGAGATATTTCTGGTTCTCCATATTCCTGGCGTGGATGATAAAGTGGACCGTCCTTAAGTTCGGCGGCATGGAGGCGCATCGAAAGGCTGTTCCTATCTTCATTGGCATCACTGTGGGCGATGCAGTGATGATCGCGCTCTGGAGTATATATGGAACCGCCTTCAACAGATGGACGATAGGGCTTCTCTATTGGTGAAGAGTGAAGAGTAGAACGAGGCTGCCAGCCCGTTTCCGTAGAGAACACTGCCAGCCTCGTTCTACTCATAACTGAAAAACTCGTATTATCTACGCAGTATTGTTCCTGAGAAATCTCCTTAAATCTCGCCATCCCTCTTTAACATGCTCCTGATGATCATCTTCCATCCCCCAGATGATCTCGTCAAGGTATCTCAGTAGATTAAAGAGGCGTGATTTCCAGACTAACTGCTCCGGGTTGTCGTGATGATACCATTTCAGCAGTTTTTCGAGAAAATCATCACCGTGCTCCCTTTGCAGGTAGTGAAGATCCTGATCTGGATCGCCGATCCAGATGTCGCTGAAGTCTATAATACCAGTGATGCTCTCGCTTTCAGGATCGAACAAAACATGACGCCCCTGTAGATCGCCGTGGATCAACGCTGGTTTATATGATGAATAATCCGGGTTGCGGAGATACTCCTCAAACCATCCCTCACACGCAGCTCTTTCCTGTTCTGAGAGCTTTGGATATATGATCTCCTGCGCTCTCTCACGGAACTCCCTGCATTCGTCCTGCATGGGTCTCTCTCTGACGCCACATGCAAGCGCCTCCTCAACGGGAAAGCTGTGAAGTACGTTAAGAAATTCAGCAAGCTGCTTTGCTACGCGCAATTTCGAGTTGGCTGACAGATTCTCGAAAATCTCTCTCCTGAACGACTTTCCTTTGATCATCGGGTATACAGCCAGCGGCCTGCCGTTGCCCATAGTGCAGATGGCCTCAAACTGCGGGAGGGCGATGCTCAGATTGGATTGGAGGCGAGGAAGCAGATATTCTTCCCAGTGCAGCCGCTCTGCCGATTCCCCATTCGCGCCGAACCGGAATATGTAGTCGTCATTCACAGTATAGGCACAGAAGTCGGAGCCTTCACCGCAAAAATGGATGCTCTCAATCGTAAGGTCGGGAAATCTGGCGTTGATCACCTCTGTTGCCTGCTCAACCGAGTAGGTGGGTGTATCTTCGGCCTCTCGCTCACCCTCAATGGCGTGTTCGGACATCAGAGCCTCCTTGACTTGATGGCTCAAAATTCTTTTTTGAGGCACAGCTATTGCTGCGATTCTGCTACCTCAAGTGGCTTCAAACCGCCGCCTTCATACATATAGGCGCTTCTCCCCTTGAAATACTGTTCGTAGACGTTTCGCCAATCGCTGTTAGTGAGTCTCCAGATTTCGGCGGGGCCTAATTTAAAGTAGACAATATCCGCGTCCTCAAGGCTCTGGAAAGGATAGTCGCCGATAGGCGCTCCCCGGTGACGCGGGACGAAGACCACCGCGTGGTGGATTTTCTGTTGCTTTACCAGTCGCGGCAGCTTTTGATATACTGGCCCCCAATTTCGGTAAGGTGTCCCAATATACACGTAAGTATAGACCGTATTGATGCTCAGGAGAATCAGCAGCAATCCCATCAACACAACCGGCGCCTTCAAGGGGATTTTCCTCACCCATCCATACAGGATAAACATCCCCCGCGCCACCAGCGGGATGATCCCAAGCAGCGTACATTCGGTATAGTAGCGTGCATTCACCGGCGTGACGCCCCACGTGGAACCCTCAAAGTAGAATGGGAAGTAAAACAACAGGCTGAGCAGCAGAAACCCAAAGAAGAGAAAATCATACCGATTTCTGGATGGATGGAAGATGGGGATCAGCATCAAAATGAATACGAATGCCAGCGGAATGACGCGCAGCGTGAGAAATGGCTCATGAGTAATCCAGTTGGCGGCAAGCCGTGTCTCGATATCAAACGCATCCGAGTTGGTAGTCTGGTGGAACCTGGACACTGTATCATCCGTATAGAGATCGCTGTTCGTATTCGCCTGGAGGCGCAGGCCGGATTTCGTGAAAGTCCACTGCTTCGGCTCCCGACTCCAGCGCCATGCCTGTTTGATGTCGCGCGGCGATCCGGCAAAATCATCACTCACCAACTCTCCGCTGGGATCGGAATTCACACGGAAAAACCTGTAGTTTACACTCATATTCCCCCTTGAGGGATTCACCCCTGCGTAAAACCCAACCTCCAGAGGCGGTGTGAGTTCGATAGTGGTCGGGCCTACCTGTATCCACTTCTCATCCTGCGACGTTCTGAAGTAGCCCGTGTATTGATTGCCCTGCTTCACAAGCCGCATGGAGACTTCCGTTTCGCCGTCGGAGCAGGAAAATCCGGGAACCGCGCCAGTAAGCCCCGGGGCAGTTTTACCTGCGCGCCGCTGAAACTGGAGCCGTCCACCGCCGTCGCTGTGTCCCCAGAACTTGAGCGTCACCCAATCCTCGTCAGCAGGGCTTTTGGCCACCATACCGGCCACAACTGAGTTGGTATAATTATGGTACGAACGGAGTAAATTGGGGCGGTAGTATCCCCATCCCAGGGTATTAAAACTAATACATGGCAGTGTGTGCCGCCAGATCCTCTCAAGCGCCCATTCCGGTGTGAAAACGAACGCATTTTCCAGATTGGGATCGTAACTTTCGGTGCGCTTTCCAAAGCCTATTTTATCGTAAGGCTGCGCTGCGTTGTGAGTAAATTTGAGCGGATTCCCTGTGAAATAGGTGTTCCATCCCATGCACAGAGCCATCATCAGGACAAACGGGATGAAGAAGATCCCCACCGATTTCAGTAGCGGCATTTTCTCCTGAGAACGCAATATCCAGTAGATCGCCAGGCACGCGCCAGCGACGCCAAACACTGCCGCAGGGATTGGCCGCGTATTGAGAGCGTACCCCAGCGCGAAACCTGATAGGACAGGATAAAACCAGTGTCCGCCTTTCAATGTTCGGATCAGCGCCAGCAGATATATAGCCAGGTAGAACCGGCTGACTGGTTCGCTGAACCATGTGCTACCCATTCCCAGAGTAGCCGGCGAAATGAGTCCCAGAAGAGCGGCGAGGATGGCTATGCGCTTTCCGTAAGTCTCACAAACGATCATGTAGAGCAGGAGCAGCGCGAAGCCCGTAACCAGCGCAGGGATAAGCCAGTGAGCGTTCACGAACTCGCCCAGCGTGAGCATAAGCGCGTTCCCGAACGGGTATTTGGAGTACCACTTGCCATTCAGGATATTGATGTGAGGCGACGACGAAAGGCCGTACTCCGGCGGAGCTTCCGCAGATAGCTTCCCCCGGGCGAACAGCTTCGCCTGAAACGAGTATGAGGCAGTGTCTGGCTCGAAGTAGGAAAAGCCAAAATACAGCCAACTCAGCATTATCGAGAGGGCTATTCCCAGGAAACAAATAACTATAATCGCTTTGTTTTTGGTCAGCATATCCTGTTCAGATTTTTCCTCCGTGAATATCACTATGTCACGGAATGCTTAGTTTATTCCTTCACCGTCCGTTTGTATTCATCCACCGAAAGTAGGGTTTTCCCAAGCATATTGCTCAGTCTAACGATCTCCGGCAGTTTCATGCCGACAGATTCCAGTTCATCCTCTCGCGAGAACACATCCCTCACTGTTCCATCCATTATTACGCCGCCATTGTGCATCACCACCGCTCTGTGTGCGTATTCCGCCACAACCCATAAAGCATGTGTGATAATTATGATAGTGTGCCCAGCGGCGTTCAGAGAGCGGAGTAGCTCCATCATGCTTTTCTGCTGTGAGTAGTCCAGACCGGTGGTGGGTTCGTCCAGCACTAATATTTTCGGCTTGCAGGCCAGCACAGATGCCACCGCCACCCGCTGACGCTCGCCCTTAGTGAGCGAGAACGGGTCGTTTTCCTCGTAGCCCTCCAGATCAACCGCTTTCAGAGCCTCCGCGACGTTAGCTGAGATTTCCTCTTGCGAAAGACCGTAATTCTTAGGGCCGAAGGTCACTTCCTCCCGCACGTTGCTGGCGAATATCTGATGATCCGGGTTCTGAAACACGTACCCGGTGATCTTGCCCAGTTCAGATACGTTCATCTCCGCAGTATCCCGGCCGAAACACAGGATGCTCCCCTCCGACGGTCTGAGCAAGCCGTTAAAGTGCTTCGCGAGAGTCGTCTTTCCAGAGCCGTTCTGCCCGATAATGGCTACGAATTCCCCTTCCCTGATTTGCAGGTCTATCCCGGCCAACACATCGCTCACAGACGGGTAAGAGTATTTCAACCCCCTCACCTCTATGGCGACATCTCCGTATTTATCATTTCTGCTCTCATCTTCCCGGTAGATAACTTCTATTTTTTCCTCATCCAGCGGATCACTTAGCCGATGATATGCCTCCTCGGCAGTAAGCGGCACCGAATCTTCGCCCATTTCCTCAAAAAGTTTCGCTATCTGTGGTGGGCGTATGCCGTGCTGTTCAAGGAGATGGACATCACTGAGTACCTCACGCGCATCTCCCGATACCACTAATCTGCCAGAATCAAATATCACCACTCTGTCGGCGTCAGTTACGTCCTCAGCGTCCTGTTCCACCACTATCAGGCTTATGGATTCATCTCTCAGGCTCTTGAGGGCGGAGAGTATATCGTACCTGCCCTGAGGATCGAGATCTGTGGTCGGCTCATCCAGCACCAGAACTTTTGGCTTGCTGGACAGCACCGATGCGATAGCCAAACGCTGTTTTTCGCCGCCGGAGAGGTTATACGGCTGCCGATTCTCGAATCCCTCCAGTCCCACAGTTTGGAGAGCATATTTAACGCGTTCCGCGATCTCCTCTCGCGGGAGAGCGATATTTTCAGGCCCAAAAGCTACTTCCAATTCCACGTTGGTGGAGAAAAGCTGCGGCTCAAAGTCCTGAAACACCAGGCCTACTTTTTGCGCAAGCTCGTATATTCGCTTATCTTTTGTAGATTCGCCGAAGACCTGCACTTCGCCGGAGAACTCGCCCCTCTGGAATTTGGGTATAATTCCATTCAGACAGCGGCACAGCGTGGACTTCCCCGCGCCAGCCCTGCCCATCAGTATCACCATCTCGCCTTCGCGCAGATCGAAGTCGATACCGTCCAGGGCTTTGCGTTCGCTGTTTCGGTAAGTAAAACTCAGGTCTTTGATGTGAATGGGATTCATATTAGCAGATTTGTGAACCTATATTACATAATAGCAGCAACGATGAGCATCAGAAGTATGAATGGCAAAAGGCTAAATCCAACACCATAGCGCCCTTTTATGTTTCTTCCGTAGACCGCCAGCTTATCGTCTGTCTTCCTGACTGAATACATAGGCTTGGAACGAATTATGCGCCATTTATTGTCAATTACCAGCCATTGGCTTCCTTCCGATTCGGTCGCAACGATAGTCTTATCAGAGAGAGCGATCTCACTTTTCTGAAACTCCTGTAGCAGTTCCGCCGACGCCTTCTGATTGTCCAGATCGCCCTGCATTTCCAGATCGATGCTGAAGAGTTTATTGGTGAAGATTTTTGTCGTTGCCATAGCAGAACCCAGGACACCCGATCCATAGCCGCCGATGGCAACCCAGTTCCCTACGATGAGGCTGGCGGCAATGACGATTACTATCAGGGCACTTGCCCATGCCCGCGACTTTGAGAGTTCCCCTTCCTCCATAACGTCCATGTATAGAAGTCCCATTCGCTTCACGGCCGGGTATAGCACCGGGAGCAGCAACGGACCAAGCACGGCTGATACCACCAGGTTATTCAACACTATGATATTTCCCAGAGCCGCGAACGGGACAAGACCCAGAATATGCACTCCCCAGCCGATAAAGACTCCGCAGGCGGCACTGGCTGAGAATATAATGGTGAAGTACCGAACTGACAGGAATCGCAGTACCAGAAAGGCACATATCAGAGCTATTACGGAGATCACAGGAACATAGATCGCTGGCTTTTTCGTTAGTTCCGTATAGTTGGCAGCAAGCCACACTATCAGCGCAACAACCGCAGCCACGATCAGAGCGATTGTCGCTGATTTTCCTGTGGAGCGGCGGGATTCCGCGATGGGTTCCCCCTTACCAAAAGCCTGCCACATCTTGTAGGGTATAAACCCCATAAGGAAATTCCCCACGAAACCGAAGAGCGAACCTGGTCCAAACGTGCCGAAGGCATCAGCGATAAGATTGCCAAACGCCGATCCCCAAGCTGCCGCCGGCCCGAACATCAGCGAGAAAATTATAGGAATAACGTTTGCCGGCCGTACCTCCGTAAAACCGGGAACAATCGGAAGCGCTATCTTAAACGGGATAAGTATCGCGGCATACACAGCGGCTGTCAACGCCACCAGAACGATCATCCGCGTGTTCTTCCACATCGTAATAAGCTCTTTCATAGGCTAAATACTCCTTTCCATCACTAGTATGGAACCGATCCGAGTACCACATGCTGCCAGCTTGTGAAAACAACAGGCAATGAGTAGAACGAGGCTGCCAGCCCGTTGCCATGTCAGCAAACTGAAAACTGTCTTATTTTTATTCCCCTTCGTGCCTTTGTGTCTTCGTGCCTTAGTGTTGAGGCACCATATCATAACCTGATTTAACATTATCGAGCTATCTCAATGCCTTATAGTCCACGCAGATGTCGGCTTTATGTGGCGAGTTAGGATCATAGGAGATGGTATCGGTCTCAGAACCATATTGTATCTTCACAGTCATATCATCCAACCCCGTTATGATCGGCTCTGGATCGCCGTCCTTGTATGGAAACACCACCGCCAGAAACTGGAACTCGTTTGCCGGGGATGAATTGCTGACCCATACATTGTGCTGGAACAGCACGTCTCCCTCACCGAATTTCCTGTAATCCTCGTCCGTGATAGGATTGACGAGGCCGTCGATTCCGCTTCTGTCCTCACAAACGAGAGCGCCGCTGCTGGCTATATGCTTGACCTTGACGCGAGTCTTGCCTATCTGGTACTCAAACTGCGCTTTGCTTCCATCCATTTTCAGGGACGCGTCCGGATAGATGTGATACAGCCATTGGAATTTGCTGGGTTCGTGGTCTGGATCGGTGGCCAGATCGTCGAATATGACGAAGTATTTGTTCTTCACAAACAGCACGTGTCTGCGGAAACGCTTCAGGTAAGTGACGGTTTCATAAGCGTTTGTCGCGTCTCCTGACCAGTAGACGTAATCATCCGTTTCTTTGAACGCGGCTATGTAGCCAACCCGGTCATGTGGAACACGATGATACTTGCCGCCCACCTGCGAAAGCGGCCAGTATCTAAACTGATATTGACCAACGCCGTCAATCAACATGCTGTTATGAGCCATGGTCTGATCAGCGTAGTTGTCCCTGTTCTCCGTAGTTCCGCCGCCGTGGGTGATGACTTCACCGTAGGCAAAAATGTCAAAAGCGTTCTCACTGAAGAATGAATGGCTGTATCCACCCCGGGGTCGGCAGTGGAAGATCATGCCAACAGCGTCATTGTAATCGTCGTAAACACTGGGAATTTTAGAGTCCACAGTAACCCAGCCAGCTATTTTGTATAATCCCGTTCCTGAATCATCCAGCCTTTCCTGTGGGCGCTTGTAGTAGTATGGCAGGACGTATTCTATCCAGGGGCGGTGATAATATGGTCTGTTTTCCCGCCCCTGCATCTTGAGTGTCTCTCTACGGTTCCTCAAAAAGCGTCCATCGCCCGTGAGGTAAGCCACTTTTCTGAAGTTCGAGGCGCGGTTGCCGTGTATGCGACTCTTATTGATGCCGCCGTTGCCGAATGATGTATGCTGAAGCCCTACAGGCGCTATTCGGCAGAAGAAATCGCTAATAGTTCGGTAGAATGGATTTTTCCCTAAATCAATCCCCGGTATCGCCGTATCAAAGTATATGGTCGCATTCATCAGCCACTTCATCTTGGAGTTGCCGTACCCGGTTCCCTCGTTCCATCCCTCCTCGAAGCCGAATCCGTTGGTGATGCCCACCAGGTAGTTCACTCCCAGATGGAAAGCGTCCCTGGCGATCTGGCTGTGCTCGTAGATGGCCAGACAGGCTGGCAGTGTATCCATGCTCCCCTCAAACGCGTGGCTGAAGCATATAAGGGACAGTGAGTGCGGATGAAGTGTGCCATCTTCCTTCTGCCTGCGCGCAAACTTGTTGATGGTATGATCGAGACGCCACTCCAGCGAGTTTATCATGACCTCGCGCTCTTCCTCGCTCAGTTTATCGTAGAACCAGTCGAAGCATAGCGCCAGGAATTCGTTGGCTTTAGTGGCATCCTCCTGCGCCCCCACAACAGCTTTGCCACCCGCGGCCTCTGGAGACGAATATCCTCCTTTTTCCCACGAAGCAAACTTTACAAATCTCTCTTTGCACTCCAGATATTTGGGGTCCTCAAAGATCATGTATGCAAACGCGACTATCAGTATATCATGCGACATACGGTAGTAGTCGTATCCCACCTTCTCAGGGTCAATAAGATCCGTTTCGGGAAAGTTGCTCCACCAGTCGGACAACATGATCTTATCCGCCTGTTCTTTCATGCTCCTGGCGATGTTCTTGCTTTCAGGATCGGAATCTTTCAGCAGTCTGATCTCTTTCAGGGTATCTGAGTTAAACAGTATACGTGGATGCCCTATAGAAGCCAGATCAGGGTCAGCCAGACTTGAGCGATCCCATTCTTCGGCATCATCGGCTATTGTAAACGAGCGCGTCTCGCTCCATCGCTCATCCGCCGCGCCCACATTGTAACCAACCCGCCAGTACCACGTCTCACTGGATGGGAGAATGGGGAGGGCATTATAGAAATTATACGGCACATCCTTTACATCAATATGAAGGTCGCTGAAATCCCGCTTGCTGGAGATCTGAAATGTGAATATCTGTTCAGGCACTCGCGTCGACTCCGGGACAGTGTCCGGCAGGTAAGGCCAACTGAAGCGCGGCGGATTGAGATGCACAACTGCTCCATCCGCTGGTCTCGAATTCACATACCTGCTATAGCTTTCCCTATCGTCATCCGGGAGTATATACCTTTCATCAATTATGCTCATTTCATCCCCTCCATAAGCTGGCAAGATAGTGGCGCTGACAAGCAAGAACACACCTGTTATCAATAGGAATATATCTGCAAATACTGTTCTCATATATTATTCTACTCCCTGAGAGTTGGATATGCGTTAATTTCCAGCGTCTTCATACAGAAGAGGGACGGCATATCCACCGTCCCTCCTCAGCATTCACAAATGTGTTTCTTCTAATACCGCCCTTTGATTCTACCCCAGGATACCCAGAGTTTGCTCGCTGGATTCACAGCAGTTTCGTTGAATCTAATCTCATCATCCGGCCCACCCTCAAAAAACCTGATGTCGTCGACCCAGAAATCCACATCCGATTCAGCGATGGCCAGACCAAACCACATGCGTTCTGATTCGCCCGCCGTCACCACGAAGGTGTTGGCATACTCTCTCCAATCGGTACTATCAAGGACAATAGTTTCGCTGTAGAGTCCGGGCCACGGATGCGATTCCATCTGTGTATTGACATCCACCACCCGGCTTTGAGCCTCATTCGCGTCCACCTTTGCCCAGAAAGCTATGGTGAAAGTCTTACCGCCTTCTACCTGAACCAGATCGTGATTAAGCCTGGCATGCGAAGCTATTCCTGTGGCGACAATGCCAACGACTTTCAGACTTTTGCTTCCGCTGTGTGCCACCAAATCATCAATTTCCAAGCGATACTCGCTTGCATCACAGCCTCAGCCGCCTTTTGCCAGCACCCATTCATCAGAAGGAGTGCCGACACCCCAAAACTCAAAATCGCCATTGGCTATACGATTTTCACCTTTCTCAAAGGCATTGATGCCAGAAGCAGTCAACATCCCGACAAGTAGAACGCTGACCAATGCTGAATATACTGCTTTCTTCCTCATTTGCTATGTTTCCTGTAAAATGTTTAGCGATACTTTCCCTTGACTCCGCCCCACGTGCTGGCTACTTTAGCCGCCGGGGTTACGGCAAAGTCCTCTGGATCAGCACCTATTTCGTCTTCCGGATCGCCCTCGAAGAATCTGAAATCATCGATCCAGAAGTCAATGTCTGACTGCGCGATGGATAGACCGACCCACATACCCGCATCCACATCACCATTGGCGGTAAAGGTATCGAAGTATTCCACCCAATCGGCGCCAGTCAGAGTAATGTCGAGACTATGCCAGCTAGTCCACGGGTCCTGCTGCTCCTGCACGCTCGTGGTCACTTGTCGGCTATCGCCCTGGTCCGGGTCCACTCTTGCCCAGAAGGCTATGGTAAATGTATTCATTGCCTCCATAGACATGCTCTCGTAGCGTATCTTCGCATGCCAGTTAGTACCTGACGCTATAACACCTATAACTTTCAGACAATTGCCACCATTATGACCGTCCTTGTCCACCTCCCACTGATACTCAGCGCCTCGATCACATCAGGTGCCGTCCTCCAGCGTCCATCCTGTAGGAGCAAATCCTACTCCATCGTCCTCAAAGTGGGAATTAGGTATGCGATTTTCGCCTATCTCCCAATCCTGTGCTTCCACCACTCCCACTATACCAACTGTCAGTATAAGGAGCATAATCAGGCATAAACTTAACCACTTCATTTCCATCACTCCTTTGCACATAGTCTCGGAATAATTCCACTAGAAAGTTGTGCTTCCTATCCACCAATCACAAACAATTCATGAACCACCTCCTCGCATAGTGCGTTTTTCCCGGTAGCTTACTTACTCTTCGGATTCAGGCTTGAGTTTTCCAGCAATTTTCGATGTTTCATCTTTATTCACATACACAGTCCGTCGCAGATCCCGGTAGCCATCTCTCGATAGCGTGATGACGTAGCTTCCAGCGTACACCTTTCTGATGGTCAGGGGTGTTTCGCCCTGCCATTGACCATCCAGAGAGACCTGCGCATCTGGTACTGAAGTTACCTGAATAGTCCCATATCCCAGCCCCGGCTGCTTTTGCGCAGTCCATCTCTCTTCTGTAGGCGGTGACGCCTCGCCGGGCGTAAGGGTAACAACAGGAATCGGCTGACCCGCTACTTCCGGTATAGTCGCCCGGAACTTCGCATCCCGGTATCCATCCATCCTGAACTCAAGTAAATGCGTCCCCTGTTTCAGATCAACTGCCAATTCCGTCACACCAACCGGATCACCATTTATTGAAACTTCCGCTCCGGTAGGATTACTTCTCAGCAGAAAACGCAGTTTCACTGAGAATGTCAATGGTGACATACCAGCAACTTTCTGCTCCTCCTGCCATGTCTCAAATCCATCATGGGACACCGTGATCTTGTAAGTTCCCACCCGGATTCTATGCTTCAAAGGTGTCGTTCCCACCACAACACCATCGATCATAACTGTCGCTCTGGGCGGTCTCGATGAGGTAATCCTTACCGTACTCGTGAGAACGGTAAAATAGAGCGCTAATGTAATGATGACAAGCGCAGAAATTATCAATACCAGCCATTTTGTCACTGCGTTCTCTCCACGTAGATGGACGATATAAACATATATATCCCCGCAATATCTATCATATCCTATCATGCTTGCGCGGTCAAGCTTTTTTTCATGACAAACATATCCATTGACTCGCGCGGGACTTTGCTATACAATAGCTGATACGCAAACAGAAGACAAAAAATGCAAAGGGGGATCGATGAATATGGATAATGAATTGCTTTCGACTGAGATATTTGGTGCATCCACTGAATTCGGAATCGGGAGTGTGAAGAATCTTGGGCAGCATACGGAAAAGTTCGGCGTTGACAGGCTATTAATCGTAACCGACGAAGGGGTTATAAAAGCCGGCATAATTGATAAAGTGATTCAGCAGTTGGACGCAGCAGGAGTTAAACACTGCATTTTTCATGATGTCCAGCCAAATCCCATCGACAGGAACGTGATGGATGGATTGGAAGTCTACCGCAAAAACGACTGCGACGCCATCCTCGGTGTGGGCGGCGGCAGTCCCATAGACGCTGCAAAAGCTATCAGATTTATGGTCGGTCATCCCGGGCACGTCAGTGAGTATTACTATGAAACGCCCATCAGGGAAATGCCGGTACTCATTGCCATTCCCACCACGTCCGGCACTGGCACAGAGGTATCAGGAGGCGGCGTAATCACTGATACTCGTGAGAATCGAAAGAAAATTGTCATCTCCGGAGCGCCATCACTGGCGTTGGTAGATCCTGAGCTAACTCTGAGTATGCCGCCATCTCTGACTGCGGCCACGGGCATGGACGCGCTCTCCCATAGTGTGGAGGCATATACGTCCAACCGTTACAATCCGCTGGCAGGAGCCATCGCGATAGCCGGTATAAAACTGGTGGCTGAGAATCTTAGAACGGCTGTGAAAAATGGAGCCGACGTAGAAGCGCGGAAGAATATGGCGATGGCGTCGACTATGGGCGCGCTGGCGTTCAGCAAGGGATTGGGCGCGGTGCATTCTCTCGCGCATCAGCTTTCTACTGAGGCGGATATGCCGCACGGCGTCGCGAATGCCATAATGCTGCCGCACGTCATGGAGTATAATCTGGAATCCGCCGCACGAAAATACGCGGATATAGCCCAGGCTATGGGGGTAAATATTCATGGAATGCACGTTACAGAAGCCGCTCAGGCATCGGCGGAATCGGTGCGTCAACTGTCACAGGACATAGGCATTCCTGATCGATTGAGCAATGCCGGCGTAAAGGCAGAGAGCATTCCTGTTATGGCAGCGAATGCTATGGCCGACCACTGCCATGCTTCCAACGCGCGCGTTTGCACTGAGGAGAGCATGACCGCTATTTACAGGGCGGCATTTTGATCCATTGGAAGACATTGTGGAATCAAAAAGAACTCACCGCAGAGACGCAGAGAGCACAGAGAAAGCCAGGGAGAGTAGGGGCGGGTAAACGGTCTTTGATTGGTAAATCAAAGACCGTTTACCCGCCCTACAACTCTACCCATTGCATAACTGAAAAGGTCGTAAAGATGAGGGGAGATATAGATTTTTTATTGTCTAGGAAATCATAAAATCTAAACACGGAGGCGCAAGGTGAAAGGGAATTAGCATGTTATATTCTCACTTTCTCGTCTTCCAGATTTCCGGCCTTCTGGCTTTCTGGCTTTCTCTGCGCCCTCTGCGCCTCTGCGGTGAAAATTTGAATGTGTGCCCATTGGAAAGAGGAGAGAAAACCCCATGAAAGCTGCTGTTTGTATGGAACCCGGCGAAATCATCATAAGGGATGTAGCGGAGCCGGTGGTGGATGCTGATGAAGTATTGGTGAAAGTGAGAGCTTCCGGGATATGCGGCGCGGATGTGAAGGCATATCTGGGGAAGCACCCGACGGTCGTTTATCCCATGATTCTGGGACATGAATTCTCCGGCGAAATAGTCGCTATGGGCGCGGATGTGGAGAGTTTTGAGATAGACGACGCCGTGATAGTCGAACCCCTGTTTCCATGCGGCAAATGTTCAGCGTGTCTGGCTGGTGACTATAACTTATGCGGCAAATTGGCAATGCTTGGATATCAGGCTCCCGGCTCTTTTGCCGAATATGCGCTTGCCAAAGCCGCGATGGTTTATCCCAAAGATCAATCGCTATCCTTTGAAGAAGCGGCGCTGATAGAGCCATTAGCGGTGGCTCTTCATGCCGTCAAGCGGGCGCGGATAGGCATTGGCGACGTAGTTGTTATACTTGGGGCAGGAGCAATTGGTCTTCTCGCACTACAGGTGGCGAAAAAAGCTGGCGCCAAAGTGCTTGCAACCGATATATCAAGTGAAAAACTGCACTTAGCGGCAGATCTTGGGGCAGATTACGTGATGAACGCGGAAACCGGCAAGCAGCAGGAATTGGTTATGGCCATGACCAAAGACAGGGGCGCGGACATTGTGATGGAATGTGCCGGTACACCTGAGACCATAATACAGATGATAAACATGGTACGCGCCGGTGGTACTGTTGTGACAGTAGGCTGGACAGGGGACGAACTGGATCAGATACCTCTGGCCAAGATCACCATAAACGAGATCAATCTGCTGGGTTCTTCCATCTACTGCCGCGATTTCCCCACAGCTATTGAGTTGGCAGTCTCACGGGATGTTAATCTCAACTGCCTGATCAGCCATGTATACGAACTCGATGAGGTAGGTAAGGCGCTGGAAGAATTATCCCATGATCAAAACGAGATAATCAAAGGGATCATAAAGCTCCCAGAGCAAGAGGATTGATGCCTGTTTCAGTTAGTAATGGTACTCACCTAAAACGGAGTGTGTCCCACTTTATACCATGGTGTCGTTGCTTTCTCACTCCTGGCCTTCACTTCCCGCCTGTGCGCCACAAAGTAACTCCTGACTTTCCTCCATATGTTCTGGATGATATGAAAGTAATCATGCTGAATTGCTATTCGGTCGGGGTTGGAAAACCCCGACTATCGGTTGTAGTGATATTCTCCATAACCACGATAGTCGGGACATTCCTGTCCCGACGGCTTTGGGACATAAACTTTGTGCTTGGTGCAGTTGATTTCTTCTTGACTGCGCTGTGTATTCATGTTATTATACTACACATACGTATAGCATTTAGAGCCTATCCGAAAACCTGGTTTCGATACAGGCTACGCCTACTCAACCAACGGTTTTCGGATAGGCTCTTAGAGGAAGTGATCTGGCAGATAACGAGGTAGGAAAATGGCTGAATATACATTATTCGCGGAACTGGTGGATTTGTGCGTGAATCTTGCGGCAACCACGAAAAAGAATGAGAAAGCTCAACTTATAGAGGATTTTCTGCGTCTGCTCAGAGAGGATGAAATCTCACCATCGGTATTGCTGATCCTGGGGTCTATTTTTCCCGCCTCCGATCCCAGATCGCTAAACGTCAGCGCGGCAACTGTTAGACGGGTCACAAGCAGGATAAAAGAAGAGAAAGACACCAGGGCAGAGCCGCTCACCATTCTGGATGTCCATAACTATTTCGGTGAGGTCGCGTCCATCTCAGGCAAAGGTTCCCGGAAGAAAATAGATGATAAGCTTGCGGAGATGCTCAATCGAGGGAGTTCACTGGAAGCTCAGTATATTGTGAAGATAATCTTCGGCGAGATGCGTCACGGCGTCGCGGCGGGTGTGATGGTCAAAGCTATCGCTCAAGCGGCGGGAGCTACTTTGAAGGAGGCTCAACGGGCTTCTATGTTCGCCGGTGACCTGGGAGAGCTGGCGAGGATCGCTCTTACGAAGGGGAAAGCGGGGTTGCAGGAGATCGACCTCCAGCTTTTTGGCCCCATTGAGCCTATGCTGGCGCAACTGGCGAAGGATTTCGGGCAGGTACTTAACGAGCATGATGGAAAAAGCGCGCTGGAATATAAATACGATGGCGCGCGCGTTCAGATCCACAAAAAAGGCGACAGGGTGGCCATATTCAGCAGGCAGTTGAGTGACGTGACCGCCAGCCTGCCGGAGATAGTTGAGTTGACGCGGGAAATGGTGAAAGCGGATGAAGTGATACTGGATGGCGAAGTCGTCGCTGTTGGTGAAGGCGGCAAGCCGCTGCCGTTTCAGGATCTCATGCGGCGTTTCAGGAGAGTGCATGAGATAGATAAGGTGATGCTGGAAGTTCCCATAAGGCTATATCTCTTTGACTTGATGTACCTGAACGGCGAATCTCTGATAGATACGCCTTATCAGCAAAGGGGGGATCTGCTCATCGGGATCTGCGGACATGAGTTCTCAACTGAGAGGATTATCACCGGCGAAATATCGGAAGCGGAAGAGTTCCTGAACCGGGCGATGGAATCGGGACACGAAGGCTTGATGGCGAAGTCACTGACCAGCGATTACGCGCCCGGAGCCAGAGGCAAGAAATGGTTCAAGATCAAGCCTGCTGAAACTCTGGACGTGGTGATCTCAGCCGGTGAATGGGGGCATGGCAGAAGGCAGGGCTGGCTTTCCAATTACCACCTTACAGTATGGGATGAGGAATCCGGCGAATATCTATTGATCGGAAAGACGTTCAAGGGGTTCACGGATAAAGAATTCATCGAGATGACAGAGAGATTGCAGGCTCTTAAAACTTCCGAAGATGATATGGCTGTTTACGTGAAGCCGGAAATCGTGGTGGAAGTCGCGTATAACGAAATCCAGAAAAGCCCGCACTACAAGTCTGGATTTGCGTTGAGATTCGCCCGGATCACCAGGATCAGAGATGACAAAAATCCGGAGCAGGCGGACACTATGGGAAGGCTGAAAGAGCTATACGGGAAGCAGTTCCAGCGTAAGGCAAAGGCAAAATGGAGCTAATACCATTTCTATTTTATCACTGTGCATTACAGGCGAATATAGTCCCGCTTGATCACCCCCATCCTAGCCTTCCCCCATCAAGGGGGAAGGAACTGATGGTTCTCCTGACCACTGGCTTCTGATTGAGAAACGGATACTCTTTGTCAAGCCCGAAATCCCTTCCCCCTTGATGGGGGAAGGCTAGGATGGGGGTGATCAAGAAAACCGTTGTTAAGCCCATAATGCACAGTTACATTATGGAATTGGTATAAGTGGTTTCGCTGTGTCCTCTGGGAGCGCAGGCATCCTGCCTGCATAGATCCAAGGTGTAAGATGGACCCAAAAGAAATTCGCTATCGACTGATCTCCACACTGCTGCAAGCTGGTGAACCTTTAACACTCACTGAACTCGTGGATCAATGTGGTTTCGCCGAAAAGGAGATTCGTCCTATTCTGCGGGAGTTGGTGAATACCAGTCTGGTTGTTGAGGGTGAGCTTCTTCCTGATAAGCCTTCGCCGCAATACTGCTGGGGTGCGCGCTGGGCGCAGGAGGCAGAACGCCGTGCTGCCAGTTCAAAACAAAAACTCAAAGCGACAGTCAAGCCAGCGGAAATAGTGAAAGAGCGCGCACTGGATATTGACAGCGAGGCTGTGCTGAAGTTTTACGATTACATGATCAATGAATACAAACCGCCGAAGGACAAGAGATTTCTCGTATTCTTCCAGTGTTCCGTGAGGCGTCCTTTCTCTTCCTCGCCGTCGCACGCATCCATGAGGAGAGCAATATCTGTCGCTACCGGGTACGATCCCAGCAAGAATTTCCAGAGTTGTCCGGTTCACGTTGTGGTATTAGCAAGCAAAATCGGCCCTGTGCCCTACGAACTTGAGGATGTCTATCCCGCTAACGTAGGCGGCGGCGGAGTCAAGCACTTCGACAAGAAATACTACGCCCGCGTTAAACCAATACTGGCCGAACGGATGGCGCAGTATATAATTATGCACGGTAATAACTACAGACAGATGGCAACATTCACTGAAAGCAGATACGCCGAAGTGATGGAGGAAGCCCGGAAGATCGCCGGAGTTCATTTCCCTATCTTTCCAACGCTGGACGGCCCACAGGTCATGCGAAGAGGCAAATCTTTCCCGCGCACGTATTGGGAGAAATACTGGATTCAGTTATATCTGGAGATCGTTGACTGGCTCGATCCGGATATGCAGGCACAGGCGGAGGCGCGTCTGAAGAAAATGGAAGTCAGGTATCACGAAGGGATTTCACTATAAGGTGACGAAGCTTATGCAAATTTCCAAATCTACAGCACGCAAATTAGCCATACGGTCGCAAGGTATCGGCAGCGGATGGAAGCTGCCTGCTGGCAAAGAGGGTGTCGCTCAAGTCATAGAGCGGATCGGCTACGTCCAAATTGACACTATATCGGTAGTGCAACGTGCCCATCATCACACACTCTGGTCCCGATGTCCGGATTACACGCCGCAGATGCTCCACGATCTTCAGGCTAATGACCGCCGGGTATTCGAATACTGGACGCACGCTGCTTCATACGTTCCAATGTGCGATTATCGCTATTACCTGCCGAAGATGCGCGCTGCCGCTGATCGTCCGCGAGATCGCCAATGGCTCGAACAGAACGCGCAGGTAAGGGAGGACGTTGTGGAACGCATACGGAAGGAAGGGCCTCTGGGATCAGTCAACTTTTCAACGCCAGCGGGATACAAGCGCAGTTCCTGGTGGGATTGGAAGCCGGCTAAGAGAGTTATGGAGATACTCTTCAACATGGGCGAAATGATGGTTACTGAACGCAGGAATTTCCACCGTATCTATGATCTGACAGAACGAGTTCTGCCAGAGGGGACGGACACAACCATGCCTGATGAGGATGAAATGGCGCGCTTTATAATCAGGCGCGGGCTGGGCGGTTTTGGCTTTGCAGGCGTTGATGGGCTTTGGTGGGGGCCCCGTGCCCCAGACGGCTTTTACGAAGTGGTAGAGGAATTGGTAGACTCCGGAGAAATAACGCCTGTGGAGATAAGAGGACTAAGCGATACGGATTATTATGCTCTGACAAAAAACATTGAGGAAGCAACGAAGCGGCGTCGGAAGCGAGTTCATATTCTATCACCATTCGACAATCTTGTCATACATCGTGGGCGGCTTAGTAACCTCTTCGGCTTTAACTTCAAGCTGGAATGCTACTTACCTGCGGCTAAACGGCGCTATGGCTACTTCTGTCTGCCGATCCTCTGGGGTGATCAGTTCGTGGGACGGCTTGATCCCAAGGCTGATCGGAAGAAAAAGACATTCATAATACGTAAGATAATTTTTGAGCCGGGCTTCAAAGACTATGATAATCTGATTCCAGCGCTCACAGAGAAAATACGCTCCTTCGCTGACTTCAACGGATGCGAGCGAGTTATCGTCGAGCAAGCAGTGCCCGAAAAGCTCAAAGATGTCCTGATGAAGGCGCTATGAAAGACCAAATATGAATCTACGTAGCGGCGAAACGTGCACAAAAATAGGTCTGTGGGTAAATATCCTGCTCACAGTGGTTAAGGTGGCGGCTGGAATATTGGGACACAGCAAGGCGATGCTTGCTGATTCACTGAACTCCGCATTGGATGTGCTCGCTACCGGTATAGTGCTGGTAGGCTTGAAAATCAGCAAGAGGCCGGCGGATGATGAACACCCATACGGTCACGGAAATGCTGATACTATCGCGTCCTTCCTGGTTGCGCTGATCCTCCTGCTGACAGGATTATACATAGGCTACTCAGCTACACACGTTCTCATACACAAGCATATAGAGAAACCCGGTAGTATAGCCCTATACGCTGCCATTTTCTCAATAGTAGTGAAAGAAATTCTGTTCCATTATACTATCAGGGTAGGTAGGCGAGAGAACAGCCAGGCTATTATTGCTAACGCATGGGATCATAGGTCGGATGTATATTCCTCCGGGGCAGCCTTAGTTGGTATCTTCTTCGCCCGAAGAGGGATTCTCATTCTTGACCCCATCGCCGGTCTTATTATCACTGTTATGATCTTTCGTATAGCTCTTCGTCTCATACACTCAAGTGTGGATATCATAATGGATGAATCTCCAGACGCGACATTTATACGAAAGATCTCGGAGATCATTTCTGGAGTGAATGGCGTAGTGGAAGTGAGTGATATAAGAGTGCATCAGCGTGGCCCGGATCGGACAGCAGACGTTAAGATCGAGGTTGATAAAGACATCACTGTGAACGACGGACATATTATCGCATCTGAAGTGAAGACAGCCTTAATTGAAAGCAATTTGAGAATAGCAGACGCGATGATACACGTTAATCCCGCTTTTGACGACGAGTAATCTGCCGTAGTCGCAGCAGAACCATTGATATGGCTACTCACACATCGCAGCGAGACTCTTGGTATACGGCGCTCTGGCGATGCCTTTTTCTGTGATAATGGCGTCAATCAACCGGGCAGGGGTTACGTCGAAGGCCGGACTGTAGACTTTGACGCCTTCGGGCGCTGTTCGCTTCCCAAATTTCTCGGTTACTTCATCCGCGCCTCTCTGCTCAATGGGTATCAGATCGCCGGTCGCGAGGCTCATGTCCAGTGTTGATGTGGGCGCGGCGACGTAGAACGGGATTTTGTGCTCTTTGGCGAGTATGGCCACGCCGTATGTGCCGATTTTGTTGGCTGCGTCGCCGTTGGCAGCTATGCGGTCAGCTCCCACGATTATGCAGTCTATTTTGCCCTCTTTCATTACCTGAGCTGCCATATTGTCACAGATCAGCGTGACGTCGATCCCTGCCTGCATGAGTTCCCACGTAGTAAGCCGCGCACCCTGAAGCAGTGGACGTGTCTCGTCAGCGAATACTTTTATTGATTTTCCCTGTTCGTGCGCGGTGAACATCACGGCCAGAGCAGTTCCGTAATCGGCAGTAGCGAGACCTCCGGCATTGCAGTGCGTCAGTATAGTATCGCCATCGCTGACCAGTTCCGAACCGTGTTTGCCGATAGCCCTGCACATATCCCTGTCTTCAGCTATGATCCTCTGCGCCTCGGCGAGTAGAATTTGCTTTAGTTGGGGCACATCCCTGTCTTTGTTCGCCTCCGCCGTAGCGTTCATCCTGTCCAAAGCCCAGAAGAGATTGACCGCGGTGGGTCTGGATGTAGCCAGATAATCCGTCGCCTTTTCCAGTTCTTTTTTGAATTCCGCGTAGCTCTCCGCTTTGGAATCCCGGATGCCCAGGACTGCCCCCAATGCACCGGCTATACCGATAGCAGGCGCGCCGCGCACCCTGAGAACCTTGATGGCCTCCCATATTTGCTCCACATTTTCGCAATAGATGTGTTTGAACTCGTTGGGCAGGAGGGTCTGGTCTATAAGTTTGACTTTCCCATCGTGCCACTTGATTGTCGGTATCGGCATATGTATTCTCCTTGTATAAGCATTTTAGATTTGCTATTCTAGATTGCTTAAAGTTTGTGTTGATCAATACCTGATGCTAGTCTATAATATGGTGAACCTTATACCAGTCTATTCTAAAGCAAGCCGGAAATTTTATCAAGTTCATTGTGCTGGAGATTGGATCATGCAAGGTGGAAACTGTGAGCAAACATGAAAGGAAACTAATAGTGGAATCAGCAAAGGCGCTCATTCTTGCGGGTGACTATTATCACGAACCGGAGGACGCCTTTCAAGGCATTGGCTCTGTCCTCAAAGATGAGGGGCTTGGAGTTGAGTGTACCACCGACTTCGCGGCTCTTGGGAAGGAGATGCTGGCCGATAAAGCTCTACTTGTGATTCTGCGCGACGGCATGGAATTTCCCAATGGCCGCGAAGCAGGCCCGGTGCCGTGGATGCAGCCGGATCAGGAGGAAGCCATTGAGCAATTTGTCCTGAACGGCGGCGGATTCTTGGCTCTCCATAACGCGGGCTGGGGTTACCCTTGGAAGAACGGTTATCGCCGCACCCTCGGCGGCTACTACCTGGGGCATCCGGCCATCGCGAAGTTCAGTGTGGAAGTGGTCAATAACGAACACCCTATCACAGCGGACGTGGAATCATACGAGATCGTGGATGAACAGCACTGGCTGCACTGCGACTATGATCGGGTAACGATACTGCTAACCAGTCAGGGTCAGGATGGCCGGGAGTCGGTATCAGGATGGGCGCATGAATATGGGAAGGGACGCGTGGTCTACCTTCCTAATGGACACACTCTTGAGATAATGCAACACCCAGCTTTTCAGAAACTACTGCACAACGCAACGCGCTGGCTGCTTCGACAGCTTTGAGGGCAGCATATAAGGAGGAACATCGTGAACACGAACTGGGAACTCAGAATCTTTCATGAACTGCCAGATCATATTGGACATCTAAACAACTTTACTGCGGGTGATATAGACAAAGATGGGCACGTGGAATTTTTCTTCGGCAATATGTGGTATCGTCCTGATACCAACGAGTCAGGCATTATCGCCGATGGCGATTTCCACGTGGAAATGAGGCTGGAGGATATTGACGGCGATGGCTATCTGGAGGTATTGGGATCAGTCGGCGGCACAGTATCATGGTTCAAGCCATCCGGGGATTTGAGCCTGCCGTGGAAAAGATATATCATCGATCCCAGCGGCGGCGGACATGATATTCTACCTGCCGATGTTGACGGAGATGGTGAGCTTGAGCTTCTCGCTCATGGCGGAACACAGGGCGGAAGGAGGCTATTCCTCTACAAGCGAGGTGAAGACATCACCAAGCCCTGGCAGAAATGTCAGGTAACAGATGTCTTCCGCGAAGGTGTCGCTGTAGCGGATCTGGATGGCGATGGACAGGCGGAGATCATTCACGGCGCTGAGATGTTTAAGTGTCCCGAAGGTGGGCCATATTCAGGGCTATGGAAAAGACAAAAATACGCGCCCGGATTCCGCGAGATGTGCCGCGTTTGCCTGGTTGACATCACAGGGAACGGTCGGCCGGACATAGTGATCGCCGAGTCGGAATTTATGGACGGACGCATGTCGTGGTTCGAGAATCGGCTTGTGGAAGATCCGGATAACCCCTGGATCGAGCATGAGATGGAGTATCCTGTTTACTATGCTCATTCGCTGTCAGCCTGGCAGGAGGATGGCGCTACGAAGGTGTTTATGGGTGAGATGGAAAAGGGTGGATGGAATGCGCCGTATAATTATCACGCCAAACTGCTCCTGTTCACCACTGCTGATCACGGCAAGACCTGGGAGAGGGAGAAAATATATCACGGCGTAGGGACGCATGAAGCCCAGCATGTCGATGTTGATGGGGATGGCGAAATGGAGATTGCAGGCAAGGAATGTCGCCAGATGGATGTTCTTGGTCAGCCCAGGATTCAGATATGGAAGCGCCGCGAGAATCCATCTCCTATAACCCGCTATCGACACGAATTCATTGATTTGGACAAGCCCGATACCGGCACGGATATACTGGCGGCAGATGTTGATGGCGATGGCATAAAGGATGTGCTGTGTGCACGCTGGTGGTACAAGACACCAACCTGGGAGCGATACGAAATTCCGGGCATCAATCAGGTTCACTTTGCTTATGACATCGACGGCGACGGCCGCGAGGAGTTCATCGCCACAAAGGGAAAGCCAGGACAATCCGGCTACAGCGCTTTTAGCAGCGAACTGTGCTGGATCAAGCCTATCGACCCATTGAATGGTAAATGGGAGGAGCATACAATAGGCACAGGAAACGGTGATTGGCCTCACGGTATCCTCGTGGCCCCGGTTCTGCCTGGTGACAAACTCGCCCTGATAATTGGTTACCACAGCGCAGGCACAGACAAGGGAGACCGACCGGAAATATTTGAGATTCCCGATGACCCAACGCAAAACCCGTGGCCGCAGCGTATGTTAGCTGACATCCCTTACGGCGAGGAATTCCTTGCTTGCGATATTAACGGCAATGGTAAGCTTGATCTGGTTGCAGGCGCGTACTGGTTGGAAAACATGGGCGACGGCACTTTTAAGCCGTACCAGATCGCCGATTTTGCTGATGTGGCGCGTATTGTTATAATGGATGTCAACGGCGATGGCAGACCGGATATAGTTATGGGCGAGGAAGTGCTTAGTCATGAAGAGACAAGCGGTTTGATCATGTTCTCAAGCCTGGTCTGGATGGAAAATCCTGAAGACCCGCGCAACGTACCGTGGAAGATACACAAGATCGATACGCTGCGCTGCGCGCATTCGGTAGGACTGGGCGATCTGGACGGTGACGGCGAGATGGAGATCGTCGCAGGAGAGCACGATCCGAAGTGGCCGTATCGCACCCAGTGCAGGACTTATGTCTATAAAAAGGCCGATCCAGAAGGACGCTCGTGGTATCGCTATACCATTGATGATCGCTTTGAGCACCACGACGGAACGAAAGTGGTTGAACTGACCCCGGGACGTCCAGCCATCATCAGCCACGGCTGGCGGGACAGCATATACGTCCATATCTGGCAAGCCGCTGCTGAATAGCCATAGATTGTGGTAGGGGTAGGTAAATGTTCTTTGATTCTATCAAAAAGCATTTACCTACCCTAAGAAACCAGCAACCTGGATAAGTATATTTCTGGAGAAGAACCTATGATTTCGGTTTTCCTTTCATTGACGTATTGCGCAGTCTGCGCAGGCCCTGAACCCGGCGATATTTTCCGGGAGTTCACCCACAACTACGATAAAGCTCCCGGTAGTCATTTTAGCGAACTGGACCCTGGATGCAAGCGGGAATTTGAGGAGGGGGATTCTTTTCGCAACAAACCGCGCATGGTTCCCAAAGAGTTGGACATCGATCTGGAGGGCGCAATAAAGGCCGAGATGAGTGTGGAATACTGGGGTGGTCACATCGGCACAAGCGAGCAGAAGTTCAAAGTCAACGGCCATGACTGGATATACGTCCCCCAGCCTCAGGGAACGCCTACTGAGCCAGAGACATACTACAGAACAGTTCTCGGCGCGTCGGTGGCTATTCCGCTGGAACAACTCAAACACGGCGTGAATATCTTCCAGTTTACCTGCGGGCGTCAGATCCGGTACGGATTTGATTGGGGTATGTACTGGATCTACTCGTTTACGGTGCGCGTTTATTACGATAAGTCAAAGCCACACCCTGACGGTCGCATTATCTCGCCGGCATCAGGTGATACCATAGGAGAATCGCCTGAGCTTGTGGCAGAGGCGTCCAGCGCGAATAGCGTGGTCAGGCAGGTGGACTTCATTGGGCACTATGAGGATTTCGATTGGGAAGGAAATGGCGTATACAGGCAGTGGCATTATCAAACCCGGTACGGGATTCTCCATAAGCACATTGGAACCAGTGCCACCGCGCCGTATAAAATAACCTGGGATACCAACTGGGTTCCGGATCAGGATCAGCCTATCAGGATCATGGCGAAGATCACCGATGAGAATGGTATTTGCGCCATGACTCCCGCGGTGGATAATATCTCTCTGGTTCGTGAAGGTCGCTCCGTTAGGATGTATAAATCTTACGAAGTTCCTGAGAATTTCGGCGTCAGGGTGGGCAAAAGGATGACATGCAAGATCGACGTCCCTGACGACTTGAGCAATGCCGCGGACGCGCGCCTGATCCTTTCCACCTGGTCGGCAGACCATGCGGATGAGATCGGTCTGAATGACAGTATACTTGTGGAGCGAATTGGTGTGGTGCATAATTACAGCTATGACGCGATCCCTGTTCCGATTGAGACAATCAAGCGCGGCGTAAACACATTCCACATTTTTGCCAATACGGAGCATCATGCAGCAGAGGTCAACTGGCCTGGGCCAGTGTTGATGATCGAGTTCAGGTGATACCAATCCCATAATATAATTGTGCATTATTGGGCTTAACAACGGTTTTCTTGATCACCCCCATCCTAGCCTTCCCCCATCAAGGGGGAAGGGATTTCGGGCTTGACAAAGAATACTCGTTTTTCCAGTCAAAGCGCGGTGATATAGAGAACCATCAGTTCCTTCCCCCTTGATGGGGGAAGGCTAGGATGGGGGTGATCCGGCGGGACTATATCCGCCTGTAATGCACAGGAATAAAATAGAAATGGTATAACTATTAGGAAGCGATATGCCGGCAAATCCTATCCAGCAGAGAAACGTCACCTGGCGAGCCATGCTCATCGGGTTCATCCTGATACCACTCAATTCCTATTGGGTAGCCCGCGCTCTCATGGTCTGGTCGGCCTCTCCCACCTACATATCCATGTTCTACAATGTGATATTCTGCATAACGGCGTTGACGTTTCTGAATTTTGCCGTCAAGGGAATCTCAAAGCGATATGCCTTATCGCAGGCTGAACTGCTAACGATCTATGCTTTGCTGGGCGTTTCGTCTGCTGTAGCTGGTCAGGATCAGATAGGGATGCTGATAGTGAAACTGGGGCATCCCTTCTGGTTTGCCACGCCAGAAAACGGATGGCAGGATCTCTTTCTGAGGCACATTCCGCCCTGGCTTTCTGTTAGCAATAAGAGGGTGCTGACAGGATACTACAGGGGAGAATCCAGCATCTACATCGCCTCAAACATCAGGGCGTGGGTTGTGCCGGTGCTGTCATGGTCGGCCTTCATCTTTGTATCCCTGCTGATCATGTTTTGCATCAATATCATCGTGCGGAAGCGATGGTCAGAGGAGGAAAAACTAACCTATCCTATAACTCAACTGCCGCTGGAAATGACGCGGGATGGTGGATCATCATTGTTTTTCGGCAATAGACTCCTGTGGATCGGCTTTGCCATTGCTGGTGGGATAAACATGCTTAACAGTCTGAGCTTTTTCTATCCCTCATTACCCAGCATCCCGGTCAGGAGTTTTAATCTTGGCAGCTATTTCACTGAAAAGCCGTTGAATGCTATCGGCTCCATGCCCATCCACTTCAACCCATTCGTCGTCGGATTCACATACTTCATGCCTCTGGATCTGTCCTTCTCATATTGGATTTTCTACCTGATATGGAAAGCCGAAAATGTTGTGGGCAGTGTTCTGGGCGTGCGCAGCATGTTCTGGTTTCCTTATGTTCGGGAGCAGAAAAGCGGCGCTATCATCGCTCTGGCTGTCATACTGATCTGGACTTCCAGACGACATCTCGCGCGGGTGATCAGGTCTGCCTTTCGGGAAGATAAAACCATTGATACTGAACCCATCAGGTATAGAACAGCCCTGCTGATCATTGTCTTTGGATTTCTGTTCCTCACGCTGTTCTGCCTTAGAGCGGGAATGTCGCTCTGGGTGATTCTGCCCTATCTGATCATCTACTATGCCCTATCGACGATCATCACGCGGATGAGGGCGCAGTTAGGACCGCCCATGAATGAGCTAAACAGAGTTGGGCCAACTCACATGATGGAATGGACGTTTGGCACGCGCAAGCTGGGTGTTCAGAATCTTACCATGATCTCCTATCTATGGTTTCTCAATCGCTCTCACACCTGCCATCCCATGCCATATCAGATGGAAAGTATCAGAGTTGCTGAACGTACTGGTGTCTACAAGAGACGTTTTCTCATAGCCCTCGTGGTCACCTTTGCCGTGGGTACATTATCGGCATTCTGGGCTTACCTGCACATATTTTACAGAGAGGGTGCAGAGACAGGGATGAGTTTCTTTGCCCTGTATAGCGGCAGGAACGCCTTTGGGGATTATCTTCAGCAGTGGTTGACGTATCCATCAGGCACAGAGAAAACAAGCCTATCATTTATGGGAGTTGGAATGGCAGTTACATTCTTCCTGATGGCAATGAAAACCCGCTTCCTGTGGTGGCCTCTACACCCGATAGCCTACCCACTCGCCGGAGATTACCGGATGGGCAGCATGTGGTTTGGCATCTTCCTGAGTTGGCTGTTGAAAAGTATGATCCTGAAGTATGGTGGGCTGAAATCATACAGGAAAGCGATACCATTCTTCATAGGCTTGATTTTGGGTGAGTTTATGATAGGCGGGTTCTGGAACATCGTCAGCGTAGTATTCAACGTTCCTGTTTATAGATTCTGGACGTAGGCAATGGAATTCACCAAGTAGAACGAGGCTGCCAGCCCGTTTCCGTAGAGAACACTGCCAGCCTGTTTCGCCGAAAGAAGCCAGCGGCATGTTTTACCAACGGGCTGGCAGCCTCGTTCTACTCATAACTGAAAAACTCGTATCACCAACTGGAATTTATAATTTCCTGGGCAAAAATAAAGAGATATAAATTCTACCTTTTTCTGCGTTCTCTCTGCGACCTCTGCGCCTCTGCGGTGAAATTTGGTAGTGCATGGACTTCTAAAGGAGAAATGGATGATGAACAGTCCAATATTAACTGGCGGTAAGGAAACGGATTCCTGGGGGAACATCGAGATTATAGAAAAGGAGAACTACTACGCGGTATCGCTTGAGAACAGCGTCATTTCCGTGCAATATGACATGCACCCGCGCCATGCAAAGAAACAGGAAGTTTACATCGTGAGCTTCGTCATTAAAGAATCAGGCGAGAACCTGGGAGACTGGCTGGATGCCGCCGCTGGACGCTATTTGCTGAAGAAGGCTGCGATTGTCTATGATGGTATGGATAGAAAGACAGTCCGGATGGAATGGGAGACCAAAAGTGAGGGCAAAACCTGTATTGAGGAGGTATCCATCTTCCCTGACAGCCCGGTGATGCGGATTGATTACTTCACCACCTGCGTCAACATCGTGGATATAGGTTTTAAAGGCAAATACGGGACATTTAAAGTGTATGGTGCGGAAGAATGGTATGAGCTAAGAAAGACCGTTACCGATCCTGAGATCACGAATCATGAGAATGAGCATCATCGCCTGGTGGATGAGCTATATCCCCGGTATCCCAATCCGTTCATTGATACGCCTGACTGGAAAGGGCTGGCTCCCGCGCCGCTTAACTACAATGGCTGGATGATTATGGGGGTATACAATGAGGAGACTGGTTTGGGTTATGGTCGTGTTGTACCCTACGAGGAGATCTCCTACATGAAGTTCCTGTGGGGGCATGGGTTCGAGTTCTTCCCCTTCTGGCGCGGCTTTCCAAGTCCACGGCGACCTTTTACAACTTATTTCTTTCCGGTAACGGAAGGTGGAGAAGAAGCCATATCTCTGGGTAAGCAGGTGTATCACAGACACGCAACTGATGCAATGGTATACGGTAAGCAATTTGAGGGGCAGAAGCCCGTACTTGCCCCGTCGCGGTGTTCTCTGCTGGGCGGTGGAATATTGGAGGTAAGATGAAATGTTCTTAGAGTCGACGCAAGCGCATGGAAGCGCGGCTGGAAAAGCACACAAAGATATAATGGAATATCAGTTCAAAGTGGGAGTGTCGCTCCGTCTGGGAGAATCGCCGGATGAGGATGAGAACCTCCGGGCGCTTATAGGAAGCAGTATGGCGCATGTGGAGATTGGCTACGCTGCATACTGCGACGATAAGGCGTGGACTGCATCAGTTCGGAAGAAGCTGGACGCGTCGCCGGTGAATATCAACAGCGTACACGCGCCATTTAGCCACGAGGTGGACATTTCCCGGCTGGATGACGGCGGGCAGGCGCATGCGCTTGAGCAGATTGGCAAAGCCATCGTCATGGCAGAGCGCCTGGGAGCCAGTATAGTGGTTCTTCACGGCAGCGCGGAGCCTATCGAAGATAATGAGCGTGCTGAACGCATCGCTATGTCTCAATCAAGTCTCGATATATTGGGCAGTCAGGCTCAAGCAGCCGGGCTGCGGCTTGCGCTGGAACTGCTGCCGCGCACCTGCCTGGGTAATACCACTGGTGAACTTCAGGAGCTGCTCGCTGATGTCCCTCCGGAGCACGCGGGCTTCTGCCTGGATGCCAACCACCCGGCGGATCATAGTCAATTGCCCACCGCGGTGAAGCAATTGGGGAAACGGATTATCACGCTCCATATTTCCGATTACGATGGCATTGACGAGAAACACTGGATGCCGTTCGTAGGTGTGGTGGATTGGGGAGCCTTCGCGAATGCGCTGCGCGACATCCAATACGACGGAGCGTTTATCTATGAAACACGGCCGGAAGCAGGGGATACTATGGAAGAGAAGCTGGAAATCATTCAAGCAAATTTCCAGCGCATTCTGACCACTGCTACGAAAATAAGGAGAAAGCCGGATAACCGGAAAGCCGGAAAGCCGGAAAGCGTAGAACGAGGCTGCTAGCCCGTTTTGCCTGCGTGGCTATTTTCGTCATTGTGTGTGAGCTAACGCTCATGGCGTCTGCTGCGAAATAGATACTACGGATGCTTCTTGATATTATTAGCCACAGATGGAACACGGATTATCACGGATGGATAGCAATATCCTGGTAGGGGTGGGTACTTGATATAGCTGATAGCTGACGGCTAATTGCTTATATCCGTGAAAATCTGTGCAAATCCGTGGCTGATCCAAGGAATAGAGCAAAGCGAAGGATCCATGCTGTCAACCCCGCATCAAACCACAGACGCTGTTTCAAAGTAGTCGGTGACATAGAATCAATGAAGATCAACGTTTACTTCTTCACCCCCATCCCAGCCTTCCCCCGTCAAGGGGGAAGGAGCAGAAACGCTTGCTATTGTTGACTT
>SDBT01000902.1_pt1 | contig 49872 bp, 84 predicted proteins | sample 2277101 | NCBI WGS metagenome assembly SDBT01 (sample SAMN10404973, study PRJNA504765) | marine sediment metagenome | isolation source: marine sediment core GS10_PC15, 103 cmbsf | place: Arctic Ocean: Southern Knipovich Ridge | collected 2010
TATATGTTTGCAGTTCATACTCAGCAATACTTAAGCAAATCTACTTACGTAAAAATAGCTGGCAGGGATCAAGAGAGGCTAACCAGACTATTCGGCAAGACTAATCAAGAGAGAATCCCTGTAGATCCTTATGATCTTGCAATCGACTATGATGTGATTCCAAGAGACGGTTCAATCCCTGGAGGTAACTTCTCCGATGTTTGGGTAGAGCTTTACAAAATAATAGCTACCGATGAAGAGCTTAGGAAAGAATATGATACTTTTCGTATCTTCGAGTACATAGCGAATGAACTTGGAGCCAAGAACATTCAGGACTTTAAAAGGAACATGGATCAGATTCAGCCTGTAACTATGCCAGACGAAGAGGTACAAAAAGAAGTCCAGGCTGGAAATCTAGTTCCTGCGGAGACTCAAATATGACAGATGATATGGAAGTTAGAATACATGCAACTAGAGTACAAATAGAGGATTTCAAGGAGTCTCTATTATGGCAGGATATCAAGCGTGAGATGAAGGTCTGGCAAGGTGCTGCAGGTCGTGAGTATGCTCAGGTAATTGGAAATATAATAGCTGGAGATTCCGAAATAGAAAACTCTGACATGCACTTAGGAAGTCTATATGGTAGGGAGAAGACAGTAGAATTCTTACTCTCCCTGCCTGATATGTTCTTACAAATACTGGAGGAAAAGGAAGATGACTCTAGACTCGAATCAACCGACTGATCAAGCATTTGTTAGTTCTTTACCAGCTTGGATTAGAGAAAGTAGAGCAGCTATTAATTCCGTAGTTGCTGCTGGAGGTTTTGGAGTAACTAATCTAAGCGTGGCTGGTGGAACTATTTCACTAAGTGTAGGCACTGATCTTCAAGCTGTAGGAAGTGAAGTAGTTATCATAACTGGAGTGGGTGCATCTACATTGGCAACTATTCTCGGCGGTACTGATGGTCAGATAAAGACCTTCGTTTTTCAAGATAATAATATAACCTTAACAGATGGTTTGAAGGCAGATGGGAAGTTCTATTTAGACTGGCTTCCGGCTTTGACTAACGATGCCTTTCTTATAGACGATGTTCTCACCTTGGTTAACATAGGTGGAGACGGCGCTGCTGTCTATGGTTATTGGAAGGAAATTAATAGATTAATATCTATTAAATAACCGCTATGTTTTTTAATAAAACGAAGGAGAATAGCTATGCCAAAGACAGACATTAAAGACCAGATTGATGCCATGCTTTCTATAGGTGAAGGTAATGGAGAGCCAGAGCCAGATCCAGTATCACCTGCAGAAGATCCGCCTGTCGAACCTGTCGAGCCAGTTGAACCTACTGAACCTACAGAGCCGATAGAACCTACAGAGCCTGTGGAACCTGTGGAGCCTATAGAACCAACTGAACCAGTTGAGCCTACAGAACCAGTTGAATCTACTCCAGTAGAAACTGAGAGAGAAAAGGAACTAAGAAAGGAAAACGAAAAGCTTCGTAAGCAAGTTGACGAGCGTCATACTCCAGAATCGGATCCTGAGCCAAAGCCTAAGCCTGAGCCCGAACCTGAGCCGGAACCAGATCCGATTGAGGAAATAAGTTTTGTTGATGAAGGTGCCGATCTCGACGACTTGATTAGAGATCCTAAGGCTTTAAACGCACTTCTCAATAAGGTCTATGCTCAAGGTGTAACTGGAGCTAGAACCATTCAGGAAACTACCATACGCAGCATTCCTAACATAGTCAAAAGCAACATTACTGTACAGACTATGCTTAAGAAAGAGGTTGACGCTTTCTATGACGCCAACAAGGATCTTAAAGCCTTTCCGAAAGTTGTAGGAGCAGTTTACGAAGAACTAGCTGCTGAAAATCCTGACTGGACAGTGGCTAAGACATTCGAGAAGGTGGAAAAGGAAACTCGAAACAGGTTGGAACTTCAAAAGAAAGCTATTGATCCTCCACCTGATCCAGATCCTGAACCGGATCCTGCTAAAGGTCCTAAGTTTGCCAAAGTAGGAGGCAAGCGTGAAAGCCAACGACAACCTAAAACAGATTCTCTTCTATCAGAAATAGACGAGATGAACAAGAACCAATAATATAGGAGGTATACAATGCTCGACAGTAAATTTACTGAAGGTGACATTGTTGTTGATAAGTTTCACGCTCCACTTGTTGACTATACAATGTCTGTGAGGGATTATGTCCTTCGTCCTGATGCAACTGCCGCTGCTATAACGGTAACTCTTCCGCCTGTAGCTTTAGCACGTGGAAGGTTTTACTCCGTTATGGCGCACTTTGCAAATAACACTAACACTATAACAATTCAGGACCAAGATGACAGCGTAGGCTGGTCTGAGGATCTAGTCCTGAACGAAAAAGGTCGTGGGACTATATTCTACTCCGATGGAAGAGAGTGGCACTATGGAGATAAGCACTTTACATCTTCATTAGTGGCCGGTGCAGTTAATCTCGACGAAATCCATCTGACAATGGACACTGCAGGTCTTGCCACTGTAGACGCTTTCATAGTTCGTCTTGAATCTGACGTTATGCTGGGCAACTCAGCCGGTGCGATCTTTGCGCAGGTCAACTATGATGCAGCTGCTGCTGGTGTAGGTGGACTATCCTACGCTATCGGCGCTGAGATGATCCTGCCTAACCATGCTGCCATTGCAAGTGGCCATTATACTTGTCTCGACTTTGAAATGTCTCTTGGTGATACATGTGACTGGGGTGGAGGTACGAAGGTATCCTACATGAGATTCGCCTGTTGGGGAACTCAGACTAACTTCGACGACAATGCCTTTTGGTTTACTCTAGCAGCAGCTGAATTAACTGATCATTTAGTATCTGTAAATGCTCAGACTATCAGATGCCAAATTGAGGCCTTAACTGCAGGTATCAACAAAGAACGTTTTGTAGTTCTGAGCACAGAACAGAACATCCTAAAGCATCACTCTAATGTTTTGACTGGTGCCTATGGAATGGATATTCAGTGTACTGCAGATGATGTAATATCTGGCGGAATCACAGCATACTTTCAGGCTAACATAACTGGACAACCACCTGGAGGCGGTGTTGTAAGTGGAGTTGGAATCTGGACAAATATAAATGAAGCGCCAGGTACTAGTATTTTCAGAGCGCTTGACATTGGTATTTATACTGCCCAGGACTTAGCAGCTACTGAGCTTTATGGTTGTTACATTGATATGAGTCTGGGAGGTGCTGGAATTGTTGGTGGTAGAGCATTTCAGTTTGGGTTTAATCATTCTGGTGCAAATGCTCTTGCTGGATTATTTAGAGCTGAGAATCCAGGAGCAATTGGTTGGGCTGCTGAAGCAACTGACACTGCAACTAAAACTGGCGACATTGCTTTTCAAATAGGTGATACATTTCACTACATCAAAACCTGGGATGGACCTACCTAATACAACTCTTAACAAATTGTGAGGTTAAGATGCTATTAACAGAACATATTATTCAGGCTAACGCTGAGAAAATATCTTGGATAGGTTCTGATTATTTTGATCTTTCAGGACCTAGTCACTTGAAGATTGAATCTCCAGGTGTGGATCACCTAGATATGGAGGTTCCTGAGGGTGACACTTACCGTTTTGAGTTGACTGTTCGTGCAGTTAAACTTTAAACTACTTCACGGGATAGGGAGCATGCCCTGAAAGGTTGGTTCCTGGCCAACCTTCCCGTGATTACTTTCCAGGAATATCTTAAGGAGATATTATGAAACTTTCAGTAATGGACAGAATGACCACTTCAGCTCTTTTACCGGTAAAGGCGAGTTACTCTAATCATATGCTTATTGAGGAAGCGAGGAAAATTCTCTCTTTTAATGAAGATGAGCATAAGCTACTCAACTTTCGGTCAGAAGGAGATCAAACGAGGTGGGATCAATCTATAATTATCAACAAAGAAACTGGCGAGCCTATCTCCAAAGATATTCTTCCCGAGATGGTCAACAGAATGGTTATGGCTCAGCCTGACAACTTTGAAATGAAACCTACTGTCGGCGAAGTCGAAATTGATCTCGGAGACGTAGTAACGAAACTAATAACTGAGGCTTTAGAAGCTCTTGATAAAGCTGAGAATCTAACCGTTCATCAGCTTAATTTGTACAAGAAGTTTATAAAGCCTAAAAAATAAAACAGGAGGGCTAAATGGGACTTCGTAGTTTTCTCACTAAGATGGGATTAGTCCTTAGCGATACTGAGATATACGCACGAGGATTATTCCTTAAGTACCAAGGAGCTCCTGGGCAAATGACTGATACTGGTGCATTGACTGCCGAAGATATACTCAGTGGTATTATCTTAGGTACTCCCACAGCAGCCGCAGATTACACACTGCCTACTGGTATAGCTGTGGATGATGCACTAACATCATTTATAACTCTCTATGCTTCATTTGACTTTTCTATCATAAATCTGTCTGCCACAGATGATGACATTATAACTCTGATTGCCAGCGCTGGCATTAGTATCGTTGGTAGTCCTTACATAAATGCTAATGAATTCGAACAATCCTACTATCGCAATACTGGTGTGTTTAGATGTCGAAAGACAGCTGATGACACCTTTATTGTCTATAGAATTGGATAGAAGAATTCATAACTTTGCATAATAGGAGGTACTAAAATGTTCTTAGGCATGCGTGGAACTGGTGATTGGGTATCTGATGATGGTTCTGGGAAAGGAACTCAGAGACCCTTGAACTGGAGACAAAATATACTCTACCTATACCCTAACGGCATGGCTCCACTTACAGCCATTCTATCCATGATGGGTCAGAAGAAGGTAGACGATCCTGAATTTAACTGGTGGACAGAGCAGATTGGCTCTGTCGGTGGAGCAATGACTTTGTTTATGCTCGCTGATCTATCGGTGCCCTATACGGTAGCTCAGGTAGCTGGCACTGTAATCTATGGCAGTTGTACTGCTCTCCTAGGTAATCGCCTAAGAGACGGACATCAGATCTTACTCCGTGATGCTTCCGACTATCGCGTAGATACGGTTGGAAAGATTGTAGGTGTAGACATTGCGGCTACTGCAGTTATCTCTATTCTACTGCTTGAAGATGACGCCAATGCTGGTGCTAACGACCTGTCCGATTCCGACACCTTCCTCATCATAGGTAATATCAATGCTGAGGGCGCGGAAATGCCTGATGCTGTAGCTTTGAATCCGACAAAGCATAATAACTTTACGCAGATCTTCCGGACGCCCTTAAGCATCACCCGAACTGCCCGGCGAACTCGTCTTCGTACCGGAGATGACTATCAGAAGGCCAAACGTGAGTGTTTGGAAATGCACTCTATCGAAATGGAACTGGCCTATCTCTGGGGTATCGCTACGGAGAATACCGGAGCTAACGGCAAACCTGAACGAACCACTCAGGGTGTAATCAGCTTTATTCGAGTCAATGCTCCAGGTAATGTAGATGATTATACCTTGAATGCCATCTACTCTGGCCAGACCTGGGCAGCTGGTGGTGAGACCTGGTTCAAGAATATGCTGGAACTAATCTTCCGCTTCGGCGCCGCTGAAAAACTGGCCTTTGTAGGTTCAGGTGCCTTACTCGGCATCGACTCTCTGGCCATGACAGGTGGACAGATTCAACTGACGCCTGGTCAGAAGACCTACGGCATGCAGATTCGTGAGTGGATCACTCCGTTCGGTTCTATCATGATGAAGACCCATCCACTCTTCTCCTTCGATGCCACTACTCGAAACATGATGGTGATCTTGGAGCCGAAGGAATTGGAATACAAGTTCATTGACGACACTACCTTCTTCGGTGAGAATACCTCGAAGACCGTCTCTCAGGGCAACAATGCTCGGAGGCTTGACGGAACTAACGAGGAATATCTTACCGAGTGCGGATTGGAATTCGGCTTTCCGGACAAGTGTGGTGTTCTTAATGGCGTTGGTCTTCCGAATGTAGTTTAACATTTAACCTTTAAATCCTCTACGTAGGGGGAACTGACGTGGCTTCCCCCTACGTATTATTAAAAAACGGAGCATGGTATGAATCTACTCCAACTTCGACAACAGTTTAGAGCAATCTCAGGTCGGCATGATTTAGTGGACGCAGCAGGCGCTAACACTGGCGCTGATTTCTACATCAATGCAGGACAGAGACATCTAGATCGACTTGACGAGACTCAGAAATCTCCTGCTATTGCTTACAAGTTCTGCGAGATAGACAAATATTCTGTAAGTTTCAAATGGTGTAGAGCGGTTAAGGAAGTATGGGCAGCTACTACTACAGCTAAATGGCAGTTAGAGAAGAAGGATCTGGCAGATCTAATTGCAGGATATTTTACTACCTTACCCTCAGGAATAACTAGTGGAAGTGCAATGTACTACGCACCTACAATAACCAGAGCTTCGCCTGAAACCTTCGATACCCCTGCAGATGAGTTCGAAGCTTTTGTTGGTTATGTAGATATATTAAGTGCAGATCACTTTGCTTACAATGCTATATTGTTAGCTCCTCCAACGAGTGAGAGACTCCTTATCGAGATCAAGGGTTTGTTCTACACCTACGAATTGGTAGAAGATACAGATAAAAGCTACTGGTCTGAAGTTCATCCTGACGTCTTAATTATGTCCACTATGAGATCGATAGAGATTGTTAATAGGAATACTCAAGGTGTGAGAGATTGGGATGCTTCGATTCTAGCTGCAACGGCAGGGATTGGTAAAGATCTTGTTGAAGAAGAGATTGCCGAGATTACGCAAATAGAGGGATAAGATGAAATTTAAGTTCGGTAGAAGATCAGAGATACATCTCGATCAAACGTCTCCTGGATTAGTTCTTGTTATGAGAGAAGCTCTAGCTCATGGAGTAATGGACTTTACTATCATAGAATCCTTTCGAGATGAAGAGACACAGAATGCTTATTTCTATGCTAAACCTCAGAAATCAAAAGTAAAGTTTCCTAATGGAAAGCATAATAAGAAACCAGCGAAGGCAAATGATGCTGTTCCTTATATTAATGGAAAGCTTTCTTGGAATAAATTGCACTGCTGTGTCTTAGCAGGAATTATCCTAACTTGTGCAGCCAAACTTGGAATAAAAATAAGGTGGGGTGGTAACTGGGATATGGATTCTGAGCCGATAACTGATCAGGATTTTCAAGATTTGGTTCACTTTGAAGAGGTAGACTAATGAAGGTAATAAAAGGTGGTACACTTGAAGAGCAGATGAAAAGTGTAGATGTCATTCTAAAACAGATGTCTGGAAAACTTCAGAAAACTGTAGTTGGAATTATAACTCCTTTTCCTATCTCCGGATATACTGATGTGCCAGTTAATTCAGTTGTCCTTAGATATATGTTTCCAGCTGATGGTAAAGTCACTATTGGATTTGCCTTCGTTGAGAATATGCCAGAGTGTGGAGTTGATATCTATATCAATCTTCATAGAGGTGACGCTGTTGATAGTGTTTCTATATTTACAAAGAAACAAACAATTACAGTGGAACCTGATATAGAGGTTTTTGCCGGAGATAGATTAGTTGTAAGTATGAAGGTTAAAGGCCAGGGAGAAGTAACTGGAATTTGGATCTCTTTTCTCTGGGTACCTAAAATTAAAGATGCTGAGGTCAAACAATTTCTAATTGATGATCTCGAAAGGATAAGTGAAGAAAATGCCGAAGAATTTAGCAACCTTTCCGCCACCGAAGAATCCGGTAGCTAAGAAAGAAGATATGAAAGGGGCTGTTAAATCCAGCGAAGGAACTCCTCGTGGAGGAACTGTAACTGAAAAAGGGAGTTTCATTACTTCTCGTGCCAAAGGTGTCAAGAACATCGGTGTAGGAACTAGCGGTGCCGGAGGGAGATAGTGAGAGAATTCTACATCACCATCGACGAGGCTTTTACAAAGGGCTTGAGGCCAGATGTAGCTCCTAGAAACGCTCAGTATTTACAGGAAGCGCTAGGGGTTAGGATAGGAAGGATGGGATTAGAAGGTATTCCTTTTCTAACTAACCCTATGCCTCCAGGCGTTGATTGGCACTACAACTGGCCTTTTCCTCAGTTTCTTAAACAGGAAAGTTGGAAGATTCTTGTTATAAGGAATAATGTGACTATGGCAGATCACGTCTATTCCTTAGATGATACCTATATCATAACTCACATTTTCGATATAGATACTCTTACCTTCACTCAAGGCACCTTGATGGAATTAGCTGACTTTGGCGAGTATGCTATTATGGGAAATGGAGTTGTAATGATTCACTGGGATCCTACAGGTCCTGGCTGGCATGCTTTCAGAGATCATGCTACCTTACCAGTAATGGGAACTGTATGCAATTTCAAGGGTCAGTTGATAGGAGGGAATATTACAGGAGTATGGGATGGAGTTAGTGCCTTTGATCCTTGGCATGATTGTGATGAAAAGTCTATAATCTGGTCAGAGATAGGTAGTGTAGATTGTACTCCAGATAGAGAAAACACAGCTGGTTATCGCAGAGACCCTGTAGGTGGTGAGATCTATCATGTAAGGCGATTAGGTAATGATGTTATAGTTTATTCCTCAGCTGGAGTTACTAGAATGTTCCCTGTAACTTCCCCTGCCGCTACCTTTGGTTTCGAAGAGCTCCACGATATAGGGCTTAGAAACAAAGGCGCTATGGGTGGTAATCTTAAGAAGCATGTGTTTCTAGATATTGAGAATAATTTCTGGCAGATTACTGTAGGAGGCGCTTTATCTGCTGTTAAGGGAGGTACAATAACTACCAGGTCTGGATTGACTAGCCTCGGATATCAAGAATATGGAAATGAGTTAAAGAATCATACAGGAGGGTCAGTAGATCATTCTTCTGTCATAATCTCTTACGAACCAGATAAGCAAGATTTCTACATTTCAGATGGTACGGATAGTTTTCTACTCTCACCTCAGGGTATGACTAACTATCCCTTTCCTCACAGTGCAGTCTGGTACGATGATGAGAATGGACAGGATCATTGTGGTCTACCTGAATCGACAGATACTGTTGTTACTCCTATAACCGAAGATACCATTCCAGACTTTTATCCAATCATAGTTGTGCATGATATAGATATGGGATATAGAGGACAGAAAACTATCTTCTCTGTTGAGATAGGCTCCGCTCTATTCATAAATGCTGAGGTGGCTGTAGACTGGCGGGTTAATGCTTTAGTAAATTGGGAAAGAACTGATTTTGTTCCTTTTAACAATGAAGGAATTGCTTCTATTATCATATCAGGTACGGAATTTAGAATTGTTGTAAGAGGTACGTTCTTTATTGGAAACTATACTACGTTAGACTATATAATCGCTAGATGGAAAATGACAGATTTAAGAGGATTAAGAGGTGTCTATGCAGCGCCTCCTAGGGGACAGTAAATGCTAACAAAACTACTCCCTGAACAGATTTCCCAATTCTGGGATATTATAAAGTATGCCATAGAGGAATCCCTACCTCCTATTGCAGGAGAAGGTCCTGACAAAATGAATAAGATTCTTACTTCACTTCTCTCCAGCAAATCCGAGTGTTGGGCTAGCTACACTGTAAATGGAAAGGAGCGAAGGTTTGAAGGGATAGTGATTACTAAAATTCAGTATGATGATATAAGTGATACCAAGAGTTTACTAATCTATTGCCTATACGGTTATGAGACAGCTGATAGAAGTAGTTGGACAGCTGGACTTAAAGCCCTTGTTAAATATGCGGCTAGTAGAAACTGTCATAGAATTATAGGTTATACGGAAGTACCTTTTATAGTTGACGTTGTTAGAAGACTTGGAGGTGAAGCGAAATACACTTTCATTTCTCTTCCAGTGAGCTAACCTATGTTTTAAAATAATACAAAGGATTCAACAATGAGCTTCTTGACTAATTGGAAGGAATTTGACAGGAGAATATATAAGAAAGGTGGCGGTGGAAGTTCCGGAACAGTTGACTATCCTCCCTATATGAAAACCTTTCATGGGGAGCTACTTGACGACTCTGGAGTAGATACTGTAACGACTAGCTTAATGACTGTAATAAATACTGCCGTTGCGGGAAATAGTCCTTTCTTTGGAGAAGTTGCCTTTGACCCTGATACCGACATAGCTGTTTGGGAAACTGCAATCACTGGCTTCGATGCTCTCGTTAATGCTATCACTGAAACTACTGATTGGGCAGCTTTGTTTACACAAGCTGAGGCTTCAATTCCTGACATAACTGCTGGTATAATAACTGAAGCGACTATAGTTGCAGATGGAGTTGCGTTTGCTGATCAGCTAGATGATCAGATAACTACCATAACATTACCTAGATTTCAATCTGGGATGAGAGATATCAATGCAGTGGTTAGTTCTGCTTTTGTAGTCGGCGAAGCTCTTATCGAGGGTTTTAGAGACAGAGACGTTGCAAAGCATGACTCTGCTATAAGGCTAACTGCTGTTACTAAGAATGCTGAATTAGCATTTAGATCTGAGGAAATGGTAACTGGCGCAAGAATAAATGCCTCTAGTCAGTTATTGAGATTTCTGATTCAAAAGTATGCCTGGGAAGAATCTCTCGTGAGAATGACCGTTGAATCTAGACGGATAAAGATAGTTGCTAAATCTGAAGAAGCTGACACTCAAGTAACTTTAGACGAAGCAGATGCTAACTGGGATTTGGAAGTGTTCCAACATGGAGCTAATTTATTAGCAGGTATTGGTGGTGGAGTTGCATCTTCTAAGAAAAAGAAGACACCTAAAACTGCTTCTGCCATTGGTGGAGGTATGGCTGGCGCTGCTACTGGAGCTTTGGTAGGATCAGAAATAGGTTCAATAGGTGGCGGCTGGGGAGCTTTAATTGGAGCTGTAATAGGAGCAGCTGCAGGTTATTATAGTGCAGAAGAATAAATAGGAGGAAATTAGAATGGCTAACGGATTAACTAACGCAGGTTCAACTGATTTTGATGTGTCTGAACTGCTTCAGAATAGATCTTTTCTATCTGCTATGTCTCAGTTAGGGGCGGGTATAGCAGGGAAAGATTCCATAGCTGGTGGCTTGAATGCTCTAGTCCAGCAAAATATAGGAGCGAAGAGCCAAAGGGAGCTACTAAGTAAACTTCTCAAAGGCGGTGGAAAGTTCACTGTTGATCGAGATAAGATAAAGATAGATGCACCTTCATCTGCTTTTGGTATGGAAGGACAAGACATTCCTTCATTGCTTAGAGGAGATACAGGTGAGCAACCTAGTCTTATGTCTAGTACTATGCCTAGTACTTCTACAGGAATTACAGGGGATACGGGAGCTAATCAAACAACTCAGCCGAGGCAAGATTTGCTAAACCCTTCCGTTAGCCCAGCAGACGTTCGTAATGTCGATCTGGCTGGGCTAACTGCAAAAGATGTTTCTCAAGCATTTGGATTGAAGTTGACAGCAGATCAACTTAGACAGAAGACTATAGTTGATATTTCGCAGGCTAGTCTAAGAGAAGCTCAGATTACTAAAGCACTTAGACCAGAGAAGGAGACTTCCGCTGTTGAGACTTATAAGTTTGCTCAGAGGCAGGGATTCAAAGGTTCTCTCAAAGAATTTCAAACTAAAGCTACTGGTCATAAGAAGGATTATGATACAGCTGTCGAAGGTGGATATGAAGGAAGTTTCAATGATTGGATGCTTGCAATGGCCAGAGCTGGTGCGATCAATTTAGGTGAGTTTAAGGAGAGGAAGGAAACTGCTGCTGAGGTTAAGCAGAGAGCTTACTTCACTAGCGCTGATTTTTCATCTGATGTTGATAAAGCAGTGCTGGCCAGACGTTCTGAATACGAAGCTTCCGATGATTCTACTAAAGCCAAATCTAAGATTCGTTTTGAGGAGATGGAAAGGGTGGTTAAGACCAGCTTTGCTGATGCTACCTTTGGTAGGGATAGAAAGACTGGCATCGTAGGTTGGTATGATAAGGGAGGGGAACTCATAGCATCATGGCAATAGAATCTATGACATTTGAGGATATTGGCAAGCCAGTTGACATTACTAGAGGTGAGATAGAGCCTGTTGACCCTGAGAGTTTGTTCGGTCCTACTCCAGTCACTCCTCCTACACCTGAACCTACTATCAAACCTACCCTTCCAGTCAGAGATCTATTCGGAATTCCTTTTTCCAGAACTCCCTCCATCGAAGAGGTTAGTCAACTTGAAACAGATCCTCTTATCACAAGGGAAGCTGCTAATAGTTTTTCTGAAACTTTAGATGGATTGGAGAGCTTAAGGCATCAGCCTAAGGAAATGATTAGAGGGGCAGCAGATTTCTTTCTATCCATTCCAGGGTTTCTGACGGGAGTAGGAGTTGCTGGTCAAAGGATGAGTAAGAACCTTTTGGATCAAGTGGTTCTCAGACAGCAGTTTGACCTTGAAGAAATGTATGACGTAGCTGTGGAGTCAATGGAAGATACGGCGAAGTTCTTTCAACCTGCTAAGGAGTTGTTAGTTGGTAAGTCTACTGCTGAGTCGCAGTTGGTAGGCGCTACAGTTATGTCTCCTGTGATGGTTCTTTCCAAGGCCGGACAGGAGGTAGCTGCTTGGCCAAGGTTTGAAGATTATCCTAATATTAGAGGAGTGGCAAAGTTTACTGGAGACATTTCAGGGTTTCTGGCACTAGGTATGGCTATTAGGGAGGGTAGAGGAAACATCGCTAGGAGGTCAGAGGACATAGTCTCTCGTGCTCAGGAGATCAAAGCGAGGGAGGAGTTGGTTGACCAAGTTGACGACGCTGCCTTGCAACGAGCTCAGATTAGAGTTCTTGAAGTGCAGAAAGCTCAACTGGAATTGGAAGCGACGCAGTTGAAGAAGGACATTGAAAAGGCTGTGGACTTAGATCCTCCGTTGAAGAAGGATTTGAAGGAGAAAGGGAAGGTTGTTGAGAAGGCTAAGGCAGAAGTAGAGGTTGAACCAGTATCTATTCCTCCAGAAGAGATTCCTACTGTAGAACCTCTCACCGAGCCTCCCGAGTTTAAAGGGATAGAGGCTTTGATGAAGGATAGGGAGAAAGCTAAAACTCCTGTCTTAACTCCTGAAGAAATAGACGCTTTGATGGATAGGCCTATCGAAGAACCTACCATCGAACTTGATCGTGAGGTAGGGACTGAAACTTCCGATCCAGTCTCAGGTGAGAAATCTCCCTTCTTCCAATCTCCTGAAGAAGCTCAAGCCTTCAAAGGTGTGTATGAAGGTCGTAAGTCCGTCACGGAGGATGTAGAGATCTTTACTCAAAAACTAATCAACGATGTAAACTTGGCCTATCATGGAGAGGAAGGCATAGACATTGCGAGGGTAAGGGATGGACTTAGTCAACTAGCTGCAAGAGCAGATGAGTTTAGATCTGACTTTACCTTGGGATCGCCAGAACATTCAAGTGCAGACTTTCAGGCTTGGAAGAGTACAGTGAGTGAGGCTGCAGAGTGGGCGAGAGGGCTACGTTTGGAAACAAAACGAAGGGGAGTTACACTGAGAACAGGAATCCCTCTAGACGAAGCAGGTAAAGCCATAGTCGCTGGAGCAAAGAAATTCATGGCAGCCTATGACAAAGCTACTGGTCTGAAGAAGTTCAAACCTGGAGATGCAGCCAGAGCACTTAATAAAGAGTTTAAAAGAAGTTTTGTTGACCGAAGTGGAAACATTCGTTTGAAGTTGCTTGACAAGTTAGGCGATGAGGGTTACAAGGTAGTTCAAAGAATGTACTTAACCAAAGGAAACAATTCCCTCTCCGCAAATATGCTTCATCAAATGAGAAAGGAAGTTTATTCAGGGCTTTCCAAAGGAGAAAAAGCTGTACTTGATAAACTGATCCTTGCTGATCGTATGGTAGATATCGGCAAGACTGAGAGCGGATTAAAGTTTAATTATCCTGAAGGCCAGACCCCTGCCGAATCAGCTATATATTCAGAACTATTCCCTCAACTCGAAAAACTCTCTCCTGAACGTGCTCAGTTGATCCGTGATAGAGCAAAGGCACACTTCGAGTGGATGAAGATTCCTCTGAAAGATGTATTTGAATCAGGTCTTACTTCTAAAGAGGAGTTTGACCTACTGTCAGTTAGTAACTATCGCAAGATTAAGTTAGTAGATATTTTCGATAGACAATATACTACTAAAATAGGAAAGAAGAAAATAACTGTATTTGATTCAGGAGTGGAAGCTCTGGCCAAAGGAAGGACAACAGATATCTTTGAGCCCTCTTCTGAAATTATGGCGTTGGAAGTTTTCAACAGATCCTACGGTCGAGTATTAAATAACGAAGCTAATAAATCTCTCCTTGCTGTTGCAAGAAATGATCCTTTAAATCCCTTTGTCAGAGTTAGAGAACAAGGAAGGAATGTTCCCTCAGGTTGGCAGAGAATCTTTGTGTTTGAGGAGGGTGAGAGGAAACCCATCTATATTTCGCCGGAGATGAGCAAGGAATGGATTACTAACAATCCAGAGATATCGTATAGGACAGGGCAGTTCTTGAGATATGCTTCTGCTTCACCTGTTCTCCGTACCTTCGCCACCGGAATCAACTGGGGATTTGCTCTTGCTAATCTACCTCGAGATGTAATGCATACTTGGTTTGCTGCAAGAATGTATGACGGGAAAAAGTGGCAGAGCGTCTACAGTAATCATTTTCCTATCTTCGTTCCCCAAATCACTGCTGACCTAGCCAGAGTTTTCACAGACGCTGCTACGAAAGGTGATAGGTATCAGCAGTATATTAAGGAAGGTGGAGGGATGGAGTTTCTAGTCCACCAAGGTCGTCTATTTCAACGAGGTAGGAGACTGGAAGGTCCTGCTGATAAGATAATGGATTACCTTGGATACTTCGGTGAGACCTCTGAAATCATGACTAGGCTTGCCATTCGAGATAGAGTCATTCGTAAGCGTGCGAGAGAAAAGGGTATCTCGATGGAGGAAGCTAGGAAGGTTAAGGAGATTACCGAGGAAGGAACCTTCGCTGCTAGAGACTACATGGACTTTGGTCAAGGTGGAGGAATAGCAAAGGCAGCTGATAATGCTTTGCCTTATCTCAACGCGGCTATTCAGGGAACTAGAGGTCTGTGGAGAGCAGCAGTAGATGAACCTAGAACATTTGCTTACAAGGTAGCGCAATTAGGTGCGCTCACAACTATCACATATGCAGCTGCTAAACAGAATGCTCCTAAAACTATGGAGAATATGAAGGGTTCCGAAGTGATGGAGAATAACCTTATCATTCCTTTAGGTGACACCTTTGGATTTGAAGATGAGAAGGGACAGACAAGGTATCCTTACTTTAAGATTCCATTAGATCCAGGGCAAAAGTTCTTCAATACTTTCTTTCAAGGTGCTTATGATAAGTATCAGGGAGAGGAGGTTGATGTAGATAGAATCGTAGGATCTTTGAAAGAACTTTCTCCAGTAGGTATTTCCAACTTACCTCCAACCTTTTCCGGCACGGTAGGTTACGTTACTAACACAGACTTCTGGCGTAACGAAGACATTTGGAAGAAGACTGAACCTTTCAAATTCCCTGCTTCGAAGGAAGAGTTTATTCCTGGAAGGACTCCTCAAGCCTTTGTTGATATAGGATCTGCAACCGGACTATCGCCAGAGAGATTAAGGTTTGGTGTAGAGGAATTAACCACTTCTGGTACGCTTTGGTCTTATCTTGCAGGTAAGGGATATGAAGAGTTATTTGTAGATGTTCCGCAGGAAAAGAAGGAACAGCATGTAGCTATGACTATAGCTCAAACTCCTGTTGTGAAAAGATTCTTCGGAGTGACTAATCCTTATAGCAAGTTTGCTGGTAAGATTGAAAAGGCTCAGGAGAAGGATACTATTGAAAGATTTGTTCAGAATAGAGAGTTGGACAGGTTGACAGAAGGTCATCTGTTTGAGAAAAGTGTGGAGAGGAAAGAGGTCTTCAAATACATCAACTCTTTCAAGGAGAAGGATGTACGAGATAGACTTACAGAAAGATTCGACTACCAACAAGCAATCAAAACCCTACCTGAAAGATCCTTCTGGCTGCGTCTTAAAGGTTTGAATGTAGAACCTAGAGCACAGGTTTACTATGATCGTTGGAAGGTAGCAGATCAAGAAGAACGCATGCAGTTAGCCAGAGAAGCCTCAATCATCGGAGGGGCGGGGCAAGTTCTCACTAATAGTTTCTGGAATGAGTTCAGCAGAATTCGCACGGGCGAGGAAAGAGTTGAATGAGTTTCTCCACCATAGATGATGTGTCATATCCCAAGTATCCATATCCCCTTCTACCATCAATTCCTCTACATACCAGAGACATTCCTTAGTATCATGATTGAGTTCACAGTACTTCAAATGAAGAGTTTCTAACATTTCCTTCATATCACCAGACACAATACTTCTCTCAGCTTCCATAACATCATCTGTTGTTATCAAGCCTTTGACTATCAGTCGTTGGATTAGTTCATTTTGTTTCATTATCCCATCCTTTTTATTAGAAATATTACTGACAAATTAAGTAATCCAGCCGAGAACCAATATAGCGCACTTCCATACTTTCCATAAATAAACAGTGGTATAGATGCAAGGAAGCTCTCTGCCATTATTATAATAGGTAGAACATTTAGTAACTTTTCCATCTATTCCTTCTCCTTCGTTTTTTCATAAAACGCAGGTTCGATTATCTTTACATAATCATCTGCGCCAGGCTTATTACAAACCTTCATAAACTTCATAGTTTCCAGCGTGGCAAATACTCTATCCATTGTAAACTTATCCATATCGTTTTGGAAGTCCCTAGCTATCTGATAGATAGGAACCTCGCTTGTACGTGAAGCTAATAAATAGACCATCATTCTATTCATGACATCTGCTACGTCAGATCTTCCCACTCCTCTAAACACATTCTGCATTCTCTGCTCGGCACCTTCGAGAGCTTCGATAGCCTTACTAATATCATCTCCGGTCAAGACCATCTGATTTTCTCTATTCTTACCTGAACTAGCAGCCATGATCATTGATAGCTTCATTATGTGATTAGGTCTACGACTCATGTAGCCTCCAAATCTATCATCGTAGAAAGGTGGATTTTCTCTATCATGGACTCTAAAATCAGACCAAGCGCTTAGGAAATTCTCTGTGTATCTAAACTGTCCTGACATTCTGTTGATTTTATCAAGGTCATTTAGAAGCATGAGGTAAAGCTCAGCTTCATCCTCTGTTTGTGTAGGGATTAGAACCATCTTGCCCATTTCGTCTTCGCATATATAGATGATACGTGAAGTTAGTCCGCCTCCGATAGCATCTAATGGTAAGGAACTTTGGATAAGAGCAGGAGTAGTTGCACCGTATAAGTTAACCCATACACCTACAATTTCCTCTTTCTTCCTAGCAATAGTTTCATACACCCAAGTTCTGTCACAGTCATACCAGTCACATAGACCAGACATTAACTCCCGATTGTGATAGCCCAAGAATACGGTGAATTCTTTGGAGTAGATTGTCATGGAACTATGGAATTGCATAGCTCCGGTTTCAAGATCAGGGTCTTGATAATTGGTTTCTTTCAAACGCCGGATAAGGGCTTGATAGGAAGTAGCCTGAGCTGCAATTTTAACTTTGCCCATGTCCTGGAGTATATCAAGGCCAGGATTCATTGCAGTTCCCTTGCGTACACCAGAAGGACCGACAAGAACTATATACATATTAGGATAGAAGATCAAGGACGATCCCCACTGAACGTAGCATTTCCTTTGGAGTGCTGAAGCAATGGCGGAGATAGCAGTCCAGTAACGATACATATCAGGGGCTTCAGTATTGTGGGTAAAGGTCATCCACGCAGAAATCCAATCAGGTAAATGCCTATCTGAAGCAGACATTACGCCCACTCTATGTTATTTAGGGTATTCCAGATAGTCCATTGACTAACATTCATTATCCTAGCTATATCTCTTTGATACATACCTTCTATATTTAGTTTAATTACTTCGTTTATTTGTTCGTCTGTTAGTTTCCTTGGTTTCCCAGATGGTCTGTATCCAGTGTTCATTAGATCTCTCACGTTGTCTGAAGCTGTCCCTTTATATAAGTGATCAGGATTTACACAGGGTCTGTTGTTACATCTATGCAGCACTGCATATGGAGACTTTGGTAGTTCTCCTGTTGTAAAGTAGTATGCCAATCTATGTGCTTGCTGTGATCGTCCTCCTACCCAGAAGCTTCCATATCCATCGCTTAGAGCTCCAGTCCATAGCCAACACTTATCTGATTCTCTTCTATCTACTTTAGACCAGAATCTATTTAGTAAGATCTCTGCAGTGCTTAAGGTTTTCATAATTCTATCCAATCAGGAAGGTGACGATCAGATGAGGTCATAAGCTTCTAGATTCTATATGAGTAATTCGAAGAGTGTTATCATCTTGAACTATCACATCTAATCTGTGACAGTATACATAGAATATTGCTTTCCTTATTTTCTCCATGAGAGCTTCAACTGTATACTCTCCTGTTCCCTCCACCTTTGCTATACTAAGATAGAATCTTGTGCTCATGATAGACTCCTTCAAGTTTGTCAGCTAATACTGCAAAGTCACTAGGGATATCTTTACTCTTAAACTCTGTCATTTCATCTTTACACATATTAAATCCTATTGCCAAATCAGCTGGAATTACTATCTTAGTATCTCTAAAATACATAGCTTGTTCGAGAGACTTTTTGATCTTAAGAATCACATCTGCATGGTATTTCCAGGGTTGAGACATAGGAATTTGAAACACTATCGAATCATGGATTTGAGCAAGTAGCTCTACCCAACGAAAGTCTTCTGGATTATAATAGATATAATTAACTCCTTGTTCATTGATCTTGTCGGCGGTGGTGCTTTGTGGAAGTTGTGCATAACCCTCACGCCATGTAGCTTGGCAAGCTGACTTAGGTATGTCAGGATAGCGTGGTACAATAGGTCCCATGAAGATCCTCTTGCGACCGAAGAGGTTTTCTATGATCCTAGTTTTCTTCAACATACCTTGAATCATCTCGTGGTAATTGGCTCTGATCTGCGGATAGGCAGCGTGAACTATGTTTAACAACTGCTTAGCTAATATTTCAGTTACTTCATATTTTAGAGCAAAGGATCTATATCCATAGTCGTAATTGATAGCATGGTTACCTTTCTTTCCCCAATCTCGATCGGAGTGCTTGCCGTCACCTAGCGGACATGAGTTAGGTTCTCTGGAAACTTCATTGAATGGTTTCTGTAAAATCATTGAGGCAGTCAGAGTATGAAGATCCCTCTCTGACTCAAACGCTTCAATCATGGTAGTTATCCCACCTACATAGGCAACTATTCTATTCTCGATTTGAGAGAGATCAATAGCGTATCCAATATAACCTTCGTCAAAGGTAAAAAACCTGAGTAAGTCCTGGGGCCAATTCTGCTGATTTCCTCCAGTTCCGAATATAGTTTCTCCAGAACTGAGACGGCCTGTCTCAGCTCCGACTGGCTTATACGAGCTTCTATACCTTCCATCTTTATCCACCTTATCTATTTCCAAGTAGGTTGATAGACGCTTTCTAGCTCTGCGAATATCTAGGACGGTTCTAGCCTCAGGTAAGTCCTTCCGAGCGAGACGTTTCATAGCGTCTTCGTTACAAGTGTCAACATACTCACCTTTATCATTACGTTTCTTGTAAGGTTTATGACCTTTCTCTTTGTAGAAATATTGACATAGTTGTTGTGATGATAGAGCATTAATATCCCTACCTACTTGTTGGTTGAGTTTTTCAATACTCACTTCAATATCAACTGCTACCTTATCCCTTTCCTCAAGCATCCCTGCAACATCTACATTGATTCCCCTCTCCATCATATAGAGGAGAGGTTTGATCAAAGCACGTTGGCGATCATAGGTTTCGATATTACCTTGACGGCGGAGATCTTCCATTTGCATAGGGTGGGCGGCTGAGGTGGCGATAGTATCCAGTCCATTATAGTTCCACCATTCCTCCCAGGTTCCAGTGCCAGTCTTAATCCATTTCTTACCGTCTACCTTGTAGTAAGGAATGTCAGTGTGCATGGTAGTGACAAAGTCCAGCCCAGCAGGATAGTCAGGGAAGGATATTTTCTGAGCTATCTGCGTACAGTGGAGGTTACCTCTAGGAACCATGCCATACTTGTTGAACAAGAACTGAGTATCGAAGATGAAGTTAGCACCTCGTTTGGAGATCCTTTCCTCACTCATTATGGCTTCGATGAGTAGCATAATTTCGTACTCTTGGTCGACTGTAAAATAGTCTCCTTGACTGTATCTGAAAGGTATGGAAACAGAATTGTTAGGGTTAGTAGCAACGCTAATGCAATCGAGTTCTTCATTGATAACTTCGATATCGAGGTCGATTGTAGTTCCGTGCAAGCCCTGGTCATAAGCGTACTTGAGTAGCGCAACAGATTCTGCAAACGTAGGTTTAATGCGGATATTTCGTACTTCTCGTCTGATTTCTTTGAATTGAGACTCATGTCTAGCCCTCTTTAAATCAAAACAGATTAAAGGTTTGTTTAGGTACTGGCGCTTGTCAGGGAGTAGGGTAGCAGGGTGGAAAGTGGGAACTACTTTGAGTCCAGGAACTATGGTGGACTCGAGGATGGAACCTCTCCACTTGGTTATACCTACTCGGTTACACAGGGCAATCAAAGGTATGTTACCGTAGGCTACTACCACGTTAAGGTTAGGTAAGGCTCGAAGTTCTTCTCCTAACTCGTTGATATAAGTCCAGCCGTTAGGTGATATGGTATACCTTCCACGTTTGTCAAGGTTGATGTACTTCCTCAACGGAGCATCGAGATCTTTAATTACGTTAGTCATGTAGCACTCACGACGGACTAGTCCCACAGCAGCCATGCATTCGTCTTGAGCTTTTCCTGCAGGACCAACGAATGGCTTGGGTACAGGTCGGTGCTTGATCTCCATGACTCCAGGTTGTTCACCGCAACCTGCTAGGATAGCAGTTGGTGGGCCGGAGGGAGGGACGTAAGTGTGTTTCATGATTTCATCCACGCTCTTATGTCTACTATTGACTTTACATGAATGTCACTATGTGTAGTTAGTTCGTCCGGTAGATCATCTCTGCTACTTAGGACTATTATTGTCTTTGACTTTGCAAGTGCATATCCAATCTCTATTAGTGTATTTGCTCCTATTTTTGAGTCGAAGATAGCCATTACATAGTCGCTTATATTTATCTTTTCAAAGTGCGCCTCCATGAATAGTTGTTTTTCAGATTCGTCTGGTCTTTCTTTTATAAATTGAGGAGCCAGAATTACTATTCCTCTCCTTGATAGAATTTCTGTTAATTCTTCTATCATATGCTTATCGTCTCGAGAGCAGCATATGCAGAATTTCTTTCTCTTTAGAAAATCCTTCATCATATCACCCTTCGTATTATTTTAAAACGTAGTTATTTGTAATACCACTGTATACATACGGATATTACTATTCCAACTGCTATTCCAAAGAAAAATGCTGGTACAAATAAAGGCATAATGTCCTCCTACATCTTATAAACTTTAACCAAAAAGCTATCCCTGTAACTCTTTGTAAGATCCGTACCTATTGCAGTCATGCCAAGTTCCTTCGCCGACAGCAAACCATTGCCACTTCCCAAGAATGGGATAAGGATTCTAGAACCTGGCCAAGCGAATGTTTCATATAACCAAGTTGTTAGCTCAATCGGTCTTTCAGTAGGATGAGTTTTGAGTTGCGATGGTACAGGTTTTATATCAGTCCAGTTCTTCCTACCTGGACTTGCAATTGCAGGTCTACCCTTCCATGCATAGTAGCACGACTCATACGAGTTAGCCATGTGAATCTCGGGACGCTTGGACTGACCTCCAGGTTTTATCCACTTTATATCCATTCTATGAGTATTGAATCCTGCTCCTATTATCCAATCATAGATGTCCTCTTGCCAAGGTTCAGGAGCATACCAGCAGAGTAGCCAAGAGTGTTCAGCCATCTTTTTATAACATGCTTCAAGTGTACGAATCATGAAGGCTGGATAATCCTTTACTGAGATCTCGTTGTAAGAATCTCCATAAGCATAGTCTTTCTTAGCCGAAGATCCTTCCTTCGAACCGTCTATGTTGATAGCGTAAGGTGGATCAATCTCCGTTAAATGGAAGTATTCATTCGGAAGTTCCTCTCTGAACTCGAAGAAATCTCTGAGGATATAAGATTTCATCAAAGCTTCTTTATCCGTACTTATTTTTTGCGAAGCTATTTTCTGAATCAGTACATCCTTAACAATTTCTTCGTCGAGTTTCTTCAAAACTTTCGAAGCATCCTGTTGGGTCTTACACTTTTCAAATAGTTCAGGAAAAGCATCTCGTGCTTCAGCTCGCTTGATAGCAGTGGAGACAGTTCCTTTTTCCTTTCCTGTCAGTTTGCCAGTTTCCTTCATTCCCCATCCTGGCGCGTCAGCTAGAGTAGAGATCTTCTCGCCGTGTATCTTCTGTTGCATGAGATGGATTCTGCGAACCAAACTATCATGTTCATGCCAGCTGAAGTCCTTGCGATGGAAGTTCTCGGCAAGCTCTATGTTGGCTATCTCAATATGGGTTATATCTTCTGAGTAGATACGGACAGGAATCACTGGAGCTTTGTTTTTCAAAAGAACTCTAAATCTACGTTCGCCAGCTAAGAGAAAATATCCTTTGCCGTGTCTTTTGACTGCTAGAGGGGAGATCAATCCACTCTGCTTCATATTATCTTCGAGTCCTTCAAGATCTCCCATCTCCTCCCGAGTTCTTTCACCTACTTCTATTTCAGCAGGCTGAACCATTCTCACTTCACCTACGTCAATCATCTTATCCTCCAGAGTTGTTTCTAGGATTAATTAATTCTACATTAGCAAGATCCCACTTACAAGATCTATTATTGTAGTAAGTATCTATTCTAATCCAGTTATTTGGAGGATCAAAGTCGTATTCTAAAACACGTCCTAAACCATCAGGACATATTGCTTCTTGACCTATAATAAGATCTATCATATTATCCTCCCAAAAGTTTCAATAGTTGTTTCGCATTAGCAGCAGACATTTTGTCTGGCTGGATTGTCTTCTTAGCTTTCGTTTGGGAAGTTTTCTTTGTAGGTTTTTTCTGAGTACGGCGGGATAGACGGATTTGCCGGAGGAGGTCAAGGGCTTCGTCGTTAGATAAATCGGCCATAGATTTTTTTCCAAGATTTTCAATTGTCGCCATAGTAGATCCCTTCTTGAATTTTTCCGAAGTTTTTCAAATGGTGTCAAATGACATTTAGTCTCCCTCTTCAAATACTATCCCCTTAATCTTGTCAGAGTTTTCTACAAATCTAAACTCATCCATCTGTCCGACAAAGATTATCTTGCCAGGTTTTTTATTACGCAGGTGCCCTTGCTTTACAGCTCTGGCAAGCATTGATCCGGCCCTTACGAACATCCAGTATTCTTTGGTAGGATCTAATTCAAGAATTAGGCCATCTTCTTTAATCTCCATTTTATCCTCCAACGGTTTAAGGTGATCGAATTTATCTACCATTAGATTTAGTCTCCGCTTTTTTCAAGGTAGGTAATATATCTCTTGACTTAGCTCTCCTATCCATAATGATGCCAGCTACTATCATGCCACGTTCTTCGATCAGATCAAGAACGTCATCTAAGATAGGTTGGAACAAAGCCTTCCTCATTCCGTGGGTGGAGATGAGATCATTACAACGGCGCTGTTGTTCTTCGGTAATATCGAAAGCGAATCTAGGGCGATATTCAGTGCTCATGTTATACCTCTTCTACTTGGTGTTTATGTCTACGAGCCATCAGCATGTTTATATTCTTTATAACATCTCCTGAAGGAGTATCGAACTCCGATAGAAGGATAATCATATCAAACTCATGCTTCCACTGATTTAGAAGCTTCTGCACAGTCATGGCAGGCTCTGATATGTACTTGAATTCCCAGCTTTTGAAATTTCCTTTCATAATCACCTCCTATCATATAAGTTCATAGCATCTATTTTCATCATCAGCTTTTGTTGCTCGTTTTCCTTTTCAAGCTTTTCGATAGTATCATTTGCCTTAGCTAACATTCTACGAAGTTCTCCATCTTGTGTAAGGCGTAGTCTGTCTTCTATCTTTTCCAACTTCTTGTTGAATAAGAAGACTATTGATATTAAGCATGCAATAGATATCAATGTACCTATCATAGCACAAACCTCCTTATTTTAACTTTCTCCAAAATCCCTATAGACATCTCGTGGTAAGGTGTATCGTCATCTACCACGATTTCCACTATTCCGGCATTGACAAGGATGATAGCACAATCTTTACACGGAATAATACAGTTCATGTATAAGGTAGTGCCGATGGTGGAAGCGCCAATACGAGCTGCGTTTGCAATAGTGTTACCTTCAGCATGGGCGGCAGGACATTCGTGAAGACCTTCGCCGGATTTGTAACCCTTGGCTCTGCGAGGGCATACAAACTCTTTTTCACATCTTTGAGTCCAAGTAGGATCAATCATATCATCAGGTTTTAATAGTGTTACTCCTACACAATGCTCATATCCCCTCGCAGGGCCATTAAAGCCCGTGGATACAATAGAGCTATCACGGACTAAAATGGCACCTATCTGACGAGATAAGCAAGGGGATTTGGAAGCTATCGCAACGCAGATACCATGGAAGTATCTATCCCAACGCTTTTTACGTTCCCGTCTGCTATGCATCTCTTTCCTCCCTAATGGCAGCATAGAGTTTCAGAAGATAATTGATGGAGTCGACAAACTTCTCATCCCACTCATCAATGGTAGGTTGATCTTCGATGAGATGCGAGTCCTGAGAACTGTGATTTACCATCTCAGAGATTGATTGTAGATGTTTTGATCCAAGAGTCATGATTGTCTCAGGGAGCGATGTTTCTCTGAATTCAGCTATCTTACGAAAGTTACCTAAAAGATCACTTTCGCTGAAGTATTCTCCTTCCTTCGCACTGCGTATTTTAGCCGCCTTCTTGAGAAGATGATTCTTGTATCTTTCGAAGGTTTCCTTGTTCATCTTTTTCTCCTTTGTAATAGTTAGGATCTTCCTTACCAGACTTACCACTTATCCTTTCGCTGCGATCAGGATCGACCAGTCTAAGCGCTACACAATCAGCTGGTACGAAGATTTCTTTGATTTGTTCAAGGGTCAAGGATTTGTCAGGGTACTTGATCAACGGTTCTAAACAACCCCAGTGTTTGACGTAGAATTCCGAGCCTATTTGGACTACCTTGATTTGAGTTCTTCTAACATTGAATCTCATTGATCCTCCGTTTTGGATTAAAACGAAGTGTCAAGACCAATCGAGCAGTGACATCAGAGTGGATGCTCTTTGTTAGTCTTGCCACTTCTCAAGGGATCGCCAGCGGGACAGTCAACTATTGATCCCAGGTTAGCGAATATGCTCCCTAGCGTTAGAACGGGATATCATCGTCCTCTGCAGGTAAGCTAGGGAGCGCCTCTATTTTGGCGTGATAAACTTGCGAATGTTGTTCTGCTCACCGTACTCCTCAGACTTCTTAATTCCGAGAATAGCCCATCCGGTCAAGCCGGGAAGGTCATCTTCGTAGTCGAGAGGTTTCGACAGGTCGATGCCAAAGCATTCGGCAAATACCTTGATATCCCACAGTGCACGAGCGTACTGTTTAGGATCAAGTTTCTCCTTATCCGGCACCCAGAAGAACTGATTGAATCCTTTCACCAGAGGTGCATCCACGACTTCGAAGTTAGGTGAGAAATACTCACAGTCCTTTTTCCCAGCTATTCCGCCATTAACAGATACGATACGGAGCTTTTGCTCGGTTCCCTTGCCAGCTACAGTTGGTTCTTGTGCATCTTCAACTTCGTCAATGATGCCACTTAAGTCAAGTAGACTCATGGTGTTAGTCCTCCTTTTGGATTAATGTTTCTACTGCCTCAGTAAATTCCACGTCAAAGTCTTTTACAGCTTTTTCGGTTGGAAGTTGTGGTGTATCCTTGATTATATCAGGATCAACCACTCTTCCATGACTGCTCTGAATGTAGTGGCTTTGCGCTGACCGTCACATTCCATATAGCCATCTTTTTCCTGAACAGTCTGCTTCTTCACTTCAGTTTTGATTGAAAGATCACGGAATGATACTACATCCGTAAAGATAGCCCGTTGCTTCTTTTCATTTTCATAGAAGCGTAAAGCCAAAGGAACTGTAGGACCTCCCGATGTTCCTTTGCTGAATCCTGCAGTAGCAGGGCCAAATGTAACCTTCCAGTCAGAAGGAACTGTTATCTTACGTTCGGTGGAATCCTTGTGAACGATAAGATAGGTTGTCATAGGTTTCGTTTCTTCTGTCATAGTCTGTTTCACCTCCTTTCATTAGAGAATTAGTTCTCTAAGTTCGTTGATCCTTACGTTGATTCCATCGGCTATGCTGACTATCTGTTGTCCAGCAGTATCCAATATATGAACTAACGTAGGATCATGGGATGCCTCAGATGCTTTATCTGAAGGATCCTCATGTCCACCTACAGCATCAAATAGATTATCCAAGTGATGTCTTGCTTCCTTTAGTTGTGACATAGCATGATAGATTGACATATGCTTGGGTTCACGATTTGGTTTGGCTACTTCAGGTTGTCCCATTCTTCTCACCTCCCTTTGTTTTTTATTTGAACAAAGGCTTATCTCCAGTGGATAAACCAACTTTCTTTAATATCTTCTTAATATCTGGTTCTTCCTTTGGATCAAGCAACCCATCTGAGGACAATTTCGACCTTGCAATGTATTCACCTACTGCATCGGTAAGGAGTTTTCTCTTTACTTCATGTGGTCCTTCTTCTCCTATAACTACATACATTTCTGAAAAGAGAAGAGGGATAAATGTAGCAGCTTGACCGATGGTTAGGAAACGGTAGGAGATCTTGCGAGTTTCTATTCCAGTTTTTGTATCAATCCTTATTAATTTATCTATAGCTTTCAGGTGACCAGTCAAGATGAAGTCACAGGGCAGGTTAAGACACTTGCGAAGATAGTTTTGAATCTCTATCTTGGCAGGATTGTAGTCCTTTCTCATTTCAGGAACATATCCTGCACGATCCTTCTCGCCCATCTTGAAGTTCATTGCAGCTGCCGTGAAGGTGGTAGCACTATCAATTACGTAAGTTCCTATATGATTGAAGAAGCCGGAAGCATACTGCTTTTTGAATTGCTTATACCATATCTCGTATACCTTAGGATCATAAGGATCATCATCTTCGTATTGAGTATCTGCAATGATCTCCCCTTTCTTAATCCACTTTTTCAAGCCTACAGTTCCCTTAGGATCGAATGAGGCTATGTAGACAGGCTTTCGAGCAGTTAGAAGGATAGGGGTCTTTCCTGAGCCAGGCTCGCCGAGGAGAAGAAGGTTAAACCCTTGTTGCTTTTCATCTTCTGCATAGTATCTGCGAACTCGGTCTATTTCACGCTGATGGATTTCTAAGGTCATCTTTTTCTCCGTAATTTAAAAAGTGTGTATGTTTCATACTTTTAAGTCTTATTATCTGACCAGGAGTTGGATTTTGTAACTTTTTTAATTCCTCCACTGACAATAGATAAGGATCGTATATGAAGCCTCTTAGTTTAGAATAGTTTTCCGCTATTCTCTCTTGATCAAAACAATCTTCAATCTGTCGAGTTGTCATGGACATTCCTCTCTTTGTCTTATAAAGTATTCTCTCATCTCTCTTTCGAGTTCTTCATATTGTCGTCTAACTGATCCTTCATCCATGTAAGATCTTTCAGCAGCTTCCTTGATTGAGAATCCTCTCATCCAACAATCTGATACTGTCATATAGTCTGTCATATTACCTCCTATCTATCCCACTGCCATTCTTCTATCTTTCCACAGCGCATACACTTATGCTTACCTCATGCAGATTGCCATACTCCATCGAATATATCTGCATTATTGAAACTGTATAGATTTATCCATTCGTGTCCTTTGATAAAGCACCATAGTTTTCTCATCTCCATTCCAACTTCATTTTATTAGTTGTCTTCATCTGACGAGGATCCCAATACTCTTCCATGAATCCTAAAGGTGGCGTATGTGCTTCTGTTAGAGGATTATGCCAGGTCATGCAGTAGTCATGAAACTCGCATCCGAAGTAGCTGACGCAATGGTTAGGGCCTTGGCGGAAAGCTTGCATGACAGAATCTCCGATCTTACAATGCATCAGACGATCCATGTCTCGATCAAGATCATCTAGCAAATCCAAAGTGTTCCAAAGCCACACGTTCATCTGGGAAGAACTTTTCCATGCAGGAACTCGTTTGAACTGTATGGTATAACCTGGAGGATTTACCTTTCCGCCACGCTTTAGGAATTTGAAGGAAGTCCCACAGAACTCCACACCTTTAATCAATCCAGCTTCCATTTCATCTGGATACATACAATAGAGACAATGGGAGTAGGTTCCGTTCTGAATGCATAGGTGAAACTTATCCTCCCACTGACGGTTGAAGTCACCGCCTTTACTCTTATGATCCCAGGAGAAGATAGTTCCTGTTTGCAAGTTTCTCATAACAGTATCCATCCGGAAGTATAGGACTCTCTTCTCGTCAACAGGAACAGTGCCGGAAACTTCCGTATAGAGAACTTCATTTTCCTCAAGATCACGTCTGTAGTAACCGGCGAAGGTAGGGATTGCCATGACTACTCCATCAGGATTTTTAGGTCGATAGATTTCATCTGTCTCGGGAGGAAGCTCCTCACGATAGCGCATGAGGAAGGCACCTAGAGCACCGTGAGTGTCGTTGTAGCCATGAATCATCATGTGCTCACGAGCTATATGCCAGCACTCGCCGAAGAAAAGATCATGTCGGTGGGATGAGACACGCCAGCCTAAGATATGCTTGAAGAAGTATAGGCGAGCACAGTTGTAGTAGTCATCGAGTTTTGAGGAGTCTCGTATGTCCCAGCAGGAATGGTAAGGTATTGGCATTCTTATTTTCCTTTCATGTTTTCTGCGTAGTCTCTATGTATTTTAATGTTCTTATCAACTTGCTTCATCCAGTTGACTAATTTAGGATAAGCTTTATGAAATTTCTTTAATAGTTTCATAGATTCTACTTGTTTGTAAGTGTCTCCAAGTTTTATCACGTTACTCATATCACTTTCCTTTCATCAGTTCTTGGTCGAGCAGGATAAGGGTTAAGCGGAGGATACGTTGATGAAGCTCACACCATGTTCTTCTGTCAGTTGAAAATACTTCATCCTCGCCTTCTTGATGTACATAAACTTCAGTTAACGCTTCCCTCCGCCACTTAGTCAATGTTCTTTTTGTAACTGTTTGCATTCTATTTCCTCCCAGTCGTGTTCTAAGGTTCTGATAAAAGGGATTATTAAATCTTCAAAATCCCAGATGATTGAGCCTCCGTTGAAGATAGATCTTCTTGGCCACTTTTTTACTTCAACAAGCTCCATCTTGGCCTGTCCTCTTGGCTGACCTTTCTTCTTTCCTTCTTTGTATCTAGGAATTTGCCAATCTAATCTGGCCAGCTTTAGTTTCTTAGCCTTTTCACTCTTGAATGGGTAAACGAAAGGGCCGTAGAAGACTTCTCCGGCGACAGTAGTTGTTTTTAATCTAAGCATTGTGTATATCACCTCCTTATCCAAGACCCATTTTAACCATGCTATATCCTGCAAAGATAATAGCTACACCACATAGCATTATTACTACACCTGAAACTATAAACGGCCACTCATACATACTATCACCTCCCTTCAAACACTACATTCCTTTCTATATAACTTCCCTGCTTGAACAGCAACAGATTCAATCTCCCATGCTTGAATGCAAACAAAGCACTTGCGATAGAATTCATTACATTCAAGGAACAAGGAACTATATAATCTTCCGGCGAGGAATCTTTCATTATGTCGCTAAATTGTCTTATCATGTTATTAACTGAGTATCTATTCATAGGACCTTCGGACAGAAAGATGACCTCACCAAAGGGCTCCGCCGGACTGAAGTCATGAGCTGATTTGTTAACTATATATACTTTAGCTTTATTATTCATAGGTTCCTCTTCTCCGATCTTCGCTTCCTTTCCGCTTTAATTCTGTACTTAACTCCGGCAAGGGTTAGGTGAAGGAATTCAGCTATTTCTTTGTACTTCATATCAAGGGTATAGTACATTTCATAAGTAATAAACTGAGCTCTTCTTCGTCTAAGGTTTCTTTGTTCACTAGTCGGCATCTTCTGGTTCTTTCAATTCTCGACCAAGTCCAACGTCCTCCGAACTTCCTCCAAGACCTGCTCGCTGAAGTACTCCGGCTGGAGCAGAGGAGGTTAATTCCTTTCGAGTGTGTTCTTTAGATCGCTTATCTCCGGCGATCAAAGGGTTGGTATCTGGCGCTTTGTTCAATTTTTGAACGAAGGAGAAGTCCAGTTTTGATTTCTCAGTTGAAGGAAGACCTGCCTTCTTTGCATACTCTTCATTCATCTTAGCCTTCTCTTCCGGCAAGAACTCATAATCCTCTACAATTTCCTCAGGTTTACACTCGTGAGGTTCGACCAGATCTAACACGATTGCCTTTTTTGGAATAGCCTTTCGGAAGACGGTAAGTTCCTTTCCGCAAGCAGCGCAGTAGTAATGTTTAGCCATTTTAATTTCTCCTTATTTCAAGTCCAGACAATCTCCATCTGTATTATACCAGTCATCTACATACTTGCAATTACCTCTAGCTGGGCAATCATAGCAAGTCAAATCCTCTGGTTTATGCCATCTTTCTTTAGGATTAACTGGAGTATCAGCAAAGTGATTTTCTGTCATTTAGATTTCCTTCACCTCTATCAACAGTGCCTTCCAAGGTTCGAAGTCAGGCTGGAGTTCGATGAGAGTGGCTACCAACTCTCTTCCGGCCTTGAGAAGGGTGGACACTTCAACTGCTTCCCCTGTCTTTGCCGGAACATAGCCGATCATAGGTGATTCTTCTGATTCTTCGCAAACCTGAATTGCATTAGGATCGAAACGATTAGTTGGTTCAGGTACGAGTCGAAGGGATTGACCTTCCTCTAACTTCTTCAAGTTTTCCTTCCATCCCTTCCTGAACTTCACTCCTGCCACGTAGAACTGTTTGGTGTACTTTTCAGACATCTTTTTCTCCTTTCTTGTACATTTATCATAGTGAGCAAGTGCTCTTCTTACAACCTCTGCTTTAGAGGAGGCACCGGTTCTATCTCTCAATTCTGAAAGCAAGCTGTATGCTGGCTCCTTTAAGAATAGTGTGAGAGATACCTTTTGATTTTTCTTCATAAGCTCTTTAGATACCTTTCCCATCAGATCAAAATCTCTCCTTTCTCATTCACCATATCCCACTTGGTCATAACTTCGATATAGTGGGCACTTGTTATAGCTTGATTCCCTGCCATAGCTTCAGCATTCAAACCAAAGCATTCGCATACACAGCCTAGAGCTCTAGCATGAATCTCGAACATCTTCATCTGAGCTTCCATTGCCAAGAACTGGACTTTGTCTACTACGTCAGGAGCTATTCCCAAAGCATCCCTTCGCATCTGATTTATGATTTCTATTCCTTTCATCTGTTACCTCCTGTTTCTCCGTTGCTTCCTTTTGGTAAAAGTTTCTCTCTCGCTTCCATATTTAGAATTTCCAGTCCAGATGAGATAGTTCTACAGAATTGCATCCACTCTCGTGCGTTCTTTTCTGTTATAGGGTTTTCTGATAGAAGTTTGTTGACAAGTTTATCTATCTTACTCGCTTCTTTATATCCTTTCATTCATCACCTTATCCCTAGTTCAGGAATCTCTAAATCAAAACTCCCTTTAGGAACCTTTTTATTAGTTAAATGTTGATAGTGAACGATCACGTCTTTGCCAGCGATTTGATCTCTAATGCTCCAAAGTAAAGCTTTCTGCTCATCGTCTAGTCCTGCACCCACGGAGAACTCATCCCCTACTTCACTCATACAAAGTACAGAGCCAATTCTTTCTTTCCCTACTCCGGCGATAGAAACTTCCTCATTCCAGCCTATTGCGATATAGTTGTCTTTCTTCTTCGGCTTAAACTTCATCCCGTAGATACTACGCCTTTCCCTATAGTCTCCAAGGAAGTGACGAACCACTATCCCCTCATACTTCATCTTGATAACCTTATCATATATCCTCTTGATCTCGTCTAAAGTATCACAAAGCCAGTAGGGAGCTAGTTTGACATTAGCGCCAAAGGACTTTGCTATTTCCTTTAGAAATAAAAGTCTCTTTACCTGAGGAACGTCATGATGCTTGATGTCAAAGACGTGGAACTCCATCTCTTCATGTCGAGGGTGGATATTGACAGTTCGGGATGCTATAGAATGAACAAGCTCATGTCCCCCTTCTAGGAAAATCTCGTGGTTGTATAGTTCTCCATCGAGAGGGAGTTTGAAGTGACCTGTTTCGGTCAACTGCTGATTGATATGAGGTACGGAGAAGTAAGGATTTTCTTCGCTGGTTAGGAGGAGAGGTGCGGTTGGTAGAGGAGTGTTACTGCAACGATCTCCATCGTACTTAATCTGAACGATGAAAGGAGGTTGCCACTTGGCTAGACGCTTTTCTTCAAAAGGGTAGAGAAGCTGAATTCCCTTACGAGCCATCTTTTTTTCCTTTCATTAGAGAGCGATAGAGTTTGATAGTGTCGGGCCAAGTTCTGACACTCATATGATTGCAATTATCTTCAATGTAGATAGAGAAGTATGCTTTAGGATCCTCTATATGATCGTAAGCCCAGCAATTTGCTTCTATTTTTGAAGATTTATCGTAAACGCTTCGGAGGTTCTCGACCATCTTTAGTGCCTGCTTGATCGAAAAGATTTTACTATTACCTATCCTATGAATCTTTTTCTTTTTCATCCTTTCGTTTCCTTCCCTCTTGTACATCTATCATAATGTTCGAGAGCTCTTCTAACAACTTCTGCTTTCGAAGAAGCTCCAGTTCTGCCTTTTAAAGTTGACAGTAGACTGTACGCTGGTTCTTTTAGATACAAAGTAAGAGATACCTTCTGACATCTTCTCATTGTTTCTTTAGATACTTTTCCCACTTTTAGTTTCCTTCCAAATGACACCATTTAAAGGGTTAGAAAAAGGGCGGGGAGAAGTACGTTTCATAATAAAACGTAGTCGGAGCGGGTGAGCTCATCACTTACCAGGCTCATCTCCCCGCCCTAGCGCATGAGGTGCATCATGCTGGCAGCCCGCCGAGGTCGCTTACTCGGCAGATTCTGCGGCTTCCCGCAGTTTGTTAAGATAATCGGCCTGCTCATCAGAGTTCATAGTTTTGAACTTGGCCAGGGAGGCCTGGATGGGATCTATCCGGCCGCCGGAAGTGGCAATGCCCATCTTGGCGTCTGCCATAGCTTCCGTAATTTCTTCGTCAGTTTTACCGGCAGTGTGCATACGCCTTTCAGCGGCCTGCAGGGTGACAACCCAGTTAGCGATTGCGTTAGAAACGACGGCTTCTCCGCCAAACATCTCAACGGCTTCTTCGACTGTCTCAGGTACTTCAACGTAGCACGTTGTTTCCCTATCGAGCTTGGGGCTTTTTGCAGAAACTTCTTGTGTCTTCATAGTTCATTTCTCCTTTGGTTGGGTAAGATTGGTTAGGTAGTACAGAAAATACTAAGAGTCTTTCATGGTGGGGCATCACCTCCCTTCCGTTGTCTTGCGTAGTTGGTGTGATTTTCCTTGACTTATAATTAATTGTAACAAAAGAACATGGATTAGTCAAGGTACAAATTGGCACAATTACTCACTCTTAATGATAGTCACTTTCATTTCCTCCGACCACGGAAGATCTCCCCAGTAGTTGTCGATGGTAGTGTTGTGGTGGACAGAGGTGATGCGTAGGGTTTTGTCTTCAACTAATTTGTCCAAGGCTCTGTATATATCTATTCCAATCCAAAGAAGACAGAACAGGATAAGAGTTTGGACTATGTTGAAGAAAGTTTTATCCTTCATTATCTATCCTCTTTATTATTCTTGTAGTTGTTTCACTTGCTTCCATGTAAAACTCTTCAAGAAATTCTAATTCTTTTAGAGTGAAGGATCCATCTCTCATACAGACCATTATCTTATCTATACATTCCTTTATTAGTTCAAAAGGAGTCATCCCGTATCCTCCTCCAACATAGCCATTAGTTTAGCGGCTTTCTTCGGATCGCTTAGAATACTAGCCAACGCTGCAGTTCCATCTTGAGCTTTGCTTTTCTTATCTACTTTCGTTACCTTGGTGGCTTCAGCAAGTTCACGATCTGCCATGTGATAGCAGGCTCGTAGGTCCATTAGTTTCGTAAGGTACTTATTCCTAGCCTTGTCAAGAGACTCAAGTACCCTCATGGTAGGTTTGATTTTTTCAATAAGGTCTGCCTTCTCCTCACGGAGAGCATCTTCCTTCTCATCTGGAATTGTAGAGTTCATCTAAATCTCCTTAGTTCCCGTTCCTGTTACTAACCTCTCATTCATCATAGCGGTATACTTCAGATCAATGAGTTTTTGGAGAAGTTCCTTATCCGATTTCTTCTCCGGATAGTCTCCTGATGCTTCTAATCGCATACAGGATGCACCGAATCTGCTAATCAAAGTAGTTAGTTCATCATAGTTTAACATAACTCACCTCCGTTTTATTTTAATACGTAGAAACATAGCCTCCAAACTTCTTACACATAAAAAGGAATATCTCCTCCTCCGTGTAAACCTTCAAAAGCCCTGCAGGTTCTGCCTTTGAATCTACACGTTGACGCTTTAGAGAAAGAGGAGAGCGATACGCTTTAGGTCGCTTCTCTTTGAATATTCCTTTTATGTCCCTTAGTCGTTGTTCGTACTTATGTTCCATCCTTTTCACCCTTTCTACAGTCAGGACAGTCACAGTTAGCGGCTGCAGCTGAGAACATGGTAGCAGCCTCTGTCATGAATGCTCTGAAACTTATATCTCTATAATACATAGTAAAGATATGATAGAGAACGATTTCCTCTCGCCCTGTCAAAGGTTTCATTGGCTCTTTAAACATTTTAGCAGCAGCCTTTTCGAAACCTTCTGAGTACTTTATAGCCTGTTGTGTTAGTAGAATCATGTTGCACCTCCTTACTCATGTTTGTCGAAGTATCCTTCACGGATTTTGTAGTTGTCAATCCCAGCATCTAAGAAATAGAACAATACACTATTCCAGCTCTGTCCTAACTTCTTAGATAGTTGAGAGACAAAGTTGTTGAAAGCCTTTCGTTCAGTTCTGGCTTTAGTGTGTAGGTGATGGAGTTCACCATGCCAGTTGAATCTGCCGGAGTAGAGTTTCACTTGGTAAGACCTCCAGTATCAATATCAACTTCCGTGTAATCTTTTGAAGACCATAAGATTTCTTGTTCTGTAACTTCCTCATACTCACTATAAGTTTCCAACAGTACTACTGTTCTTGGAATTTCGGAAGATTCCTTATTATAAGATATGACTATTTTGTGTTTCATCTACCACCTCCACCAAAAGTAAAGTATCACTGTCCAGATAGGAATGGATAGTATGATTGCGTTTAGTAGTCCTTTGAAGGGTTTCAATGCAGACCTCCTTGATTTCTTGTCAAAGCCCCTGCTAAGTGATTATCTACTTTGTATGCTATACCTTTCTTCATACGGAACTTTGAGGCTTGCCTTGTAGTTGCTTTTACATTAGCAGCGATGCAAGCTCTTTTGAAGGTCTCGTTATCTTTTGCAAATCTACTGTTTCTCATTCCAGAGATTCTCATAACACACTACCTGTCCTTTCTTTTTCCTTAATCAACCTATGATGTTTACAAGTACCACCGGAGTGCCTTAATCTATACAACCAGTGAGGACAGTTACACTCACGAGGGACTAGTTTAGTCCTGTAAGGCTCGGTTAGACCATCTCTCCAAACATCATAGGAGTTGTCGTGCTTGGTCACGATGTAGTCTGTAGAGTTCATAGTGCCCGAGGACGCATTAGCGTCTTTGCGACGTTATAGATAACTCGCTGCACATTCAAAGGCTTCATTTCTTTCCCTTGATAACCTCCAGTCAACATATGTGTGGAGGTAGACTTAGCCTTCCGTTTGTAAGGTTTGCTAAACCTTCCTCGATAACGAGGTTTGGTTTGCTTTCTTGCCATTGTTAGTTTCTCCTTGTTTAACTTCCATTATCAAAGCCAAAGGTTATAGACTTTGTATTACAGTCTACTGCCACACATTTCTTTCTACCTTCGTGCAGGATGAATTCCTGAGTTTCTACTGGTTCATCTACATTAATTTCACTAACCGAACAGTAGATTGGCATATCCTTTGGAAACTTATTCAGGAATTTAACTACTTCTGCATTGGTAAGTTGTGGTCGAGGTCTGGACATTGTTAGTTTCTCCTTTTAGATCATCATCATGACTACCAACACAACTATCGAAGGTATCATGATGTAGAGTTTAATTGCTCTTGACATTGTAGTCTCCTTGTTTAGCTTTCGTTTTTGTGGCTTTCTATCGCCTGTACAAGATCCTTGACAGTTCTTACTCTTTTAATACTGGTCTTGCAATCACATAGATTAACACGTCTTTCGATAGCGGCTGCAGTTTCGTCTGTTATAACTTTACAGTTACCGTCTGTAGGATGATAGCCAAACCAAGGGAATATAGTTCTGTTATGTATAGCTTTACTACCAAACAGAGCACTACACTCTGTACAGATCCATATCCATCTTCGTGTCTTATCACCGTCTATATCCTTGTCGTCGATTAGTTCAAAGTATTCATTCATCTTGTATCACCTCCTTTCTACCTTAACAGTTTTTGTAACAACTAAATTACGCTTTATAAAGGTATATACTCCATTGCATGAAGTTCCAGTAGCTTCAGCTATACTTCTTGCATTGTGTCCTGTCTCCAGCATTTCTATCACAGTGTCGATCTGTCTAAGGAGTATTGATCCTACCTTTTCGTAGTTAATTCTGATGTGAACTCCTTGCCTAGACATATCACATAGTTTGGCAATTTGTGACTGTGTCAAGTCCTCTTGCACAAATGTATCTAGGCACTCTTGACTAATTTTGCGAGGTTTGCCTCCCATAGTTTTATCCTTCAAATAAATCAACTGTTACATCAAAGGTTTTTGTTACACTTCCACCATCAGTAGCTGATTCTTTTTGTACTACGAGTGAATGCTTTCCCTCTGGTAGATGCGTTGCCGAGCCGGTCATTGTTACTAATGTGACAAACTCACCATTGTCAAAGATTTCTACTACATTACATACTTTCATAGTTGTCCTCCATTAAATTAGTTAATTCCAAACTATCGTTCATTCCAACTTTCATGCAATCATCATAACATATAAAAACATGAATGTCAACAAGGGATTGGTCATCTACTCAATTACAGTTCGTGATTACAGTTTCGCCAATACTATCCATCACCAGACTCACTGGCAAGATCCACTGGCAGTATCCTCCACCGTAGACGCTGGCTGATCCTTCGTTTTATTATCCAACATAGGATCGTTCTCCATACTAAGCTTATCATCTTGTATCTTGTCCTTCTCAACACGATCAGCTAGTATATCCTCATAACTTCTCTCGGCCGGAGTATCATCCTCTTCCTTCTCCTCAACAACCTCATCCAGTTCATCTAACTGTGCCAGCAGTTTATCCCTCTTCACTTTCAGCTTATATTGCTTTCTCTTCTCCTTCTCCTCTTCTTTTTCCTTAGCATCCCTCTCTTCTCTTTCAGTATCAATCTTGGCTTTCACCTCTTCAGTTACAATACCTCTGGGTGTGCCTCGAGGAGTAATGACTTTCCTTCCCTGTTCATCTATGTGAATATCAGCACTGGCCATTAGCACTTCCATCTCTTCTTTAATATTCTTTCTAACTTCTTCTCCCGATAGCTTCTTGTATATCTTAACTGCTTCATCTACATCGAAAGCTGGCTTGTCTGGCGAAGTTTGAGTGTGTATTCTATGCGATGGTGGACTAGGTCCTGCTCTCTCTGCCTTTATTCCATCCAACTCTAAGTTGTGCTTTCTATTCTTCAGTCCTCTTCCACTGGGATTAGGATCAACGCCAAATCTTATCTTTAGCAGATCCATTGCTTGTTCTGCAGTATCTATCATCTTAGCTTCATTTCTATCGACTAAATGATGTACTACTTGTTCAATGACAGTTCTTACAATCTCACTCTTAAACCTGACAATTACACCGCTGTTTTCAATCCATCTCAACAACGTTGCTAGATGCCTACTATCCAACCATACTTGTACCAAGTCATCTCTCTTGTAATCCTCAGGTCTATTCTTAGACATTCCTCTTGTAGTATCTCTGCTCATCTAAACCTCCAATACTTCTATTTTTCTATTGAATTTAAGTCCATACATCAATGTAGCAGCTTTGATAGTTTGATCCTTTATGATTCTATCTCCTAAGTACGTTCTATGAATTCCAAGTATCATCAGCTTCTTAAAAGCTATCCTCCACAATCCTTCTAAATATATTTCAGTTGTTTCGTTGTCTATATCTGTCTTATCTAACACTCCTCCTTCAATCAACTGAGAGAAGAACCTTCTCTTATCCCTCTCATCTTCGTTATTCTCAGCAACACTTCCTCTCACCAAATGCATAGGATTAATACAACGATAGTTACTACACAGATGTCTAACCACCTCACCATAACCAGCTGCAAACTCTTGATGCACAAACTTCCTATCCATCTTAGGATACTTACTATCAGCTAACCAACAACCACTCATAGTATCCTCTCTATCTATAATTACTAGTTTCATAGTTCTCATCTTCCCTTTTATTGTCGATATTGTGTTTAGTGCTGTATTGTTATTTCATATATAGATGTTCTTATTATTTTTTTTTTTAGGTTTGATTCTATGTATACGAAATAGCACTAAGACATTAATAACATTAACGACATTATATCCATTGTATATGATCTACAAACAGATGTAAAGGTATTAATTGGTGTCATTTGCTGCAGTTAGGTAGAAGGAAGGGATGGATAGGATAAAAAAGCCCTACGATGGTCTGTAGGGCTGGTTTGGTAGGATGTATGCAATGCTGGGTTTGTTAGTCGGTTGTTACAGTGTTAGACTCGTCTAATTCGTTCGCCCTATCCATTATGGCTTGGAACTTGGTCGGGTCGTCTACGGCGATGGTAGCCATGTTCTCGGGCAATCCCATGCTGGTATACACGGCAATCTTTTCCGTCCGAGATTTGACCTTGCATCCAGCGTCAGTGGCCATGATGATAGAACCCGATATGGCCTTGATCTCGTCCATAGACAGCCCACGAGTTGGACGTTGGAAGGCTATGCGTCTAGAACCGCATAACCAGGATTTTATGTCGGCATTAGTTGCCGTACTGAAGTCCCACGTCACCTTGAGCTGGGTAGAAGGTCCGCCTTTGTACTGGGATATGGAGAAGTTATCCACCAATACTCCGATCTGTTGGCCTAATGTCTGTGTAGTCATAATGCACCTCCATTACACGGTAGTGCATCACATACATCCTACGAGTTATCAAAGAGCATGAACGCAGGACAAAACCCGACGTTCGAGTACATCAAATCACACTTTTTGTCGAATGTCAACACATTTGTAACTATGTGAAATCATTGGATAAAATCGAAGGCCCCTAGGGGAAATTCTAGGCCAAAAGGACGCGGGTTACCTCTCTCACATATTGTGCGAAGAATTTTAAATGACGTCAATTGGCACGTGCAATCCAGTATCAAAGGCAGGAGAAGAGTGAATCTATGTATTATAATATAACGAAGGGTAAGGGCTTAGAGTGTGGAGCGAACATATCGGACACCAAATGGTACATTCTCTACCTAGTATCAATGGTGCCTAATAATGGGTTGACTAGGGATTGTAGAACATATATAATAACGGAAGAGAATTGGATTATATGGAGGATCTATTAATTATAAGAAGTGTTATCAATCATAAGGAGTATTTGGTGGAGAAGGAATTCCTAGCACTTAACTTCATCAATGGAGTTTTGGAAGAATCGGATACTTGCGAAGAAGACGACTGGAGCGATTGTAAGGAATATGCTGTCCCAAGAAAAACAAACTAACAGATCTAGCCTATACGGATTCGAGATGCGAGCGGTGGACAATCGTAGGGCTCCTGAAGGAGAGAGAAAAACCTACGATATCAAGCAGCTCTGGCAACGCAGCCATGAGATCCTTCGCCTTGCTATGTTCATCTCCTGTCAGAAAAGAATTGCTGAAATCCTTGGCATTACCGAAGCTACCGTATCCAACACTTTGAATTCCGAACTGGGTAGGAAGAAACTATCCCAACTCCGGCAACGACGAGATGAGGAATCTGTGGACGTAATGAAGGAAGTTGACAAGTTACTTCCTAAAGCACTAAAAACATATGATGATATTCTCAGCGGAGAAAATGTAACTGCTTTACAAAAAGCAACTGCAGACACTCTGACGATGGATCTGGGAGGTTACAGAGCGCCTACGAAGACTATATCTAAGAGTTCCCATCTACATTTGACAGTAGAGGAAATCGAAGCGTTTAAGGAAAGAGGACTTGAAGCAGCTCGCTCTGCCGGACTAATTATAGATGTAAAACACGAAACTATAAAGGAGGTACAAGATGATACCAGTGGTAGCAGCGATAGCTAGTATATTCGCACAGGAGGGACTTAGTTTATTGGCAGGAGCCGTTCGTGGAGGGAAGGAGAAAGTTATTGAAAAGATTGAAAAGAAAACTGGGATTGACCTCAAAGACGTGGCAGATCCTAATACAGAAACTGTATTCTCTCCACAACAAAGAATAGATCTTGAAAGATTTCAAAGTGACGAAATACTTGACTTGGCAAAGATAGTAGCCTCTGCAGATGCTGATAAAGCCACTGGAATCGTAATGGCAGCCGTAGCGCCGGAGATTCCCGAGATAGTCTTATTCGGTATGGGCCTACTTCTGATTTTAGGATTTGCTTTAGCTAAGCAATACGACACAGCTGGTAATCTTGCTTCTGCCTGGCTAGGTGCCTTCGCTATGTATGTGAAAGGAAAATAAGATGAAAAGGTTATCAATTCTACTAATCGCAATTCTATTTTTCAGTTGCGCTACCTTCGATAATAAGAAGGTAAAGTTTGTCCACACTGGACCTGACGGGAAGCTTCTAGGAATCTGGGAACTTGATGCTCCGGCGAAAGCTCGAGCGGAGTTGACCACAGGTGAATATAAAATGGTGTATGACGGTAAAACTTCTAACATTCTGAAGGATTTACTTCTAATGAAGATAGCTGACACTGAAATCAATTTGAGTAATAAGGAAGGAAAATAAGATGAAAAAATTTCTATTAATTCTAGCAGCTGCTTTTATTTTAACTAGCTGCGCTTCAATCCACGAGTCTGACTTCCTAAATCACGATACTATGTATCGCAACTGGGATCACCTAAAGTTCTCCTGGGGACTTACTGATCCTACATCAGAGCTTCACAAACAGGTGATAGCAGAGGATTGGTGGGGCTTGCCGACGAAGGTGTCAGACTAACTACGTTTTAAAATCAAACAAAGGATCAGGTCATGATAGATAAATATGCAGTAACTTTAGATGGAGTGGCAGGGATTACCTTTGTTGTGCAAACTACCGGTGCTGTCCAAACTTTCTCAGACGCTCAACTCCAAAACGCTAACGAAGTGATGCCTATAGGTTGTTTGATTTCTTGTGAGGGAGCTAATGTACGCTTTGCTTACAATGTAGATCCAGAAGCGGGCGCATTGGGTTCTGGAGCTCTAGGTCACGTCTTGTTTACTAACCAATCTATGGTAATACAGAATACCAACAGCATTGCAAACTTCCGTTTCAGAAGCCTTGAAGAGCAAACCGCTGCCGATCTCCAAGTAACCATGTACTATGAAATAGGAGCATAAGATGAAAAATAAACTTCTATTACTATTATCAGTTCTATTAATACTTGTCTTCACAGCTGCTCCTACTCCTATCGGCGGAGGTCCTATAGGCCCTGTCCCTCCGAGTGATGTAGCTTACAATGCTGTTACTTGGAATGGTTCCTTCCTAGCACCAACTCAGAATGCTGTTAGAGATCAATTTGTAGCATCTGCAGCTGCAGCCCTGCAAAACGTAGTTGAAGATACCACTCCTCAACTCGGTGGTGATTTAGATGGTCAAACCTACAATATGGTCACTACTGGCGCTATTACAGGTGCTGTAGGTGTTATCACTACAACTGGAATAGACCTCTCCGCTGCTCAATCCTATGGCTACGCTATCATAGCAACTGCAGCTGGCGATGTAGAACTAGCGGACGTCTGTGATACAGCAACTGGAGCTAATGCTCTAATCTTCGTACGAGATGTTGCTGAAACTGTCTCCATAGCTATCAATGATCCTGGCGATACTATCGTCTTTCCAGGACTATCTCTCGGAGCAGACGACGAACTAGACTCTGCCGGAAATGCAGGTGACTTTGTTGGAGTTGTCTGTCTTGAAGCTAACACTTGGTATGTCATAGGCTCACGAGGTGGCTGGACTGATGGGGGAGCTGCAGACTAATGAGAAAACTATTACTACTTCTACTTACACTTCTAACTATCGGTTGGACTTCTGTAGGCAATCAGTATGTTGGTAGGCAGTTTTTCAACCTCTTCAACGAAACTGATGGGCCTGGAAAGGTAACAGTTACTAACAACGTCATTACTCTAACTAACGGAGATCGTGATGAAGATTACTATGTAACTAAAGATTTTGGATTTAATTACTTTGGAAACTTTAAGCATTGGATAGATGTTAATGTTACTGCAATAACAGCCGATGGTAACTCAAGTTTTTATTTTGATGCTATATCTAATGCTGACGATGACTTATTCGATATAGATGCAGCGAATGGCGATTGTATCTTTTTAGGCGTTGGTAGAGTCGGTGCTGGTTATCGTGTGGGAGTTTACAATGTTGATGGTGGGGTACTCACAATTTCGACTGGAGGCACCATCACTCTTGGAAGTCCTTCTTATATATCTTCATCGCGGGCTGGAACAGTCTTTACTGCGGAAGTCTATTCTACTGCTGCATTGAGGAGCGCGGGGGAGGCAGGGGATGTTGATACAATAACACATACGGTTGTCAATACGACCTTTCAATGGGTTTATGGTTTAGCGTCTTATAATAATGCTGGCACAGCAAAAGACATCACCGGCACAGTTAGTAATCTTATTATAGTATATTAGACACTATGTTCAATAATAAAACAAAGGGAATGAAAATGAAAAGATTTCTATTATCACTATTAATACTACTAATCATAGCATCTCCAGCATCAGCTAACTTCTTCCCAGATATCATTGTAACTTCCGCCAACGGAATCTGGACTGACACCAGAGCCTTCGCTACTGTAAATGCAGCTGTTACGGCTGTAGGAGCTGTGAATAAAAGAACCATCGTAATCCCTAGTGCTCAAGTTGTCACTGCCTTAACTGTTACAGCTAACATTACTTTACGATTTGAGCGTGATGGAGCTATTGCCAACTCTGGGCAGTTAACTATTCAAACTCTAGATATCGAGGCAGATGATCATCAAATCTTCATCGGAGCCGGTGATATAGATTTCGCTGTTGGAACTGTCGTTCGCTCCACTTGGTTCTCTGACATTGACGAAGCGTTGGATGTTACCTCTGATGATACCTTAACAATGGTGATAGCGCAGACAGAGACTACTACTGCCAATCTAGCCGTAGGAAATAACGTAACTCTTCGTTGGGAATCTCCTTTCATTCTAACAGTAAATGCTGGAGATGTTCTATCCAATGTAAGAAATATTGAAGCAGGTAACTATCAAATTCTAGCCGGTGCAGGAGATGTAGACTTCCTTGACGGATCAGAGTTAAACCTAGATTGGTTCCTCAATCTTCGTGCTGTTCTAACTTGGGTAGAGACTGAGGAAGTGAAAATAATAGTTCTCGGAACTCATATTGTAGCCTTCACAGATACAGCCGCTGCTAATGAAAAGATAGACGTATCAAATGGGGTGTTTTCTATAAGCATAGGTATAACACTTACAGTTCAATCTCCTGATCATCTAATATTTACTCCAAGACAACAAATAGCAACTGGTGCCGGTACGCTAAATTTCACTACAGCTAGTATTGTTCATCCAGAGTGGTGGGGAGTTGATGGAACAGCTGACGATGTTCAAATAAATGAAGCTATTGATGTGATAACTACAGGAATAGTATCACTTGAGGCAGATAAAACATACAATACTACTGCAACAATAACAGGTAAAAGTGGAGTAACGATACAAGGTGGAGGGCGTGGATCGACTATTATTTCAGCAGTTGGCGATATTGCTACGATTACGCTCACAGGGACAGTCTCAGGAGCACAGGCGATTACAGTGGAAGCTGCAGCAGGTCAAATGGATGTTACTGTAACAGACGGGTCAGGATTCGCAGCTGGTAATGATGTAGTTATAGGAAGAACAACTCATTCAACTTTTGAAAATTACACCGAGTTTGTTGAGATAAATACAGTTCTATCTGTAGCTGGTAATGTTCTCACCATGAAAGCTCCTCTGTACGATACTTATGTGATTACTGTAAACTTTGTATATTTGGCAGCTTTAGTTGAAGACTTTGTAGTTGACGGAATAGGTTTCGTTCAAGCATCAGTAGCAAGTCCGAAGCGTTTTATTAATGCTGCGTATACGAAAAACTGCACTGTTAAGAATAGTGATTTTAACACTGGTTATAGGTTAAGCTTTAACGTCTCGGATAATCTAACTGTTGAAAATAACACCTTTGAAACAATGGCCTTGTCAGTTGATATAAAAAGGTCAAAGTATTCTGTAGTGATTAACAATAGCTTTGTTGATGTCGAGTATCCAATATCTGTAAACTATAATGCAGATGAAACCAGAATTGCCGGAAACACTTTAAGAAAGTCAACTAATGGAATCACTGTTAATAATCTATCAAGGGGTTGCATAGTAGATAACAACACCATTCTTTATGCAGAGACGAGAGGAATTGTATTTGATTGGAACTCGTGGAACTCAACTATTACCAATAATGAGATAGCACATGTTCAAAATGGAACTTCAATTATTTATGTAGGAAATTGGGGAACTATTGCAAATAACATAGTTAGAAATCAGATCGCAGGTAATGCGATTAGGATAGAAGATGGACAGTATAATACTGTATCAGGAAACAAAGTTAAAGATGTAGGTACGTTAGCTTCTCATCACGGAATAATAGTATCAGAGGGTACAAATACCTTGCGAGCCTGTACTTTTAACAGTATTATAGGCAATATTATCGACAATGTAAGCGGTGAGTCTATCTACATTGGTGCAACAGTCGAAGCGAATGATACAGTTAGCAACGTAGTTACAGGCAACATCGTTGATAATGCTGTCAGAGCGATATATTCTCATGTGCCAACATCAAGTGGAAATACGATCAAGGGCAATATTGTAGGGTCAGCAAGTACTGGTACAATTATCTTAAGCGCTCCTGATATAACAGGGGATTTGACACTAGTATCGGTAGAAATTGACCTTTCCGGTGCTGCAACGGCAGAATATCTTTTTACTGCGGTTAAGAGATACAGCATAGGAAGTATCAGGATAAAATTCACTGAAGCGAGCTCCGCAAATGCGGGTGTAGCACTTTATGTAGGACGCAGAACTGACACAGATAGATTTCTTAAAATCGAAGCTGCCAGTGCTACGGTGGAAAGCATTGCAATCGGTACTGTAGTCTCTTTTGTTAATGGAGCTGCAACCGCCGAGGGTGTTCTTAATTCTGGGCATTTGGCAGTTGGTGAGGAAATAATAGTTACAAACGCTGGTGGCAAAGTAGGTGGTGGCCAGATACAGATTTATATTGAGCTTTTTGAGGTTGGAATATAGTATGGATAAACAGACTGAACAGATTCTGTCGAATTGTAGTGTTAGTACCAGAATGACTGCTGAGACTTTCTTCCCTGAGCGTTTCTATGCGCCTTTCGCTGATGATGTTCATGGGAAGATATTCGATCTAATAGACGGTCCTGATAGGAAAGTAGCGATAGCAGCGCCTAGAGGATGGGGAAAGACGAGCATTGTAGCTTTGGCACTAATGGCTAGATATATCCTGTTCAATCACACGGGGTTTATCTGCTACATTAACAAAAGTCATGATGCTGCCAGTTTACAGACTGAGAACTTGAGACGAGAGCTAGTAACGAATAGGGAGATAAGACACTTTTTTGGAGACTTTAGAGCCAGAGATGTGAATGCTAAGGAGTTTGACGAGGTGTTTAGTAAGAAAGCTTGGGTGGCTTATAACACTTTAGTCTGGCCACGAGGTGCGGGACAACAAGTACGTGGTGTCCTTTTCAAGAATGATCGGCCTGGACTTATTGTAATAGATGATCTTGAAGATCCTGCAAAGGTCAAAAACCCTGATATTAGGACAGCTTGGTATGAGTGGCTTTATGCAGATGTTATTAAAGCTGTCCCACGACTCCATAAGAATTGGAAGATTGTGTATATAGATACTCTAAAACATGAAGATTCTACATTGCAGAAGTTAATGGACTCAGACGAGTGGGCTTCTATACGTCTCGAAGCTTGTGATGATAACTTCAAGTCCACCGCTCCACACTTTATGTCTGATAAGGACATTATGGAGGAATGGGAAGAACATGTTAACTCTGGACAAACTGATGTTTTCTTCCGTGAGTTACGTAACCTTCCTATCTCAACAAAGGACGCTTCATTTCAAAAGGACTACTTCAAGTACTACAACGTACCTCATGACATAGGAATGAAGGAAGGAGATATCAAAAAGCTAGACGTTGACATTCAGAAGGATCAAAGAATCGAAACTGTGGTGATTCTAGATCCTGCAAAGACTGTCAAGATCCACTCTGCTGAATCAGCTATCATTGGAATAGGAATTGACCTTACCAATGCCAGATTTTACGTTCGAGATGCTATTTCGGAAAAGATGTATCCTGATGAAATTTACGAAGCTCTCTTCGGAATGGGTACTAGACTAGGAGCAAAAGTATTAGGGATTGAAGAGACTTCCCTTAACGAGTTTATAAAGCAGCCTATCAAAAATGAGATGTTTAGAAGAGCAGGGAAGGAAGGTTTCTTCCAACTTATCTGGCTTAAGGCTAGAGGAGGGATGAAGAAAGAGCTTCGAATTAGAGAGATGGTACCTTACTATCGACAGGGCTATGTTTATCACAATGCGACTTGTGCCACGATTAAGAGACTAGAAGCTCAACTTCTAATGTTTCCTCGCTCTAAACTCTGGGATTTGATGGATTGTCTAGCCTATATAATTGAGATGCTCGAACTTGGAGAGCGATACTTCTCTCCACAGGAGAATCCAGAAGACGTTGAATCTGAATACGATGAACTTGAATATGATGAACCTATCTCTAACTGGAGGCAAGTATGAGTCACGGGGTGAAGAAAGATACGTATGTTAATGCTAATGAAGAGACAACCAAAGCGCTCACATTTGATCTTCTGGATAACCTATATACTAAAATGGAAGAGACTACTGAATTTCAAAAGAAACAAGTAGAAACTTGTGGTGCTAGATTTATTAAAATAGAAAATAGAAAGAAAAAGGATACTGGTGTAGCTGCTGCAACCGGATTTGGAGGTGGGTTTATGGCTATGGCTGTCTTCTATATAAGGCAGTGGATTAAAGGAAGTTAACGATCTACGTTTTATTATAATACAAAGGTTTAAATGGCTATAATACTTGTCAGATTAGGTAGCGTAGTAAACGCTTATGCGTATGATGATGTAGCTTTTGATTCTGCTTTTGAGTCTACGGCACCTATCAAAGCAGGATCTCCAATTGATCCTAATGATGTAGTTATATTAGGAGCTGCGTCTCCAGGTGCTGTAACTCCGGTATCTGTAGCTAACATAGACGATCCGAGTGCTGAACTCAACGCACTGGCTGGAGTTCTTGGAAGTCTAGTTCTGGCTTATGAGGTTGAGGCCGCCAGCGATCAATATACTTTATACGCCTTTGATGCATCCGATGCTGGAGGTGAGGATGTTCCTTACAGTGTGGATGCTTCTGGTTCCGGTCTGTGGATAGCCATTGGAGGTAAGTATTTCAATGCTGGTTTCCTTGTTAAAGGTAGTATTGTTATATCTGATGGTGGAACTATTGGATCAGTTACAACGCCTGCAGCTATTACTATTGAAGCTGATGGTGATCTTCTTCTATCCGATAGAATAGGAATAGGAATAACTCCTGCTTACGAAATACATATTCAAGATGCTGCCGCTCCTACTATACTGTTAGATGACACAACTAATAATTGCGTAACTTTCTTTCAAGCAGGAGATACAATAGGACGTATTGGCACTGTAAGCAACCACGAATTTAGAATTCAAACTAACAGTTCTGATAGAATAGGAATAACTAATGGCGGAGTTACTAACATTGGAGATGCTGGAGTTGCTAATTATGTAAGTATAGAAGCAGATGGCGATACAGTTTTTGTTGGTGGAGCTGGTCTCTGCTATGGTTCTATGTATCTTCACGATGCAGCAGTAAATGTTGACATTAGTGCGGTGGGGCAAGGAACACCAGTAAAAGTTACTGGTCTCTTGGCTGGACTAACTCACAATGTAACTATCAACGCAGACGCTTTTAATGTAGACTATATAGGAGTTTATAAGGTAGATTGGCAAATGTCAGGTGATTCTCAAGGGAACAATATAACCTATGACTTCCATATCTACGTTAATGGTGTAGAGCAAGATGGTGGATCTGGACATAGAGAATTTGGCGGTGTAGGATCTTTAGGATCAATTTCAGGAACTGGACTAATAGACGTTACAGACACAGGTCATGACATTGATATTAGAATAACAGAGCCTGGAGGTGGAGCAGGAACTGATTTTGATATAGACGATCTAAACTTCAATATAACTCAAATAGGTGGAACCTAATGCCTTACATTGTATCAGGTGATCCAGACGGTCGACTTCTTGATTATACTAGAAAAGACTACGACTATACATATCCAGATGATTTGGACTTAAAGCCTGACTCTGATCTTCATCAAAGTTTGAAGGCAAAGATCCTTACTCGAGCTCGTGAGTCTCGAAATGAGATGAGTAAGAGATTTCCTAGCTGGAATGAAATTGATAAGATTCTAACTGTCTACATTCCACTAAAGGATAAGGAAGAGACTATTAAAAAGCAGGATAAGACAAGACCTGTTTCGATAGTCTTCCCTTACACCTATTCAATGCTGGAGGCGCTCTTAACCTATATGACCTTGGCTTTTTTCCAAGATCCTATGTTTCAATATGAGGGAGTAGGGCCTGAAGATGTTAAGGGATCTTCTTTACTTGAGTTAGTTATCCGACTCCATACGATAAAGACTAAGGTTCCCTTGGCAGTCCACTCGGTGATTAGAAATGCTCTGGCTTACGGAATAGGTCCTGGTGCACCAGGATGGGAAAAAAGATACGGTATGAAACCTATTACATCTGAAGTTATCTATCTTCCAGAAGGTAGAGGAACTACTCGCAATCGGGAAGTTCAATGGGTTAAGTCTTTACTCTTTGAAGGTAACAACCTACACGCTATCGATCCTTACAGTTGGTTACCTGATCCTTCTGTCGATGCAAGTAATATCCAAAGAGGTGAATTTGTAGGTTGGATAACTAACGACAATCTGATGAATATGTTAGCTGAGGAGAAAGAACCTGAAAATAAGATGTTCAATGTTAAGTATTTGCATGCTATCAGGAATAAAAAGTCTTCTTTCTCAACAGATCAATCAAGTAGAAATTTAAAGTATGGAGGAGGAGATCCGAAGACAGCT
>SDBT01000903.1_pt1 | contig 49856 bp, 53 predicted proteins | sample 2277101 | NCBI WGS metagenome assembly SDBT01 (sample SAMN10404973, study PRJNA504765) | marine sediment metagenome | isolation source: marine sediment core GS10_PC15, 103 cmbsf | place: Arctic Ocean: Southern Knipovich Ridge | collected 2010
GAAGTAAAGGTGAATAGCCTTACTAAAAATCGCTTGTTGTTCATAAATACCTCCAATTTAAATACATTTTATACCATTTATTTAGGGTAATCAACTATTCCTCCTCTACTTATTAGCGCTTTAATCCTTTTTTCGATCCTTTCTGCTTCCTTACTCTCCTTACCATAAAGCTTCCGGGCCTTTTTAAAATGGAAAAGGGCTTTTCCCCTCTCCCCTCTTAATTCAAAGAAAATCCCGAGATTAGCATGAGACTGAGCATTCAGCCCCCTCTTCCCATAGATTAAACCCAGAGCATAGTAGGCAGGAGCAAATTTGGGAGCCTGCCCAATTACCTGCTGATATGCCCTTATTGCTCGATCCAGATCCCCCTTCTTCTGATAGGTTCGACCCAAATGATAAAGGCAGATTATGTCCTCCGGCCGGGCGGCAGCAGCCTCCTCCAGGACAGCCCCTGCCTCCGCCAGCCTGCCCGCATAGAAATAGAGGATCCCGAGATCCCTTTTAAATTCTGCATCCTCCGGCCGCCGATCAATAATTATCTTAAAGACCTCAATGGCTTCCCTCACCTTTCCTGCCCTCTGATAGGCCAGTGCCAGTCCATAAGAGGAGTCGAGATCCTCAGGGTCCTCTTTCAGTTGCTGGTTGAGATATTTAATCGCACTCTGAGCCCCTCTGCTTTCTATAAGCAATCTTGCCTGGATGCGTTTAAAGATGCCCTCTTCCCTGCCCCTTCCCCAGCACTGCCGGGAAGGCGAGATCATATTCTCCAGATAGGCTATCCTCTGGATAATCTCTGGATGGGTAGATTGATAAGGGGCCAGGCGGCTGCTCCTTATCCCGTACTCCTTCATTAGCTTAAATAGAAAACTGACCATACCGCAAGGATCGTATCCTGCTCGAGTAAGGTAAGAAAAGCCAAGTCGGTCGGATTCTTCTTCATCCTCCCGGCTGAATTTTAACATCAGCGATGTTTGTCCCGCTAAGGTCCCGGCAATGATTGCCTCAGTTGCCTCCCCACTGCCTCCAGCCATCACCCCCGCCAGGACTGCTGCCAGGGTTGGTAGACTTAATTTCCTTGCCTTCTCAATCTGCTGGGCTATATGTCTTGCGGTAACATGGCCAATTTCATGGCTTAAGACCCCGGCCAGCTCACTCTCGTTATCCAGCATATTAATAAGTCCACTATATATAAATATATGACCGGCAGGGGCAGCAAAAGCGTTAATGTTTGGATTATTTAGCACATAAAAATTATACCGAAAAGGCTGGGGGCCAATTTGAGTTACTATCCGCTGTCCGATATCTTCTATGTATTGCTGAATGTAAGGGTCACGGGTTAACCACTTCTTCTTTTCGATCTCCAATAAAAATAACCTGCCCAGCTCCCTTTCCTCCTCCAGGGAAAGGCGAAATAGACCCCGGAAGGGATTAAGGCCCCTTGAGCCAAAGCACCCACCACTTAGCAGGACGATTGCTAAAAGGGTCCCGATTAAGAAAAACCGGTTGGTTTGTCGAGTAGGCATCCTTTCAACCTCCTTTGGTTGTTAATACCCCTCACCGAACCGTGCCGATAAAGACGATAAACCGGCTTACACTAAAAAGGATAGAAGCAAAAATTTTGATTCTTTACTACCCACCACAACCACAATCACCGCCGGTTGCACAGGCGGCGGCATCGGGGCAGTCCGAACTGCCACAAAGCATTTTGATAAGCATCATGCCAACAAAATCTGCTGCCTTCGCAACATCGGTATAGGTTTCGCCTTCAACAACAAATTTTCCTCCCTTAAGAACTTTTACTTTCGTTGATCGGGCCCCACTTTTAGGTCCCTTTATCGAGATTAAGGGAGTGAGAGGAGAGGCGTCCTTCTCAAAAGATTGTATCTGAGAGCCCTTCACGACGGAACGTTCCGACTTACCTCCTGGCTTTGTGTAGGCAACACCGGCAAATTTCCTGGGAGCAACCATTTTTATATACCTTGATAAGTCCTGAACCGCGGGCATAAGCTCATCTTCCTCATCGGGGTTTAAAAGCAGGGTGGCATGCGAAACCTGCGGACCAATAATCCCATAGAGAAGCGACTTATTTTTCTCTAATTCATCCTTCCCGTATGCCTCAAGCTCCACTTCCAGCGCTCGTTTGGGGCTTGTTTTGAAGGGAAGACGCGCCCCTCTGAGCTCCAGAAAATAATAATCCTTCTCGGGATCATAGACCACATTCCCCGGAAACCTGCCGATAAACATCGCCCCGGTATCCGGAGATACCTCTGCCTCTTTCGTTGGCGACTCAACCTTGCCTGGATCCGTGACCATACTCGTTTGTTCGGTACCACCTGATTTTAAAGTCGCACTCGTTTGACCCTTATTGCGTGCTGCTCTAAGGTGTACTACAGATATTACGATGCCAATAACGGCAACTGCAATAAGGCTAAATAGGATCTTTTTGGTCTTCATATAACCTCCCATCAATAATTCTTATCTCCCTTCTGGCAAAGATTGCCATCTCCTGATCATGCGTTACCAGAAGTACCGTTACCCCATCTTCATTGGATCTCTTCAAGTAATTCATCACCTCCTTGCCGATCTTTGAGTCCAGATTGCCGGTTGGTTCATCTGCCAGTATTACTTGCGGATTATTTGCCAGGGCACGGGCAACTGCTACCCGTTGCTGTTCCCCCACGCTTAACTGAGACGGAAACCGGTTCAGTTTGTCTCCCAGTCCAACCTTCTCCAGCAATTCTCGGGCAATCATTTCCTGTCTCTTTTGAGTAACTCCAAGCAGGTATAGCGGTACCTCAACATTTTCCAGGACAGTGAGATAGGGGATGAGATTGAAGGTCTGGAATATGAAACCAAACTTTTTCCTCCGGAAAACTACCCGTTCCCCCAGACTCAGCCGATAAAGTGAGACCCCATCAATCATAACCTCGCCGTAGGTAGGGGTCAAAAGGCCGGCTATCATGTTGAGAAGCGTGGTCTTGCCACTCCCGCTGGGTCCCAGTATCGAGAGGAAGTCTCCTTTTTCAACCCGGAAATTTGCCGTCTTGACTACCTCCGTACCTCCATATATCTTCGTTGCCTCTCTTAATTCAATCATATTTACACCTCGCGTAATGCCTCAATCGGGTCCAGGGTGGCTGCCTTTCTGGCCGGCAGAATACTGGAGATAGCTCCTACCACAAGGGCAATGCCAAGGGAATACAGCAAAAGATTGCCTATTGGGGTAACCTTCGTCTCGGCAATTTGGGGACCCAGGAGCATTGATATACCCGTGCCTACGAGATAACCTCCGAGCCCACCAATGAATCCCAGGATTACCCCTTTTAGAATGAAAATTTTGTGTATTTTGGACGACTCCATACCCATCGCCAGGAACATCCCAATATCCCGCCTCTGGTTTGCTACGGAGGAAGACATGTGGTTCATCAGGAGGAAAGCACCCAGACATAGTACCACCAGGTAGATTATCCGAGTAAATTGCTCAACTTTGATAAGTGTCGCCATCTGGGCCTCGGCAATCTGCTTTACGGGTAGGGCCTGGGCGTCGCCCGGCAACATCTTGTCTATCTCTTTTGCTATCTCGTTCACATTCATTGCCTTACAGGCAATGCAACTGGTGGAGACCTCGAATAGGTTCACCATGCCCTGTTTGCGGGTAAGAGTCTGCAGGATGGATAGAGGTACAAACGCCGTGAAGTCATCAGGAGAGCCCGTCTCATCCAATATACCGGTAACTCTAAACAGCTCAACATTTAACTCTATAAACGATTCACCATTTAACTTTAGGTGAGAAGGGAAGCCCAACCTCCGGGCAGCATGGTGTCCCAAGAGAACTTCTTTGCTCTCTAGGGTCTGGTCTACTATTGGCTCATTGTTTATTAGCCACCATGGCTTTGCCTTCCTTTCCTCAGGGGTGATACCTACCACCAGGAGACTCTGGTCACCGACCTTAAACCTCTCATATAGTTTAGGAGAAACGGCTACCAACATCTTGCTGTGTTTTATCCTTCGTATTTCATGGGTATAGATTTCCGGGAGGAGTGCTGCCCCACCTACCGAGCCGGAATAGATGTCAAATGGCTCACCCTTGGGTTGAACGATTATATTTGCCCCGAATCTCAGGAGCTGCTCTTTGGTTTTATCGTAGAGTGCCTTATTGGTTGTCTGGGCAGCGACAAAGATGCTGATCCCAAGGAGCACGCACATGATGCCAGCTACTGCTCCCCTCTTCCTGCGCCCCATCTCTTTGAGAATAAAATCTATGGTTCTCATTAGTTGGACCCCGTTAGCTTCTTCCTAAACGAGCTCTCATTTACCCTATACTTGAAAGCCTTCCTGCCATTGATGAAGATTACAGGTATCTCTTCTTTAAATGTTTCATAGAGTCCCGGTGAAGCGGTGATATCCACCTCCCTCAGGTCAAAATGAATATCGCTTCTTACTTTCGTAATTATATTTTTGGCTTCTTCGCATAGATGGCAACCTTCCTTAAAGTAAATCTCCACTACTATCATTATCTATTCTCTATTTGCTCCTTACCTTCAATGATAACCCTCTCACGGGGCAAAGGGGAGCCAGTGCTAATGAGCAGCCCCTGACTCCCCCACCGCCTGCTACCGGACACTAAAGGGGAGGGTAACACTATATCTTGTTGCCATTTCCTTAAGATAAGCCGTGATTCTTATATAGTATTTCCCCTCGTTCTTAAGCTTAATATTCCCTCCGAAATGTCCCATTTTGGGCATATATCACTTCCTTTCATACTGGAAGCCGGCCTTTCTCTTCTTATCATCTATCTTGAAGAGGACCAAAACCTGATACTTGCCTTTTTCCGAGAGGTCAAAGCATGCACCGTAATGCTTCATGGAGGCCATCCACATCAGCATATTCTCCTGAGCCTTGTCTTTTGGGTCTATGACCTTCACCTTACCCTTGACATCGGTTATCATCTCCTCGGTTTTTTCATCCATAAAGCTCACCGATATATGATGGGTGGCATTGGGGTCCATCTTCATCATCTCCATCTTCCCGGTCTTCTTTTTCATCCTCTCCATTGCCTTCTTATGAGCTTCCATGGTCTCTATGTAGAAGATAACCTTTACTCCCTCGGTGGAGACCTGCTTGCTGTATGCCTTCTCCTCCATCTTCATCCCATGCATTGAACCCTGTTCCTTTTCTTCCATCGCGTATGATGTCAGGGACAGACCAGCCAAAAACGCAGATCCCAAAAGGACACAAAACATTTTCTTCATATATTTCACCTCCCTTCTTAACTACAGATTATCCAGTCCCACTCGGGCAGCCCTAAAGGGTTGCCTCACATGTTATCGGTTATTAGCCTTTCGGCTCTTCACTATCTGCTTGACTTCAGAGTTCCACTTCCAGATAGTGTAAATCGCCGGGTACACAATCAGCTCAAGGATTGCCGAGGTAACCACCCCACCGACCATGGGCGCCGCGATCCTCTTCATCACATCAGCACCGGTTCCGTGGCTGAACATAATGGGAACAAGACCGGCCAGAATGACACTTACGGTCATTATCTTGGGGCGTATCCGCTTGACGGCCCCGAACATAACCGCCCCTTCCAGATCCGAGAGGCTTCTCATCTTCCCCTCGTCTTTCCATTTTTTATACGCCAGATCAAGATAAAGGAGCATTACCACGCCGGTCTCCGCATCCAGCCCTGCCAGGGCAATGAGCCCGATCCACACCGCGATACTCATATGATACTCAAGAACGACGAGGAGCCAGAAGGCGCCGACAAGGGAAAATGGAACTGCCAGTAACACAATACCTGTTTCCACTAAGGATTTGGTATTCAGATAAAGAAGGACAAAAATGATCAGCCCGGTCAAAGGAATGAGAAGCTTCAGGCGCGCCATTGCCCTCTGCATATATTCATACTGGCCGCTCCAGGAGAGATAGTAGCCAGAGGGAATCGCCACATTTGCCGCGATCACTTCCTTAGCCTCCTTTACATAAGAGCCTAGATCCCTCTCAGCAACATCCACATATACCCAACCGGTCAGCATCCCATTTTCATTCTTCACTACGGGTGCGCCCGTGGTTAGCCTGATCCGGGAAACCTGCCCTATGGGAATCTGGGCCCCTGTCGGCGTGGGAACCAGGACCCTTTTGAGTTTCTCCAGATCGTCTCTTAACTCCCTCGGATATCGAACATTTATTGGAAATCTCTCTCTCCCCTCAATGGTTGTAGCAATGTTCATCCCCCCGATGGCCGTCTCCACTATGTCATTCACATCCCCTACTGTCAGGCCATAGCGGGCTGCCTCACCTCGGTCCACATCAAAATCCAGATAGTATCCTCCCACCACCCTTTCCGCATAAGCGCTTCTTGTCCCGGGAACCCTCTGGATGACGGCCTCAATCCGTTCGCCGATCTCCTGGATCTTCTTGAGATCGGGGCCAAATATCTTGATCCCCACAGGAGTTTTGATCCCGGTTGTCAGCATATCGATCCGGGCTTTGATGGGCATGGTCCAGGCATTGGTGACCCCGGGGAATCTCATCCTCTTGTCCATCTCACCTATGAGTTTTTCCCAGGTCATCCCCTTGCGCCACTCATTTTCAGGCTTCAAGGTAACCGTGGTCTCCACCATGCTCAATGGGGCAGGATCGGTAGGGGTCCTCGCCCTTCCCACCTTGCCGAAGACCGTCTCCACCTCAGGAAACTCCCGGAAGATCCTATCCTGAGCCTGAAGGAGTTTTCCCGCTTCCGTGATTGAAATGCCGGGAAGTGTTGTGGGCATGTAGAGGATTGAGCCCTCGTTGAGGGGAGGCATAAATTCTGACCCCAAAAGGCGGAATGCAAAGAACCCGGTGAGGATCAGTAAGGAGGCGATCCCCACAACTGTCCATCTATACTTTAAAGCAATCCGGACAACTGGATTATAGAGGAACATGAGGATTCGGCTGACCGGATGCTTCTCCTCGTGCACTGTCTTCCCTCTGATAAAGAAAACCATAAGAACCGGGGTCAGGGTGATGGCAAGAAAAGAAGCAAAGAGCATGGAGAAGGTCTTGGTATAGGCAAGGGGTTTAAATAGCCTTCCCTCCTGGGCCTGAAGGGCGAATATAGGGAGAAATCCCACAGTGATGACGAGGAGGGCAAAGAACAGGGATGGCCCCACCTCTTTTGCAGCCTTGATAATCAACATAGCCCGGCTTTCCCCTTCAACCGCAGCTTCCAGCTTCTTGTGCGCATTCTCCACCATAATGATGGCGGCATCCACCATTGCTCCAATGGCAATGGCGATCCCGCCCAGGGACATGATATTGGAGGAGATCCCGAGATAATACATACAGATGAAGGAGATCACGATAGCAATGGGGAGTGTCACGATAATCACCAGAGCACTGGGCAGGTGCCAGAGGAAAATGATGCAGACCACACTTACGGCAATGGATAGCCTTATCAGCTCATCTTTCAGTGTTTCTATAGACCTCAGGATAAGCTCGGAACGGTCATAGGTGATCACCACCTCCACCCCCTCAGGAAGGCCGGGCTTGATCTCCTCGAGCTTCTGCTTGACTCTCTCGATAACCTTGAGCACATTTTCTCCAAACCTCACCACGACGATCCCGCCCACAACCTCACCCTCTCCGTCCAGTTCAGCAATCCCTCGGCGCATGTCCGGCCCCAGGTGGACTTTGGCTATATCCCTTATTAAAATCGGGGTCCCATCTCCATCCGTTCCCACCGCAATGTTTTCTATATCCTCGACCGATTGGATGTAACCCCTTCCCCTGACCATGTATTCGGTTCCAGCAAATTCCACCACCCTACCACCCACATCGTTGTTGCTTCGCTTAACCGCATGGATAATCCTTTTGAGTGGTAGGTTATAGGCAAGCAGGGTATTGGGGTCTACTTCTATCTGATATTGCTTTACGAATCCGCCCACGCTGGCTACCTCCGCCACCCCGGGCACGCTTTCCAGCCAATATCTGAGATACCAATCCTGAAAAGTCCTCAGGGATGCCAGATCCTGCTTCCCGCTCTTATCTACCAAGGCATACTCAAATCCCCAGCCTACTCCAGTAGCATCTGGACCTAAAGTGGGAGTTACCCCTGAAGGAAGTACTCCGGTGATCTTGCTTAAATATTCCAGGACTCTACTCCGGGCCCAATATATATCTGTCCCATCGTGAAAGATTATATAGACGAAGGAAAGACCGAAGAAGGAATAACCCCTTGTTACTCTAACCTTAGGGGCTGCAATCATGGAGCTCACAATGGGATAGGTGATTTGATCCTCAATAATATCCGGGGCCCTCCCCTTCCATTCGGTGAAGACAATGACCTGGACATCGGAGAGATCAGGGATGGCATCAAGTGGGGTATTCTTAAGGGCCCATATCCCCCACAGGGTCACAAAAGCCACCGCCAGGATCACCAAAAACCTGTTCTTGGCACAATGTTCGATGATCGCTGCAATCATGATAACTCCTTAATGTTGGTGTTCCATCTTACCCAGGGCCTCAATGGCAGACCTGAGTTTGCTCTCGGAGTCGATAAGGAAGTTGGCACTGGTTACTACCCTTTCCCCAGCAGAAAGCCCATCTAAAACCACATAGTAATTCTCAACCTTCTGTCCCAGCTTAACCTCCCTGGGCTGAAAGTATCCCTCTCCCCTGTCCACAAAAACGATCTGTCGCTTTCCCGAATCCAAGACAGCGCTCTCTGGTATTGCCAGTCTCTCCCCCAAGTCTATACTGAGCTCTACATTGGCATACATCTCTGGCTTGAGCCTAAAGCCTGGATTGTTAAACTCAATCCTGACTTTCACCGTCCTGGTTTTCTTCTCCAGATAGGGATAGATGTAGATCACCCTACCAGTGAATGCCTCCCCCGGGTAGTAGGAGAAGGTAACCGTAGCTTCTTGTCCCACCTCTATTAATGGTATCTCATATTCATATATATCAGCATAAACCCAGACGGTGGAGAGGTTAGCGATACGATAAAGGTTCTCTCCGGGGTTTGCATATTTCCCCTCTAAAGCCGTTTTATGGACTACAAACCCATCTATGGGAGAATTGATGGTCATGGTCTTGCGGGGCTTGCCACTTCTCTCAAGCTCCCTTATCTGCCTCTCGGTTATGTCCCAGAGGAGAAGCCTCCTCTTGGTAGACCGAAGGAGTGAATCCCCACCAGATGCTATCTCCTTGAATGGACTGTCTTCAAGGTATTTCTTTGCCTTCAGGGCCAAAAGGTATTCCTGCTGGGTTGAGACCAGCTCCGGGCTGTAGATGCTGAGCAGGGGCTGACCCTTTTTCACCAGTTGGCCGGTATAATCCACGAAGAGCTTTTCTATCCATCCCCCTACCTTGGTATTTACATAGGCCAGCCTTCTCTCATCGTAATCCACCTTACCCACAGTCCTTATTACCTTCTTGAGAGGTTTATACTCTACTGTGCCAGTCCTGACTCCGATCAACTGCTGCCTTTCAGGGGTTATTTTAACGGTAGCCAAACCCTCAATCCCTTCCATCCCTTCAACCTCCTCCTCTTCAATGAGCACCAGATCCATACCACATATCGGGCATTCCCCTGGCCGGTCGGATACATATGTAGGGTGCATGGGACAATGATACATCGGCTTTTGGCTTTTGGCTTTTGGCTTTTGGCTCTCGACTTTTCCTTCTTCTATCCCTTCTAATGTGAGCCCACTCATATCCAGCTCCTCCTCCGCCTTTTTTCCCTTATGGCAGCCAGAAGATAGCAGAATTATGAAAAATATTAGGCTCAATGAAATCAATCGATTCATATCCTTGCTCCTCTAACGTATATAGGTGGTTAGTTCTAACCCCACCACCTCCTCCAGGCGTGCCAGGGATTTCTCAAAATCAACCAACTCCCGATAATATTCCAATTCATAATTGAGCAGGGTTATGAGGTTATTAAGGAGGGTCAAAAAATCTACCTTCCCTACCTCATACCCAGAGATGGCGGACTCTAAAGAGAGGCTGGACTGGGGTATAATCCCGGTCCCATAAAGTTTCACTAATCTCTCAGCAGTAGTGGTCATAAGATATAGATCCTTAACCCTGAACAGGATCTCCTGCTTGATTGCCTCCTCGCTCTGGCGGGCTGCGTTTAAGCCCCATAAAGCCTCTTTCACCCCATAGCGCTGCTTGGTAAAAAAATACACGGGGACCTTAATCCCCACCATGGCATTCCACATCCCCTCCAGCTCCCCTCTATACCCATAGCCCCCGCTCAGGGCAAAGTCCGGAAAATACTCCCATTTGGCAAGGGAAAGGGCAGAGGAGTTGCGTTCCACCATCCACTCTACCGCCTTTAGTTTGGGAGATTTCTTCAGGGCAAGCTCATTGAGCTCGGTTAATGTATAGGTAAACTTCGAGATCTCTAAGGGAAGCGGCTTCCCCAGAGGGGCATCTGGGGGACGGTTGAGGATGCTATTGATCAAAGCCGGAAGGCTCTCCTTTTTCTGCTCTAATATCACAAGTTTACTTATAAATCTGGAGATCTCTACTTGAGCCTTCAGCACATCCTGCTGGATTCCCTTCCCTACCTCATACCTAACCTCAGCTATCTTCTCGAACTTCTCCAGAAGTTCTTTATCCTTTTTTATGATCTCTATTGACTTATGAACAAAAAACAGCTCATAGTAGGCTACCTTCAACCGGGAGAGCACCCGGTAGAGGGTAGCTTGATAGACCTCCCCCTGTGCCTCAGCCTCCTTCTCTGCTATATCTCCTCTCAGATGGAGCTTCCAGGGGAACGGTATCTCCTGGGAGAAGCCTACATTTGCCATGCTCATAGGGGTTTCTCCTATAGTCAATTTTTGGGTGCCTACATTCTTAATCCCAAACATAACCTTAGGATCAGGAAGGGAGCTCACCTGAGATGGTCTGGCTCCTGCGGCCTCCCATCTATGCTTAGCAGCGAGGATCTCCGGATTGGCCCTTTTGGCCTCTTCGATAAGCTCTCCTAAGAGAAGAGGTTGGATCATTTCCTCTGCCCAGGTAAAAGCACTATGTTCAATGCTAAAATTGGAAAAAATGAGTAACGCCAGCAAATATCTTTTAGTCCCTTTCAATCTTAACCCCCCTTTCTTAATGGATCTACTTACATCAATGGGGAAGCATCCAAAATTTCGGCATAAGTGAAGAAACAATTACCCAAATTATAGAAAATCTAATCACGGTAATCACCCTATTCATTTCAGACTCTCTAATACTGAAACCAGTTTAGGGAAATAAAAGATAACCATTATCGCTATAACAACGAGGTAAAGTAAACCAAGCGAAATTCCAACCCAGGCTATTTTCATAGATTTTGGCGAATCAATAGTTTCTTTTAATGCCCAGGTGCCAAAAATAATAGCCAAAACAGCTTTCTCAATGCCCAACAGATGTACAAAAGAAAAAATCCCCAATATCAAACTAATTAGCGCTAATTTAGATTTCATCATCTTTCACCCCCACTATTTCCACATACACATTTTGAAGAAACTCCTTGCTTCTGAGCACAGTTACATAGAGTTTTATAACATCCTTTACAAAACCTTAAAAGTGAAACAGGATTTATTGGGTGAGAAGGAATAATAAGGTCTTTCACAACTTGAGATGTAACCTGATTTCTTAAATCCTGGTCTCTGGCAAAAACGGAAAAAGAAAATGTAAACAAATGAAAAGCAATTAAAATAACTAAGAAAATCATCGCGGGGACAGGTAACCAACCGAATCTTGGTGATCTTTCGGCTGCCTCTGCTGATATCTCTATGGTTCTAACTTTCTGCCAGAATTGTGCCCTGAAATTAACCGAAGGCTCAATCGTTTCCATTTGCCCAAGAAGTTCATCCTGCTGGGAAAGAATAATAAATTCCTTTTTGCAATCCGGACATCCTTCCAAATGCTCTGAAATAATTCTTCTCTTTTTATCTTTTAATTCTCCATCTAAATATGCGGTTAACTCTTTTCGGACTTTTTTACATTTCATGATAGATTTCACCCCCTTTCACTCCGGTAGTAATTTTGTTAGTTTTTGCATACTGGTTGAAAATCCCGAGCCTCTTCAAATGATCATTCAAGACCTTAATGGCGATGGGCTTTTCGAAATAAAAAGAAGCTCCCTTCTCGTAAGCCTCCCTTTCGATCTCCTTGGATCCATAGGCGGTCATAATAATCACTTTGGTTCCGGGGCTTTTCTCCTGGATATACTCGAGAAGTTTGAGACCATCCCGCCCCAGGACACCGTTCAACCGGATGTCGGTAATCACCAGGTCAAAGAAGGTGTTCTTGAGGGCGTATTCGGCCTCCTCAATCTTGGTGGTAGTAATTACCTCCACATTATTCGTCTTCAGGGCCTTGCTCAGGAGAAGGAGGATATTCTCTTCATCATCTACGACTAAAATCTTTTTCATTTTCATCCTACCTAAAACGACTTTATCTCCATCCTGTTAGACAATCTGTCTAACGGGCCTTACAAACCTTACCTACCGGACCACCGCCAGGGAATCGGGAGATTAATTTAAGCATACGGAATTTCTAACGGTGTTCACTTATATTAAACGCAAAAGTCTTCAAAAAGTTACGGTAGATGATGTCATTGCGAGCGTTCCGGGTGAAATGAAGGAATAGCGAAGCAATCCTTCGCTAACAATGAGATTGCTTCGTCGCTTCGCTCCTCGCAATGACATCCGCTGGAAGTTTGCTTCTTAAATTCTGTCGGGCACGAAAAAGAAGTAATTTAACGGCGGGAACTGAACGATGTAGAATTTTTGAAATCTCCTGGTAGGATTTATTTTCGTAAACCTTAAGAGATAATGCGAGCCTTTGATTTTCTGGCAAGGAAAGAAGCGCAGACCGAATGGTTTCGCCAATCTGCTTCTTTTCAATTAAAATATCTGGTGTTTCTTGAGATAAATCAAGAATTTCTCGGATTATTTCTCCTTCATCAACCCGCCTGAGGCGGATTGGTTTATCCAAAGGAAAGGTTTTTATTTTTCTCTTTCTTTGGTAATCAATACAAAGATTGGTAGCGATTTTATAGAGCCAGGTGGAAAACTTAGCGGATGGTTTATAATTTATGGCTGATTGATAAATCTTTAAGAATACTTCTTGAGCAAGGTCTTCAGCCTCTACCCGATCACCAATAAAGCGAAAGATAAAGTTAATCAAAGGTTTTTCATATTTATTTAAAATTTTTTCAAAGCAGGACTCATTGCCTTTTTTAAAGGCGAGCATTAATTTTATATCATCATCCTCCAACGCCTCCTCCTGCCCTAATCTGGGCCAAGGTTTCTTGATGTTTCTGACAAAATTCATTATTACTGTTTAAGTGTGCCCGGATGACTTCTTCTTGCCAATGGGCATTATATAGTCGGCAGGTCTTACTTTGACAGAAAGGCTCTCCGGTTCCCTGGAAAAATATTGCCTGGAGAGCATAGCCTTTCATTACCTCGGTTATACGGGGATCGTCGTAGTCAATAAATCTGCCAGCAAACTCTTCCTTTAATGTAATAATATCAATACCTATTCGTTTTTTCAAGTAAAACTCTCTTGGTTTAGCCGGGGCTTCAACTATCCCGGTAGTAGAGACAATCGATGGGAATCCGTAAACACTAACTCGGGCATGGTACCGCAGGTCTCCTTCATCCCAGGTGCCGAAGAGTTGATTGGTGAAGATGATGTGGCAATGATTAAGATTGGATTCTTTTTCTGGAATTAATTTAGAAAGACTCGCTCTGAGCTTGAAGCCATCGTATAAGATACCAAAAGATTTCTTTTTATGATCAGATATTCTTTTCTTCTCATATTCTACTTCGCCCGGCAGAGGTTCAAGGACTACATTCTTATCTTCTATCTTTCGAACCTTAATTCTGGCTATTTCTCCGGCTAAACTACCTATTGCTTTTTCTTTCTCCTCGGAAGACAATCCAGAAAGATAATTGGTTATAAAATCATCTCTTATTTGAACCTTACTTTTTTTAAATATATCTTTTAGGTATTGAGAAATTCCCTCAAGTTTTAAACTTTCTGTCCTTCCACCATCGTAAAGATAGATAAAAGACGGAAAATGTATCATACCTTCAGTTTTTCCCTAACAACTGTTGCTGCCTTCTTCCCCGAAAGGAGCATTGCTCCAAATGTCGGACCCATCCGGGGAAGACCATAAGTTGTAGCTACCGACATGCCGCAAACGATTAAACCCGGATGTGCTTCGCCGGTATGTTCCACTAGTAAATCTTCCGACCTCTCCACCCACATCGCTCCAAAACCTCTGGTTTTGATTATCCCGCGTTCCTCTAATTTCTTCACTACTGTGGCATCGTGACCGGTAGCATCAACAACTATCCTTGACTCTAAGGCAACCGGGTCAACACAGGTAATCTCTCTTGGTAATGCCTCTATTGGCGTCCAGTTGATTACAGCCCCGGCAACTCGATTCTCCTCTCGCAAGACCACATCCTCGAATATGGTCATATTGGCGAACTTCACTCCAGCATCACAGGTGGCAGCGATAAGCTTCGAGCAGGCATGGGGACCGTCGGCAACATAAAGGCCCTTGGAGACCTCTTTAAACGGTATCCCCAATTCAGAGAGTACTTCTTGCCCGGGCCCCCTCACAGTCACTTTATTCATCAGGTAACCACCGATCCAGAACCCACCGCCAAGATAATTATTTCTCTCTACAATTAGCACTTTCAGCTTCTTTTCCGCCAACTCTTTTCCCGCCATTAAACCGGCAGGTCCGGCACCTATAATCAGACAATCGCTTTCTACATACTCCTGAAATTGCGCGGCAAATTCCGAAACAATTGCCCGGGTGACCTCTTTCTCTCCAACCTTACTAAAAATTACTTTTCCCATCTTTATTCCTCCCTGAGTGTGTTGCCCCGCAGCAGAGCTGCGGGGTATCCAAAACAATCTCCTCCCCCTTGCCTGTCCTGAGCCTGTCGAAGGGACGGGGGAGGATCAAGGTGGGGGTGAATAATTCTATCTGTTTTCCCCCTCACCTTTACCCCGATGAATCCCGATGTCCATCGGGAGGGCAAGCCCTCTCCCACTCCTTCGACCCCGATGCCCATCGGGGCTCAGGACAGGCAGGGGAGAGGGAATTATATGGATGTCATTCCCTTCGACAGGCTCAGGACAGGCATCCCCGTTCACATCCTTCGACAGGCTCAGGACAGGAAACGGGGTATCCTGACATATTTTCATAAATTTCTTTCATTTCCACTTCCAAGTGGTTCCCTCTCGATGGTCCTCTAAGACTGCACCCAACTTATCTAATTCAGACCTTATCTTATCACTGATTTTCCAATTCTTTTCTGCCCTTGCAATATTTCTTACCTCCGTCAGTATCTGCATAATTGAAGTAAGCAGTTCTGAAGCCTTGTCAGTCTTACCAGTTGGGACAGAAGGCAGACCAAGTAATTCCATTAACTCACCTAAAATAGTAAGAACTTTGTTCAGTACCTGAGTTGTAGTATTATCCGCCTTTTGTTCTTTTCCATTGATTGCATTTTTGATAAATATATTTGTATCTTTTACCAGGTCGAAGAGTACTCCCAGAGCAACAGGGGTGTTGAAGTCATCGTCCATTGAGGCTTCAAACTTCTTCTTCGTTCTTTGAATCCCTTTGATCAGAGATTCCTCTCCCTCAGTGAGCTCTCTTTCTTCGAGTTCATCAACAGAAGATCGAGTAGTTATGAATTCTATTGTTTCAAGAAGATTATGGATCTTATCCAGGCCAGTCTTAGCTTCTTTAAGCTTTTCAATCCCAAAGCTTATGGGACTGCGATAATGAGCCGTAAGAAATAAGAACCTCAAATTCTCCGGTGAGTAGTCTTTGAAAATATCTTTAAGGGTACAAATATTGCCTAATGACTTAGACATCTTCTCGCCTTCTATAGTTACAAATCCATTATGTAACCAATACTTTACAAATGGTTGCCCGGTATAGCTCTCAGACTGAGCAATTTCGTTCTCATGGTGGGGAAAGATCAAATCCTGCCCTCCTCCATGAATATCCAGGGTTTTACCTAAATACTTCATTGACATTGCCGAGCACTCAATATGCCAGCCCGGTCTACCCAGACCCCACGGACTCTCCCAGGCAGGTTCTCCTTCTTTTGACCTCTTCCAAAGGGCGAAATCCGCAGGTGTCCTCTTTCCAGAATCTGCCTCTACCCGTGTCACTCCTGGCGAGTCGTCTGCAACTCGCCCAGAAAGCTTGCCGTAATCCTTAAATTTATTTACCTCGAAGAAAACATTACCATCTGTATTATAGGCATAGCCCTTATCCAGTAGCCCCTGGATTATTGCAATCATCTCTTTAATGTGCTGGGTAGCTTTAGGATAAACCGAGGCTTTCTTTATTCTTAGCTTATCCATGTACTCAAAATACTCATCCGTAAACCTTTCGGCTATCTCTTTAATATCTTTATTCTCCTCTTTGGCTCGCTCTATGATCTTATCATCAATATCGGTGAAATTTTGCACATAGAAAACGCTGTAGCCCTTATATTCTAAATAACGTCTGATAACATCAAAGGTCACATAGGCCCTTGCATGCCCCACATGGCAGCTATCATAGACAGTGACTCCGCACACATACATTCCTACTTCATTGTTCTCATGGGGCATAAACAACTCTTTTCGTTTAGTCAGCGAGTTGTAGATATGGAGGCCGCGGTCGGAATCGAACCGACGAATAGAGGTTTTGCAGACCCCCCCCTTAACCACTTGGGTACGCGGCCTCTCTTGAGCTTCTACATTAATAGTTCTACTTGAAGTGCTGAGTGGATGTCCTTTATTATCTGTCTTAAACCTTTTATACCAGCCAAAAGGAATTCTTAAAACCTCATAATCTTTCAGTTCCTTCTCTATTTTCTGAAGTATTTCGAGAGCTATCGGAGGAGAAGCAAGACTTGAAGAAAGATGAGCATAAGGGGTTATGACTATCCTCTTTGGACTCAACCTCGAATATATTTCTTCTATCTCCTTAACTCCTTCTTTAACCGCCAAATCTATATTTACCTCGTCTCTCTCCTCTACACATACATAGACTACAAGACATTCTCCCAGACTTGCTTGCTTCTGACCCTCATCAACGGGTTCAGCATATTGTGTTTTTGAAGTAAGTTCATACCTCATTTCATTAGAGTGTATGAATAATAACTTCATTTTCTTTCCCTTTGTGAATGAATCTCCTCTGAAAAAATCGATTTAGAGGGCATATCCTGTTAACCTCCGGCAAGGGGAGGGAGAATATATAGAATATCTCCCGGAGACAATTTTGTCTGGCTTAATCGCTCTATATCTATATGCTGGCCATTGAGTAAAAGGATATAATAGTTTTTAATTTCTCCCTTTTCATATAACTGCTCTCTAAACTCATTACCTAATTCCTTTCCCAATCCCTCTAATGAATCCTTGACATTGTCTGCATCAATAGAAACCTTTCTTTTGCCAACCCTTTCTCTTAAATTAGCGTACATCTGAACCGTAATCTGACTCACCTTAATCACCTCACTGTCGAGTAGTCATTCTCAACAACTTACTAAATTCGAGCGATTTCAATCCCCCCTTAACCCCCCTTTAAAAAGGGGGGTTAGGGGAGATTTTCATGTTATCCAACCTCCACCAACCACGGTTTCATCATTGTAAAATACCACGGCCTGTCCCGGGGCAATTGCCCTTTGCGGTTGAGTGAACTTCACCTCAACTTTCCCATCAGTCAGAGGTAAAATCGTAGCTTCGCTATCTGGATGTCTATACCTAATTTTAGCTTTTACTTCTATTAGTCTCGTTAACTCCTTTCTATCTACCCAATTAACATTCTCTGCAATTAATGTATCTTGGCAAAGTTCTCTCTCTTCTCCAATTACAACAGTATTTTTCTCTTTATTAATAGCAATAACATAAAATGGCTTTTTGTGTGCGCCGATCCCTTTTCTTTGCCCGATGGTATAGAAAGCGATCCCTTGATGTTCCCCTAATATCTCACCATTCTTGTTAATAATCGGACCTAATTTGAATTTGTCCGCAGCAACCCGTGCTTTTAAAAATCCTCGATAATCGCCATCGGGAATAAAACATATCTCCTGGCTAGCTGCCTTATCATGTACCTTTAGACCGAACTCCTTGGCTAATTGCCTTACTTCGCTTTTCGTATAATCTCCCAAGGGAAAAAGACAGTGAGACAACTGTTCCTGGGAGAGTGAAAACAAGAAGTATGATTGATCTTTTTCTTTGTCCTTCCCCTTCTTAAGAAGATACCTTTTATTTAACTTGTCATATTCAATCCGAGCATAATGACCGGTAGCAAGATGCTCTGCACCTAAGCTTCTTACTTTGCTAAGAAGGCTCCCAAGTTTTATTTTCTCATTGCAGATAATACAGGGATTAGGGGTGCGTCCATTCTCATATTCTCGACAGAGATAGTCAATCACTTTATTTTCAAATTCCCTCTCATAGTTAAGTGCATAGAAAGGGATATCTATCTTTTGGGCAACATTTCTGGCGTCGTCTATTCCCTGGATACCACAGCAACCGGATTCAGAGACTTCTCCTAAATTGGGCAATCTCATACTTACCCCAATAACTTCATGTCCCTGCCCGGCTAAAAGACTGACAGCGGTTGAAGAATCTACTCCGCCACTCATGGCTACTATTACTCGTTTCTTCATTTTGGCAAAATAGAAAACAAATAACCTAATATTAACGAGAGTGAACAAATAACTCCCAGGTAAACTAACAAAATTTTATTTCTAAATTCTTTTCGGATTACTAAAATAGTTCCATAACTAGTAATTGGACCAACCAGAAGCAAAACTAAACCAGCACCAATATTTAAACCCTTACCAATAAATGCGTGAACCAGTGGAACAGTGGCAGTTGAACAGATATACATAACAAGACCAAAGATTAAAGCAAATAAATATCCAAAGCCAGCTACCAGATAATTTTCGATAATATTCCCCAGAGGAGTAATGGAGGCAACTACTGCTGCCAGAACTAAACCGATAATCAATTCCAGACCAATTTCTTTCGGAATGTCAACAAAGCCAAAGGAGAAAACTGAAATTATTCTACCCCTTATTCCCTTTTCATGATGATGGTGGTTGACGTGCTCACCTTCCTCACACATAGGACAGGCATCCGGTTGCGATTCCACTGGCTCAAAAGGAAGGAGGTTGCCAATAAGGCCAATAATAAGACCCATAAGAATTACTGAAAGACAGAGATATAGGGTAAATCCAATTCCCATAAGGCGCCAGGTTACAAGAATTGCAGTAACTGAAGTTGCCGGAGTGGCAACGAGAAAAGCAAGAATTGGGCCTAACGGAACTCCTTTTTTCCTGAATCCAATTGCTACTGGGAGTGAACCAAAACAGCAGAGGGGAAGGATAGTACCAGCGATAGTAACATAAAAGATGGGTAAAATACCTTTTCGATTGAGATAGCGGTTCACCCAGGATTGAGGCACAAACTCATGAATTAGGCCACTCAAGAAAAGTCCTATTGCTACACTGGGAGCAATTTCAATAGTATAATGCTTAAGTGTTTCCAAAAATTGTAAAGTCATCATGTTATTGCCTATATCGTTTCCACTTTTTTATATCAGGAACTTCTTCCTTTAGGACCTTCTCAATTCCAGCTCTTAAAGCTACTTGAGCCATTGGATATCCACCAGAAGCTCCAGTTAGTTTAACTTCGGCAATCCCATCTTCTGTGATTCTCATTAGTTCCACATCTCCACTGTGAGCGTGTAACGAAAGATGAATTTTGATTAATGCATGCTCCGTCCTTTCACGCATTTTTTACTCCTTTAGAGCAGGATGAATCCCCTTGCTTCTTAAGATAATCATCAATAGCTGATTTCAGCGCTTCTTCGGCTAATACAGAACAGTGCATTTTTATCGGCGGCAATCCGCCCAGTGCTTCAGCAACAGCTCTGTTAGATATTGCTAAGGCTTCATCTATGCTCTTGCCTTTTACAAGCTCAGTCACCATAGAACTTGTGGCTATTGCTGCTCCGCAACCAAAAGTTTTGAATTTCGCATCAATGATTATATTATCTTTAACTTTGATATATAATTCCATAATATCACCACAAACAGGATTACCGACATGTCCGATTCCACTCGGGTCTTCTATTTTCCCAACATTACGGGGATTGCGAAAATGTTCCATCACTTTCCCACTGTATTGCATTTGAAGAACCTCCAGTTTAACCTCGTTAAAAGCAAGACGCCTGAGGTGTCTGCCTCCGATGAACATCGGAGAACCTCTAATAGGGTTAATCTACCCTGCTGAACTGAAGCATTTTGTCAATAGCTTCTCTTGCTTTTATTCTTATCTTTTCTTCAACTTCAACTTCATATTTCATATCCTCTAAAGCCCAGAGGACTTTCTCCAGGTTGTTCAGTTTCATATTCGGACATATTGCTAACTCAGATGCTGCATAAAATTTTTTATCTGGGTTTTCCTTCTGTAATCGGTGAATTATTCCTACTTCGGTACCAACAATTATTTCTTTGCTTTTTGTTTCTTTAGCATAATGGCAGATGCCAGTAGTTGAAAACACTTTATCTGCTAAAGCGATTACATCCGGCGTACATTCAGGATGAACTATTATTTCGGCTTCTGGATGTTGTTTTTTTTCTTTTAAAATATCATCAGCTAAAATTTTGATATGAACAGGACAATAGCCTTCCCAGAAGATTATGTCTTTATTGGTTTTATCAGCAACATAATGACCTAAATATTTATCAGGTACAAAAATAATCTTTTTCGCATCTAATGAATTTATAATTTTTACAGCGTTGGCTGAGGTACAACAGACATTACTTTCTGCCTTTACCTCGGCAGTGGTATTCACATAAGAAACTACTGAAGCATCGGGATGTTCCTCTTTCAAGAGACGAAGGCTATCAGCATCAATCATATCTGCCATTGGACATCCAGCGGTTATGTCTGGTATCAGGACGGTCTTATCCGGACACAGGATAGAAGCAGTTTCTGCCATAAAGTGTACTCCACAAAAAACGATTACCTCAGCATCTGTCCGGCTTGCTTTCTGGCTTAATCCCAGAGAATCACCTAAATAATCAGCAATATCCTGTACCTCCGGAGGCTGATAATTATGGACTAATATAATTGCTTTTCTTTTTTCCTTAAGTCTTAAAATATTTTCTACAAGTGTATTCACTTTATATCGTGTAGTTTCGCAGTTCTTGTTCGTTCATCTTATCAGTAATTACTAAGTAGTTTTTTTCTTCAGGAAAAATCCTAAAATTAACTTTTACATTTTCATCCTTACAATAATAAGCGACTGTTTTTAATGCAATTTGTATATCCTTATCTTCTATTCTCCCACGACCTATTGCTGTCGGCCCTTTTGACTCTGGTTCGATAACTAAGTCTTGCTCATTTACAAAATTTATCAATCTCTGATTTTCCTCTTCATTTCTTCCAACTATCAATTTGAATGAATCGTTAATTCTAAGGTATCTTCCATTTTTGACCAGGTTAATATTGTCAATATTAAGCATATTAGAGGTTAAGAGGTCTTTAATCCTTAAACTGAAAATAGGGTCCGTTAATAAACAACCACCAGCAGGACATGCATAATCTGAAATATTAAGTTCCTCGGTTAAAATAAACTGCCTTTTTCTTGAGCGCCCCTCTATATCAAGAAGATTTTCTCTTTTTATCCAACCTTCCTCTTCTGGAATACCGGGAGGTAATAGCTTTGCCGAGAGCGGACGAACAATAAGCCCAGCAAGACCACTTTTCCTTTCAATAATTCCCATTGCTTTTTTATTTTGGCTCATGGGTCTTTGTCCTAAAACTTCACCAGTAATAATGAATCTTGCCCCCGTGTCACTCATAAATTCTTTAGTTTTCTTAAGCATTAGAATTCGACAATCTATACATGGATTCAAATTTCTACCGTAGCCATGACTTGGGTTTTTGACTACTTCCAAATATTCTTCGGAAATATTAAACATCTTTAACTCAATATTTAAATTCTCTGCCATTATTACTGCTTTCTTCCTGCAACCTCTCTTACCATCACATAGACAAAATGGAGTAATAAAATTAATAGCAATAACTTCTATTCCTTGATTCAATATCAGTTTTATTGCTAAAGAGCTATCTAAACCACCTGAAAGTAAAGCCACTGCTTTCATAATATACCTTAGGTTTAGTCCCCAATTGGATTAAATATTTTATCCTCTTCTCTACATTTTTTAATCCGTCAGAATCTATTTTCTTAATCTTCTGTTCCACATTCAGGACTTTCTGAATTTGTCTGACAAGTTTGCGATCTCAGACCGCAGAACTGTTCATAGTCAATCAGTTTTGTTACTGTAGGTCTATTTCCACAAACCGGGCAATCATTATTTCGATGGATATTTAGTTTTCTGAAACTCATCTCCAGTGCATTAAAGACAAAAAGTTTACCAACTAAAAGTTCACCTTTATCTAAGATAAATTTCAATACTTCGGTTGTCTGAACCATGCCTAATATACCTGCTACTGCGCCCAGTATTCCTGCTTCCTGGCAAGATGGTACTGTCCCTGGTGGCGGAGGTTCGGGGAAAAGACAACGAAAGCAAGGTCCCTCGTGGGGAATAATAAACATTGTTTGACCATAAAATTGTAGTATACCGGCGTGCGAGAACGGTTTATTAGCCATCACACACGCATCATTGACTAAGTATTTAGTGGGGAAATTATCACTTCCATCTACTATTAAATCATAATCTTTAATTATATCAAGGATATTTTCAGAAGTAAGTCTAAATGGATAAGTAACTACTTCTATATCAGGGTTAAGTGCCTCTAATTTTTCTTTCGCTGATTCGGTTTTTTGTTTACCAACATCCTGAGTGAAATGGAGAATTTGGCGTTGAAGATTATTTAACTCGACAGTGTCGGAATCTACTAATCCGATTTTACCTATTCCTGCCCCAGCTAAATAATAGGCGCAAGGTGATCCCAAACCACCACAACCAATAATTAAAACTTTTGCTTTGAGTAATTTCTTTTGTCCCACACCGCCAACTTCTGTTAAAATTATTTGACGGCTATATCTTTCAATTTGTTCTTCAGTGAAATCCATACAAACACTCCTCGTTTATAGTTTATTGTGTATGGTTTATGGCTATAAACTATCAACTATAAGCCATCAACTAATTTTCCACCTGCAATTGCTGGAATTATAGAAACCTCGTCTCCATCTTTAAGTTGAGTTTTCTCACCTTGCAAAAATCTTATATCTTGATCATTAACGAAGAAATTAATAAACCTTCTCAGGTTCCCACTTTCGTCACAGATCCTTGCTTTGATGCCAGGATATTGCTTTTCGAGATTATCCACCAAATCTTTAATATCCTCTCCGGTACATTCCACCTCTGCTTGTTTCCCGGTTAGTTTCTGTATGGGTGGCGGTATTCTTACTTTGATACTCATTGATGCCTCCTATTTTATCTTTTCAAACTCTGCCTCAAAAGAATTTATGTTTGGTTTTATTTTTATTGTCTGACCTGTTTTACCAGCAACTGATTCCTGGGTTTTTAAACCATTACCTGTAATTGAGATAACTATTGACTCATCTTCTGGAATTCTTCCTGACTCAACCAATTTTTTTGTTACGGCAACTGTTACTCCCCCTGCGGTCTCCGTAAATATACCTTCAGTACGTGCCAATAATTTCATTCCTTCGATAATTTCCTCATCGGTTACTTCCTCACCCCATCCCCCACTATCCATTACTGTCTTAAAAGCATAATACCCGTCTGCCGGGTTACCTATCGCTAAAGATTTAGCAATTGTTTCTGGTATTACTGGCTTGATAACTTCACTATTTTCTTTTATTGCTGTAATTACAGGTGCACAACCATGTGCTTGGGCAGCATATATCTTGGTATTAACATCATCGGTTAAACCCAAATTATGAAGTTCATGTAATCCTAACCAGATTTTAGAAATTAAAGAACCACCAGCCACTGGGACAACAATATGTTGTGGTGTACGCCAACCCAATTGCTCAACAATCTCATAAACAAATGTTTTTGAGCCATCCGCATAATAAGGACGAATATTAATATTGACAAACGCCCATTTGTATTTATTTGCTACCTCAGTACAAAGACGATTGACTTCATCATAGTTACCTTCTACAACAACCACTTGCGGTGCATAGATAAGTGAAGCAACTATTTTGCCTGATTCTAAATCTGTGGGGATGAAAACAACACACTTCATATTTGCCTGTGCAGCTTGGGCAGAGACAGCATTAGCTAAATTGCCTGTAGAAGCACAGGCAACAGTATCGAACCCAAACTCTTTTGCTTTGGAGATAGCAACTGAGACAACTCTATCCTTAAAAGAAAGAGTAGGATGACAGACAGAATCATTTTTAACATATATTTCTTCCACTCCTAATTCTTGTGCTAAATTGTCTGCTTTAATAAGTGGGGTGAAACCAGACTGTAAACCAACCAAAGGTCTGTCATCGATAGGTAATAATTCACGATACCGCCAAAGATTTTGAGCACGCGAAGCAATTAATTCTTTAGTTAACTTTTTCTTTATCTCTGGATAATCATAATCTACCTCTAATGGTCCAAAGCAATACTCACAGACATAGAGTGGTTCTTCAGGATACTTCCTGCCACATTCTTTACATTTTAATCCTTTAATATAAGACATATTATATCCTGTCTATAGTTGATGGTTTATGGTTGATAGTTTATGGCTTTAGCGAACTTGAAAGATTGCTGAGCATTTTCGCTATGATTTCTGATTCATTATAGAGCTCATTGAATACATTCTTTGTTAGGTAACCGTTGTCCAAGGCGACAAATAATTGAGATACTGTTTCATACAGTGAACCAATAGAGATTTGTATGAATCGTTTAAAGTCAACCTTGCTAAACCTGCTACTTCCTTCAGCGATACTAGATAATATAGAAACTGCACTTTTTCTGGTGTGTTGTGCTAAACCAAACTGTTCTTCTTTGGGGTAAGCAGAGGTAACTTCGTAAATTCTTTTCACAAACTTTCTTACCCTTTGCCAAACCTCAAGTTTCTCAAAACCAAACACAGCAACCTCCTTTTTTAGTCGATGATTAATAGTTTACTTTTTTGACTATCAACTATCAACCATAAACTATCAACTTTTCTTTATACTTTCCAATTACCATAAAGGTCCTTCAAATCTTTGAGCAATTATTTCTGGGTCTTCAGTTAATATTTTTTCACTTATATATTTCCAGCCATCATCAGCAAATACAGTAACTATTGTACCTTCTTTCATTGATTTGGCAAATTCTAAGGCAACATGTATTACAGCACCTGATGATATACCCGCAAAAATACCCTCTTTCAATGTTAATTCCCTTGCACAGATGAAAGAATCGACAGCAGTTACTGGTTCGCTTGCATCAATTTGATTAATGTCAATTATAGGGGGTATGAATCCATCCCAGATGTTACGAAGTCCTGATAAACCACCAACTTGAGGATATGGTTGGGCAGCGACAATCTTTACTTTTGGGTTGATTTCTTTGAGCCTTTTTCCTACCCCCATTAATGTTCCACCAGTACCTAACCCAGCGATGAATATATCAATGTGGGGAATTTCTCTAATTATCTCTACCGCGGTTGTTTCATAATGAGCCAATACATTGGCGGGATTGGAATATTGATCAAGCATGAAATACTGTTTATTATTTTTAGCCATTTCTTTAGCCACTTGTATTGAGCCATTAGTTCCCTGACTGCCGTCAGTAAGCACAACTTCTGCACCTAATCCTTTAATAAGTTCTATTCGCTCCGGGCTTACATTTTCTGGTATAACTGCGATGAATTTGTATCCTTTCAATTTAGCGAACATAGCCATGGAAATACCTGTGTTACCACTGGTTGGTTCGATTAAGATTCTACCTCTCGTTAGTTCTCCTCTTTCTTCTGCTTCTTGAATCATATACTTTACAATCCGATCTTTGAGACTACCACTGGGATTAAATCCTTCCAATTTAGCATAAACTGCCACTTTAGAGTTTGGATTCAAACGCTTCAATTCAACTAATGGTGTGTTTCCTATTGTTTCTAATATATCCATATAAATCTCGTTATTCGTAATTCGTTGTTCGTAGTTCGCAAAAATGTCATGCCAAAGGTAAATTCGCCTTGGCGGAAATTACAAATTACGAACTACGGCCTTTTAAGCAGTAAAATATTGTTCCATACTGAAATATCTTTCTCCGGTATCGGGTAAAATTACAACCACTCGTTTTCCCTCTCCTAAATCTTTTGCTACTTTAAGTGCGACAAAAGCAGCTGCTCCAGCAGAAATACCAACAAATAAACCTTCTTCTCTGGCTAAACGCTTAGTAATACGAAACGCTTGATTATCATCTATTGTAACTATTTCATCAATTATTGCACGATTAAGAATCTTAGGAATGAACCCTGCACCGATTCCTTGAATTTTATGAGGACCAGCACTTTTACCTGATAATACGGCTGAATTAGATGGTTCAACCGCTACTATTTTTATTTTTGGATTTTTCTTTTTAAGGATTTCTCCTACTCCGGTAATTGTTCCTCCAGTCCCCACACCGGCGACAAAAGCGTCAAATTTGCCATCAGTAACTGCCAATATCTCTTGAGCGGTAGTTCTCCGATGTATCTCCGGATTAGCCGAATTATTGAATTGTTGTGGCATAAAACTATTTTGAGTTTTTTTAATGATTTTTTCTGCTTTTTTTATCGCTCCTGACATACCTTCAATAGCGGGGGTTAAAACAGTCTCCGCCCCGTAAGATTTTAAGATAAATATCCGCTCAAGACTCATTGATTCTGGCATAGTTAGGATGCATTTATATCCTTTGACTGCACACAGCATTGCTAAACCTATTCCAGTATTTCCTGAGGTCGGTTCAACAATCGTTGCCCCGGGTTTTAATTTTCCTTTTTTTTCTGCTTCTTCAATCATAGAAAGACAAATTCTGTCTTTAACGCTCCCGCCGGGATTTAAAGACTCTAATTTGGCATAGATCTCTGCCATATCCTTGTCAATAATTCTGTTCAATCTTACCATCGGTGTATTACCTATCAAGTCCAGAATACTATTGGCAACTTTGTTCTGCATTTTGGTTTATCCTCCCCCCATAAAAAAAACAAACTCAAGCACATCTCCCTCCTTAAGGAAGGTCGATTGATAATTCTTACGATCAATTATCTTTTCATTTAATTCTACAGTAACTACTTCTGGACGGATATTTTTCCTCTTGAGAAGTGCCAAGACAGTCATTTCGCTTTCTAACTTTTCTTCTTTGCCATTAATTTTAATTTCTATCGTCATTCTTATCCCCCGAGTTTTATCAATTTTTCTTTTCAATAACAACTTTGAAGAAATATTGTATGGGTTCAATTTTTAATATTTCCTGTCCGTCATTTTGCAAACTCTTGGGTACATTCTGCATTGGCTCACCATCATCAAGATAAACTTCTAAAATATCCCCTACATTCAATTCTTCAAGCTTAAGTTTTATTTTAACATAGTTTATCGGACAAGGTGTTCCCCGTAAATCATAAACCATTGGTCTATCTTGTGGTGATATCCCCTGCTGGACCATTTCTTCCTTAAATCTTGTGGGGAATTTGAAAGTGCTGTCCATCAAGGTATAATTTTCTTTCACTTCTTCATAAAACTTTTGTGTATACTCATATCCCTGCTCTCCAGTAATCTTAGCCGAGATAATATCAGCGTAAATTTTATTTAAATTTTCAAATTCAGGATGGCAAATACCTGTCTTTACAAACTTATCAATAAAATCAAGAATTGCTCCTTCTTCATCCTTAGGATCAACTCCCTTTACCACCAATAACGCCCGAGCAGAATATATTAAAGCATTTTTTATCTCGTTTAAATCAAAATCTCTTTCTTTGGCCTTGACTAAAGATTGTTTTGCCGACTCCAGATCAGATTCTATCATATCTATAACTCCCGCACCACATTCACCCTCGGTCAAACCATCAAGAGAAAAATCTTCTATTTTGCCAAAATCTATATAATAACTTTTATCTTCTTCATAAGGAGGAACAAAAGAATATTTTTTTATTAATTCTTTCATAAAGATTTTTCCTTCATTTGAGATATATTGATGAACATTTTTATTTCCATTCTCCTGCAGAATAGAAATAAATTCGGGAATCAGCTTCGGAATAGCTTTTGCGGGAACAATCCCTATTTCTTCAGCAAGTTTTGTATTTTCAGCATCTATCTTTCCTCCTAAATTTACTTTATAAAAGGGAACAGTTTTGTTATAAACCTTTCTGGCTAACCCTGAGAGAGAAATTAACCCCGTGGGATGATGTCCACACGCATTTGGACAACCATTGATGTTTATCTTAACATTTTTTAGTTTATCAATATCTGGGTCTATTTTTTTTAACTCATTTGCGATTTTGGGTGCTAAACCAATCGCATTGCATATTCCCAAATTACAGGTAGTTACAGCCTTACAACAAACTATATCAAGAATCGTCTCGGGAAATAAATAATCGTTAAGTAGTGCCTTAATATTTTCATAAACAAAATAAATTTTATCCTCCGGTACATTTGAAATTATCAGGTTCTGCCTCTGGGTAGTTCTGAAATTTATGGTTGGTAAAATATCACCTAATTCAGATAAGCCAATCAACTCTTCGGAATTAATTTCTCCTAAAGGTATTCTTAGCTGTATATACCAATATCCCTCTTGTTTCTGTTTATCTATATTATACTTAAAGAACAGCCGGTATTCTTCATTATCCAATGCTTGAGTTTTCTTTTGCTGTGGTGGAGTTTCAAGTTCGGATAACTCAGGCAAACTATCATCTGTTATTAAAGCTATGTACTCAGTCTCCTTGACTTTAGGTAGTTCCTTATTATAAAGTTCGATAAACTTCTCCCAACCAATATCCTGAATTAAAAATCTTAGCCGGTTATGGTTTCTGTTTTTTCTATCCCCGTGTTTATTAAATACATTCATAAGGGATTTTACAATATATCCAATTTCATCTCCCTTTACATTGTCTTGTAAAACTTTCCCTACTGCACTTTTTGCGCCCATACCGCCACCACATATAACATTAAAACCGCCATTTAAAGCAACAAATCCGATATCGTTTACCCCGGTGCCGGCACAATCTTGTTCACAGCCAGAAAATGCAATCTTAAATTTTCTTGGAAGATTGTAGGATTCATCGAGCGATAATAAGTACTCACTCAAAGCCCAAACAATCTTGTATACTTCAATATTTTCATATGGACATATTCCGGAGAGGTAGCAGGCGGTAATATTCCTTACTGTATTTCCTCCACCGCCCCTTGGTGAAATATTGAAATCTTTAAGGTATTCTATTATTTTTATAGAATTTTCATAAGTAACATTATGTATCTGAATATCCTGCCTGGTGGTGAGATGAAGTTTACCGTCAGCAAAATTCTTTGCGGCGGTAGCTATAGCTTTTAACTGCTGAGCTGTCAGGATACCCGCGGGAATCCTTAACCTGGACATTAAAAGCTTACCGCCGCGTTGCGAGTAGTTCCCCCAGGGAACACGGATCCCGCGGAAGAAAGCATCTTTTAATTCTCCTTTTAGAAACTTTTCCAGATTTTCTCTGTATTTTGGTATATCATTCACAATTTTTTGCGGCAGCTCAAACATATTATTCACTCTCTACATCTTTAATATTTCGAAGGCAATCAATTATTTACTACAATTTTATCCTCCTCAATATTACCTTCTATAATCTTAAAAGCACGGACATAAGGATTATTGAAATCTTGCAAAGAAACTATTACATAAGATGATTCAGGATAGAATGCCATTTCACTGTCGCGCGGTGACGGATAGGCAGGAGTTCCCGTGTGTGAGTGATATATTCCTATCATCTCTATTTCCAAATTACGCAATTCCTTAAATACTTTAAGTTGATCTTTGGGCTTCATAAAATAGCAGGTCTCTGGATTCTCAGAAATATTAGTCATTTTATATACCTTTGATACCCTTCCTTCTCTACCTGCTAAAATCCCACAGGCTTCTTGAGGATATTCTTCTTGGCAGTAGTTGATTATTTCTTGTAGTATTTCTTTTGTTAAACATAGTATCATTTTTGAAGATAGCGCGAACTTTTAGGTTCGTTTTTATCGAGGATAAATCCCTACACTACTTTCTTAGAAATATCGATAATAATAAAAATGCTAACCCGGTAGAAACCAAAGGAGTAATAGTCCAGATCATAAATATCTTCTTGACTACATTCTGATTCATTATATATCTATGCCCATTTTTGACACTCCCAATTGCTAAGATGGATAAACAAGTAAGTTGGACGTGAGGGAAAGGAAAGCCGAGGGCAGATGCTAAAATAAGCAATGTTCCGGTAACAGACGAGATTAGAGGTGCAGAAATAGTTCCTAAAGGAACAATTTCACTACCAAAAGTTTTAATTGTATTCTTTCCCAACAACAGTCCTCCAAGCCCAATAAATGGCGTAACTAACAATAACCCCAAAGAAGGGGTTATTGTTTCCGCACCCACTAATGGTCCTACTGCATTGGCAACATTATTCGTGCCAATAGCAAACGCACCGTAGCAGCTTGCAATTATGGTGAATAACCTCACACTTTTCTCTTTAGCAAAGAACTTTTCATAAATCCATAGGTTTCTGTTAGCGGGTGGGTAGGTTATTTTATACAGAGAGTATGTCAAAATATAAGCTATAACCGGCAAAATAATCCATGATAAAAATATTGGAAATAAAACTTTCAAATAGGTTTGACCAAAATATATGCCTGTTCCCACCATTGATCCAACCGTTACCATACTTGCGGATTGCGGTATTTTTAGGAAATTAGCCAGAGTAAGTGTTAATGTAGCTGATAGAATTATGATTAATGCTACATCGAAATTGATAAATTCTTTTGGTATTATATCGTTACTTAAAGTTTTAACAACATTTCTTCCGATAGTAAATGCGCCTAAAAACACAAATATTGTAAATAGAATTACAGTAAATTTCCTCTTAATCATTCTACTACCGTAACTTGCTGAGAAAGAAGACGCAATACCGCTTCCACCCATATTCATAGCAAAAAATATTACCACTAATATCAGAAAAATTATTTTTAACATTTTTTTGTGATGTATAGTTTATAACCTTAACAATCAATCACCAGCTAAATATTGTATTCTGGAATCTTCTTCTTCATTCCTTCAATTAGTATTTTAGCAATCTCAGGACGGGTGAACTCCAGAGGCGGTATTTCTTCTTCCTGTAACATTTCCCGAACCCTTGTTCCGCTGAGCATAATTCTTTCTTCTATAACATGCGGACAGGTTTTATTAGATGCCATATTCCCGCATTTCCGACAATAAAAAGTATGTTCAAAGAAAAGAGGAATAATTTCAAGTTCATGTGGCTTAAATTCTAAAAAAATATTTTGCGCATCGTATGTGCCATAATAATTACCTACTCCTGCATGGTCTCTTCCTACAATAAAATGTGTGCAACCATAATTTTTACGCACAAGTGCATGGAAAATTGCTTCCCGCGGTCCAGCATAACGCATACTAGCTGGATTTATTGCCAAAACAACTCTATCCTTAGGATAATATCTCTCCAGCAGCACTTCATAACATTTCATTCTTACCTGAGCTGATATATCATCGGCTTTTGTTTGTCCAACTATCGGGTGCAGAAACAATCCGTCAAAAATCTCCAAAGCACATTTCTGAATGTATTCGTGGGCTCGATGGATAGGATTTCTTGTTTGAAATCCAACTACTGTATTCCAAGCTTTCTCATTAAATATCTTTCTTGTCTGATGTGGAGTTAAGTGATACTGGATAAATTCAGTATGTTTTGGTTTTTCAAGAAGAATTATCTCACCGGAAAGAAGAATTTCTCCTTGAGAATAAAGAGCATAAACGCCCGGATGTTTTTGTTCCTTTGTCAAATATACTTTTTCTGCCTCTATTTCCTTGTTGTAAGAAAATATCTCTTTCAAATGAAGCACCGCAAGTACTGTTCCAAATTCGTCTAATAAAGAAATATCTTCTCCTACTTCCAGACGCTTTACCTCATCTTTATTTACGGCTAAAGTAATGGGGACAGACCAAACTAAACCATTAGCCAATCTCATATTATGAATAACATTCTCATAATCTTCTTTGCCCATAAATCCTTCCAAAGGGCTGAAAGCACCGGTAGCAATCATCTCAAGATCGGATATTTGTCTTCTGTTTAATATGATACTCTTAAGAGTAAATAATTTCTCTTTGAGAATTTGTCTTTCCTTTTCAGAAGCTATTTTATTGACTAATTTTTCACCATGCGGTTTAATCATCTTTCCCTCGTTGTTCGCAAAAACGAATTACAAATTACGAACTACGAATTACGGCTTTTTACTATGAAGTCCACACTCTTTTTTCTCAGGTGACTCCCACCACCAGCGACCAGCACGAATATCTTCTCCCGGCTTAATGACCCTTGTACAAGGAGCACAACCGATACTGGGATATCCTTTATCGTGTAAAGTATTATAAGGGACATCATTTTTCTTTATATAATCCCATACCTGTTCTTCGGTCCAGTTAGCAAGTGGATTTATTTTGGTAATTGAGTTTTCTGCTTCACCAACTTCAATTATTCCAATTTTCGTTCGTGTAATCGACTGTTCACGCCGTAGTCCACAAATCCATGCAGCTAACTTTTTTAGTGCTCTGTTTAAAGGCTCAACTTTTCGCACTTTGCAACATAACTGTCGCATTTCAACATTTTTGTAAAATAAATTTAACCCATGTTGGGATACCATCTCTTCAACTGATTTAGTGTCTGGATAATAAACTTCAAACTGAATATTATATTTCTCTCTTATTTCATCCATCAGGTCGTAAGTTTCCTGAGGGAGTCTTCCTGTATCAATAGTAAATATTTGTGGTTCGTAATTAGCATTTCGTAGTTCATGATGAATTTTTACAATCATATCAATCAAAACTACATCCTCTGCTCCAAAACTTGAAGCCAGCGCAACTTTATCTTCATAACCTTCATAATCTTCATATTCCTCTAATGCCCATTTAAGTATCTCCTGAGCAGTTTTTGATTCCAAATCCTCAATTAATGCTTTCTCTTTATTCATTTTTATATTCCTCCTCCATCATTGAACTTCTCCTTGCCTTTACCAGAAAATGTTCTCTCTATCTCTTTTTTCTTCTCCTTTTCTTTTCGGCTATTCATTTCGCTAACAATTCCTTCGAGTGATTCCAGTTCCCTAATCCGTTTATCCATTTTCTCCTGTTCTTTCATAACGAAACGAAGAGCATCAGCTATCGGATCGGGCAATTTACCATGTTCTAATGCTTGAATTTCTTGATCACTGAGCCCCAGGCCTATTCTACCAGGTACACCTACTACAGTGGCGTTAGAAGGAACATCAGTAATCACAACCGACCCAGCACCTATTCTTGCATTATCACCAATATTTACGGCGCCCAAAACTATAGCTCCCGTACCGATTACAACATTATTTGCCAGAGTAGGATGACGTCTTTCTTTTTTAAAACTTGTTCCACCTAAAACCCCTCCTTGATACATCACTACATCATTACCAATTTCAGTTGTCTCGCCAATTACAATCCCCATTCCGTGATCGATAAAAAATCTTCTTCCAATCTTAGCTCCCGGATGTATTTCAATGCCAGTAATATGACGATTAATATGCGAAATTATGCGGGCAACCGTATACATTTTCTTTTTGTAAAACCAATGGGTAATTCGATGGAGCCATATCGCATGAAGTCCAGGATAACAAAGAATTACCTCTAAGGTATTCTTCGCTGCTGGATCCTTTGCGAATATTGTTTGAATATCTTCCTTTAAAGCCTTGAACATTCCCTTGATCCTAAGAAATATTTACATCTCCCCAAATACCCATTTTGCCATTTTTGATTATAAGAACACCTTTTATTCCTTTTATTTTTGTAGCAAACTCTATCCCCTGGAGAATATCTGATTCACCTTGGACAAGATTACCAATTGCTGTGGCTGATGCATCGGCAAGGATGGTAGAAGGTGAAATTACTACCGCAGCATCGGCTTTGCCTAAACTTAAAGAATGTCCTACTATTCCCGAGGAAGTGCAAACTCCCAGGGGTGTTTCCTCTGGCAAAATCTCTATTGCTATCTTTTTCGTGAAGGATGAATCACCGGCATAAATGCCAATACGCCTAACCTTTAAACTCTTTATGAATATATCACCACCATTTTCTACGATCACTTCCGGAGAATAATCTAATAGATCTTTGCCTACGAATTCTGCAATTGCTCCTGCTACCGCTGCCATTGGCCCAACTCCCGTTTTCCTCCCCGCTTTAGCCATTTCTTTGACGATAAGCGGAGCATCTTTTCCTGTTAAGAGAGGTTCAAGACTATTTTTAAAAGACGGATTTCGTTGGATATATTTTTCCAGAATCGCTCGATATTTGGAAACTGACTTATATGCTTTTCTTGCCAAATTTTTTTGTGCAAGAATGTATAAATCAGTTTCTTTTACTACTGTATTGAAGGAAACTAAATCCTTATTCTCACCCCAACTACGATAGAACCTGATATCTCCTGGTCGAGTAGGCATTTTCAACAACCTCTTTAATTCGAGCGATTTCAATCCCCCCTAACCCCCCTTTGAAAAAGGGGGGCAGGGGGGCTGTTGAAAAAGTATATTCCCTCCCCCTTGCCTGTCCTGAGCCTGTCGAAGGGATGGGGGAGGGCTTGCCCTCCCGATGGACATCGGGATCCATCGGGGTGAAGTGGGGGTGAACAATTACAACCAAGAATCTCCAATAAAATCCCCCTCACCTCATTCCTCTCCCCTCCTTCGAGACGCTCTGCTCCTCAGGACAGGTGTGGGGAGAGGAGGTTTATGGAAAAAATTTCCTTGAAGAAGGGTTTTTCAACAGCCCCAAAGTGGGGATTTTCAAAAATGTACCTCCATCGCCCGGGGAGGGCAGGTTTTAATACAGAACTCACAGGCGATGCACTTATCTGGATTAAAGCTCGCTACTTTAGTGGAGGGTTCAAGTGATAGCGCACCAGTTGGGCATAGATTGGCGCAGGCACCACATTGGGTGCATCTCGATTTATTGTGAATAACAGCTTCACTTAGAGGTTGTACCCTTACCCCTATTTCAGATAGATATTTCACTCCATCCTCGTAGTCTTTTGCTTCTCCCTTCAGCTCTAATACCATTAACCCTTCTTCCCACATAGTAATAGATGCCTTCAGGATGGTGAAATCGAGGTTATGTTTCTTTACCAGGTTGCAGGTTACCGGTTTCTCAATCATCTCCACCGGAAAGTGCAGAACAATCCTTTTTGTGATCATAGTAATCACCCTTTTACTCTATTCTCCTCTCTTTCAGAGGTTTAAAGGTATATCCGGTGTCCGCTCCGGGAAGGGAGGTAACTTTCTCGGTCAGGTAGAATTCTCCCTTCTTTATGCATTCTTTCAGGATGTTAGCGATCTCTTTAGCCTTGGAATAACTGGAAAGTGGAGCAGTAGGTACTTCTTTGCCCTGTACTGTAATCTTGCCACTCTTCAATTGAGCATAAGAGACCTCACCTAAGGTTTCAGGTATGACCTGCGGATATGCCTCACTATAGTCGACAATGGGAGCGAAAATATCTTCATCCTTTACTGCAGTTTGACGAGCAATCTCCTCATCTAAGATAGGGATAGGGATCCCAATTCCTACCGTGAGTGTCGCTCCGTAACCATGAAAACTCGTTCCCACTAACCAATCAGGCTTCATCTGCTTCAGATCCCCGATTAACGCCAGGGTCCCTGCCGGAACGCAAGGGGTGCCATTTTCCCTCCGCTTCACCCCGGGATTGTGTTGAGTTCCATGCCAGGCAATATATCCAATCCCTCCACCCAGGAAAATCCTGGTGCCCAAACCCATGGTCCTGTATAACGGATCATTTAGAAGGGGTGAGAGCTGACCGGCACTACAGTAATTAGCACTGCCCAGCTTCGGCCTTAACACCCCCATATAGGTATAAATGATCTTATCCGATATATTTACTGCCACATTGTAGTTCTGATAGGCATTCCTCGGATTGAATAGTACCGCCTCGTTTACGTCGTTGATGTTGATCCAGGTTTCTAACTTTCTTCCCGGATAGCAGTCTGTGCCATAAGCGGTAGCAGAAAGTCTAATGTCCTTACCAGCAACAAAGTCTTCAATCACATGGCCGCCACCATACTTGAACTCACCAGGATGGACCTTATTCCGAGGGTCATCATCAGGCAGGTGAGTGCATCCAAGATAGATGTCCACCGCGGCAAAGCCACAATAAGCGGGTACATCATTCAAGTAACAGGCCCCACCACCTAACTTTATCCTCGGTTTAGCATGGCCAATGTTGATATACATCCCACTGGAACACATTGGTCCGAATGTCCCGGTTGTTACTACATCCACTTCCTGAGCAGCTTTCTTTGTCCCCTTCTCCTCCACAAAATCAATCATCTCTTCAGCAGTTACTATGACTGCCTTACCTCTTTTAATCTTCTCATTAATTTCAGCAATTGTTTTAGCCATTTCTCTACATCCTTTCAATTCCCTACTTAAAAGTTAGGGAATAATTCTGCTAAACTTATTTCTCTTCTCGAACCTCAAAGTTTCTTACTTCTCCTGAAAAAGGTCGGTACTCAGATAACGATCTCCTAAATCAGGAAGAATTACGACAATGAGTTTCCCTTTATTTTCTTCCCGCTGGGCTACCTCTATTGCTGCATGGACCGCTGCTCCCGAAGAAATTCCAGCAAATATTCCTTCCTCTTTACCCAGCCGTTTAGCGCAGATCCGGGCCTCTTCGTTAGTTACTTTGATTACTTCATCAATAATATCCCTATTTAAAATATCCGGCACAAAGCCAGCGCCGATTCCTTGAATCTTATGGGGGCCGGGCTTCCCCCCGGAAAGAACCGGTGAATCAGCCGGTTCAACAGCAATTGCCTTGAATTGTGGCTTTCTCTTTTTTATTACTTCGGCTACGCCAGTAATTGTCCCTCCAGTACCTACTCCGGAGACAAGAATATCTACTTTACCCTCTGTATCTCTCCAGATTTCCTCAGCCGTAGTTTTACGATGGATTTCAGGATTAGCAGCATTTTTGAACTGTTGGGGCATGAACGCTTTGCGATTCTTTTTCACAATTTCTTCTGCCTTCTTAATCGCACCTTTCATTCCTTCACTGCCCGGAGTTAAGACTATTTCGGCACCAAATGCACTGAGCATAGCTCGTCGCTCAATGCTCATTGTATCGGGCATTGTGAGAATCAATCTATATCCCTTAACTGCACAGACAAAGGCTAAGGCAATACCAGTATTTCCTGATGTGGGTTCAACAACTATAGAATCTTTTTTGAGCAGGCCTTTCCTTTCTGCTTCCGCAATCATACTTACCCCAATACGGTCTTTTACACTTCCACAAGGATTAAAAAATTCAAGTTTTCCGACAATCCTTGCCTTCACATCTTTAGCTATCTTGTTCAATTCAACTAAGGGAGTATTCCCAATTAAGCCAGTTACATCATTAGCAATCTTAGCTCCGCCTGAGGCGGACTTTGTTTCACTTCGCATTCCTCACCTCCGGTTAAATGTGATACGTCCGAGCTCCTGGTTTAGCCAACTTCTTCTTTTGCATCTCGACCATGTTTTCCAAAGTTATTGAATCAAGGGTCTCTACCATTGATTTTTTTAGTTTTTTCCAAATATCACGAGTAATACAGATATCAACTCGATCACACACTTTTGGGTCGTCAACGCATAATGACGGAGCAATCGACCCTTCTACGGCTTGAATCACCTGACTCAATCGAATTTCTCCTGGTGGCTTCGCCAAAGTAAAACCTCCATGTTTGCCCCGTGAGCTTCTTACTAAACCCGCAGACACTAAAGCAGTCATCATACGTTCAAGATACCTCTCTGAAATTTCCTGCCTCTGAGCAATCTCTCGGAGTAATACCGGTCCTTTTTTGTAGTCAAGTGCTAATTCCAACATTGCCCTGGTTCCATAGCGTCCTTTGGTGGAAAGCTTCATTTCCTCAGACCTCCAGTAGTCCATTTCCTAAAGATTACTATTATTACCGTTTTGGTGATATTATATTAAGCTATTAAAACCTTGTCAAGAGTTTTTTTTAAAATTTTGAAATTCTTTATCCCCCGGGTAGACAATAATGAGGATAACTTGCCATAGAAGAGGTAAAGAACTACAAATAATAGTTGACAAAACAAATCGATTTTGTTATAAAATTATTGTATTTCTTACTGAATAAAAGCCCTCATTGATATTGCATAAGGCCACATCAAGGCCTGGAAGAAAGGGTATCTTTAGGATGATTAGCGATTCAGAGTTTTAATGGCTAAGGTAAAATTTTTTAAGAGACTCCCGAAATTCCTCCTCTCGATAGTCTTGCTCGCAGTTGTCGTTAGCGCCGCGGTGCTTTCCTGCAGTGGGAATGAAAGGCCGGCAATCAATGAGGGCGACCCACTGCACAGAGAGAATCCGCCCATGACGCCTGCGGAACGGGGTCTTCCCCCGACGCCAACTGCCATTCAGAAAGAGGATCTGCATTTCCCCGTTCCTCCCCCTCCATTTTCCGAAGGAATATACCCTTGCTCCAATTGCCATGAGGACATCGAAACCAATCCTCAGCGACGTATTCTTACCGATGCGCATGAGGAGATTATTTTTACCCATGACGAACAAAACAGATGGTGTCTCGATTGCCACAACCCTGAAGATCGGGACAAACTGAGGTTGGCAAGTGGAAAGGTGATTGGCTTTGAGGAGTCTTATCGGTTGTGCGGCCAGTGTCATGGCCCTAAGTATCGTGATTGGAAGGCCGGTGCACATGGAAAGCGCACGGGGATGTGGAATGGCAAGAAGGAGTATCTGCTCTGCGCGCACTGTCATAATCCTCATTCGCCTCGATTCAGGCCGCTCGTACCAGAACCGCCGCCTGAACGGCCCGAGGCGATTCGCTGATCCCACAAGGCATTTGTAGAAAAATATTATAGAATGAACCTCCCTGCAGCAAGCTGCAGGGTATCATAAGGAATATTTTTTACTCCCCCTCACCCTTCCCCTCTCCCCCGGGGGAGAGGGGAATAAGAGGAAACCCTGTAGCTTGCTACAGGGAATAGTCAAATTAAAAGTACACGGAAATGAGCAGAACCTTAAGCCAAGCAAAACTGAGCCGCCGTGAGTTCATAAAGGGGACTACGGGATTCCTGACAATGGCGGCCTTTGGATGCCGTTCTGATACTTTAGATTCATTTCTCCAGAAGAACCTGCGCGTAATGACGAAACTGGAACTGAAGGAGACGCTGGCCCGTCTGGAGAGGCAATACCGGGCGAAGTACAACATAAAGATGAAGGTCTACTCTACCCCACCAAAGGAGAGTACGCTCTTTGGATACGGGCTGGACCTGTCAAAATGCATCGGCTGTCGTCGCTGTGTCTACGCCTGTGTTCGCGAGAATAACCAATCCCGCGGTAGTGGAGATCGCCGGCACAATATGCCAATCCACTGGATAAAGGTGCTCGAGATGGACAAGAGCAGAGGCATAGACTTTCTCGAAGCCAATCCATACTATGATCATGACAAGGTTCCGCGTAAGGGATACTTTTACATGCCGATACAGTGCCAGCAGTGCAAAAATCCCCCATGTGTGAAGGTTTGCCCGGTCAAAGCCACATGGTCAGAGCTGGATGGAATCGTTGTGGTGGATTATAACTGGTGCATCGGCTGTCGTTACTGCATGATTGCCTGTCCGTATGGGGCAAGGCGATTTAACTGGACTGAGCCTTACCTTCCGCACGACCAAATCAATACGAATACCCACGTGCTGGGGAATCGCCCCCGATACCAGGGAATTGTCGAGAAGTGTACCTTCTGTATTCAGCGAGTGCGGCTTGGGCGTTACCCTGCCTGTGTGGAGATATGTCCGGTGGGAGCACGGAAATTCGGCAATATCCTCGATCCAGCGAGCGAAATACGCTACCTCATGGAAAAGAAGAGAGTCTTTGTGCTCAAAGAGGAATTGAACACTGCCCCTAAATTCTACTACTTTTACGGAACCTAGAGGTTGGGAGGAACATTCATGACCTTTCATGAGTTCATATACTTCTGGCGTAATAGCTTCAAGCTGATGATCCGTGGAAGCACGGCATACTGGGCATGGATAGGATTCTTACTGTTTCTGATTGCGATAGGAGGATACGCCTATTTACATCAATTGAAGCACGGCCTTATCGTCTCAGCAATGCGAGACCAGGTCATGTGGGGGTTATATATCGGCAACTTCACATTTCTTGTTGGGGTTGCGGCGGCCGCGATCGTGCTTGTAATTCCAGCCTATATTTATGACTGGGGTCCCATAAAGGAAATCGTCATCATTGGTGAGTTACTCGCTATTTCAGCCGTTATTATGTGCTTGCTCTTCGTTGCGATCGATATTGGACGTCCTGATCGTTTCTGGCACTTGATCCCCCTTGTGGGCATCCTCAGTCTTCCCTCGTCCCTCCTTGCCTGGGACGTGGTGGTACTGAATGGCTATCTCTTGCTCAATATCGTCATCGTCACACATATCATCTACCGCTCTTTCCACGGAAGAGAGCCGAGTAAGTCTTTTGTCATTCCACTTGTGATCTTCTCGATCCCCCTGGCGGTTAGCATCCATACGGTTACGGCATTCCTGTATAACGGGATTCCCGCGCGGCCATTCTGGAACGCCTCTATCCTGGCTCCCAGATTTCTCGCTTCCGCCTTCTGTTCAGGACCCGCAATTATATTGCTCTTGCTGCAAATACTTCGCAAGGCATTTGGATTGAATATCAAAGATGCGGCAATCTGGAAGATAGCAGAGCTGATGGCATACGCCATGGCCATGAACTTGTTCTTCCTAATTTCGGAGATATTCAAGGAGTATTACTCAGACACCTACCATCTACTGCATACGCAATACCTATACTTCGGCCTCGGTGAACACAACCCCATTGTGGGATACGCCTGGTTGAGCGTGGCCATGAGTTTGATTGCATTCTTCCTATTCGTCATTCCGGCCACAAGGAAGAATCCCTTCACTCTGAATCTGGGATGTCTCCTGATCTACTTTGGAGTCTACATAGAAAAAGGAATTGGTCTGGTTATACCGGGGTTGACACCGGATACCCTCGGAGAAATTTACGGATACCATCCTACTATTGTCGAGTTTGCTGTAACCGCTGCTGTCTTCTCCGTGGGATTCCTTGTTTTCACATTGATGGTTAAAGTCGCCATACCAATTGCGCTAGGGAATATCCTGTATAAGCCCAAACCCGTTCCAGGATAACAGACTAAGATTTAAAAAAAGGTATCTAATAATATAATAATTGGTATATTAACAACCTATATGTACCTATTTTTAGTGTAGGGGCCGACGTCCCTGTCGGCCCGAATAAGGGTGGACATTAGAGAAATTGCAAATTGCAAAATGCAAATTGTAAATGATTGAATTGGGATTTGGTCATTGGGATTTGCTAACACTGGGCTCCACCCATACGAGCCCCGGCTATCCAATTATAGTAGGTCGGGCATCTTGCCCGACATAATGGTCCCGCCTGAGGCGGGAGAAGCCCGCCCTACAATGAAGGATTATTAGAGAAACTCCTCAGCACAAATACCTAAAAAATACTTGACAAAAACAATCAGTTTATTTAAAGTTGTATTATAATGAATATTCATTCAGTATCCAATAATTGGATTAGAAAGGTATTCGGACTTGACATGAACTTCCAGAGGTAGATTGTCCGTGGTAATAATGTTTAGAAAAACAATCGACTTCATCCGGTGGCTGTTGTCGCCCGAGAGACTGCCTCCATCACCGGAAGATGATCAGAGAGTTGTCTACCGGCCGAAGAGTTTCCTCCAGTGGTTCCTGGGTATAGAACAACTGCCCAAAGACGAGTTGGGAGAGATGGACATTTCCCGGCTCCGAGGGTTTCTGCGGTGGATACTAACACGAGACACACTGGAGGCAGAAGCAGCACCAAAGCCGCCGGAGCGCCCCGGTTTCATCCGCTGGTTCCTTAGTGGGGAACAGCTACCCAGGGACGAATCAGGAGAGATGGACATTTCCCGGGCCCGAGGGTTTCTGCGGTGGATACTAACACGAGAGACATTGGAGGTAGAAGCAGCACCAAAGGCGCTAAAGCGCCCCGGTTTCATCCGCTGGGTGCTATCACAGGAGAAGCTGGGCGGCCCGACAAATTCCGATGCCAGATAGACCAGACCACAGGGCCTATCTGTTGAATACTGCATCACCAAAGGAGATGAGATGGAACACGCAAAGCACATTTTTCGAGCTGCACTTTTGCTGATATTGATTGCAATTGGTTTCATAGTCGTACGCTGGTTTGCAGTTCCACGCTCCTTCGGCATGTATGGGCACTATAGGTTCAATAGTATTGCCGAGCACATGGCCCAACTCCCCGTACACGGGAGTGCCACGGTTTGCCAAGAGTGTCACGATGAGATCTGGCAGAAGAGGGCTGAGGGAAAGCATACCCTGGTTTCGTGCGAAACCTGTCATGCCTCGCTTGCCTTCCACATTAAGGAAGATGAAAAAATCGCAGCAATGCCAGTGGATCGTTCGTATGCGCTGTGTGCCCGCTGCCACCAGCGTCTCACGGCCAGACCTGAGAGCTTCCCCCAGGTGGTCATCAAGAACCATCTAATGGATAAGGAAGTGGAGATGTCTGAGAGTGTGTGCCTGGAATGTCATAATGCCCATGATCCTTCTTTAGAGGATCTTCCCTAGAACGGATGGAGGCAGAATATGGATAAGCGGATTGCCCGGCGAGAATTCATTAAGCATACATTTAGCGCTCTGGGTGCTGGGGCTGTGAGCTTAACCCTGGGTAGCATGGTAGGCGGCCTGGCCCGAGCAAGCACTGCCATCAAAGCTAAGGGATCAAAGCTCGAATACGACCGGACAAAGCACCTATATGCATACCTGATCGACACCACGAGATGTATCGGCTGCGGATCATGTGTCCGTGCCTGCGAGAGGGAAAATAATGTTCCCCCTAATTACTTCCGGACCTGGGTCGAACGCTACATGATATCCCGCACCGGACATGTGGAGGCGGATGCGCCCAATGGAGGGAGGGATGGCTTTGACCCGCTGGTAACCGGCTATGAAGTCACCAAGGCATTCTTCGTCCCTAAGCTCTGTAACCAATGCAAGTTTACTCCCTGCGTCCAGCTCTGCCCTGTTGGGGCCTCATACCGAACCCAGGATGGTGTCATTCTGGTAGATGAGAAACGTTGCATTGGATGCGGGTACTGTGTGCAGGGGTGCCCCTATGGTACCCGCTTCATTCATCCGGTGACCCACACTGCATCCAAGTGCACCCTGTGCTATCACCGCATCACCAGGGGATTGCTGCCAGCATGTGTGCAGGCCTGTCCGGCAGGCGCCCGTATGATTGGAGATATGAAACGCAAGGATGACCGGGTTTCCCAAATTGTAGCCACCGAAAGGGTGCGGGTGCTTCAACCCGAGTTGCTAACCGAGCCCAATTGTTACTATTTGGGTCTGAGCAAGGAGGTGCGCTGATGCCCGAGATAACTGGATACTCATTCCCCAATGATATTTACATCATCTGGTCCCTGATGATCGTCATGTACCCGTATGTAACCGGTCTGGTGGCCGGTGCGTTCATCGTCTCATCCCTGTATCATGTATTCCACCGCCAGGAGCTGCGGCCCATCGGGCGACTGTCGCTGGTTGCATCTCTTGCCTTCCTGCTGTTTGCCGCCCTACCTCTGCTGATTCATATAGGCCACCCTGAGCGAGCACTTAACATCGTCTTCACGCCAAACTTTTCGTCAGCTATGGCCGCCTTCGGGCTAATATACGCCGCATATTTGGTGCTGGTCCTGTTTGAGATCTGGCTGGTATATCGTCAGGACATCATCTTGTCGGCCCGCCGCAGCCGAGGGCTGAAACGGTGGTTTTATGCGTTTCTGGCCCTCGGGGTCTACGACATCTCAGAGGATTCCTTGCGGATCGACCGGCGGATTGTCATTGTCCTGGCTTCCATCGGCATACCGCTCGCCAGCTTGCTTCATGGCTATGTCGGCTTCATGTTCGGCTCGGTGAAGGCCAATCCCTGGTGGTCCACCCCCCTCATGCCCGTTATCTTTCTATTCTCGGCGGTAGTATCCGGCATCGCCGTGCTGGTTATACTCTATCAGGTAGCCATGAAGTTCATCGGAGGGCGGATTGATGGCGACTGCGTCCAGTCCCTTTGCCGGTGGCTGTGGCTCTTTACCATCATGACGGTTACCCTGGAGCTCCTGGAGATTGTCACCCTGGCCTATGAGAGGGCGGAGGAGTGGACGGTGATCGCTCCACTTTTAGGCAATCAGCTTGCATTCTCCTTCATCGGGGTGCAGATGGTATTGGGCTCGCTTATTCCCATTATCTTACTGGGGATCGTGGTGCTCATGAGGCCCTATCTAAGTGACCAGTTGCGGAACACCTTGTCTTTCGTCGCCTCCTTGCTTCTGCTCATCCAGGTCTTCGCCATGCGCTGGAATGTAGTCATCGGAGGGCAGATCTTCTCCAAGAGTCTGCGCGGCTTTCGGGAGACCTACACCCCACAGCTCTTCGAAAAGGAAGGGGTGCTGACCGCAATCCTTATCTTTATCCTTCCGTTCGCATTCATGGTAGTGTTCAACAAGATCCTTCCCCTGTTCAAGCCCCAAGAGCAGAAAGGGGAAATTGGATAGGATCGAGCCACCGGGAGGTTAAGGAAAAGATGGAGAGAAAACAAGAGTTTACCAGTCCCAATTACTCGCAGGCAGTTTATAGACTATGCCCCTAACCGCGTCATTCCGCCCTAGAGGAAAGTGAATTCCTGTGAGTTCGAAGCCCCTTCTCAGGATTCGCCTTCTATCGATTCTTTCCTTATAATTCATATTTTTTAATTAGACTTTTAGGCTATTAGTCTCTCTCCGCTATGGGTGGGGTAGTCTTAGGCAATTCGATTTATCCGTATTTTCTACGTATATCGAGGGGTAAGAAAGAGTGGATTGGGGGATATTTGGCCCCTCTTTTTGTATTTTAATAAATATTAAAATAATCTAAGAAAATACTTGACAAAAATAGTCGGTTTGTCTAAAATTATAAAATGAATGAATGTTCATTCAGTATCCAATGTCTCGATTAGAAAGGAGGTAAATACTTAAGAGGAGGTGGAAAAATACTTAAATGGAAAATTGATTTCGCGACGGAATTTTCTGGATTGGCTCCTGGGGACTTCATTTTTGGTCTCCGCAGCAGTGATTGGGATCCCCTACCTAAAATTTCTTTTCCCCCCATCTAAGGTGATGGAGGAGAGTGGCTCCAAGATCCCTGTGGCAAAGGAGGATGAGATACTTCGGGGAAGGGCCAAGACGGTTCTATTTAAAAACATGCCTGTTTTGCTCATCCATACACCTGCTGGATTTGTGGCTGTATCCGGGATCTGCACCCATATGGGATGCTTTTTGAAATGGGATGACCTCAAACAGCAGATTGCCTGCCCCTGCCATAAAGCAGCATTCGATACCAATGGGGCGGTGATCTTTGGCCCTCCTCCTTTCCCCCTTCCGAGCTACCGGGTTGAGATTTCAAAGGGGAGGATATATCTGGGAGGTGGATAGTGCTTTGTCTACTAAATAACGGTATCATTGCAAATGACCAATAACCAAATCTCAATAACCAGATAATAACCAATGACCAAAACATTAATAACCAAACATAGTTTTGACCTTGAAGAAAAGACCTTAGTTTGGTTATTGATTGTTGGTATTTGGAATTTATTTGATGTTTGGAATGTGGTGATTGGTGTTTAAGGTTTTGTTTTCAGATTGAACTTTATTCTTTGGATTGAACCCTTATTTATTTGACAAGGAAATATAGTATATAAAGGCACCTTAAAAGTGGAAGGCGAGAAGAAATATGGGCAAGCAGTAAATTTGGAGAGTATATTATGCTCTCCTTTCTATTGTCTTATTTTTTATGTCATTTCTGGATATAGGTGAGGAGCTTCATCCCTTGAAGAGGTGTTTGTTCACCGGGCTTGGCGCTTTTGCCTTCCTGTTTTTTTTGGCATTCACATTGTGGGGTCTTTTATTGTGAAGGTGTCGAAGATTCTTTTGGCTACTAGTCTAATGCTCTGTTGGTCTACTGGGCTGGGATGGGGCCAAAAAAATTCCTGTGAGGAGTGCCATGAGAAGGCCAAGGTCGATTTCCAGAAAAGCATCCATAAAGAGCGGGGGATAGCCTGTGTGAACTGCCATGGAGGGAACCCCTTGGATATGACCCGGGGCTCAATGTCCAAAGAGAATGGCTTCCTGGGTGCCATCAATAAAAAGGATATACCGGACCTATGCGCTAAATGTCATGAGAGTGAGTCTCTTCAGACCCAGTATGGGCTTCTTCCCCGAAGGTTGGCAACATATTATTCCAGCTTCCACGGAATATCACTCAAATATGGCCAGGCAAGCGTGGCAAATTGTTCAAGCTGCCATGGATATCACGATATTCTTCCGAGCACCGATCCCCGCTCATCGATCTCAAAGGATAATCTTGCCACTACCTGCGGAAAGTGCCATCCCGGTGCCGGGGAGAATTTTGCCCGGGGTAAGATACATATAGAGGCAACCCCGGAGAGCTCCCTCGGGGTATATATTGTCCGGAAATTTTATTATTGGTTCATAGGGATACTGGTCTTGGGCTTCGTAATCCATGTAACTCTTGATTTAATAGGGAGAAGGAGGAGAAGGGCGTGGAGAAAAAATACATAAAGAGACTCACCATTAATGAAAGGATCCAGCATATTATCCTTTTCACCAGTATAATTACCCTTGCCATTACCGGGCTATCTCTTATGTTTCACGGAACCTACATCGGGGATCTACTGATTAGAATAGAGGGGGGCATGGAATCGAGGGGCCACATTCACAAGGGAGCATCACTCGTCCTGATAATGCTCAGTATCTATCACTTCTTCTATGTCATATTTACAAAGAGGGGACATGAACAGCTCATGTTCATAATGCCGCAATGGAAGGATCCCCGAGATTTCTATAAACTAATCCGATACGGGATCTGGTTATCAAATGATCACCCTTTGTTTGATAAATTCGGGATCAAAGAGAAGATTCAGTACTGGGGAGCAACCCTGGGGATCCTCATTATGATCCTGACCGGGTTCATCCTCTGGTTTGAGACCAAATCCATGGCTATCCTTCCAAAGTGGATTATGGATGTAACCGCACTCATCCATGGCTATGAGGGGTTGATCATCTTTGTTGTCCTCTTTCTGTGGCATCTATACAATGTTCATCTTAATCCGAGGGTCTTTCCCATGAACAGGGCATGGCTCGACGGGAGGATATCTATTGAAGACCTCAAGGAGGAACACCCCCTTGAATACCAGAGGCTCTTTGGCGAGGAGGAAAAGGGATAATCTCAGGTGGCTTTTGATTTTAGTCCCTCTTCTCCTTTTATCGTCCTCCGCTGAAGCCCGGGTTCAGAAGTGCTTGATCTGCCATGGAAAGCCAGATTTCAAAAAGGTTGATACCAGTGGCAGGGTAAAGCATCTTTATGTTGATGAGGATGTAATAAAGCGCTCTGTTCACGCCAAAAAAACCTGCACTGGTTGTCATTTTGATGCGATCGAGATACCTCACCGGGAAGCGCCTCAAAGGGTTCACTGCGTACGATGCCATTATCGGGGAAACCCTGAGGGTGCTCCCCAATCCGATAAATACCTTGAATACAACGAGAGCGTCCATGGAAAACAGGTGGCAAAGGGAACCAATAAAAAAGCTCCCCTCTGCCAGGATTGCCACGGCGATCATGAAATAAGGCACACCAAGGATCCCCTCGCCCAAACAGCCCACCTGAATGTGGCAAGGACATGCGGGAAATGTCATATAGAGATCTATGCCGTGTACATGAATAGTATTCATGGAAGGTCTACTTACGAGAAGAAGAATCCTGATACTCCTGATTGCACCGGCTGTCACGGGGAGCACAGCATACTTTCACCAAAAGACCTTGAATCAACGGTTTATCCTATCGGGGTGGTTAAAACCTGTTCCCACTGCCATGCTGAGATTGGGATAGTGGGGAAATATGGAATTGAGGTCGAGCAGGTTGCAACATACGAAGATAGCTTCCATGGAATAGGGTTAAAATACGGCTTAAAGACCGCGGCGAGCTGTGCCAGTTGTCACGGAACCCATAATATACTCCCCCATGATGACCCTCGTTCCTCTGTTTATATTGAAAATATTCCTCGGACCTGCGGGAAGTGCCATCCCGGTGCGAACATCAACTATGCCCGGGGTAAGATCCATATAGACCCATCAAAGAGAAGCGCAGGGATAGTCTTCTATGTGGCGTTTCTCTTCAAGTGGCTTACCATACTGGTCATACTCGGGCTCATCACTCATATCGGGCTTGACCTCTACCGGAGGTCAAGCCAGTGGAGAGAGTTAAAAAAGAACCAGCGGATGTAAGAAAAGGTTATGGAGGATAAAAAGGCTCGGAGAAAACAACTTCTGGAAGAGTTCATAAAGGAGCTTGAGGAGGAGGCCTTCTCCCAGTTTGATCAAAAGCTCGATGAGGAATTGGCTCAATCAATAAGGCAAAGAATAAGAGATAAGGTTTTAATCGAGCTTCAGGACGATGCCGAAAAGCTCTTTGATAGGTTCAAGAGGTCAGTAACCAGGGAGGTTGTATCAGGGGTAGCCCGGGATGAGAAGCTTAAGAAAAAGGCAGAGGAAGAAGAGTTCCAGAGGTTCAACCTTCATTTCCGCATCCAGCACATTATGATCTTTACCAGCGTCATCATATTGATCTTGACCGGCCTTCCCCTTAAATTCCCTGATTTTCCTGCATCTACCGGTTTTATATCAATGATTGGTGGGATACAGAGCAGCAGGCTCCTTCATCGCATTGGTGCGGCAATCCTCATCGCATCTATGATCTATCATATCTTTTATTCGATTCTCCACCGTGAAGGGAGGCGAGATTTCATACTACTTATCCCCAGACCAAAGGATCTCCTCAACCTCTTCCAGAGCATAAAGTATTTCCTTGGATTCTCCAATGAAAGGGCAAAGTTTGGAAGGTTCAGCTATATTGAGAAATTCGACTACTGGGCGGTTTACTGGGGGTGTGTGATAATGATTGGAACCGGGGCGGTGCTCTGGTTTGAGGAATTATTTCTGAATATCTTTCCAAAGTTCATGTTCGATATTTCAAAGGAGGCACATAGCGATGAAGCACTTCTGGCCACCCTGGCAATAGTTATCTGGCACTTCTATAATGTTCATCTCAACCCTGATGTATTCCCTATGAGTTGGACCTGGTGGACCGGGAAGATATCCAGAGAGGAGATGATGGAACACCATCCGGTTGAATATGAGGAGATGAAGGCTGAAAATGCGAAGGATGATGCTTTGTCTACTAAATAATGGTATCCATTGTAAATAACCAATAATCGGATAATAACCAATGACCAAATTACAATAACCAAATAATAATCAATGATTGGTGTTTGACCTTAACCAGATAATGACCAATAATCGGATAATAACCAATGACCAAATCTCAATAACCAAATTTCCAATGACCAGATAATGACCAATAACCAAGATGCCAACAACTAAA
>SDBT01000904.1_pt1 | contig 49769 bp, 45 predicted proteins | sample 2277101 | NCBI WGS metagenome assembly SDBT01 (sample SAMN10404973, study PRJNA504765) | marine sediment metagenome | isolation source: marine sediment core GS10_PC15, 103 cmbsf | place: Arctic Ocean: Southern Knipovich Ridge | collected 2010
AGCCCATGAGAAACCCAAAGGGTCCTCGATGGGTGTCGACGTTTTCACTGGCGAAGTTGTTGACATGTACAAGAATGGGGTTATCGACCCGTTGAGCGTTAAGGAACAAGCAATAAAATCAGCTTCAGAGGCATCAACTATGATTTTGAGGATTGACGATGTAATATCTGGCGGAAAGACCAATGCTCCTCCTGGTGGTCCAGGTGGAATGCCTCCAGGATAGTGAGACTTCAGCGCGTGTAATTTGGTTTGACACTAAAATGCTGTTGAGTAATGGGTAATAGGTTTTCAAAAAGATGTCAACTTTGAAAAATGTGTAGGTAAATGTAGCCTAAGTATGAGTATGGCACCTTTAAGTAGGATACGTTCAAGTGTCATGAACTATGCATTAGCAGTAATCACAAGTTTCAGTCCGTCTGATATCAAAGACGTGACTGTGAATGCGAGGGGACGGGCTATCACAACGGCTGTTGATGTCGCTGAAATTGTCAAGCGCAGATTTATGAAGGACTTGAAAGCAAGTAAGATAACGATTGGAACCGAAGAACTACTGCAAGAAGAAGGGGGAACAAGAAACGTTTCAACGATGGAAATAGTGCTAACGCGAGACTGATAAACCGGTATATGCAGCCTTCTTTTAGCAGTCTCTTTTTTGTGCAACCTTTTCCCTTTTTAAAGCATAATGTGCACAAGTTCTAGAGTCTAAAAGCTTGTGCTGATTTTTGTAATGTAAGGTTATTACTAAGATTGAATTATATTTAGAGAGGAGATTATCTTGTCTAAGAAACTAACAGAATTTGAGAAAAAAGTTTACGACTTTATTAAAGAACATAATGAAATGATTGTTTCTAACGTACCGAAGAACATGAGCGGCGCAATACCTAATCTTATAACCGCTGGACTCATTGAAAGCTTCAGGAAACCCACGAGTCCTTGGACCTCAAAGAAAAAGACGTTCGTGAAAGCCATAAACAAAAAACATCTTTAAAGTCGTAATATTGCTAGCATACGGTTTCAATCACGTTTACTCGTAGTATATCAATTCTTTTTCCTTGAGTTGTTTATGAAGTTTATCGACCGCTATGTAAACGTCTTCTTCTTTTGTGGCGCCTGTGCAAACAAGTTTTCCGCTGGCAAAGAGAAGAATCACAACTTTTGGTGTATCCATTCTGTAGATGAGACCCGGAAACTGTTCAGGTTCATACATTGTTCTTCTGAGACTGTAAGCAGCTTCTTCCAGTTCTATTCTCCCCGAAAGATTCGCTGTGGCAACCATGTTCACTACTTTGATTTCGGGTTTGCCAATGATAATTATTCCGCTTTTTTTCAGTTCCCTTACAACCTTCTTAATGGCTCGTTTTGATTCTTTCTCGGACTTGGCTCCTGTGCAAACCATCTTCCCCGTACTGAAGATTAGGATTGCCGATTTAGGCCTCTTTATCCTGAAAACTAGACCCGGAAACCGTTTCGGATTGTACTCAACAAATGGATTACCCTTAACAATTGCGTTCAGGTCAAACTTCTGATTCAAAGTAGCAGTTGCCACTACGTTTTCTATTCTAATAGAATCTTCAACTTTGGTTATTTCTAGCCCCTTCATGATAACTATCATGAATTTCGGGAGTTATTTAAATGGTTTTGGTAGTAAATGGAAAAGTTAGCATGATGGAGAAAACTGTGTCCTACAAAACGTCAGCCTTTCTCTATAGTTTGCCTACACCTTTCTGGACCATGAAACCGAGGTTATTGGTGTGGCAGCATATGTTCCTTTTTTATGTAACTTCCGCCAATATTGTTTGAGTTGGTTGTATGCCTTTAGCTTTCGTGATGGTTAATACCATTCCAGATCAGATGGAACCTGTCCTAGAAAAAATCAGAGAAATTAAATGCGTTGAAGATGCTTGCATGCTTTATGGAGTCTACGATATTCTCGCAGAGGTTAAAACCGAGACAACCGAAGAACTCAAAGAAATAATTCTGCGCATACGGACAGTAAAACATGTCTTGAGTACCCTGACCCTAATGGCTATACGCTAAAAAGCTAAACAAAAAATGGGGCACGTATGTAATCAAGCATTCACGCATTTCTCACCTAAGGGAGAAACTCCATACGAGAAGATAGTTGCGGTCTCATTTGAGGATGCACTTTTTTTGTGTGCAGGTTTTCTGTGTGATGGATAGGTAAGAGAACAAGAGAAAACGAATAGAAGTTAGTAAGAATGAGAAAAAATACGTAGGCATGTAGACAAGTAAACGTTTGGGTTTGGGTTTGGGGTTAAAATTTAATAGTCAAATAATATTTTGTGCTCTTAATTTAAATCTGTGAAGTTTGCTATTATGGCGATAGGAAGAGCTTGACATGTTTAACCGAGTCATAGTTTCCGTTGTTGGAAGCAGCGAATCCGGAAAAACCACGGCTGTAGAAGTCCTAATTACAGGCTTAACAAAACGAGGATACACGGTTGCATCCGCAAAACGCATTCCTGAAAAGGAATTCACCATAGACACGGAAGGGAAAGACACGTGGAGACACGCCACGGCTGGAGCCAGTACCGTCCTCAGCGTAGCCCCAAACGAACTAACCAGCATCAAAAAAGTTGACACCACCAAATACTCTCTAGAACAGATTGTTGCCGAATTCCCAGACGAAGTTGACATTATCATCCTTGAAGGATTCAAAGCTTTAGTCGGACAAGATATGACCATACCAAAAATAGTGGCAACAAAAACAGTTAACGAAATTTCAGAGGCTCTTAAACGCTACAAAAACATTCTGACATTCATCGGTCATATTCCAGACGGAAAAGTGGAAACAGAAATCCCTTTCCTAGATGCCCTAAAAGAGCCAGAAAAACTTGTTGACTTGGTAAACAAAAAAGTTGCAGTTTTGGTGGAAAGAAAACGGAAACGAGAAGAAAAAATCACGATACAGATAGACGAACAAATATTGCCCTTAGGTGACTTTGTTCAGGGCATCACAAGAAACACTGTTCTTGCCATGGTCTCAAGTTTAAAAGGGGTAAAAATAAAAGGGGAAGAAAAGGTTTCGATAGTCATCAAGCGATTGTCAAGCGGCTAGCAAGCTCAAGTGACATTTTGGGATTCAGAGAGAAAGGAGGTTTTCAGCTACTGTCAAAGTAATTGATACCTCTGAACATTTCCAAGACCACCGGGTCAAGAGCTTACTTAACCTCCAAGTTTCATGTTAGAGTGCTTTGAAGGCTTCAGACCATTCGTTGTATGATGAGATGATGCGTGGAGATACGCTGGGCTTTCTGTCCGCTAAAATATTTTTGAAGTCGTCCATAGATAGAGATCGCGGCTTAGCGCGTTTGTCACTTGCTTTACCCGATTCGAACAGTTCTCTTATAGCCCGCAGCTGAGCTGACTGACAAATGTCCCGTATATCGCTTCCAGAGAAACCTGCAGTCAAACGAGCAAATTCGTCAAGATCTATTTTTCTCGACAAATTCAGATGTTCCGTGTAAAGCTTAAGCATATGTAACCGAGCTTCATGATTGGGCAGGGGAACCAGTATCCGTTTCTGAAATCTGCGTATAAACGGCCAATCTAGAGCCCACGGCTTGTTAGTGGCTCCGATAACGTAAGCGTGGATGTTCTTGCCCTTATCCATAACTCCGTCCATCTCTTTGAGAACCTGATTGCGAACTCTTGTTTCTCCACCGACCTCATTAGAGTGCATGCCAATCAACGAATCTAACTCGTCGATAAACAGTATAGCGGGACGCCCCTTACTTGCAGTATTTCTGGCTTGATTAAACAGCTTTGCCACATTCTTTTCAGCTTCACCTAACCACTTCGACATAATCGACGCTGCATCAACTGAAACAAACTCCGCATCGATTTCGGTTGCAACAGCAGCTGCCATCAGAGTCTTTCCGCAACCGGGAGGACCAAAGAGAAGTATTCCTCGAGGCCATCCTAACGGAAATAGGTCGGGTCTCTCAACAGGATACACGATAGCCTCTTTGATAGCTTTTTTAGCATTATCTAAGCCCACAACTTGGTTCCAGCGTATATTAGGTTTCTCTTGTAGCACAAGCTCATCATAGCTTGCCTTTTCATCTGTTCTTGTTTTCGCTTCTGGTGGCTGATTATCCATCATTTCTACAGACCTCTCCGACTGATGTCTGACAGGCTGAATTGGGCATTCTCCTTGCAGAGACTTTATTCGTTCTTGATACACCTGTGCACGTTGAATGTAAACAGAGTTTAGCCCGTAGTTCGGGTATAACCTTACGAGCTTCAAGAGAGTTGAGATGCCTTTCTGGTACATTGTAATGGCCATCCCCCTTGAACCTTGTTTGTCAAGGCGGATCGCCTCCAAAGCATATTTTGTTGCAGCTTTTTCAAGTTCTTGAGAAGCACTCATGTGAATCACGACGCAATCTTGATTTTTCCTTTCACACCCAGAGTCTCTAAGGCCTTTTCAATTTCCCCGCATGCAACCTGTAATTCATCGGCACATTGAGTAATATCGAGTTGTCCTTCAAGTCTTTTCGCGTATTCCAAGACTGATGCCTCTAATTCATCATTAACCGTCCATGTGATTCGTTTCACTTCTGTGCCTTTATAAGACACAACTTTGTGGGGCGCTCTAGGCTCAGAAATTTCTGAACAGGAAGCTGTGAGGGCAACCATCTGCCTCTTTTTTATTACCCGCTGTTGGGGTTGAATCGTTTCCATGACCGGAGCGGAAATTGGAGGTTCAGGAAGTTTCTCGATTATTTGTTCCTCCAAAAACTCGGCGACTTCTGCGAGAACTGCTTCGCCGCCTGGAGTCTTAATGTCCGTTGGCATTTCAAGTTTTGAGACGTCAATTTTGGATATGGTCATGACTTCAAATATGCTTTCATTAACCCTTTCCATTTCAAAGGCCATTTGAGGCATGAAAGAACTGAGACCTTTCGTTACAGATTGAAGATTCTTGAGAACAGGTTTCAGATCCGCAAATGCTGAGTTGAATTCTTTGAGTGTTTCTAGCCGTATGATGATGCGTTCCACACATATTTGGGTATGGTAGATGACTTTGGTGAGTTTTCTGAGTTCGGCAAGTTCAGTAGCAAATATTGTTGCGCGTTGCGTATTTTTTTCCTTTAATGCTATCGCACAAGTTTTGAAGAGAATTTTATCTCTTCGAGTAAGTCTGACAATAACTTGGCCTAATTTAAACTGTTGAGACTTAAGTTTGGGTACTGCCTCAACAACTATCTTCTCAAATTGGGGAGACGCACGAAAAGGGTTTTTGATGGAAATTCCCTCACAGACCTAAGAGATCAAGAACTTTGTTTGCTAGGGTTCCGCACATGAATAATTACTGGGGGTTCGGGAAGGTTCGTAGAAACAGGCGCAGGTGCTTTCGGAATCTCCGCTTGTTCTGGAGTTTTTGTTTGCTGTACTTCAGGCTTATTTTGAGGTTTCTCTCCGAGAAGTAGGTTAGATAATTTGTTCTTCAATGCGTCTAGGTCGCTTTTTTCTGCGTTAACTCCTTTTAGTCCCCACTGGATCATTCCTAAAGCCGTCTCGTATGAATCACCGTTTAATCTGCCGATTTCGCGTTCGATCTCTAGATTTATCAAAGCTGAGTGAAGCGAGTGAATCTGTTTGTTGCAACGATCAATCTGGCGGTCTATGTCCTCCGTGAGTTCTTTGGCGTTATCCTTCAGTTGATTCAAAGCACCTTCAAAAGTCATGTGCAAATCATCGTACATTTCCAGCGGAATCTTCTTCTTTTCCACAAGATCATTTAAAGCCCTGTCTTTTCTCCAAATCAATGGAATTTCTTGGCATAGAGCGGTAGCTTTCAATTTGAGTGTCGGCGAGATTACTAGGTTCCCGTTATCAACTTTGATTTGATCGCTGGAATAGCTAAGGAACTCTCCGTCACCGTGTTCAACAAAGATTCCATCTATGCGACCGGTGGGTGTTACCTTGAATGATGCTACTCGACCGATTTGCCTTCCATATTCATCCTTTATTTGTTTACCAACAAAAAGAAAGGGGTTGGAAATTGGTTTTGACACAGTGTCACCTCCTTAATTTCCGTGAACAACCATATTCTTTACAGATCTGTGTCTCACTGTGAACTGGCTTCGCCAAATGATGGGATGCCCGTAGGCAATTCTGGGAACTTCTCTTTGACTTTCTGCTCTGCAACAGTAGCTGCCTCTGTCAGTATCTTCTGGGCGTCGTCTCCTGCGGTCTGGAAATCAATGTTCATACCCGAGTTGTAACCCGCGTCCATGATGATTCCGCTGAGCAAGTTTCCAATGCTTCCAATCTCGCGTTCTGCTTCTGGGAATACTGAAGACATTCCATTTTTAACGCTGCGTAGCACATTAACTGCTGGCGCCAAGGTACTGACTACGTCACCGAGCTCTGAAACTGTGCTTAATCTGAGAACGATCTGTTCTAGGGCTAGCCTAGAATGCATAATCATCTTTTCCATTTTTCGTATTTCAGCCAGTTCGTTGGCGAAGACATTGGCTCGTGCCATGTCATGCTTTGTGTAGGCGTTAACGATTTTTGCGAAAATTGATTTGTCACGGTCTGAGAAGCGGTCTGCTGCTTTGTCTAGTCTCTGAATCTGCATTTCCATTTTTTTTACTGCGAAATCTAATCTTGGTTTCAATGGACCCGGAGGGCGAACGGCGTCCTTAATTTTAGTACTGAGAGGTGTGTCGTCGACTCCTTCTCCCCATTTTTTTGCAAATTTTTCTGACATTTAAATTCCTCACTCAAGGAGGTGTGTTTAAACCATATTATTACGTTGTTAATATGTAACAATCATTTACAGATATACCAGACATAATATACCCATTCCGCCGCCGTTTTGAGCTTTAAATCTAATATTGAAAGAGAGATGGGGCGCAGATGCGAAAATAGACAGTTTCGTGTAAGTTACACTCAAAAGCGCGAAGATTTAACTGTTAAAAGTAAGGTGAAGATAATGAGTGACAGAATAAAAATACTAGGTGTATTCGCTATATTGGGTTTCCTAGGCGGAATAGCTGCAAACATCGGTTTCCATACTGTGTGGCCTTGGCTGCTGGCTAATTTTCCTCTGATATTCTCAGCAGAATGGGTCATGTCAGGGATTGCAGGTGCTCTAATTACTACATTCTTTGTAGTGATCTGGGTATACCTAAGCAGACCCTCCGCTGAGTAAAGGGAAAAAAATTCCTGCCCACTTTATTTGTGGCTCCCCCGCGTCTTTCTATAGCGGTAAGCAAATTTTTGTGCTACTCCACACCAGAAACTGAAAACCTTTTAAGCGAGTATTTTTCCTTCAAGCTTATTCTTTTTGGTTGTTGGATGATAGCATGCGATTCGAGTTAGTGGCTCCATACAAAATGTCGCCCGGTCAGGGAGCGGCAGTGGCAAAACTGGTTAAAAATTTTTCAACAAAAGATAAGCAGACTCTTCTTGGAATTACTGGAAGCGGCAAAACATTTGTTATGGCAAACTTAATTAACAAACTTCAGAAGCCCACGCTCGTCATTGCGCACAACAAAACGTTGGCTGCTCAGCTCTACGCTGAATTAAAAGAGCTTTTTCCGACCAACCGAGTAGAATATTTTATTTCATTTTATTCCTATTACCAACCTGAATCCTATTTGCCGACCACCGACATGTACATCGAAAAAGATTCTGACATAAACGAACAAATAGAAAAAATGCGAATGCACGCCGTTTCCAGCATCGTCAGCAGGGAAGACACCATAATTGTGGCCAGCATAAGCTGCATTTACGGTTTAGGAAATCCTGAAGATTTCAAGGGCATGGCAGCTGATTTGAGTGTTGGAAAACAAATGAAACGACGAGAGCTGCTACAGGTTCTAGTAAGTATGCAATATGAGCGGAACGATAAGGTGCTTGAGGCAGGCAGGTTTCGGGTTCGAGGAAACGTTGTGGATGTTATTCCTTCTTACGAGGAAGATATTTTGAGGATTGAGTTTGAAGGCGACAAAATCAAGAGCGTAAAAGAAGTTGACTCGATAACTGGGGATGTGAAGGTTAGCATTGACAAAATTACGTTGTATCCTGCAAGACAGTATGTGGTGCCTGAAGAGAAACAAAAAAGGGCGTTAGAGCATATACGAAAGGAACTGGATAAAGAGCTGCCCAAACTTCCTCCGCTTGAAGCTCAAAGGCTCAACAAACGAGTAAAATATGACCTTGAAATGATTAAAGAGTTGGGCTACTGTAAAGGAATAGAAAACTACAGCCGCCACTTTGACGGTCGCAGCGCTGGTGAACCTCCCTTTGTTTTGATTGACTATTTTCCTAAAGATTATTTGTTGATAATTGATGAGAGTCACCAAACTGTTCCCCAATCTCGGGCTATGTTTAATGGCGATTATTCAAGAAAAAAGAATCTTGTTGATTTCGGCTTTCGGCTTTCGTGTGCGTTTGATAATCGTCCTCTTAAGTTTGAAGAGTTTGAGAATAAAATGGGAAAAACACTGTTTGTTTCTGCAACTCCATCAGAATATGAACTGCAAATTAGCGGAAAACCTGTAGAATTAATAACTAGACCTACTGGTCTTCTTGACCCAGAAGTTGAAATTTATCCTATCGAGGGTCAAATGAAGCATTTGATGGAAGAAGCAAAAAAGACCATTGAAAGAGGCGATCGAGTGCTGATTACTACCCTCACAAAGAGAATGGCGGAAGACTTGACCGATTATTTGGTGAATGAATGCTTCCGTGTCAGGTATATGCACTCTGAAATTGACAGCTTGGACCGAATAGAATTGATTAGACAGCTGCGAGCAGGAGAATATGACATTCTTGTGGGAATAAATCTTCTGCGCGAAGGTTTGGATGTGCCAGAAGTTTCAACGATTTTCATTTTGGATGCAGACAAGCAAGGCTTCTTGAGAGACGAGCGCAGTCTCATTCAGACAATCGGAAGAGCATCCAGAAACGTGAACGGTAAAGTGTTTTTGTATGCTGACGAAAAAACACGGTCAATCAAAAGGGCAGTTGAAATAACCCAATACAGGAGAATATTTCAGAAAAGATACAACCAAAAACACAACATTACCCCCAGAACCATAGTGAAAAGCGTCGCTGAACGTAAGGGAGCAATCAAAGGCACTAAGCATTTGCCGAAGTCTGAGATTCAAAGACGATTAATTGAGCTTGACGCAAAGATGAGAGCAGCCGCAGCCAGACTTGAATTTGAAAAAGCAATCGAGCTTCGAGACCGGATTCAAGAATTGGAAAAGTCTTTAGATTGGATATTGGGAAAAGAAGAGAGAATAACCAGCAAAAAAGGTAAGGCAAAATCGGGTTCGTTGAAGCGATAGTTAAGAACAGGTAAAAGAGTATGAGAGATAGCATTTTTGTTAAGGGTGCACGGGAGCACAATCTGAAGAATGTTGATGTAGAGTTACCCCGAAACAAGTTTATTGTAATCACTGGAATCTCTGGGTCTGGAAAATCAACCCTAGCATTTGACACGATATATGCTGAGGGACAAAGAAGGTATGTTGAAAGTCTGTCAGCTTATGCGCGGCAGTTTTTGGGTTTGATGGATAAGCCTGATGTTGACTCGATTGAGGGTCTTTCTCCAGCCATTTCTATAGAGCAGAAGACTACCAGCAAAAATCCGCGTTCAACCGTTGGAACCGTAACAGAGATTTACGATTATCTTCGTTTAATTTATGCTCGCATTGGCGTTCATCACTGTCCTAAGTGTGACAGCCTGATTCATCCGCAGAGTCCAGAAAATATTACCAGTTTGATAATGAATGAGCAGGGTAGCCCTCTGACTTTTCTTGCGCCAGTAATTAGGGGAATAAAAGGAACACATGAGAAAGTTATGGACGATTTGAAAAAAGACGGCTACACAAAAATCCGAGTTGACCAACAAATCTATGATTCAGACCAAATCAACGAAATAAAACTTGAACGCTACGGAAAACATTGGATTGAAGCAGTAATAGACACAATTCAGATAGACCATGAAGAGCGCTCACGAATAGCAGAAGCTGTTGAGCAGGCGTTACAGCTGGGTAACGGAACAATAATCGTAATTAATCAGGAACTGAACGCCAAAAAAAGAAGAGAAGTGGAACGTTTTGAAGAAGAAACCCTGTATAGCACCTTTGGAGCTTGTCCCAACCACCCCGAAATCGTGTTTGAAAGTTTGGAACCCAGAATGTTTTCGTTCAATTCTCCCTACGGCGCCTGCCCACAATGCCACGGACTTGGAAACACATTAGAACTTTCCGAAGATTTAGTGATTCCCAACAAAAACAAATCAATTATCGACGGTGCCCTCGCTGTTTATGGCAAAATGGATCTAAGCTGGAGAGTTCAACAGCTTGCAGTAGTTGGAAAAAAATACGGTTTTGATGTGTTCACTCCAATAAACAAATTCACCCAAAAACAACTTGACGTGCTCCTGCATGGAACAAAAGAGCCCATTAACGGAACTTGGTCAAACGGTGCAAGCATGTGGATGAAAAAGGGTTGGGAAGGAGTCATACCCCAGACGATGAGGTTGTATCGTCAAACAGAAAGTGACGGCAGAAAAGAGGCAATCATGAAGTTCATGAAATCGTCTCCATGCACGACATGCGAAGGAAAACGTTTGCGTCCAGTAGTGCTTGGAGTTCGAATACTAGACAAAAGTATCAGTGATGTCACCGAGCTTTCAATCGAGCAGGCAGTTGATTTCTTCGTTAAACTTCCGTCCAAATTAAACGAAACAGAAATGGTGATTGCCAAACAGGTGCTAAAAGAAATCAATGAACGGTTAGGTTTTCTTAAGAACGTGGGGCTTGGCTATCTTACGTTGTCTAGAGCTGCCAGAACACTTTCAGGCGGAGAAGCTCAAAGAATTCGTTTAGCCACCCAAATCGGAAGCAACCTGATGGGTGTTCTGTATATTTTGGATGAACCCAGCATCGGTTTGCATCACCGAGACAACAAGAGACTAATTAGCACTCTTCATAGACTGCGAGATTTAGGCAACACTTTGATTGTTGTGGAACATGACGAAGACACTATTCTAAGTGCAGACTACATCGTAGATATGGGTCCAGGAGCCGGAGTTCATGGAGGTCAAATTGTTTGTCAGGGAACCGCCTCAGATATTATGAAATGCAAAAACAGTCTTACAGGCAAGTATCTCTCGGGCGAATTGAAGATTGAGACATCTAAAGAAAGACGAAAACCCGCAGGTTACATGACAGTTAAAGGCGCCAAAGAAAACAATCTGAAAAACATTACCGTAAAGCTTCCGTTAGGAGTTTTGTGTGGAATCACTGGAGTTTCTGGTTCAGGCAAGAGCACACTCATGAACTTGACGGTTATGCCAGTGTTGAGACAAAAATTTGGAGAACATGTTGACAAACTTGGAAAGCATGACTCTATCACTGTTCCTTCAACAGTTCAGAACGTTATTGTGATTAATCAAGAGCCCATTGGAAAAACGCCTAGAAGCAACCCTGCCACATATACCAAACTTTTTGACGAAATAAGGAAGCTTTTTTCCTCAACAAAGGAAGCTAAAATGCGTGGCTACACGCCTGGAAGATTCTCATTTAACGTTAAGGGCGGAAGATGCGAAACGTGCGGCGGCTACGGGGTTATTCGTATCGAAATGAATTTTCTGCCAGACGTTTACGTTAAATGCAGTGACTGCAAAGGAAAACGCTACAACAAAGAAACATTAAGCATCCGCTATAAAAGAAAAAACATAGCCGAAGTTCTCGATATGGAAGTGGAGGAAGCGGCAGAATTCTTCAAGAACATTCCAATGATTTCGCGAAAACTTGAGACTCTATTGGATGTGGGACTTGGATACATTAAACTGGGGCAAAGCTCAACTACGCTTTCGGGAGGCGAAAGCCAACGAATAAAGATTACTCGAGAATTAAGCAAAAACAAGTCTGGTCATGTGGTTTACATGCTGGATGAGCCGACAACGGGTCTTCATTTTGATGACACAAAACGGCTGATACAGGTACTAAACAGTCTAGTGGATAAAGGAAACACGGTTTACGTAATCGAGCACAACCTTGATGTCGTAAAAAGCTGCGATTACATTATTGATTTAGGTCCTGAAGGTGGAGAAGCAGGAGGAGAAGTGCTTGCCCAAGGAACGCCAGAAGAGATTACTCAAAGCGCTGGGTCCTACACGGGCAAATTTCTAAAAGAATGCTATAAGTAAAAATAGAATTGGTTGTTGAACATGTGATTTCGATATCTGCGCCGTCCGAATTCAACAGTTCAGAAATTCCTACTGAACCCGGAGTCTACCTGTTCAAGGATGGCAAATGTGAAATCATCTATATTGGAAAAGCTAAAAACCTCAGGTCTAGGGTTCGCTGCTATTTTTCAAATTCAGAGCAATCCCAAAAAACGCAGCATCTTGTTCCCAAAATCAGAGCCATCGAATGGATTATAGTAGGCAACGAAGTTGAAGCCCTGCTTTTAGAGAATAAATTGGTTAAGCGACATAAACCCAAATACAACGTGGACCTCAAAGATGCAAAAACATATGCATACATTGCCCTCTCTAAAGAGACATACCCCAGAATCTTTACCACCCGCAAGCCTTCATCCAGACTGGACATGTTTGGTCCTTACACTGATGGATATTTACGACGTGAACTTCAGCGATTAGTCATTAAGGTTTTTAGAATACGTGTTTGCAAAAAATTTGCAAAACGAGCATGTCTGAACTTTCATATTGGGTTGTGTACCGCACCCTGCACCGGCAACGTAACCCAACAGCAATACAACGAGCAGGTTGAGCAGGCACGCTCTTTTCTTATGGGTGATTATGAACGAATAACGGGGATGCTTAATTCTGAGATGCGGAAAGCTTCAAAAGAGGTAGAATATGAACGGGCTCTTGAATTGCGTAACCAGATATCGTCTATTCAGCTTCTTACTCAACGCCAAGTTGTTGATGGTCACCGAAGGTACGATCAGGATGTTATTGCGTTCAGGCGATTGGGAGATAAGCTGTTGGTGGTTCATATGGGGGTGCGAAAGGGAGTGTTGTTGGGAAAAAAGGAGTATACCCTAGATTTTGAGCCGCAGATTGAACAGGATTTCCTGAAAGAATTTTATAACACAAAACAGATACCCCAAGAAATATTGCTTAACACGGCTGCGTGGACAGACCCTGAAGAAAAAGCGGCGCTGCAAGACTACTTTTCTACCCTAAGAGGTGCTCACGTAAACCTCACAATCCCAAAAAAGGGCGACGAACTACACCTGATGCAGTTAGCAGAAAAAAATATCGAAGCAAACTTGGATGAAGACAGCGCATTAGTAGACTTGCAGACAGCTTTGAATTTGCCGTCGCTTCCTCGAATAATAGAATGCTTTGATGTCTCAAACTTGGGAAAAGAACATGTAGTTTCTGGAATGGTCAGGTTCACAGACGGCAATCCAGACAAAAGCAACTACCGCAGATTCAAAATAAAAACCGTAACTGGACAGGACGATTTCGCCAGCATGAACGAAGCGGTGAGTAGAAGATACAAACGTTTGGTTAATGAAGAAGCTCAGCTTCCCGATTTGGTGGTAGTTGACGGTGGATCTGGACAGGTAACTACAGCGAAGGCTGCGTTAAAATCGCTTGGTTTACAGATTCCACTTATTGGTCTTGCTAAGAAGTATGAGGAGATTTTTTTGCCTGATGAGGTAACTCCAAGGCGTTTTAACAAGAATAGTAGGATGATGCTTTTGTTGCGAAGAATCCGTGATTCGGCTCACAACTTTTCGGTTAGTTATAGCAGAAAGAGAAGGCAAATGAAGGTTAGGGACGAGTTTAAAGCCAAATGAGTAGTTTAGGGTTCTATGATTCAAGCTCATACCTTGCTGTTATTCACCCGTAACCTGTAAAGAAGTGAGCACCGTGAATTTCGTTTCAATTGTTAATGTTTTTGGTAAGGAACTGAGACAATTTTTCAGATTTTTCGTTTGTCCAAGACCTTTCTGAATGTCTCATGTTTTGGGCACTTGTAGTGACCTATATGCAACTGAAATCGTTTACCATTTTTGTCTGGGCGTCCAGCCATCTTCCATGTTTTTTTCGGCTTAAAAAACTCTTTACACTCTGGGCATTTTGCTGTGTGAGCGTCCATTACCCTGTAATACATACGATTTCTAACGACTTTCATCCTGATGTTTCCTTGCCTCACCAGATCATGAAGAAGGGTAGTGAAGTCTGCTATGGCGAAGGTTGACATCTTGCTTATCTCGGGGGTGCTGAAGTCCGTGTGGTAGTGGATTCCACCCATTATCTCTTGGGATGTGAAAGCGCCTTTTTTTCGGTCCTCCAGAAATGAGAGTATTTCAGCTTCTACTTTGCTGTGGAGTTTTCCTTCATTAAACATTTTTTTGGCTATGGGCACACGGTCTTCTCCTTATTCTGGTTTTGATAAATTTGTGAGTGGGCATCATTTTTTGATAATTGTTCACTTTATGTAATAACAAACCAGTAAATTAAATCTTACGTCTTAATAAACAATATCTTACATAAAAAGCAGAAACGAAAAACAACAACCACACCCCAATTTACACATAACCACACACAAAAAGCCAGTTTAACCACCAAAACCACAAAAGATAATATAGGCAATTCCGCTTTGTACGAATCTGCGAGGACAAGAAGATGCCTGTAGAAATCTTTAACGTTGACGAATTCATAAAAATCGCGGAACGCGCAAAATACTGCAACATAAAGCGGCTTGAACGAGAAGTTAAACTAAAACTTCGAACCCCACGAAAGCTGTTCACCCTAAAAGTAAACCCCACAAAAGCAGAAGAAATAATCAAAAAACTAAGCTGCGAAATCCGCGAAATCTAGGCACATTTTGAAGAAATTTGCAGCTTTTTTGGTCACAAAATCAGAGCCAAAAAGGTTACTGCTGCACGAAATCCAGTATACAATGTTTTGGTTCGTTGCATTTTTGAGATTTGGGTTCAAACTTCATCATACCTGTCTAAAGCAGTATCGAATACGTATTTTTCTTTAACTTTCATAAACCACAACGCATCCACAGCATTGTAGCTACGATTGAAGTAATCGGCGATCTATTGCGAACTCAATTTAGTTATACCGCCCCATTCAGCCCTTAGAAACAAGTTATGGATTAGATTTTTCTAAAATTTTGTTGCTCAATAGCATCCACAACAAATAAACCGAACAAAAATTTGATATTCACACCTACAAACTCCTTAACAGACTACAAAACATCGAGATGCAAAAAATGGACACAAAACAGTTTAGAAAGCATGGACACGAAATGGTCGATTGGATCGCCGACTTCATGGACAACATCGAAAAATATCCCGTGCATCCCGACATCCAGCCAGGAGAAATCAAATCCAAACTTCCAAAGGATGCCCCCATAAAAGGAGAAGAAATGAAAGCCATCTTCAACGATTTCCAAAACGTCATCATGCCCGGAATTACTCATTGGCAACACCCCTACTGGTTCGCATATTTCCCAGCAAACAACAGCCCCCCCTCAATTCTGGGAGAATTTCTGACAGCAGCACTTGGAGCCCAATGTATGATTTGGAAAACGTCACCAGCTGCAGAAGAGCTAGAAGAGGTGACAATGGAATGGCTTAAAAAAATGATCGGTTTGCCTGAGGGCATGGTAGGTGTGATACAAGATTCTGCATCCATTTCCACTTTAGTTGCCTTAATAACTGCTAGAGAAAAAGCGTCAAAATTTCAGATTAACAATAAAGGCTTCACTGAACCTTTGACTGTCTACTGTTCAGAAGAAGCCCATTCAAGCGTTGTAAAGGGCGCAAAAATTGCTGGTTACGGTAAAGACAACATACGCTTAATCCCAGCCGACGACAACTTTGCAATGGACCCTGTAACGCTTGAAAAAGCCATTTTAGAAGACAAAAATAGAGCCCTAAAACCAGCCTGCGTATGTGCTACATTAGGAACAACCTCTTCCACTGGAGTAGACCCTTTGAACAAAATTGGAGCAATCTGCAAAGCACACAATGTATGGCTCCACGTAGACGCAGCATACGCAGGCACAGCGGCTATACTGCCAGAAAAAAGATGGATAATGAACGGAATAGAACATGCAGATTCGTTCGTTTTTAATCCCCACAAATGGATGCTAACTAACCTCGATTGTTCAGCTTATTTCGTAAAAGACCCAAAAACGCTCAAGAAAACCTTCGAGATACACCCTGAATACCTCAAGACGGGCGTGGACAGTGTAGTTAACAATTACCGCGATTGGGGAATCCATTTAGGCAGACGGTTCCGAGCACTTAAGCTATGGTTTGTTCTAAGATCCTACGGTGTTGAAGGACTCCAAAACATGGTCCGTGAGCATATTCGATTGGCGCAAATGCTGAAACAGTGGATAGAAGACGACCAGCGATTTGAGCTTATGGCACCTGTGCATTTTAGTCTAGTATGCTTCAGATTAAACCCAAAAAACAAGTCCGAAAAACAACTAAATGACCTAAACAAGCAACTACTTAAAAGCATCAACCAAACAGGCAAGACATTCTTAACCCATACTATACTCAAAGGCAAATATGTAATCCGCTTTTGCATCGCTCAGAGAACAACTAAAGAAGAGCATGTTAGGCGCACATGGGAATTGATAACCAAGAAAGCTGAGAAGCTACTAAAACAGCAAAAACCGCATCGAGAACTGTGACTTGAATTTGGTCAAGTCCAAAGAATTATTGAATGAGGTGGTGGGGCCGGCCGGAATTGAACCGACGACCTTTACCCGGAACAGTTCATTCCCGTCCCTACGGGTTTCTCCTCGCTCCAGAATCTCTTCATCCCAGAGTATGGTCAGCAAACCCAATGCTTATTTCTGGAGCCCTTAACGGTTGGCACCGTTTGTCGGTACACTATCGTCATCCCTTTCTAGCACCCCATCAAAAGATAGAGCGTGGCTAGACTACGGCCCCCTCCAACAACAATTTACATGTTCACAATATATACGTTTCTTGAACAAGAAACGAAACATTAAAGAACCAAAAGAGTGTGGATGGTAGTTAGGTTGCCGGCCATAGGGTGTGGGACCCACCTGATCCCATTCCGAACTCAGAAGTTAAACTACACTCCGTTTCCGGTGTTAGTGTGGTCTTCGGCCATGTGAAGCCGGGAAAGCTGGCAATCTACTTAAACCACAAACATTTTCTAAACAAACACCCATTAGCAGCTAATTTTTTGCATCTGCACAACTATGATAAAATAACGCCAAAAGCACAACTGTGTTCCCATTTATTCAAATAAACCGGTTAACCTGTTCTGCGAAACATTCTTGCCTTAGCGGCATAATGTTTTCCGAAAACAGTTCTTAGAAATACTCAAAATTTATTACCAACTATGTGACCTTTGGGGTGTGTAACTGCTATGATTCCACAATTTGCAGGATTTTTATCTGGCGGGGACAATCCTCTTTCCTGGATTTTCCAATTTGGATATATAATCGTCTTTGTCGTATTCATGTTTTACAGTCAACGTATTCAAATGATGGTGATGCTTAGAGACGTTGAAACTCATCTGCGCCGTCTCAAACTCATAAGAGACGATGGTCGAAAGATAGCTCTGGAGACGATAAAGCAGATAGGGAAATCTGTAGAAGACCCTACTGATAGAGTTGATCAATTTCTGGAATACATAGCTATACCCCCACAGAGCATGGATCCCTCTGGCATAGTCTGGAAGTTGGAACATGTCCTTGATGTTAGAGATGTCCGTTTCAAAGATGAAGTGAAGCTCATGGCGCCTGAAGCTGATGAAGCGCAACTGAACAATCTAGAAAACACATTGGAGGCTGCCATGGCATTACACATGATCTACAAGATTATTCGACACTTCTATCTTCTTGGAAAAAAAACGTTAAGCCTCTACGTTATCATGCAAATTCAGATGGTATTGCCCCTAATCATGCAGCAAGCAGAGGCATATGCCCAAGCATTAAGGGCCTTCGCAGTTGGTCAACCCATCGGTGATGGCGCTGGACCTCTAGTCGCCGCCAAACTAATGCGTGGATATAAAACAAGAGAAGTAGCTCGCGATGTGGTTGTGGCCACAGTACCTATCGAAGGTCGAACAGCCTATGTTTTGAAGGCTAAAGGTCCAGGAGGAAACGTGGGTAAACCTGGAGAAGGAATAAGAAAGCTCATTGATGAGAAAAAGGGGAAGATTGCCACAATCATCATGATAGACGCGGCGCTGAAACTTGAAGGAGAAAAATCAGGGGCAGTGGCTGAGGGAGTTGGCTCTGCCATCGGCGGACCTGGAGTCGAACAGTTCAAAATAGAAGAGGCAATACTTAAAAACAAGATTCCTGTGAACGCGATCATCATCAAGCAGGACCTCGGAGACGCGGTTTCTCCGATGCGAAAAGAAATTTTCGATGCAGCTAATCAGGTGATCACAAGAATAAAGCGCCTGATTCTAGAAAGGACCAAGAAGGGCGATAATGTCATAATAGCTGGAATTGGAAATACTATAGGAATTGGACAGTAGGTGAAAATGATGAATGGTAACGTTATTTCTGTTAGGAAACTTTCTCCCTTTCTTCTTGTGATAATTCTGATAGCCTTTATTCTCTCGTTGAGTGCTCTTTATATTGCATTTGACTCGTTCATTAACCAAAGTGAAGCCTTAGATGCCTACTCTTTCTTGGCTATTGGTTTCGGTGGACTAGCCTTCTCAACATATATGCTGTTGCAGACGAGAGGAAAACCTATGCACGCAGTCCTTGTGCTGCCAAAAGTGGTAACAACGATAGAGTGTCCGAAATGTGATTTCAAGAACATCCGAGACTTTCAGAGAGAAGACTACATCTTCAAAGAAACAGAACCTTGCCAGAAATGCAACGAGAAGATGACGATAACTGCAATATATCGGGAAGCTAAGAAAAAGAAATAAAGTTAACCACGTCAGGTTAACACAACACAGCCGTCCTTCTCAATCAGAACCGTGTATTCGGCTTGAGCCACGGGTTTTCTGCTTGCCTCAACAAAAACGGGGTAGCCTATCACTGCTTTAGACGAAAGAAGCTCTGAGAATGCGCTTTTGTAGCTAATAGAGGAGGCAAATTTATTTAGCCACCTTTCTGTGAACGGCAGGGTCAGAAAATTCTTTTTGATGTAACTCAAAATTTGTTTGGCATAAGGGTTTTTCAGGGACTTGTTTTTTGAGTAATGGAAGATATGTTCTTCATTTATGTTGTCAACTCTGCCTGTGGCATTTGTAACTGTTACGAAGGGTTCAACTCCGTAGATTTCTCCCTCTTTTATTCGGGATGCGGATATGTTAAAGACGTTAGGTAAAGACTTTCCTGCGTGTATTATGTATCGTCTGATCAGGTGTCCTGTGAGGTTCGAAATGGGTTTGAATCCTTTTGTCTTGATTGTTTTTTGAATTTCTGAGCCAAAACGAGTTATGGAGAGTCCAGGTCGAAGTATCTCCACAGCATGTGCTAGGGCTTCTTCTGCTGTTCTCACCATGTCATCGTATTCAGGATCGAAACAGATGCTCGTTGCCGTGTCAGCTATGTAACCGTTAACGTGAACCCCAATGTCCACTTTAACTATGGATTTTTCTGCTATTGTTTGCTTGTCGTCTGGGGGCGACGTGTAATGGGCAGCTATTTCGTTAACCGAAACGTTACATGGAAACGCTGGTTTACCCCCCTTTTTTCTAGTCAATCCCTCTACTTTTTCGCAGATGTTGATGATGGGCATTCCTTCTTTAACTGTTCTGTGTATCTCTTCCCTGACTTCTCGGGCGATTTTGCCTGCGAGTTGATATTTCTGTAGATCTTCCTGAGGGACTGACATGTTCATACACAAGCTTCATTAAACATGTGGAGCGTTAAAAGAGTTAAGATACTTAGTTATTGTTCTGAATGGATGTTTTTCTTTCGAAAACCTTTAAACATATAAACTCTACGGTTTAGCAAAGGTGAAACAAAACTTGACTGCTGCAGATGACAAGAAGCCTGTTCTTGATCCTTGGGGAGCAACGGTGGTTGAAGACTACAATCACCTTTACGAAGAATTTGGTATACAAAAGTTTGATTCTCTACGTTCTAAGGTACCTCACCCAAACATGTACATGCGGCGAGGCATAATTTTCGGTCACAGAGACTTCGACCGTATTCTAGAAACGATGAAGCATGGCGGAGACTTTGCGGTGATGAGCGGCATTAAGCCAACAGGAGAATTTCATTTAGGAACCCTAATGACCGCCAAAGAAATCATTTATTTTCAGCAGCAGGGCGCCCAAGCCTTCTACGCCATCGCAGACATAGAAGCTTACGAAGACAACCGGCTTTCCTTTGAAGAGACCAAAAAAATCGCTGTTGGCAACGTTGCAGACCTGCTGGCGCTAGGTTTTGACCCCAAAAAAGGTCACATTTACAGGCAGTATACGGAACTACGAGTCCGAGACTTGGCGATTCATTTTGGCGCTGGCGTAACATTAGCCACCATGAAGGCAATCTACGGTGAACGCCATATTGGTCTATACCTTTCAGCCCTTGTGCAGGCGGGAGACATACTTATGCCGCAACTCAAAGATTTTGGTGGACCCAAACCAACTGTGGTTCCTGTAGGTGTAGATCAAGACGCTCACCTGCGTTTGACTAGAGATTTAGCTAACAAGTTTCGCCGCAAATTCAAGTTTATTTCTCCCTCTTCTACGTATCACAAGATTTTGAAGGGGCTGGATGGTTCTCCGAAGATGTCTAAACGGAACCCCATGAGCTACTTCACCCTGAACGAGAGCCTCAAAAGTATTGGCAAAAAGATTTCGAGTGCTTTCACTGGCGGAAGAGCTACTGTAGAAGAGCAAAAGAAACTGGGTGGTGTGCCGGAAATCTGTCCCATATACGAGATTGAGCTGTGCCATTTTGTTGAAGACGACAAAGATGTTGTGGAAACCTACAAGTGCTGTAAATGCGGAAGCCTACTGTGTGGCGAGCATAAAGCTCGGACAAAAAAGATTGTTATGCAGTTTGTTGAGGACCACCAAAGAAAACGAGAGAAACTTGTTGACAAAGCAAGAGAAATACTAGGAGCAAACTGATTCGAAGGCGCCCAAAAATTATTCTGCAATTTTTCCTCCATCTACCGTTGAAACATTTAAAGCCTTCTTGTCATAAAACTAAACCAACTTCATCATTTCATGTTCCACACTGGAGATGTCACGGAGGAGAAGTAGGTGCCTGAACTTCGAGAAAATGAACAAAAAACATTGCTTGCCCTAGAAAAGCTGAAAGGAAGAGCGCCTGTCAATCAGATAATACAAATCAGCGGTTTGGCTCACGCCGCAGTTATGCGAGCCGTCCTTTCCCTCACAGAAAACAAGCTAATTGTAACCTATGAACAAAAACAGACTTTAGTATCCTTAAGTGAGGAAGGCAACTACCATGCAACAAATGGACTTCCAGAAAGACGCCTCCTCAACTCTTTAGCAAAGCTTGGCGGAGAAGCCAAAGTTAATTCTGTTGTTGAAGAAGCAGGCTTAGAAAAAAAGTTTCTTTCTGTTGCCTTGGGGTGGCTTAACCGCAAGGGCTGGGCAACAATAAAGCAAGGAACACTAAAATCTTTGAAAGAGCCTTCGCTCGGAGAGGAGGAGAAACTTCTGCAGCTCTTAACCAAAAAAAGTGCTTTAATCGTCGAGGAGTTGAGTCCAGAACTTCAAAAGAGCTTTTCTGTTCTGAAAAGGCGAAAACTCGTGGAAATAGAAGAGAAAACCCTCCGAGAACTAGAATTAACTGATGACGGCTGGACGCTAGTTAAGAAAGGAATTACAATTCAGGAAGAAATTAGCCAGTTAACGCCAGAGCTTATCCGAACTGGAAACTGGAGAAACGTAAAACTTAGACGCTTCGACGTGACTGCCCCCGGTCCAGTAAGCTATCCTGGAAAAATTCATCCAGTTCAGCAGATAATTCAGCAGGTCAAAGAAATCTTTTTGGAGATGGGCTTCACTGAGATTCGAGGAGACATGGTTGAAACAGCCTTTTGGAACTTTGACGCACTCTTCCAGCCTCAGGACCATCCCGCCAGAGACATGGTAGACACATTCTATTTATCTAAACCAAATCAGGGCAAGTTGCCCGAAAAAGCTGTTGTGGATGCAGTTGCAAAAACACATGAAAATGGCTGGATTACTGGTTCAAGGGGTTGGGAATACTTTTGGAGTCCAGAAGAAGCTAAACGTTTGGTGCTTAGGACCCACACAACAGCTACAACCATTCGTTACTTAACCGAACACAAAGAACCTCCAGTCAAAGTTTTTTCAGTGGACAGGGTTTATCGTAACGAAAAGTTGGACTACAAGCATCTTGCGGAGTTCCACCAGATTGAAGGAATAATTATGGATCGGAAGGTGACCCTGCGAGATTTGATGGGAACCCTGAAAGAGTTTTACCAGAAACTTGGGCTAGAAAAGGTGCAGTTTTGGCCTAGCTACTTCCCATATACTGAGCCTTCTTTGCAGTCCACAGTGTATGTTCCAGAACTGAAAACTTGGGTTGAACTTTGTGGTATGGGCATCTTTCGTCCAGAGGTTTTGGCTCCCCTTGGCGTAAAGCATCCTGTTTTGGCTTGGGGTGGAGGCTTGGAACGTTTGATACTTCTCAAGCTTGGAATTGAAGATATACGGCTTTTGTACAAGAACGATTTAGGTTGGATAAGGAGGACTCCGGTGTGCCAACGATAACTTTGGACAGAGACCGTTTCTCTTCTTATGTTGGGCGAGACCTCACCGTGGAAGAGATGGCAAAATGGCTTCCGTGGCTGGGAACTGACACAGAAGAGGTCGGTTCGGATTACGTGAAAATTGAGTATAACCCGAATCGGGTGGACTTTTGCAGCTACATTGGAGTTGCTAGAGCCTTTCAGGGGCTTATGGGCTGGGAGACAGGCTTACCCAAATATGAGATGAAGCAAGGAAACATTGTATTAAAAGTGGATAAGAGTGTAGCCGATGTGCGACCCTATGTTGTTTCTGCTGTTGTTCGAGGCTTAAACATTGACTATGACATCATCAAAGAGCTTATGGATATGCAAGAGGCTCTCCACTGGATGATAGGCAGAGACAGAAAAAAGGCTTCCATTGGAGTACACAAGTTGGACGCCGTTGAACCGCCATTCTCTTACGTTACATGTGCTCCCAACGAAGTCAAGTTTGTTCCGTTAGACAAGACAGAAGAGATGACTCCGCAGGAAGTCTTGGAAAAACACGAGAAAGGCTTGGCATACAAAAGTGAAGTGGATTGGGCTTCCAGATATCCCCTAATTGTAGACCGAAATGGGCAAGTTCTCTCTTTTCCGCCCATAATTAACGGTGAGTTGACCAAAGTAGATGAGAATACACGAAACCTTTTCATCGACGTCACCGGCACTGAACTAAACGCCGTCTCAAGAAGTTTGAACGTTCTCGTTACTGCCTTAGCGAACATGGGCGGTACCCTAGAAACTGTTCGTGTTGAATATTCTGATCAAGTTTTGGTTACTCCAGACCTTACACCTCAACAGATGAAGTTACACGTAGATTATTCGAACGATCGTTTGGGTCTTAGTTTCTCGGAAGTGCAAACTGTGGAGGCTTTGCAGAAGTCTAGACTTGACGCAAAAATGGTCAAAAAGGGGGTTTTGGATGTTACGATTCCCGCCTACCGCACTGATATACTGCATGAGATTGATTTGGTTGAAGAGGTTGCTGTTGGTTACGGCGTTTTCAGGCTGGAGCCTACAAAGCCAGCGGCGGTTACTACGGGCAAACAACATCGGGTCAGCGAGGTAGCGACGGACGTTAGGCAGATAATGGTGGGGTTAGGTTTTGCGGAAGCCTTGAATTTTGTTCTTACCAACGAGGTTGATCACTACCAGAAGATGCGAAGAAAACCTGAAGGATTAGTGACTTTGGCGAACCCTGTTTCTACAGATTATTCCATAATACGGAACGATTTGTTGCCTAGCCTAATGAAAAACTTGGCAGTCAGCAAACACCACGTTTTTCCTCAGCGAATGTTTGAAGTTTCTGACGTAATAAAACTCGATGACGACTCTGAGACCTACACAGAACGAAGAATACATGTTGCGGCAGTTTCTTCTCATCCAACCGCCAACTTTACTGAAATAAAATCTATTCTTGAATCTTTGTTGATGAACCTTGGCTTGAAAAACTGGACTGTGAAAGAGATTGAGCATCCGAGTTTCTTGCAAGGAAGAGCAGCCACAATTTCGTTAGGTAATATGGATCTTGGTGTTGTTGGAGAGATTCATCCCGAAGTCCTCAACAACTTTGAGTTGGAGAATCCGACAGGTGCATTCGAAATAGACCTCCAAAAAATTATAGAGGTAACTAAGTGAAAACGTCTCAATTATTGAATAGCAAAGTTTTATGTTCCTGCGCGTCTCTCTCATTATTTGCGATGATAGTCTGCTGGAGCATAATCCCGCCGGAACCTTATGCGGGCTCATGCAGACGGACCCGACAGAGGATGGTGACTTTCACCTGCTGTTGACGAAGGGTATACCCAGGCATGGGACACGGTGGGCGCGGGCAAAAACCAACCCACGTTTGAGAGAGCTCATCTGAGAAGAGCGTTTTAGCTCCAGCTGTGAGGATGAGAGTTAGTGACGTGGGACACAAAGCCCGCGATACTTGCGCTTTTTTGTTTTTGTGTGGTTTACCCTTATTCTTAAATATTAGATGTTATCTATATCTAACATAGAGTTAGAAATACATAATAAAATGTGATAAATAAACAATGGAGGAAAAACAATGAAAACTGGAAAAACATCATTCGCGCATTAGGAGTGGCAACGTGTTTGATAGGCGCCTTTTTGATGGCTTTTGGAGAACCAATCGTGGGCGTAGACCACGCGGGCATTGCAACTGTTGTGGGCATAACTGGAATCGGAATAATAACTACTGCTAATAAAATATCGTTTTCAGGAAAGAAAAAGGATGGAAAGTAAGATGACGAATTTTTTGTGGTCTTTGGTCAGTATCGGGATATTCGCCACAATTTTTCTCATTGGTGTTTATGCAATTTGGAAAATATCAAAGGAAAAGAGGTTAGGATTTCCCGCCAAGGATGAACGAACCAAGAAAATTACTGGAATCGCGGCCACATATGCCTTTTACATTGGATTATACTTCATGGCAGCATTGCTGTTGACGAATATTCTAAACATCGAATTATTAGGGGTACCTCTTATTGATGCAGTGGACGCGTTAATCGCATCAATCTTAGTAAATAGTCTAACATTTCTCATTGTACATTGGTACTTCAGCAGAAAAGGCGACATCTGATGCGAACAAGAATCAAAGAACTGCGAGCAAGACACAATCTTACACAAGACGATTTGGCAAAGGTGGTTGGAGTACGAAGAGAAACCATACTTTACATGGAGAAAGGAAAGTACAATCCTTCCCTAAAACTTGCACATGACGTAGCTAAGGCTCTAAAAACAACATTAGACAAACTGTTCTTCTTTGATGACGAAGAAACCGCATAAAACCGTTAACGCGAGTGCTTTTTTCCTCTTACAATGAGGCGCTCGCGACAAGAACTTTTAAGTTAATAGAATAAAATGAGTTGATACGAGGGCAACTCACTTGGACCTGCAAAAAAGAATCGACCTAGTTATGAGGAACACGGCGGAGGTTGTAACTCCCCAAGAAATCCGCACATTACTAGAGACCAATAATAGCCCCAAGGCTTACTGGGGCTTTGAGTGCTCTGGACTATTACACATCGGCATAGGCTTGGTCTGCTCAGCAAAAATCAAAGACATGGTAAACGCCGGATTCAAATTCACAATCTTTCTAGCCGACTGGCACTCATGGATAAACAACAAACTAGGCGGAGACATGGAAAACATCCGCACCTGCGGCGAATACCTGAAACAAATCTTCACAGCCCTAGGATTAACAACAGACAAAGTGGAGTTCCGCTGGGCATCCGACATAACAGAAAAAGTTGAATACTGGGAAAAAGTCATCCGAATAGCCAAAAGCGTCTCAGTGAAGAGAACATGGCGTGCCCTACCCGTTATGGGACGCGAAACAAGCATGACCGACATCGAAACTGCATGGGTATTCTATCCTTGTATGCAAGCGGCTGATGTCTTCGAGATGGACATCGACGTAGCCTGCTCTGGTATAGATCAGAGGAAAGCTCACATGTTGGCTAGGGATGTAGCGGAGAAGCTCAAGTGGGGAAAGCCTTCATGTATTCACACTCCTCTTCTTATTGGACTGCAGGGACCACAGACAACAGAAAAAATGTTTGACGAAAACGCAGACTTGAACGTGGAAATCAGTTCCAAAATGTCCAAGAGTATACCTCAAAGCAGCATACTTGTTCATGATGCTCCCGAAGAAATTGCCGCAAAAATAAAGAATGCTTACTGTCCGCCCAAAGTGGTGAAGAATAATCCCATACTTGAATTGGCTAGGCTCATAATTTTTCCAGAAAAGGACTGTTTGGAGATACCGCGTCCAGCCAAATATGGTGGTCCTGAAACCCTCGAAAACTTCAAGCATCTAGAGACTACCTATAGTGAAGGCAAAATACATCCCCTAGACCTGAAAAACGGCGTCGCTGAATCTCTGGTCGAAATCCTGAAACCAGTTCGAGAGCATTTCAGTAGACATCCAGAGATGCTTGAAAAAATGTTGAAGATAGAGATAACTAGGTAGAAGAGTTGTCGACAAAAACAGAGAAAAAGTTAGAGAAAATCCGTAAACTCTTAGAACGCCTAGAAAAACAATCCGCAAAAGGTACTCCAATAGTTGTAGAAGGCAGAAACGATACTCAAGCTCTCTATAGGCTGGGAATAAATGGCGACATAATCTTGGCGAAAACTTCAGGGAAATCCTTTCTTGATGTTCTAGCCGAAATAGAGCAAAAAGATAGACATGAAGTTATTCTTCTTTTTGACTTTGATCGACCTGGCAAAGAATGGACTCGCCGTATGGCTCGTTGTCTGGAAGGGATAAAAATAACCCCAAATCTTGTGTTTTGGAGGATGCTTTTGGGTCTGGTTGGACGTGATGTTAAAGATATTGAAGGTTTGGCGACCTATCTTGAAAATTTGAGAAATAAGCGCTTAATGTCGTAAAGTATAATAGACACTGAAGAGTTAAAACAGAAATGTCTCAGTTTTTACGGGGACAACATTATGATTGAGGTGAATAGAAATGAAATCAGCACAAACTGTTACGATAAAGTATGTTATACGCTCTCGATTCGAAGTGGAGGGAGTAGTTGAAAAACCGGACGTGATCGGAGCACTTTTTGGACAAACAGAAGGATTGTTTGGACCAGAGCTCGACCTCCGAGAACTCCAAAAATCAGGTCGAATCGGAAGAATAGAAATTAGCCTAGAATCAAAACAAGACAAAACTACCGGCAAAATAAACATACCCACAAGTCTAGATAGAGTCTCAACAGCTATTATCGCAGCCAGCATCGAAAGCATAAACCGCGTAGGACCCTGCAAAGCAACAATTATTCTAAACAAAATAGAGGATATACGCGACGCTAGACGAAGACTCATCATAGACAGAGCCAAAGTCGTTCTTCGGAAATGGACCGTCGAAACAATGCCCGGCACCGACGAGATTTTCAGAGAAGTTTCAGAAATGCTGAGGCTGGCAAGAGTCGAAAAATTTGGACCTGAAGGGCTAACTGCAGGACCCGAAATCGGCACTGCGAAAAAAATACTTGTTGTAGAAGGAAGGGCAGACGTAATCAATCTATTACGAGCTGGAATACAGAATACAATCGCTGTCGAAGGCGCCAAAATTCCACAAAGCATAATCAAGATATGCCGAGAAAGAGAAGCCACAGCATTTCTAGATGGCGACCGCGGAGGAGACCTTATTCTCAAAGAACTTCAACAAGTAACCACTGTAAAATATGTTGCTAGAGCCCCCCACGGTAAAGAAGTAGAGGACCTGACTTTCAAAGAAATCGAAAGAGCACTGAAAGACCGTGTTCCCCTCGAAAAGGTCAAAGTAATGAAGAAGAATGAGCGACGAAAAAAGTTAGTTCCAAAACAAATTGTTGAAGCCGCAAAAGAGTTGAGTGGAACGTTGGAGGCTGTGCTCCTAGATAAAGAGCTGAAACAGGTGGATCGGATGCCCGTAAGAGAAATTGCGGAGAAGCTTCAACAAATGAAAGACATAGACACTGTAATCTTTGATGGGGTAATAACTCAGAGACTTGTAGATATTGCTGCAAAAAGAAACATCAACTATCTAGTAGCTGCCCGAGTTTCAACTGCAATGAAACAGCCATTAAAAGTAAAACTGATGACCTTCGAAGAAATCCTAGCGTAATCTTCTACATGTTATGGAGGCGGAACGCCTCTTCAACCAATTTTTAACGTTATTTAGACTTCAGAAGCAGATTATGTCATCTAATTCGGGAAACTGTATCCAAATCTTTTTTCGTCATGAGGCTGATGCGTACCGTTTCTTGTTATCGCAAACAACTAGAAGACTTGAAGCCAAACAAGGTTCCAATACGCTTTTAACGGTTTTAGCAAGCACTTATTACACTGTGCCAGCGTGGAAAGGATAGAATTCTTTTGAAGATTTTTCGAATAGACCTCAAGAAGGGCTTCGCTAAGGTTATGCCAGAGAGTCTAGACGACTTGTGGCACCTCTACAATATAATTCTCGAAAAGGATGAGGTTCACGCCCGCACAATCAGACAAACAAAACCTGACGATCAGTACGCACGACCAACAAAGGCGAAAAGAGTTCCCGTCAATCTGGGCGTGAAAGTTGAAAAAATGTTTTGGGACAGAATCCTCAACCGTTTGAGAATAAACGGAATCGTATGTGAAGCACCCAAAAAATTAAGCATAAAGGGATCTCGGCACACAATAAACGTAACCGTAAACAAGCCTATAACTATCGTGAAAAAGCGATGGCAGAAACATGAGCTAGACAGATTAAAACGAGCAAGCAGAATCACAGCTGTGCCCCTTACCATAGTTTCGATTGATGACGAAGATTATTGTGTGGCGATTCTGCGTCAATACGGTATTGACGTGAAAGCGGGATGGAGAACTAAGCTTCCGGGAAAGTTTGAGGCAGAAAAAAGAGTAAAAGCAAAACAGCTGTTTTTCAAGTTTGCACTTAAGTCTCTGCGGGAAGCGTGGGTTCCTCTTCATAGTCCGATAATTGTTATTGGACCCGGATTCATCAAGGATGACTTTGTTGATTATGTTAAGAATGAAGCTAAAGATGTTGCCGCATCCATTATTGGCGTAAAAGGGGTAAACAGTGCAGGCTTATCTGGAATCCAAGAATCGCTTCGCTCAGGCATCCTTTCTAACATGCTGGAACATGTTAGAGTGGCTGACGAAATGAATGCTATGGAGGAGTTCTTGGCGCGACTTGGAAAAGGTAAACAAAACGTAACCTACGGATTCAGTGATGTTGAAAAGGCAGCTAATTATGGCGCGGTTGAAAAGCTTCTAGTTGCAGATTCAACACTGAGAGAGACTACAGACGAAAAGAGAATAGCCTTAGAACAGATCATGAAAACCGTTGAAAAGACGCGTGGAGAAATCATGGTCCTCAGCACTGAGCATGAGGCAGGAACAAAACTGCTTTCACTAGGTGGCGTTGCCGCCCTTCTCAGATTCCCGTTGCCCTAACCGCTCGTTACTTTTGGTAAAACTTTATGCGTCTGCGAACGGCAGGGTTCTGATAAGCGAGTTTCTTCATAGCTTGCTCAAACGTTTCGTCGGGAGACAGTTCTTTTTCGATAAAGACTCCTGTTCTTCCCACCTCATCACGGCGTAGGAGTGCACGAACACGATCCAACACGGTATTAAGCGAGACTCGTAACAAATTGGCGACCTCCTCTTCTCGACCTACAACTGCGTTCTCTACATGACCTTCCGCTGTGGGTTCAATGAGCATAAGCCGCTTGTCCACCCCTAAAACTCGTTTATCGTCTCTAAGGGTAGAAAGGGACGCTTCACCCCCAAACCTGTAAAAGTCTTTCTCTACTGGACGGAGCTTCACCAAAGGAAATGATAGACTAATTTGATGCTCCAATCCGATATATCCTTTCAAGGCATAGAGAGGTGTAGCCTGTATAATTGTTCGCTGGTAAACCTGAAAACCGGATCGTTCAAGCTCCGTTTCTATTATGAATGAGGATGACAGGGCTGGCAAGAACACGTCAATGTCGCTCGTTTCTGAAACGTCGCCTCGGGCGATGCTTCCGTGAACAATGGAGCGCAGATGACAGTTGTCCAACATCTCCATTATTTGAATAGTTTTCAACCTTAATTGCTTCAAAAATTTCCAGCGTTTCTTGTCGTAGATGATCTCTAACCGTTCTGCTCGTTTCATCGGCTTCTTAGACATCTCACTTCACCGGTTCGAGACAAGCCTTCATCCAGTCCAAGTAAGACGGTGAGCCATTCACTATGGGAAGCGCCAGAATCTCTGGAGTATCATAGCTGTGAAGTTCCATCACTCTCTTTGAAAGCTTTTTGAAGAGGGTTTCATGGGACTTCATGATTACTAGAACCTCTTGTTCCTCCTCTATCTTTCCTTGCCACCAGAAGAAAGAAGAAACAGGGTCCATGATGTTGGCGCAGGCGATTAACCGTTCTTCCAGCATGGCGCGAACTATCCTCACGGCTTCTTCCTTGGTGCTGGCTGTCATAAGCACAATATTGTATGCCATATGTTCTCCCACAAAGACTATAGACGAGTGCTATTTTAAGTAAATCAAAATCTTTTTACATAGTAAAATAGTTAACCGCAAACATTACTGTCAAAAAAAGTCACATAGCCAATAAAGAAATATTTGACAGTAGAGTAGCGATTAACGAAGGTTTTTGGTATGCTGGTGTCTGGAGTTGACGAAGCTGGTCGCGGATCAGTTATTGGTCCATTAGTTATAGCAGGAGTTTCGCTTGAGGAGAATGATTTGCCTAAGCTAGTGGACCTTGGTGTGAAGGATTCCAAGCTCCTTTCTCCCCAGAAACGCGAAACACTTGCCAAGCAGATAAGAGAGCTGGCTCTAAATTGTCACGTCGTGTCTCTGTCTCCTGTTGAGATTGACAATGTTGTTGAAACCGGAAAAAGGCTTCATAGGCTGAATCGTTTCGAAGCTCAGGCAATGGCTAGAGTGATAACAATTCTTAAGCCAGAATTAGTCTATGTGGATGCGGCAGATGTTCTAGCCGACCGTTTTGGGGAACACATCGCAGAGAACCTCGATTTCAAGCTCAAAATTGTGTCTGAGCACAAGGCAGACCTAACGTATCCTATCGTATCAGCTGCTTCTATCATAGCAAAAGTGGAAAGGGATAGGGCGATTTCCCATCTGCAAAAGAAACACGGCAATATGGGCTGCGGCTACCCAAGCGACTCGAACACAATAAAATTCCTAGGTGACTGGATCAAAAAGTTTGGCTCCTACCCCGATTTCGTAAGAAAATCGTGGAAAACATCAAAACGAGTTAAGAGAGAATCAGATTCGCGACAGAAAAAACTACAATAAAAATTACGTTCTTTTTGTATTTTTAGATTGTAAGTAGCCTGAAGGCTATGCCTCCCAGAAGCAGGGCGAGCAAGATTTCTATTACCGTGATTAGTAATGCCTTTTTCCAGCCGAACTCTTTGACCAGTGCGCCTATAGTTGCTACACAGGGTATGTATAGCATGACCACTAGGGTGAAGACAATCATCTGAGCCGGAGTCATGACCAAAGCAAAATTTGTTGTTCCCAATAGAGTCCCGAGCATTATCAGCGTTAATTCTTTTCGTATCACACCAAAGATCAGAGCTATTCCGGCAACTGCTGGCAATCCCAGCCAAGTAACAGTTACTGGGCTGAATATGCTTGCGATTGGCTCTAACACGTTAGCAACCTCCGCGATTTTGATTACTAAGCTACCTGCAACCATGAATGGAAAAGCCATCACTATGAATTCTCGTAGCCTGAACCAAGTTTGCTTCAAAACCGTTTTCATGTGGGGTATTCTGTAGTCACTCATCTCCATTATCAATTCGGTTGGTTCACCGGGCAGGGCTTTGAATGCTATTCTTCCAAGGGCGAAGATAATGATCAGGTTGATGATGTAAAGCGCCAGTACCCATTGAATGCCTACGAATTTTCCGACCAGTCCAAGAATGATGACTGATGTTGCAGCGCATGGCACAAGTGTGACAACAAAGGCGGTTAGCAGTCTCGCACGTGTGGTCTCCATTATTCTGCATCCTAGACACCCTGGAACATTGCAGCCAAAGCTGAGCATAACTGGAATGAAGGCTTTTCCATGTAAACCCATTTTGTGCATTAGATTATCCATCAGAAATGCGATTCGGCTTAGGTATCCTGAATCTTCGAATATATACAAGATGAAGTAGAATGGAAGAATGTAAGGTAAAGCAATTGTTATGCCTCCAACAATTCCGTCTATGGCTCCTCCCCAGACAAGTTCTCCAACGATTCCTGTTCCGAGAAAACTGTCAAAAGTTGGCTTCAAACCAAAAAAGAAGTCCCCTAAAAGAGAAGATGTGAAGTCTCCGAAAGTGAATATTGTAATAAAAACTGTGAGTAATATCGTTAACATTATTGGGTATCCAAAAATTTTGTGGGTTGTTATTGTGTGTAATTTTTCTCGCATGGGCGTCTTCAGTGGTTCTGTTATCTCCTGAATTTCTTTCGAAATTCTGCTTGCAACTTGGTATCTTTCAGAAGATACAACAGTTGGACAAGAGTGACCATGAATATCCTCAAGTTCTGCCCTAATCTTTTCAGCAGTCGCTACGATTTTTGGGCTTACTTCAAGGACCTCTTTTTCAACTTCCTTGTCTTCATCCAGAAGTTTTATTGCAGCCCATCTAGACGGGTACCTCAATTGAATTTTGCTAAGAAGTTCAACGAGTTCTTCAATTCTTTCTTCGATTTCTTTTCCATATCGTGGTTTCAGAGGGTCTGTTCCTCTTTTTTTCTCGATAACTTCGATAGCTGTTTCCAGCATTTTGTAGATGCCCTTTCCACTCACTGCAACTGTAGGAATAATTGGCACCCCTAGAATCTTCTCTGCTTTCTCATAATCGATTATAATCCCCTTTTTCTTTGCCATGTCTACTTGGTTTAGGGCTATGATTAGGGGTGTTTCTAGTTCAAGAAGCTGGAGCGTGAAAAACAGGTTTCTCTCAAGAAGTGAAGCGTCTACAACGTTTATGACTAAGTCAGGTTTTTCGGTTGCTATATAGTCTCTTGAGATTAACTCCTCCATGGAGAATGTTGACAAAGAATAAATTCCGGGTAAATCAATGATGTCTATTGTGTAGCCTTTGAAGTGTAGTGTTCCTTCGGCTTTTTCAACTGTTTTTCCGGGCCAATTTCCAATATGCTGGTGCAGGCCTGTTAACTGATTGAATATAACCGATTTCCCTACGTTGGCATTTCCTGCCAAAGCAATTGTGAAATGATTGTTGCTCATCGTTTGACATCCACGAATATTCTGCTAGCCATTCCTCTACCTATGGCCAACCTTGAACCCCTAACGCGAACTTCTACGGGTCCATTGAAAGGTGCTGACTTCACCACAGTTACGTTAGTGCCTGGAGTTAGACCCAAGTCAGTAAGTCTTTTGACACAACGAGCGGTCATAAAATGCTTTCCCCAACCTTTTTTTGCTCTGTGTCTACACATCTGTTGGCTTTCTGAACTATGGGCTGTAGACGTTATGACTCCAGTTTCGCCGTTCCTCAACTCAGTTAAGGGCAACTCCATCAGTTTCTCACTTCTCCTTCATCTTTCTTAACGTAGATGATTGCTGCCAAATCATGGCCAATTATGCATCTTTTGTTTCCAACCCTGACTGTTAACGGACCCCTAGGAACTATTTTATTTTCAACCTCTATTCGTTCTCTAGGTGTAATTTTTAGTCTAGTAAGTTGTTTTAGTGTCTCAGCTTTTTCTTCAGTTATCTTGACAATAACCCCGCTCGTTTTGGCGTCGAGTTCAGTGAGAGCTATTGTTTCTTCTTCAAGGATTCCTCCACCGTTTGTCGGTATCGGGTTTCCGTGAGGGCATCTTTTCGGGTGCCCTAATGCTTTTTCTAGTGGCTTAATGATTTCTGGTGAAAGGGCGTGTTCTAACTTGCAAGCTGGGTCGTGGACCTCGCTCCAATCTAGATGCAATATATCTGTCAATAATCGTTCTGCGAGGCGATGTCTTCTCAGGATGTTTGAAGCGATTTTGCGTCCATTATCAGTTAACTTTACTCCTCTGTATGGTTCATGAATGACAAGTCCTTTTCTCTCCAAATTCTCGATAGTGTTTGTAACCGAACCCGGAACTACTCCCAATTCTCTGGTAAGCTCCATAGTTCTGGCGAAGCCTACTTTTCTCTCTAAACGATAGATTGCCTCAAGGTATTCCTCGGCTTGGTTAGAGACAATTGTTTCTTCGGCGTTCACGTGTTCCACCTGCCAGAAATTACGACCTCTCGTAATTTTATCCGACGCCATTACAGATAAACTTTACCATATGAAATCCGTTAAAACACAAAACTACATAATATTCCCTGATTTTTAGTCCCCTTTATGTGCAGATACCACGAAAGTGGCTGTTTCAATGTTTTTGTTTTCAACACTTCAGTAGGGGCAATACCTAAAAGCGAGAGATAACCGAACTAGCCATTATGGAAAAGAAACAAGCTGCACTTTTAGCCATATTTTGTGGCATCGCCATTTTTGGCATAAAACTAGTAGCATATTTTATTTCTAACTCCGTAGCCTTGCTTTCTGATGCCCTAGAGTCTATCGTTAACATAGCTGCTTCATGTCTAATGCTTTTCTCGGTTTGTGTTTCAGAAAGAGCACCTGACCGTAGCCACAAGTATGGTCACGAAAAAATCGAGGACATATCGTGCCTTGTGGAGGGCATCTTCGTAATTATTGCTGCTCTTCTTATCATCAATGCAGCTGCGTGGCGTCTCTTTGAGCCCGCTGAACTGTTTAAGCTTGACCTTGCCATTGGAATCTCGGTGTTCGCTACTGTCATGAATGCGGGGCTCTCTTGCTTGTTAATCAAAACTGCTAAGAGCTGCGGCTCAACGGCTCTTGAGGGCGATGCGAAACATCTCTTCTCTGACGTAATCTCCACTGCGGGTGTGTGGGCAGGTCTCTTTGTTGCCCAATTAACGGGATGGGCCTTCTTGGATTCTGTTCTAGCCTTTGTGGTTGCCGTTTTGGTTGTGAGGATGGGAGTGGGGCTTGTTTTGAAGGCTTCAAACCGTCTAATGGATCAATCGTGCAGAGAAGAAGAGGAGAAGATAATCGATGTTCTTGGCAGGCATACTTTCCGTTTTATTGGCTTTCATGATTTGAAAACCCGTCGACACGGGAACCAAGTTTTTGCGGAGCTCAATCTTTCAGTTGACGGTTCCCTGAGCGTTAATGAAGCTCATGATCTTACGGATCATTTAGAAAAGGAATTGAAAGAGGAGCAACCAAACGTAAGACTGACAATTCACGTTGAGCCGCCAAAATAAAGCAGCAGCCGGGAAAGATTGTTTCAGTTTTTGGGAATAAACTGTTGAATGATTTTGGAAGTGTAAACTACATTCTTTCAACACAATTGAAGGATCAAGAAAATATCTCAATTAAAAAATAAATCCAAAATGTATTACTTTAGTGAAAGCCTGCCATCGTTTTCTTCCTGACTTGTTCAGCAACATGTTTCCCCGCCATTTTTTCTGCTAGTTTAAGACCAAACAGGATGGCTGTTGCAGGTCCTATGCTTGTTATAACGTTGCCGTCGACCACAACCATGTCCTCTTTTGGCGTGCCTCCACCATTTCTGAGTTCGTTTTCCATTCCCGGATAAATCGTGCACGCCTTACCATTCAGAATGCCCGCGTCTGAGAGAACCGCAGGACCTGCACAGATCGCGGCTACTAGCTTGTTGGAGTCGAACGCCTTTTTGACCATATTAATCACTCGCGGGTCATTTCTAAGATTCTTATAACCCGGATTCCCTCCAGGACATATTACTGCATCAAAATCTTCTGTAGTAACGTCATCGATTGGCTTGTCTGGAACAATTTTCATTCCATGTGCGCCTTCAACGACGTTGGACGTCAAACCAGCAACTGTTACATCTACGTCGGCTCTTCTGAGGATGTCTACGATTGTTACTGTTTCGATTTCTTCGAATCCTGTAGCAAGAAAGACCAATGCTTTAACCATACAATGTCCCTTCATTATCTTTTTTAATGCTTTAATTCTTCTACCAGTTTCACGATCTGCTCTATCACATACTCATTTATCTTCTGTCCTTTCTCAGAGGATGCTATTGTCGGGTCGCCCATAACTCCGCTTGGGAAGTATCGTTCAGGATCTGGAACAACCTCGAATCTGGGCAGATTTGGAAAACTTTGTTCTCCTTTTCCTTTTATCAAATCGGATCGAATAGCCATTACTCTCGAAGTTTCAATGGTACCCGCGTGGGAATCTCGGGCATCAAAGTCCTTGTCTCTAAGATCAAACGCAAAGTCATAATCTGAGCAAACCATAATTCGTGGTCTATCCTCTTCGTTCTTGTGATTATTTACGACCGTTTTGGCTGCAAGCTTAATTGCAGTCATATGTGACCCGCCCGCATGACCTGTTATAATTAGCAATCGTTTGAAATCGTTACGGACAAAATCTTCCAGAATATCAGCCATTATGCTCCGTAGCGAATCAAAACTTATCGTGATTGTGCCCGGAAAATTTCTTGTAGAATTACAAAGACCATACCTTAAGGGCGGTGCAATTAGGCAACCAGCTTTTCGGGCGACTCCCAAAGCCACATACTCGGCTTGAAGGCTGTCTGTACAAAGCGGCAGATGAGTTCCATGTTCTTCGATGCTTCCACATGGGATAATCACAACTTTTCCGTCTCTAGCCGCTTTTTCTGCTTCCGGCATAGAAAGCTCGTCAAACCATAATGTTCCGTTTTTGCTCAAATCTGCACACATGTTTTATCATTCTCTTTTTAGATGATTACAGTTTAATCGCACCAATTCTATCGCCTTCTGTTATAACTTCTCTGCATACCCCAGTATTATATCTGGTCTTTTTAATCCAAAAGCTTGTGGGTGGAGCATATTTTATTTTGTAAAGACTTTCCCAAACTTCTTTCTAATAGAAGCCATGAATCGATTAAACTCAACTCCAATATTTTTCCACGATCTCAGCAACAGAATAACCAAATTCTTCAGGTTCTCTGAAAGCTGCCCTACGAGAAATCATTGCCTATGCAAGATAGATCAATCCCAAACGCCACAACAAAACGAAAAAAGAAAAATTAACCGCTTATTAATATTGGAAAAAACACTGTATTAGGAGATTAATAACAGCTGATTGTTGAAAACAACCTTTTTCTGGAAATCTAAGAGAACTAAATGAAGGCTTGAATTGGTGTATTTCAAACTTTTTTGCTGCCTAGATTCCTAGGATAAATAGCCAGATATTCAAGTAGACTATTGCGCCGAGAGAAGAGATCAGGGTTAACGATGCTATGGTTTCTTTGTAGAAGTCGTATCGTTCGCTCAGAACTGACAAAGAAACGGCAACAGGCATCCCATGCATAAGTACCAACATTGAGTGTTCCATGGTTGGCAAATTGAACAGCGCCAAAATTATGATGGCTAAGGTGGGCAAGAAAATTATTCTTAGTAGACTCAACCCAAAAGCCTTCCTTAGGTTAACGTATCTTTTTCCATAAAGAAAAGCTCCTAACATAAAAATGGCTACCGCGGGTGTGGTGCCGCCCATCATATGCAAAAAGGTGGAGGCTGGAGAAGGAATCTTCACCCCAACAATTGATATCAAGATTCCCGCCACGATTGATATAATCAAGGGATTTCTTGCGAGCCTTGTAGCAACATGTTTTAGTCCCTCCAGCTTCGGAGATTCCCCAAGACGGTACAACTCAAGGATCGTGATGGAGACTGTGATTGCTGCGATGCCGATGGTAGCAGCCACCAAGGTGGCTAAGTGTTCGGTCTGTTCTGAGGGAAAGGCGAATGTTACGAATGGTATGCCAAAGAAGGCGAGACTACCGAAGATCGTGCTTAACGTGAGCAGATAAATTGTATTCTTGGAGACTCTGAAGAGAACATAGAGTAGAACGTAAATCGCCACCACCACAAATATTGGAATGATTCCAGCGAAAATGAAACTCAGAGTCTCCGCGACAAAGCTTGTTTCCGCCAAATCAACGAAGAAGAGGGCAGGCAATGCAAAATAGTACACGTACGCGCTGAGCACCCGCTCATCTCCGAGCTTTAGAATTCCAAACTTTCTTGAAAGGAATCCTGCGCCAATCAAGAAGAGAATAGGAACCGCTGTTCCTATCAACGCGCCAGCCATACAGGTTCCTCCCGTCTACTTTGACTTTTTGAGAAGATAAATGTTGCAATAACTTAGAAAAACAGATAATACACTTAGTTACTAAAATGTCAGGGGGAACTAGTTGGTCAGCTTCAAGCAAGCCCTTCAAATACTTGAACAAAAAGGAAAACTTGAACGAATACAAAACAAAACATCCTTACACAAAATTCCTGACATCATACGAAAGGCTGAAAAGGCTCTGCTTTTTGAGAACACCGGAACCGAATACGCAGTAGCCTCAAACATCTGCACACGAGACAACTTCTGCACAATCTTCAACCTAGACTGGAAACAAATACAAGAAAAAGTCATAACCGCCCTCGACAACCCAATAAAACCAGTCACAGTGGACGAAAACCCTTTTGAGGAAGTTGAGCTTGACCTCGGAAAACTGCCAATTCTACAATATTACGCCTCTGACCCCGGACCATATATCACCTCTGGTGTCTTCGTTACAGAGTGTGAAGAACGTAACCTATCCTACCACAGAATACTTGTCAAAGACAAGAACAAAGGCACAGCAAGAATCTGTCACCGTCACACATGGCAGTGCTACATCAAAAACAACAGAAACATTGACATAGCCATCTGCATCGGAATGGATCCTGCCCTATTATTCGCTGGAGCAATCTCCACCAAAGAACCCATGGACGAAACCAAAATCGCCGGCGGCTTCTACGGTGAACCAATAAAAACGGTAAAAATGGAGAATGGAATCTCCGTGCCCGTGGACACCGAGATTGTGTTGCTTGGGAAACTCACCCCAGAAATGGGGGATGAGGGTCCGTTCGTCGATATTACTGGCACATATGATTTGGTCCGACAGCAGCCAGTAGTTAAGATCACCAAGATACTGAGGCAGAATGAAAATCCAATCTATTATGCGCTTATTCCCGGAAGGGGCGAGCACTCGTTTCTGATGGGCTTCGGAAAGCTGCCGCTCATCTACAAGCAACTCAGGAATGTCTGCAAAGTCAAAGACTTGGCTTTCACGGATGGCGGAATCAACTGGCTTGGCTGCTCTGTATGCATAGAGAAAATGAGCGATGATGAACCCAAGAAAATAATTGAGACCGCTCTTGAAGCCCATAAGAGTCTTAAGCACGTTTTTGTGTTTGACGACGACATAAACCTGTCTGACCCCGAAGATGTGCAGTGGGCATTAACCACAAGATTCCAAGCCGACAAGAACCTGTACACGTATCCTGATTCTCTTGGGTCAAGCTTGGACCCCAGCTCTGAACCCGGAGACGACAGAAGAAGAACATGTAAAGCAGGATTCGACTGCACAATCCCACTATCTAAAAACAGGAATTATTTCGAGAAAGTAACCTGAAAACTGCGATTGCATGCACACTTGACTGAAAAAACTTGGCATTAATGAATCCAGAAAGTCTTCTGATTAAGCTAGCTACTCCTTTAATGTGACTTGTTGTCTAGTCTGCTTTTTAGTATCTCGTTGACTACGTTGGGTTTCACTCGTCCTCTCGCCTTTTTCATGATGATGCCCATTACGGGTCCAAAAGCACCCTTTCCCCGTTGCTCGATAAGCTCAGAGTTCTTTTCTATCACATCATCCACCAGCGCCTCAACCTCTTTTTGAGTCATCATCGAAAGCCCCAAACTCTCAACAGCATCACCGACAGCAGCATCTTCGTTACTTGCAAGCCAAGTCAATATCTCAGGAATACTTTCCTTTGCAGTCTTTCCTGAGCCAATCAGCCTAAACATTTCCCTGAATTGCCTATCAGTAACGGCTCCAACATTTATTGCGTCGCGTCCTAATGCCTTCAAAGTTTCCGTCAACGTAACTGAAATAGTTGTAGGAGAAACCTCAGTCTCTTTAGACAGAGACTCGAAAAGCTCAAGGTATTCAGAGCCCAAAATCTGCTTGGCAAGCTTTTGATTAAGCTTATACTTCTCCATCAGCCGCTTCATCAGTTGTTCAGGCAATTCAGGGAGCCTATTACCCAACTCAACAATGTACTCTTTGGTTACCTGAATCGGCGGAACATCCGTTTCCGGATACATGCGGGCAGCTCCAGGTCTCGGACGCATATACTTTGTTGATCCATCAGGATTCGCTGAGCGTGTCTCCTCGGGAACACCCTTCAGGGCTACTTTAGCCCTTTCAACCACCGCCTTCAGGGCATCAGTTGCATTTTCTAGTGTGTCTGCTACGAAAACCACGGCATCCACTGAATCCGTCTTTAAGAGCCTTCCAAGATGTTTCAGTTCTTCATCGGTTACGCCGTAGGCTGGCATCTCGTCTGTGTGAAATATTCCTCCGACCCGTCCCCAGAAACGGGCCATCCCCGACAACTCAGCCCCAAGTCTCATGCCCGTGGCAAGTTCTTTTTTGAGCAGCCCAGCAAATCTAGGAAGCTTGACCGCAAGAACCTGATTGTTTTGTTTGATAGCCTTCGCGATGACTTTGCATTTTGTTTGCTTGAAGATGGAGGTGACGTCAACAAAATCCGCGATGATATCTGCTTCTTTCACGCCTCTTTTCTTCAGTTCGTCTCTAATTTCTAGGAGGCTTAGTTGACGTTGAACCTCGTTTTCGATTACTTGAGAGATTAATTCCAGTTCCTGAACGCCCTTAATCTCAATCAAAGCCCCATCGCGTATGGAAACGTTAACATCTTGACGTATAGTTCCCAAACCCCGTCTAACCATGCGAGTTGCCCTCAAGATTTTTCCAATAGCAAAAGCGGTCTCTTTCGCGTCCTCTGGAGAATATATGACTGGCGCTGTGGTAACCTCGATGAGCGGTATTCCAAGACGGTCAATGCGGTAACGTAGTAGCTGCCCATCTTTTCCTGTTTTTCTAGCCGCATCCTCTTCAAGGCTCACCTGCGAAATAGCTACTTTCTTTCCTTTGATGTCAATCTCGCCGTTTAGCGCTACAACGCATGTTCGCTGGAACCCTGTTGTGTTTGAGCCATCTATAACGGTCTTGCGCATAACATGAATCTCATCCACAGGCTTCACATTCATCATAAGGGATGATATGAGCGAAATTTTCACTGCTTCTCTGTTAAGGTCATGAGGAGGCTCCTCATCCATCTCCACCAGACACGAAGTATCGTTGTTTGCTTCGTACAGAATCTTGGTTTCCTTCTGAAACTCGAAGAGAGCCGCTGAATCAACCTGACCCAACTCGCTCTGGGTTGGTCTTAATCTTCTTAGAAAAGTGAATTCTGGTTCTTCCTTGAACAGTTTGGGCTCACAGGAACAGAAAAGCTTCTCTTTAGTGTCTAATTGCTGATGAATCTCAAGTCCTGCCTTCAAACCAATCTTTGAATATTTGTTGCTCATGCCTTTTTCTTCCATATCCCATTTCATTCATTAAGGGTTCTAGGTGAATATTCGTTAGCTACGTTTTTCGTGAGAAGTTGTTTTGCTTCTTCAGTTTTGGTTGTTTGACCAAGAACCCACCTGAGCTTCACAAACGCTGTTTCAGGAAGCATATTGTCAAGAGAGACGACGCCAACGGCTAGGAGGTCTCTACCCTGATTGTAAACGTTCATGTTCAATCGTCCCCAGATGCACTGGGAAGTCATGCCCACAATCATATCATTCTCTATTGCGTTCTGAATAGCAGAAAGACAATAGTTTCCTACATGACCTAATCCAGTTCCCTCAAGGATAATGCCCCTGTAACCCTTCTCAACATAATAATCAATTATCTCCGGATTCAAGTCTGGATGAAACTTGACGAGGGCTACTTTCTTCTCAAACGTTGGCTTCAACTTCAGTTTCCGTGCAGAATCACGTTTCCTGCAATTTTTAATCAACAAACTGATTGTATCGTCTTCCATTCGGGCTAGAGGCAAAGAATTTATGGACTTAAAGGTGTCTCTACGGCTCGTGTGACACTTTCTTACTTTGGTTCCTCTATGAAAAACTATTGAGGTGTCTGAAGTCGTCTCATGCATAGCAACTACAACCTCTGCAAAAGGAGCATTTGCAGCCGCTTTGACAGCCCCCACCAAGTTGGTTGCAGCATCCGAACTGGGACGATCCGCTGACCTCTGGGAAGCCACCATTATAACTGGCACAGGCAAGTCCTGTAGAGCAAAACTCAAGGCTGCAGCACTGTATCCTAAGGTGTCGGTTCCATGAGCCACAACAACTCCTGCCACGCCATTCTCAATGTGCTTGGCAACAGTTTTTGCGGTTTCAATCCAGTGTTTTGATGTGATGTTTTCGCTGAAAACGCTAAAAAGAATCTCCGTATCCACAACCGCAATATCTGCGAGTTCCGGAACCACGCTGTAGAGGTCGCTGGCAGACAGGGCTGGACGCACTCCTCCGGTTCTGTAGTCAACGCGGCTGGCTATGGTGCCTCCTGTGCTCACGATAGTTACCTTAGGCAAACTTGTCTTCTGTTTCGGAATGGGTGGAGGCGTGAATGTTGGTTTAACTCCCGCGCCAACCTTTTCCACCTGCGCTGTGGAATCGATGCGGACTCCCACGTTATAGCCGCTCTTTAGTTTAAGAATAATGTGATGTTCGTCTCCAATCTCTGATCGGGGAATAAGAATGCCCTCCCAGTTTTCCCCGTCTTTGGTTACGTGAATCACATCGCCGATTTCGGCTCCTGCATTCTTCAAAAACTTTAATGCGTTTCCCCTGTAGCCCGGAAAACCTTCACTCAAACCCGCTTTCTCCTATTCATTATCCCTTCAGCTACATCTGCTGAAAACATCTTTTCATTACTTTGTGTGTTTATTAAAGGATTTAGTTGAGGTGCTTGGAGACGTATGGTCCATCATACTCGTAACCGAAGCGCTGGTAGTATTGTTTTGTTCCAAGAGCGCTTGTGACAACAATCTTGGTTCGGTCATAGTCTTCCATGGCGATTCGTTCAGCCTCAGAAAGAAATATTGCTCCATAGCCTTTGTGTTGCCAAGCCCCAGCTGAGTGTTTTCCAACCGGAACTAAGGGACCGTAAACTCGGAGTTCACGAACTATCGCTGTCGATTCAGGAACTATTTCAGGTCTACTTGCCTGTCCTGAGGGAATACGTAATCTGAGGTAACCAACCAAAACATCATTAATCGGGTCCTCGGCAGAAATGAAGATTTCTTTTCCGCCTGAAGCCTCCTCTGTAACGGTTTGGATTTCTATTTTTTCTGGGTCAGGTTTCACATTGTCCTTTAGCCATCGGTGCCCCACTTCCCTGCATCGTATACAATGGCATCTGCCTCCTTTTGCTCGAAGCTTCTCTAATGCTATTTGCCTAAGGTTGCTCATTTTTACTCCCGCCTCAATCAACTTGGCTGGTATGTCCCTCTGGACCCTCATAATTCTAACCCACGGTGGAACAAGCTTCTTTATTTCTGCGATTAGCTGAGCCGCCTCCTCTGTAGTGTAGGGACGGTATTCTCCATTTTTCCACCAATCGTAAACTTTTGTTCCCTTGATGACCAAGCAAGGATAAATTTTGATCATGTCCGGCTTGAACAAAGGATTCGTGAAAATCTCCCTGAAACCATGTATGTCCCGTTCAAAGCTTGAGCCGGGCAAACCGGGCATGAGATGATAAGCCACCTTTAAGCCTGCATCCTTCATTATGCGGGTGGCTTCTATGACGTCTTGAACGCGGTGTCCTCTGTTAACCCGCTTGTAGATGTCGTCGTAAATGTTCTGAACTCCCATTTCTACGCGTGTTACGCCCAACGGAAGCATACGATTAACGTGTTCTTCTTTAGCCCAGTCTGGTCTTGTTTCCACGGTGATTCCAACATTGCGAATCCGACTGGTCTCCGCCAGCTTTTTTGCATCTTCCAGAGAACTGGACTTTGTTTCGGTGATGGCGTCTAAGCATTGTCTAACAAATTCTTTCTGGTAGTCTGGGGGCGTGCTGGGGAATGTTCCGCCCATGATGATGAGTTCCACCTTGTCCACCTCGTGTCCTATCGCCTCCAGCTGCTTGATGCGTGTTCTAACCTGCGCGTATGGGTTATACTCGTTTTGTGCCCCTCTCATGGCAGCGGGTTCGTGACCCGTGTAGCTCTGGGGAACGCCAGCAGTTGGTCCTCCTGGACAGTATGCGCAGGGCTCTTCTTGGGGGCAAGGTGAAGGTTTGGTCATTACAGCAACTACTGTTACTCCGGAGATGGTGCGGACAGTCTTTCTTCGGAGAATAGGGAGCAGTTTGGCGCTTTCTTTTGGTTTAAGGTGCCGTATTATTTCCGAGTTGGAGGGAACCTTTCCTATGCTATGTTTTCCTGCAGCCTTCACCTTAACATAGTCGAGGTCCTTCTTTGTGGGGTTGGGTATATCCATTAAGCGCTGAATAATATCCCTGTATGCCTTGCTGCTCATCAGTTTCATCTACAACATATGCACGGAAGCTTTTAGATAAAGGAAATAGTTAACTGGTAACTTATTGTAAGTTGAAATCATATTTTTTACACTCTTCTATTTTCTCTATATGTATGGGAAGTCTCGGTGTAAGTAAATAAAAGGTAAAACTATCATATAAGAACGTTAAACGAGTTTTCATTTCTCATACACACTCGTCCATAAAGTGGTGTGTAAGTATTGGTGTCTAATGTCTTCGGGAATTGCTTCCATTGCTGTTTTCACCGTTACTGGCGATATCTCCCACAAGCTCCCCTTTTTTTAGGGGTTATTCTTGAAAAATATTCTGTACTAAACAATGTACGTTAGCTAGAGTCTACGTGCCATAATATGAGTTTATAGATGATTTTGACGTAAAACACGAAAAATGTTAAGTAACTGTTATACTCTACGTTTTATGGGGGATATGTTGAGTTTGAAACTCGGCAATTTTCGTTCGCGTAAATGGTTACTCATTGCAGCCGTTTGTATAATACTTATAGTTACTGTGCCGATCTTCGGACTGTATGGTCCTGATCTAGGTTTTGACTGGACTGGTGGGAGGAGTCAAGATGTTTACAATGAAGCCCCAATGCTGGCAGAAATGGTGTCAGACGGAACATTACCTCCCGTAGAAGATCGTTTACCCACTAATCCCATGTTGATTCAACCAAACGATGAGGTGGGTGTTTACGGAGGAACATGGCGTATGGCAAATACTTATTCTTCTGCTTCAGCAACCATAAGAGTCTACACTGGTTATGAGAACCTGTTGAGGTTTGATCCTAATTGGGCACGTGTAATCCCAAATCTAGCACAGTCCTATGATGTCAACGAGGATGCAAGTGAATATACCTTTCATCTTCGTGAGGGATTAAAATGGTCAGATGGTGCCCCTTTCACCGCAGACGATATCGTATTTTGGTACGAAGCAGACTTTCTTAATAATGAACTGCACTCGTCATTTGATAGCAACTTCGTAATAGATGGTGTTCCAGTTGTTGTCGAAAAAATCGATAATACTACTGTGATATTTAGATTCGCGGGACCCTACCCACGGTTTCCAGAAACTCTGGCAGACGTAGCTAGTGATAGTATCACAGCCGCACCAATGCACTATTTGAAGCAGTTTCATATCGATTACAACCCAGAAGGAATTAACCAGTTAATCAACGAGGCAAACGCCGAGGACTGGAAAGATTTATGGAAGAAAAAGAATACAAGGAGGAATCCAGAACGCCCTAATATGCATGGATGGATTCTAACCGAATCGTATACATCAAGCTCAGAATTCATTATGATGGAGCGAAATCCATTTTATTGGAAGATTGACACTAATTATAACCAATTGCCATATATCGATAATATCAAAATTACAATCTGCAATTCGACTGATGAAATATTTGACGCAATGATGAGTGGAAAGGTAGATATGCAGCATAGAGTGGTCGACATCGCGAGTAGATACGATGAATTCGTTGCAAATATGGCAACAGGAGGATACACTCTTCACACTACATTAAATCCTCGTGCCAATTACTTAGCTGTTCAATTTAATCTTGTGCACAAAGATCCGGTTTTGAGAAGCGTTTTTACCGATAAGTCATTCCGTATTGCTCTTTCTCAAGCAATAAATCGTACAGAAATGGTAGATCAGATATTTGTATTGACTTAGAGCCTCGTCAACCTTCTCCACTTAAAGTGTCTCCATATTATAGGGAACAATTAACTACGCAATACCTCGAGTTCAACCAGACATATGCAAATGAGCTTTTAGATGCGGCAGGCTATGATGTAAGGGATGGTGAGGGGTATCGTCTAACTCCTGAAGGGCATCGTATCAATTTCACGATAACAGTTGTGTATGAAGCAAATGAGTACTACTTGAGTGCAGCACAGATGCTTTCAGAATACTGGCATGAACTGGGTATCAACGTTAACGTAACTTCTCTCAAGCGCAATCAAGTAGTTGGGATAATCAATGAAAACGATCATGATGTTATCGTTGAAAGTGTATTAGGGGGCATCGATGTGGTTCAGAGTCCAGGCATTTATATGCCGTATAATAAGTATCAATCATACTTTGCTATCCCGTGGGCATATTGGTATGGGAATAATAGTCTTGGAGAAGAACCACCAGCGATAGTAAAAGAGCAAATGCAACTCTATGACCAGATTAAAATGACTGTCGATCAAGACACTGTCATTGACCTTATGGATCAGGTACTGGCAATAGCTGAGTCGGAGTTTTATGTGATGGGTATCTGTAAGAATCGAGGTGGGTATGCAGTAGTTAAGTCAAACTTCCATAATGTTCCATTAACAATGCCAAGATCTTTTTCCTATCCTACACCTGCTCCCACTAATCCCTGCCAATATTACATTGAACCTGAAACGTGACTGAGACAAAATAATGAGCAGACTCAAAAACTTAACATTCAAAATTGGTGGACCAATCATCCTCATCGAACTAATTATACTAAGTATAATAGGTGTTATCTATATCAACAATTTCTCCAACGAGATAGATCATCGACTAGAAAACAATATACAGATACCAGGCAAGTTGATGAACGCAGGTCTACTAAACTTTGACTCGATAACAGATAATGTGACCATGAAAAAACTAATGGGAGAAGAACTCCTACGAGGAATGGTCGTAGGAATTAACCACAACGTGTACTATTCATCGAACCAAAACGATTTAGGAATAAATATTAACGACATACCTGAAGTCAATAATAATCTGTTCAATACGGATAATCCCCGGGACGCCTTCATCAATGAAGAAAGCAAGATAGTGAGTGTTTCTATCATCTATGCTGTCGACAAGGTGACACCACAATTCTTCCTCTACATTGAAACAGGAAAAACTGAGGTATTGGGTGCGAAAACAAATATAACATACCAGTTTATTGCCGGTTCATTTGCCTGTGTTATTTTAACGTCAATAGCAATATTATATACCTTTAACTCACGCATCACTTCTAAACTTGCAGCCACATTAAGTGCTATTAACAAGTTTAGGGAAGGAAAGCTAGATAGCAGAATTCCAGTATCTGAATCTTCAGATGAGATCTCAGCTCTTCAAAACAATTTCAATAATATGGCAGATACTATCGAGGAGACTTTTCATCAGCAAAAACTTATAGAAGAAGATCTACGCCAATCACAAGAGCACCAAAAACATCTTAATCAGATACTTTTAGCGATAAGAAATGTTAACCAGCTCCTCATTACAACAAAAGACCAAAACATATTACTTCAGAGAGTTTGTGAATTACTAATAGAGACCAAAGGATATCTTGGAGTATGGATCGGACTTGTTGGGTCAAGTGGCGGATTAGAGACTTTTTATTCAGCCGGATTCGATAAAAGATTTGAAAGCTTTACGGAAGCCCTAAAGACCTCTAATCAGCTTGCCTGTCTTAAGCTTTTAAACAAACCAGGATTCCGTGTTCTAGAGGATTCTTCAAAACTATGCGAGGGATGCACAATTCATACTACTGGCACAAGCATGTTTTGTGCAACATTATCGCACGAAAATACTATTTATGGCATTTTTGGTGCTTCTGTACCCCACGGCAATACCGACTTAGATGAACAGGGGCTATTCAAAGAGGTTGTTGGAGATATCGGATACGGATTATACTCTATTCAGATAGAAAAGGCAAGAATTGAAAGCGAGAGAAAATTACTAGAATCTCAAAAAATGGCGCATATAGGTAATTATTGGTGGGATGTTAAAACTGGCGAAGTGAAATGGTCTGAAGAGGTTTATAGAATCTTTAAACTAGATCCTAAAAATTTCACTCCTCAAATAGATAGCATTATGGAACTTTCTGCACCATGGCCTGAAGATAATAAGCGTAATGAAGAATTAATACAAAAAGCAACAAAGGACCATAGTCAGGGTTGGTATGAGCAAAGATTTTTACGACCAGATAAAAGTATTGGCCATCATTTTTCAACATTTCAAGGCAAATATGATGAATCTGGTAAATTGGTTGTGATTACTGGGACTGTTCAAGACATCACCGAACGCAAGAGGATTGCAGAGAAGCTTAGGGACTTGGCGCGTTTTCCTTCAGAAAACGTTAATCCCGTGATGCGCATCGCAAAAGACGGCACCATTATGTACAGCAACGCTGCTGGAATGTCTTTGCTAAGCGAGTGGAAATGTGAGATTGGTCAACATGCCCCTGATCAGTGGCACCAAGTAGTTAATGATGCCATCAGCTCAGGCTTAAGCAAAGAGTTTGAGGTGGAGCATGGAGACCAAATATTCTCGTTTGTTGTTGCACCAATACCTGAAGCAGGCTACGTGAACATTTATGGACGAAAAATCACCGAACGCAAGAAAGCAGAAGATAAGCTTAGACGTTACTCTGAGCAGTTAGAGGAGTTGGTTGCGGATAGAACTAGCAAGCTAAAGGAGCAGAACATCCGGTTGAAGAAGCTGGATAAGATGAAATCCCGCTTCATCTCCACTGCCACCCACGAATTGAGGACGCCCCTCGTCTCCATCAAGGGCTATACAGAGCTCATCCGCAGTGGTATGATGGGTAAGGTGCCCAAGAAAATCGATGAAATGTTTAAGGTGGTGGAGCGGAACGCAGACCGCCTATCAAAGCTAACAGATGATCTCCTAGATCAGCAACGCATCGAATCCGGCCGGCTAGAAATCACCTCTGAACCGTTCCAACTTCAAGGGCTCATAGAAGATGTTGTTCAGGAGTTTCAGCCATTCATATCAAAGAGGAATCAGGTTCTAACCGTGCATATTCCAAACGACCTGCCACAGGTGATTGTGGACAGGACTCGAGTAGGCCAGGTGATCATTAACCTTCTAAGCAACGCCTCCAAGTTCACTCCATCCGAAGGAAACATCAGCATTAAAGCCCGAGAAACAGGCAAAATGGTTGAGGTGCAG
>SDBT01000905.1_pt1 | contig 49764 bp, 46 predicted proteins | sample 2277101 | NCBI WGS metagenome assembly SDBT01 (sample SAMN10404973, study PRJNA504765) | marine sediment metagenome | isolation source: marine sediment core GS10_PC15, 103 cmbsf | place: Arctic Ocean: Southern Knipovich Ridge | collected 2010
TAAAAATAGGAAATGCCTTTAAATTACTACTTTTTACTACTATCATTTTACAATCAGGTAAATTAGAATCTATGAATTATTAAAATGTTCCATACAACAGCTAAAGGAGTAATTCAAACCAAAAATAGATTAAACATTTTTATAACTAGACTTTGTTTGCTCGAAACCCACTTGCAGTTTATTTCAAGAACACCATTTCTTTATTAATGTAGACATTATCGAATTTTTCCTCTTCAATTTTAGTAAGAAGGTTGATAATGCACCTTTTTTATTGATCGATCAACTAACAAACGTATTTTTGTATAGGTAGGTTCAGCTTCAGAGTATAACAAACTAATAGGCATTTGATTTTATTAATCGGTAGATAATTTCAGTAAACGAAACGATTTCTATCTTACTATTTTTATCATCATTTGAAATGATAGTGAATAGTTTTTATCTCCTTCAAGAGTAGAACATGTTAAAGATATTCTACATATTTTTCTAAATTTTTGAAAGCATCATTCAAATTATTCACGGGTAACTTTAATGCAAATGCCCTGTCACCATAAACACGTGTTGAACTTATCGTTATTACCCTACCATCATGCTCCATACAAGGTTCTTTCGAAGCCCTTTTCGGTTGATGGCTTCTCACAATTCTTTTTACCCCTATTTTATCACAAATTTCTTTACTCACATCTTTCCCAAATATTACCCCAACACCTCTCATGTTTGTATATTCTCCTTCTCCGTCATAGGGATCACTCCAAATAATATCTTTTTCAATAAGTCGAGATGGATATTTTAAATCTTCAATACTTCCCACTCTTCTTGATACCCCTCCATGAACAAACAGGATTTTCTCAGGTATTACCACAGCCAAATACAAACTAAGTACGAAAGACCTAAATTCATTCTCAAAATATTTTGTCCATCCTCCTCGCTTCCGATTTGCCTCATAGATCAGACTGCATGGTTTAAACTCTGGTTTTCCCCTTTGAGTGTAGTCTTCATGGTTGCCCTTTAAAGCAATAACTCTCTTCGGAAATTTTTTGAGAAGTCTTTTTAAGCTCTCTATAACTTCAATTCCGTTTTCTCCTCTATCTGCATAATCACCAAGAAATATTATGTAATCTTGCGTAGGATTGAATAGATTTCGCGCTTTTTTAAAACTCTCATAATCACCATGAATATCGCCTATTATAATTATCTGATTGGTCTCAGCTAATCGGTTAGGCGTTAATTCATATAGTTTGTTTCTATACATTTCCTCATCCCCTCTGAAATCCGATAAAAAAAACTTCCGTGAAATTGTAATCTTCTTAATTGATAAGATGATATAATAATCTAAATTTACAAAAAAAAGTTACGAGACCATAGATAAGATTATAGTTTAGTGCAAACTATTTTTTTTATTATATATTATTTGTTAAAAAAATAACTGTATATTGGTGTATATTAATTTTGAACATAGATAATGCGAAGAAAACAAAGATACTATGTACAATTGGACCTTCTAGTTTACCAATCAAAACTTTACGAAAAATGTTTGAAGCTGGTATGGATGGTGCTCGCATAAATACCGTCTTTGGTGATCTTCAAGAATTCAAGGAGAAAATTGAGAACATTCGAACTGTATCTGATTTACCAATCTTACTCGACTTACGTGGTGTCGGTATAAGGACTCGAATGGTGGGAAAATGGCAAGTAAAAAAAGGCGACGTGATTACTTCAGAATTTGAGGGGAAATCTTTTGGATTCAATTATGACATTATAGATCAGTTGGATGTTGGTGATCCCCTCTTTATTGATGATGGACGAATCCAAATGGAAGTCGTAAAAAAGGAAGATAAACAGATTCATCTTCTAATGAAAAATGATGGTATCCTTGAAGATCGAAAAGGGGTTAATGTTCCTAATAAAAACCTCAAAGTTCCCATTTTTTCAGATGAAGATCTAAAAATAATAGATTTTGCAAACAAACATAATATTGAGTTCTTAGGTCTCTCTTTTACGAGAAGTCGAGATGATATTGTGAATCTCAGAAAAAGACTCGGCAATAAAAACGTTAGCATAATTGCCAAGATTGAAAATATACAGGGTGTAAATAACTTTGAAGAGATCTTGACTGAAGCTCAAGGAATTATGATTGCTCGAGGTGATCTCGGTGTTGAAATTGCATTAGAGAAGGTTCCCCTACTACAAAAGCGATTAATCTCAATGTGTAATCAACATGGAAAAATCGTTATCACAGCAACTGATATGTTAGACTCGATGATCAGTAAAAGTACTCCGACAAGAGCTGAGGTCAGTGATGTTGCAAATGCAATCCTTGACGGTACAGACGTTGTAATGTTATCTGGAGAAACCTCCATTGGAAAATACCCCATCAAGGCTGTATCTGTTATGGCAAAAATAGCGAAACAAGCTGAAAGTTTACTCGTTAATAAGGTGAAAGAGCGTAAATTTTACGATATCTCTCGCGCTGTAAGCCGATCTGTCTGGCAAATATCTGAGACGATGCCTCTAAATAAAGTTGTTACGCTGACAAAGACGGGATATACCGCGAGAATGATTGCAAGATTTAAACTTAAACAACCCATTATAGCTGTAACAGATAACCGAATTGTGAAAAACCAACTTGCCCTAGTGTATGGTGTCTTTCCTCTTCTCTTTGAGTATGAGGAAGAAAAGGATAAAATTTTATCAGTCGCCAAAACACTTTGTGATCGTGGCGTTCTAGAAGAAGAAGACATTGTTCTTTTTACAGCTGGCTTCAGAACGTATCAAAAACATTCAAGCAACATAATCGAGATTCATACAATTAAAGAGTTATTAGAATACAACCAAAAAATGAAGAATCTTCAATAAAATAATGCTGAGAAGGAAAATGGATTAATCCCAATAATTTTTTTAAACACTATTTTGTGTATAAAAACTTAAATTAAAACCTCAATTTTTTTCTTAGACTCGTCTAACAAGCTGAGATTCCACTTGACTTACACCTTTTACATTCTTGATGATCTCTTCCACTTCATTAATAACCCCACCTGCATCCGGCATTATTATGTGAACAAGTAACGCAACTAGTCCAAAGGCTATGGGGTCCTCATCAATTCGATGGATCGAAACATTTTCAGGGAGCGCCTTTTTTATGTTTTCTTTTATTTCATCGGGACTGATAACGATGTCTTCCGGAAAAATCTTAAAAGTAGCTACAATTTGACCCATATTTTTTCACCTAACATTCTATAAGCTAACATTTATGCAACGTTCAGAGTATAAAAAAATAATGCTAAAAATATATTTATCTTGAAACATTCTATTTCTTTCCAGATCTTAACTGCCCTCATTAATTATATCTTTTTTTTCATTCTATCTAAAATAGTGAGTTTAACATGCTATTCTTTATATTCCTTTATAGTATTCAGAGTCGACAATAAACTCATTATTTTTTATATTTAAATTATTGACTTAGCAATATGACCCAGCTTCTTATTCTTCAGTTTCTTTTTTAAGTATACACTAAGATATTTCAACAAAATTAATTTATTTAGCTGTTATTACCAAAATAATTATGTCTTCTGAAACAGTTATTGCATAAATTATTACCTCTTTATGTAGTAAAACATGATAACCAAGACACTACCCCTCTTATTTAATGGCGAACTTACACCTCTTTTTAATCCTTATGAAGTTATTTACTTCTTAGCTTAAGATACTACATGTAAGGTGATTATGTGAACGAAAAGTTCTACGCATTACTCGGCATTATTGGACCATTAGTAGCATATCTATCAATTGGCATCGCCATATTTCAATCTCCTTGGTTTAGCTGGGAAAGAAATGCTTTAAGTGATCTTGGGCACTCCGTTGACAGTAGTGTTGCACCAATATTCAATTTTGGATTATCTTTAGCGGGCTTTCTTATTATGATCTACATCTTTACAACTTTTCGAAAGTATGCCAAGTATACCGCCACTGGATTTGTCATCTCCTCTTTTTTCCTTCAATTAATAGCGACATTTGATGAAGTGTATGGTTTTCTACATTTCACTATATCCATATTATTCTTTATCTCTTTAGGTGTAACTTCCATATTGTATGCTTATGAGAAAAAATCAGTATTTGCTGTAATAGTATTCATAATATGTTTTAGTTCGTGGATACTATACGGCTTGGAAATATACAGTGCAGGAATCGCTGTACCAGAAACTATCTCTTCAGCAACGGTTATGTTATTATTAATATATCCCGCAATCAAAATCTATTTTATAAAATAAAAAAAGAGTCATGTGTTTTAACTTAGTTATTTATTAACGTCTTTTCAAAAGACCGTTTTCAATCAATTATTTAATTCAATAAAAATGTTTTACTATTTTTATGTTTACAAAATTAAATTTTTATCTATATTCGGTTTTAAATATCACATATTTTTAATATAGGTTTTTTAAGTTCACAAAGGGTTACATAATATAGCGGGGGACATCCTATTGGTCGGTCTATTTGACTCCTTAGAAGTTAAAGGATTAACACTTAAGAATAGAATTGTCATGCCTCCCATGCAAACCGGTTTAGCAACTCCTGAGGGCGAAGTAACAGAACATCTTATTAACCATTATTTGGAACGTTCTAATGAACTTGGTTTTTTAATAATTGAACATAGTTACATAGCTTTTAGTGGATTACTAAATAAGAGACAGGTAAGTATATGTGATGATAATTCAATATTTGGGCTGAAAAAACTATCAAGCAGTATTCACGCAAAGGAGACTCCTGTTGTTATTCAACTCAATCACGCAGGAAGCTACGCAGACGAGAAAATTACTGCCACTCAACCAGTTGCCCCATCATCAAGTCATGGTTGTCGAGCACTTCAAATTGACGAAATTGAATCATTAACTGAATCCTTTGCAATGGCAGCTCAAAGAGCTATGGACGCGGGCTTCGATGGTGTAGAAATTCACGGTGCACATGGATTCCTCTTAAATCAATTTTATTCTCCTCTAACCAATCACCGTCGTGATCTGTATGGTGGTTCCTTTGAGAATCGGATACGGTTTCCTTTAGAAGTTATTAAAAGGGTTAAGAAGCAAATTGGAGGAAGACTTCTTCTTTATCGTTTAGGAGCGGACGATTTAGATCCACGCGGAATCAAGATTGAAACCTCGCAGAAATTCGCTTTAAAGATAAAAGAAGCTGGAGTGGATATAATTGACGTATCAGGTGGAATATGTGGAAGTCGACCAGACCAGCTCCAAAATGAACAAGGTTTCTTCATACATCAAGCTCACCAAATTAACAAAGTTGTCAACATTCCTGTTATCGGTGTTGGCGGAATAACCGAACCTGAATACGCAAACAAAGTGATACAGGACGGACGAGTTGATCTAGTTTCTATCGGACGGGGTCTTCTTAAAGATCCAGCTTGGGTTTTAAAAGCAATTCAAAAACTGAAAAAAAACTAGATACATTATTTGAATACTCTGAATAGACTTAACACAATCTTTAAGGGTCTTTCATGAAGTCAATGAACTCTTTAAGAGTTCTCTTTTCTAATGTGTAATTTGTTCTCCTCTCCACTGCGATCGTAGAATGTGTTTTAGTGCCATAATCATGGCCAGGATAGAGTTCAACATTATCATTTAACGTCATCAACTTATTAAACAAGCTGTTATACATCTCTTTTACATTTCCTCCGGATAGATCTGTTCTACCACATTCCCCTACAAAGAGAGTATCCCCTGAAAAGAGTTTATTATTCACAAGTAAGCATATACTATCAGAGCTATGCCCCGGTGTATGGATTATTTTCAAGACGATTCCATCCAATCTTAGAACGTCTCCATCTATCACCTCTACGTCTTTGTCAACTTTAGATAATTTATGCGCAACGATTTTAGCATCATATCTTAATTTTATATTTCGATTACCCGCCGTGTGGTCTCTATGGCCATGTGTATTGATGACATACTTTATAGTCAACTTCTTCTCTTTTACTACTTCGATAATTTGTTGGCTATTAAAGCTGGAGTCAATAACGCAAGCCACCCCAGACTCTTCTTCCGCTATAATATATGAAAAGTTGTCACCAACTTGCTTTATTTGTTTGAAAAACATTATTGGTCCCCCTAACTCTATGTACAGTGTCAATAAAAATTATTCATCTAAGTACTTCTCAATTTATTCTCGCGTATATTCTTTTGTTGAGAGACATTCTAACTTCACATCAATTTTGGCTAGATCTTCCAAATTTTCAACACAGTATATACTAGCATCTATGTTGTTATGTACTGGATTAACCCAAATATTTTTTGGGATAAGATTCAATTGTAGAGGAACTTTCACTTGGAGTCCATATTTTTCATTCAAATCGTTAAGCATTCGATTTTGAACACATGCTAAATGTGTAGTAGTATAACTTTTTATCAACTGAGATGCACCGAAGGCTCCGATACCGTGCCATATTGCTGCGTCCTCAAAAACGCCTAAGGAGTATAGTATAAACTGTGGCGACGATGGGGTTTCTTTAAAGTTGTAATGTACTAATTTATCTCCTTCAACATTAAACCGGTCATCAGCCTTTGCAATGCTTACATCTTCTGGATCGATTGCATTTGGATAAAGAAGGGTTGTTCGATAGGTTACCCTAACCCTTTTAAGTTTTGTACCGTCAAAGTATATTTTCCCTCTTGCGGAGCGTTTAGAACCATATCCCTTCTTTGAATGTGGAACTGTTAGAAGCGTTGTCCGTTTCTTCATGCTTCTTCCCATACATCGGTATAACTCTTCAATCGACTTGTGGTCTTTATGGCTTTCACCTATAATGTAGTGTAATATACTATCCGGTGTCTCCTTCTCTAAAACAGACAATGGCATTCGCAGTGAAGGAAGAGCAAGGTCAATTCCGAAGGACTCTGATAAATTTTCTATCTGTTCATATTTTACAGCATCTACCATATCCATGTAACTGTTGTTACATGTTATAAGATGCCGATTTATTAATTCAGCTTCACTTTTAGAGATTAGGGACCCATCATATTTCTGCATAAACTTCTGATCTATCTTCAACTCTTCAGTTTTTACTGATGCAGAAGGAAAAGCACTTTGTCCACTTTTTACTATGGACTCTTTAAGCGGATTCATCGAATACCTATCAGGTTCTACATCATCGGTGTTAAGTAAGAAAGAAACGATCTTTCCTGAAGAAGGCTTCCTTAACTGCTCACAGAGCTCTTTGACATCCCCTTTAGTAACTTTTTTGCTACCATAAACATCAAAGTAATTGCCACATACTTCAATCAACCTAGCGGCGATGATTCCTTGAACCTCTTCAACCGTTAACTGTGGATTTGAGTATTCAACTGAGGATCTCAAGAAGAAATGTTCGCCATGAAACTCTATTTTCCTCATTTTGTTATCTTTAAAGTAGAAAAGTCTAATTTTTCTACCTTTTTCTCTCTTGAACTTATCAAGTTCACCAACGATTTTTTCAACTACTACCATTGACGTTTCAAGAAAACCTTCAAGTATTCTTCGATTTAAATTTGAAGACAATGAAATCAACCCCTTTCCAAAGATTCCGCCATATAAATATAATTATTTTCAATGTATTCTCCGTAAAACATTCTAGCTAAGGGAAAAAATTCGCTTAATCCCCATTTTACCAATTTTTTTAGTATTACAGTCTCCTTTTTTGGAATACACAAAGAAACTTTGCACCCTTCTAGTTTGTTCAGGATGTTTTTTAAAAGATCTACTGCTATATCATTACAGTTTTCTTGACATACTAATGGTCCTACCTCCGCTACCTTCCCGTATCTTCTTGCGATGATGAACCCTAACATTTCATCATCATCTACAACGATTTGACATAAATTCTCTTTATCTCGTAAGATAGGTTTTAGTAATTTTTTTCGAGAAGCACCGAAGCCCAGTTGATCAAGATTAATAATATTCCCCCAGTCATCTTCCACTGCTTCTCTTGTAAACTCTTTAATCGGTAAAGAAAAAACTGTACCTTTTAAATATACGAATTCTGAATCGTATTTAAATCCTAGCTTTTTATAAAACGGGACTTTAGGAATGTATGCATACAAACCAATAGTCTCTACACGTTTATTTACTAAGTACTCAAGTGCATGTTTAACCAAGAGCGATCCGACGCCTCTTCCTCTAACATTTTCGCTGACTATCACATTTCCCAACCAACCAAGTTTATCAAAACTGACGGTTGTAGCTACCCCAATCCTTTTTAGATCATCAAAAGTGATGAAGCATCCATCTGGTTCCAGCTTCATCATATACTCAAAATCTTCTTCTACTAGATCCCACTTCATTGTGTTTGTAAGATTAACTGCAAATTTCAAGTCGTCCAATAAAATTTTTTTGATCTGAAACATTCTCAGCCAACCCATTTATCCGCTCTCGATTGTTCCATTTCGATCAATGAATAATTATTATGTATTAAAACGTTAGTCGTAATCTCTCCCTTTTCTCTAGCGTCTTACACCGTTCAAGCGTTGCCTTTACGATTAACGGCAGAGCTATTGTAGCGTCACAATGACACGTTACATAATTTCCTTCAGGCTTCTCCTTTCCCCAACTGAGCCCCTCTTTAAATGTACATCCAGAAAGTCCACCCCACTGTGGACTATCCGTGGTAATTTGAAAACCATAGTCATGCCCCGCGTCTGGTATTCCAAACATGTCTTGAAGGTAAGCTGTTTGCTGGATGTAGTTCTTAGGAACTCCTCCACCCACATATATTACTCCTGTCTTCGATGCAGCTCTCTTAATTTGTAGTATCTCATAGTTATCCTTAATCTCATCAACTACGAGCGGGTTCATATTATTTTCTACAAATTTAATATGATGCTGAGTTAGAGCCAATCCCAATGAACTATCGTTTAGAGCTGGTACGAATATTGGTACACCTTTTTTCCAACCATTCCATATTATGGACTCTTTTTTGTCTTTTACTGGGCTTTTTACATCAATGAATTCACCAAGAATGTTCAGGAAAAACCGGGATGATATAGGTTTAACATGTTTCTTTGCAAGCTTATCTGCCAATCTCATTACCATGTTATCAAACTTTCTAAACTCGGATTCATCGGCATAAGTATCATAAATTCGATCAATACGTTCTTCTCGTAAAATTCTGTCATCAGCATCAGGGGAACCGATATAATGATGTCCCCCTAAACCTTCAACTAAGTCATGATACATATTGGCTCCTGTACTTACGATGACATCTATCATCTTTCTCTTTATCATAGTCGATATGACACCCTTCATCCCTGCAGGAACCATAGCACCAGATAAACCTAGAAAAATAGTAGGTCTATTCGAGTCCTCCAACATTTCCACAAAGATGTTAGCACATTTTGCTAAGGTTCGTGATTGAAAAGAGGTCCAATTAAAGGCTTCTAATAAATCTGAAACGGTCTTTATCTTTTCTACATCAACCGGTTTGATCGTCTCTTTTAAATAATTATGCTTTATATGCTTACCCCCCAATTTTCTTTAAATCTATAATATTCTCTTTTTATGAATTAAACCTTTTTAATAATATAATTTCTGTTTTATTTTTCAAACTAAGAATTGTTTTAACCTATATAGACGATTTAGTGCCGCTCTTTCGTTATATCCCTTTATAATATCTAGTTTTTTCCTGAATTTTTATATCTTGTGGATGTAAATAAATATTCATAAGCAATGTTATGTTGTATTCAATAATTGAGCTGTTATCTTTGAGGAGGGACAGTTCTGCTTCGAATCCTAAGTAAAAACGAGAAAGAAGAACTTCAAAGACATGGATACATGTGTGAACATCTTCTCTGTCTTTATTCAATGGTATCCGATCAAACATTTCTATACAATGACACTTTTCCTGTTTTTATAAATAACTTTGGAGAAGCTGACGTTATCTTATTTGGTTTAGGAATGGATAACGTAGAAAAAGTAGAATGTGTAAAGGAGTTAATTAAACTTCCAATTAATACACTAAACATTGTGTCCCCCACCCCACTTCACGAATTTTCTGATCTGAAAATAAAATATGTTGATTGGGACTTCCACATTAATGTAGATCGCTTTGATTTTAATTTGAAAGGTAGCCTGTATAAAAGTATACGTTACCGTCTAAGACAGGCAGAAAAGATGGGTTATCATACACGACTGACAAAAGAGTTTACTTCAAACCATATTTATATCCTATCCAGACATTTGACGCAGCACAAATTTGATGTATGGGATTATGAAGAACTTCTCTCTTTAGATAAATTCTTTCGGGAACATGACCATGGAATGATAATGGAAGCTTATAGAGGCGATAGATTAGTAGGCTTTGACATCATTGACTTTTTGGAAGACAATAAAATAATGGTGGTACCTTTAGGAATTTATTTAGAGTCTTCACTAACTTCCGATTTCCTCATGTATACTAATTTGAAATTTGCACGAGATAATGGCTATGAGTGGGTTGACGTTGGACCAGCTTGTGGAAGTGCTGGACTTCGAAGTTTTAAGGAAAAGTGGTTTGCTACACCCAAATTCAAATTAATCATTCAGACATTGAAAGTTAAATCGACCCAATAACTTGGAAAAAAGGAGCCTTTCACCATTAGGATTATAATAATTCATAATAATAACTATTCACACCTCATCTTTTCGGCCTATGCCTTTGTAGCAGACTTTGAAAAGGTTAATATAATGCTTATATTGTACATAATGAAAGTTGATTTTAAGATGATACCTCGCGGATTCTTTGTCACAAGTGGAAAGGCTTACAGCCGGATTTCACATTTGAACGCGTTTGACCAAGCTCTAAAAAATGCTAAGATCGCTCAATGTAATCTTGTCCTTGTCTCATCAATAATTCCTGAGGGCTGTGTCCAAAAAGAGATTAGGCGCATTCCCATCGGGGCTATAACCTATGCCGTGATTGCTCGAATGGATGGCATTGAAGGAGAAAACATTGGATCTGCAATTTCTTGGAACGTGGAAAAAGAAAACGGATGGGGTATAGTGGCAGAGACCCACGGTTATATGAAAAAAGCAGCTTTATTGGAAATAGCTGAATGGAAAATTAAGGAGATGGCGAAAATCAGAGAGCTTAAAATAAGTAAGATCAATTACACATATGAGACTCTTGAAGTTCCAATGGATAATTATGGCTGTGTAATATCCGCTCTAGTTTTCCTCCCCGAAATTTAGACACTTAAAAATTTATTATTTGCTGTTAGAATCTTTACAATTTTTAATTTTTTTCAATACATTAACTCTTTAGAGATTGATTACCATGAACTCATTATTGAATGTCAAGATAATACGCGATGTAAAAGTATCTGCATACCCCTTCACTGATTACTTCACGGGATTCGAGAAAGTTAAAGCTGTCCAGCAATTATTTGGAAAAAAGACAGACGAAGTACTTAATAATCTTAAAATTGAGTTCCATGGACGGCGGGGCTATATGGGTGTTAGTAATATTGATGGCCATATAATTATAAGCGCGTTTTACTTGAATAATGGTGATATTGTCGATATATACTTAGACATTATTCACGAGCTAGTTCATGTGAAGCAATTTATGGATGGAAAAGAACTCTTTGATAGACATTATAACTACGTTGATAGACCTACGGAAATTGAGGCTTTTTCTCATGCAGTTAAGGAAGCGCGGAATCTAGGATTAACCGACAAAAGAATATTAAACTATCTCAGAACCGAATGGATGTCTGATGAAGATTTACAAAGACTAGCCAAGTCACTCAATGTTAATAATGAAACACTTTCAAGTTAAAGTATTATCTCTTTAGCCTACGTCTTTTAGAAAAATTCTTTATTGATTCTCGATGCAGTTTTAAATAAATCTCTATATGGTTTAGCGTCTACTATTCTGGTATATAGTGTATGATTGAATTTCAAAAAGAAAAAATATTATTTTGGGGATCTCAGTTAAAGTGGACCATAATGCTATTCATTCAAAGAAATATAAGACCTTAGAGATGCTTGGGCCTGAACATGAATTCTCAATTGTAGATGATTATCTTAAACCATTACCAATCGTAGACTTAATTATTAAAAAAATATGTGGACGGATAAAGAACAGCATCAATTTTTCTGGGTTCATCTTTGAAAAAGAGCTTCAAAAACATGTAGCCGAAGTCAAAGGAAGTATCCCCTTTCAATCACCATCATGCTTTGAGGAGACGATGTATAAAGCAATACTTCAACTTTCGGGCATATTGGATCATTTTGGGGCGAATTTACTTGGTACTGGAATGCACCCTACTCTGGATTTAAATGAAGCGAAGATTTGGGACCATAGAGACCGGCACATCTATACGGCGTTGAATCAAATTTTTAATCTAAGACAGCATGGATGGTTGAACATTCAAAGTTTTCAACTCAACATCTCCTACTTCAATGAAAAGGAAGCTGTCAAACTTTATAACAATTTGATAAACGTTTTGCCATATCTGCCCGCTATGTCTGCAGCGTCTCCCATTTATGACTCTGTATTCGGTAAGTTTGTAGATAATCGTCTACATTTCTATGAGATAAATCAAGCACAGATCCCTTCAATTGCGGGGGATATAATTCCGGAACCCATAGATTCATTCGCAATGTATAAGCAGAAGACAATTTTGAAGTATTCTCTCGATCTCGTAAAGGCCAATGCTCCAGCTTGTATTGTTAATAAGGAATGGATTAATTCCAGAGGTGCAATATTTCGCTTTGATCGAAGGGCAATCGAGATTAGAATAATGGATGAACAGGAATGTATAAAAGCTGATGTAGCCTTCAGCTGCTTCATTAGAGCTCTACTTAGAGGACTATTTCAAAACAAAGAACTGAATTTATCGCATTCTCTTCTTGTTAAGGATTTTTATGCAATTAAAAAGAAAGGATTGGATGCTAAAGTTAACCACCCCCAATCTTCAACCGCTCGAGGTGTATGTCGTTATCTTCTAAAAATTGCCTACGAACATGCCTCCTCTGAGGAGCGACGCTATCTTTGGATCGTAAAGAAAAGAATTGATGATGGTAACCTTTCTGAGATCATAACCAAACATGTGAAAAAAAGGTTGCAGAAGACAAACCTTACAGAAGCAATTATCAGTGTTTATTTAAAATTAATAACAAATCTGAGAAATAATAAGCTCTTCACCTGAACTTAACTAGATACTTTAATGTTTTAAAGCATCGTATATGGTATAAAGATAAACCCTGTTTTCTTAAATTACTTAATTATTTAATGTAATCTGAAAATTTTTTTAAGAAAAAATCTAGGACCAGATATTAATCTCGAGATCTTTTTTCATATGAGCTGAACTTGTATGGATAAGAAAAATGAATCAATTATCAGGCTTCTTGGAAGAAAAGCAGGTCTGTCAAGTCGAACACTTTCGAAAATGCTTGGTATACCAATTTCTACGGTATATAGACGTGTTAAACAGTTGGAGCGAGATGGAATAATCATGGGATATAAAGCTTTAATAGATTTTGAGAAAACAAATTGGCCTATAGGTGCTTTGTTACTGATTAACCTAGCAGAGACGATTCCTGGTACGAAGCGCATTCCCAAGAGAGACGTTTTGCACGCTCTGAAAGGTTATAATGTGGTTGAAGAAATAATTGAGGTACAAGCGGCTTATTTTGATCTAGTCGTTAAAGCTAGATTTCAAAATCTTAAGAAATTATCCGCCTTCATTGAGGAATTAAGATACATAGAAGGTATAGAAGAAACATCATCCGCAATAATAACAGACGAAACAGTTATACTTCCACCTCAACTCTTAGATTAAGAAATCAAGACTATACATAACTATATCTTAACTTCAACAAATTAGTGCGAATTGTGGTTCACTTGATAAACAAATTTAATTTTTGTCTTATCCTACTAATCTTCATAGTGTCTCCATTCTTCTATTATGCTCCTAACCGGATCGAGGTAACTGCCATAAACTCCGATGATCTACCTAAACATATACATCTAACCTTCCAAAACTCTCCTTCGTCAACAATAACGGTAACTTGGCAGACTGACGCTTCCACAACAGGCGACGTAGTATTATACGATTTAATCTCCCGTGGTGGAGATTCCTCACTTTATCAAAATCAAGAAATAGGTTCCACTCATACTTATGATGGTGCATCTGGCTTCATTCATGATGTTGAATTAATCGGTTTAGTTCCTGATTCATTATACTTCTTCATTTGCGGTGGACCAGAAAACTACAGTGAGGAACGTTCTTTTAAAACTGCTCCAAATATTCTTTCAGACTTTAAATTTGTTGTTGGTGGCGACTCTAGAAGTTTTCCAGATGATCGCACTGCTGTTTCACAAGCGATGAGTCCTACAAACCCTTCCTTTGTATTACATAACGGTGATATGGTTGTCTCTGGAGAATTCCAAAGTTATTGGGATGCATGGTTTACTGATGTAAACGACAATTGGATCGGTGATAACGGTCTCACCATCCCAATCATTCCTAGTTTAGGTAACCATGAAAATAATTCAACGAACTATTACGAACAATTCGCTTTACCAAATAATGAACAATGGTACTACTATGATTGGGGGCCCTCTCTACGAATAATCGTTCTCAACAGTGAATCCTTTCTATCACAAATTACTGTTGATCAGGTGAATTGGCTAGAGAAGGTCTTAGACACGACGCCTTGGTATATGTGGAAAATTGTAGTTTTTCACCGTAACGTTTACTATTCCGGTGGACATCAAAACGCAACCGACATCATACAATCTTGGGTACCCGTTTTCGATAAATACCATGTTGACATTGTGTTCCAAGGACACAGCCACCTCTATCATCGAACTAAACCCATGAAAAACAATACTTCCGTATCATCATACGATGAAGGAACGATGTATGTGACATCTGCCGGATGGGGTGCTCCATCCTATACATTTTTTGAACAATCATACAGTGCATCTGGTAACACTACCCTCCATTTTAACTTGATAAATGTATATAAAAATGGAACTTTACATCTTGAAACTAAAGATATTACCGGATATACATTTGACGAAGTGAGACTTAATAAGGATGTGCTGAACTATAACGGAATATCAATATTAACGAACTCTACAATCCCGGGATTCATCTTAAATCAATCAATGAAGAAGATTAACTTTAACGTAAGCGACGTTGCTAATGTTACAGGCTTTTTCAATGTAACCATCCCTAAACAAATTCTTGGAGGCCCATATACCATACGTTTAGACAATTCCCTTATCACTACTACATTGACTGAGAACGCTACACACTCCTTCATCTACACAACATATACCTTTCCACCATCACAAAACACTCTAGTTAATCACACAATCGATATCGTTGGAACCATCGTCTATAGTAACATATCAGGTGCTATTTCTTCAGACAATATTACTACCGATGATTCCACAACCATTTTTGGCTCAATCAATCCTGCTATATCTGCAGAAGTTACTATACAGATTAACAAAAACGGAGATGTCGCTTGGAATAATCTTGAAACGGAGATAACAGCTTCTGATGGTTCCTATTCATACCTTTGGAACCCAAGTTCAGCAGGAACATATAATTTGAGAGCGACATGGTCTGGAAATTCAGCCTATTATGGTGCAACCAGCCCTATTAAGACATTAACTGTTAAAAATCCTACCACGATCACCTGTCAACTATCCAAAGTTTCCACAACGATAACAAATAATGTAACTATATCCGGTATTATTAATTCTACACGTTCTGGGGTTCCTATTACAATTTATTATAAAAACAATGATGTTTGGGTTCTACTGAAAGCAGTGACCAGTGCTTCTGATGGAAGCTACTCATACACATGGATACCTACAATGATAGGTTCTTATCAACTTAAATCAACGTGGACTGGTGATACTTCATTTGGTGGAGCTACAAGTAGTGAAGTATCAGTTACCGTCTCTAAGACCTCGACAACGATGTCAAGTTCTGTTTCATCATCTGAAATAACCGAAGGTGAAAAAGTAACAGTATCAGGAACCATAAACCCTGGAGTCTCAGATAAAACGGTCACATTACTCTATCAGAAACCAGACGGGTTAACTGTTACACGAACGGTCACAACTAGTTCAAATGGAATCTATAGTGATCAATACACTCCTGATGCAGAAGGTTCCTGGAGTGTTACTGCATCATGGGGTGGCGACTCCACACATGATGGGGCTGCTAGTACATCGATATCTTTCAATGTTAAGAAGTCGGGGTGTCTCATTGCTACTGCAACTTATGGTTCAGAATTGAGTCCCCAGGTACAATTCCTTAGAGGGTTCCGAGATAATACTGTGACTAATACATTCGCCGGCAGTAGTTTCATGAATGTTTTTAACAGTTTTTACTATTCCTTCAGTCCAACCGTGGCTTCAGTTATTGCAAGTAACTCACCTTTACGGACAGTCATGAAAGGGATACTTTATCCGTTAATTGGTATACTTCACGTGAGTTCTGCAGCATTCTCAATCTTCCATGTATTCCCAGAGTTAGGTGTTGTAATTGCGGGCATATTGGCAAGTTCACTTATTGGAATCGTTTACTTCCTTCCCATTATATTACTTCTCTTTTTCATCAAGAAATTCCAGGTATCCAGTAAGATAATCCGCTTAATGGGCTATATTTTGGTTGGAACCTTCATATTGCTTATAATTGCTGAAGTCACTAAGTTATCTCTGATGATGATGGTGACAACGGGGGCTTTCGTTTTGATTACTATGTTGTTTGTGACATTAACATCTCTAAAGAGTATTACTAAACGTCTTTGTTAGATGCAGTTTTGTTCACTCTTTAGATTTTAACAAAGATACTCTCGGTTATTGTGGTGAGACTTTGGGTTAAATTTTAATCTCAAAGATAAAATATATAATATATTGGGTGTCCGATATATTTATATATTGGGTGTCCTATACTTATGTGTCGTGATAAAAATGAGTGAAACAGAAGTTAAAGAACACGTAAAAAAAATATATGGTGCGATAGCAAAAAACCAGAGTTCATGTGGCTGTGGTTGTGGTCCATCTTCAAGAGACACTGATTTACAAATAGGTTATTCAGAAGAAGATTTGAAAAATATTCCAGAAGCTTCAACCATGGGGTTGGGATGCGGTAATCCCGTTGCTTTAGCGGGTTTACAGGAGGGTGAAACAGTTTTAGACTTAGGTTCAGGCGGTGGGATCGATGTCTTTCTGGCAGCTAAGAAAGTTGGAGTGACGGGAAAAGTAATTGGCGTAGACATGACGGAGGAAATGATCAAAAAATCAAGAACATTAGCAACCAAATACGGTTACCTGAACGTTGAGTTCCGATTAGGCGAAATAGAGAAGTTACCAATCAAAGACAAATCAATAGATACCATCATAAGCAATTGTGTGATTAACCTATCTACAGATAAGGAAAAAGTGTTTCGAGAAGCCCATAGAGTGCTTAAACCTAATGGAAGACTATTGATCTCAGATATTGTCACAGAAGAAGAATTACCTGAAGAAATCCAGAAGAGTTTCGCTGCCTGGGCTGGATGTGTTGCAGGAGCACTTGAAAAAAATCAATACTTAAACACTATCCAAAGAGCAGGATTCAAAAACGTTAAGATTGTCTCACAATCCATATCTGACGTAGACTTCTCCAAAGAGTTAAAAGGACAAATTACAAGTGTCCAAGTTGAAGCCTACAAAAACTAAAAAAATAAGAAACTCCTCCTTCAAGATATACCTAAAAATCCTTGTTAGTTGGTATGTTATTTGACGGTTGATATTCATGAACCCTCGATTAAATATTGAAATACTTAAATGGATAGAAGAAAAAGAGACAAAAGAACGCAACGAAAAAAAAGTTCCTACTGAAGTAAAAATAAGAGAATAAATTTTCTTAAAAAAATTATTTTTTTTCAAATCTTAATATCATTAAGTAAACTTCTCTATAACTTTAGATATATTGATATTTTTATAAAGAATAACAATTCATAAAAGTGTTGATTGTAGTGCCTTTTTACGTGTATATCCTCCGATGTGAAGATGATAGTTACTACACTGGCTTCTCAAAAGATCTCCCTTTACGTATGAAGCTTCATTGGGAAGGAAAAGGAGCTAGATACACTAAAATACATAAACCAAAGAAACTTGTTTATGTTGAACGGTTTAATTTACGATCAGAGGCTATGAATAGAGAAAAGCAGGTTAAGAAACTAAATCATCATCAAAAATACTTACTAATTACTTCTCACATTAAAACTTGATAACTTAGTTTTTTCTGCGTGAAATAGACGTATTTTCTTACTTTTATTCAATTATCTTGTTATACTATCCGAAAGTTCAATAATCCAACTCAGTTAACTTTTTCATGGCTTAAAGAATCCTTCGAGAGCTCATTTTTAGAAATAAAGCTGCCCGTTAAATTCACTTAAATAATCCTATTAGACAAGTTTCCTCTTTTTCTGAAAACTTTCAATTATTATACTTTTTTAAGCTCTTTGATAGTTTAACCGCCAACAGTAAACGGTATAAGTTCTACAATATCACCATCTTTTAAAACTAGAGGTTTTTTTAATGTATTCATGTTTTTTCCATTGATTAGCACAGCAAGATCTGACCCCACTTTATGATTTCCAAGATAATCCTTTTTAAAAGTACGCGTCAAAATTGCAAGTTTCGAAAAAAGAGTTTCTACAGTAGCAATATCTCTAATCTCTATAATTTTTTCATTACCTAATTTATTTTTTAAATCTCCAAATGCTCTTACTTTTATCCTCAATTTTGATTAATCTCTTGGTTAGTTTTCTCTTACTCAAGCGTCTATTATATGGCTGATAGAAACGTTGGTTAAAAACTTTTTAAAATTCATGTTTTTGATGATAAGATCTGTATCATTCTATGTTATAATGTCAGATATTATAAAAAAGAGATAAGAAGGTATTATTTCCGAAGCTTCTTCATTATCCCTTCAAGGGCTTTAAGATCTAGCTTTTCTAATGTTTCCTTTTTAGGTATTCCTCTATCATCCCAGCCAAGAGTGTTATAATATTCTTGTTTTTTCTGTTCTACTACTTTCTTATCCGTTGTCACGCCCTTGTAAGGCCCTGTAGGCAATGGTTCATAGAAGCGTGGGGGATTGTCGTCATCTTTATCAGGATCCCAAAATACGTCTGGTCCACCTAAAAGTAATTGGGCACGTTGAAGTGTAACAATTCTAGGTCCTTGCTCTGTACACCATTTATTCATAGTAATATTCCACCCCGTTACAACTTTAGTAAAGTCCCATACTAGATCTTGAACAACACAGAACATGCAAACTACCGCGGAGTCATTGAAGACACTAACCATATCGCTATAACCATCTCTGACAATCGATGTATGGTCACCACCTTGAACCGACGCTGCATATGCTACGTCCTTAGCGTAATCCATATTACTCCTTGTACCATGGGCTCCTATCTCAACACCTTTAACATGAATAGCATAAGGCATCACGTCTACTCCCTTCATTTCACTAATTTTAAGTGCTGCACGATACGTTCCTTCTGCTAATACGTCTCCAATCTTCTCCCGATTGACAATTAACCATGCAAGTTTCGTAAATGATTCTGCATCACCCCACTTCAACTCGAAACCCAAATCCTCTTTTGTTAAGATCCCTCGTTGGTAAAGTTCAGCTGTGAAACCCATAGTGTTTGGTCCATTTATACCTGACATACCTTGATTGTCGATGAGAGCACTTATGTGAATATTGTCTTCGGGATCGAATATCCCTAAGTTGGTTCCACAATAAGCTTCAAGCTCATAATCGGGCATGTCTGTGATGTCTCCTTTCCAACGTCCTGATTTTATACACGAAATTTTCATGCAACTTCTTGTGCAATTGAAATCCGCCCAATTAGATTTAACCCAGAAACGTGTTTTGTACCTTACTCCACTCATACTTCTCTTATCATGCCATTCTTCTTGCCAATTCTTTACAGGTTCAGAGCTAGTTACAGCGCCAAATGACCATCCAGCATATCCTGTTCCCCAACGTCTCATACGTTCCATTGAGATGAGTCTTTTATGATATTCATCTAACAATATTTTCATAGCTTTCGAAGCCACTACATCCGGAAGTGGACCTCGACCTTTAGCTACAACGGCCTTCAAGTTTTTTGAGCCCATTACTGCCCCATATCCACCATATCCTGCAGCATGTGCCATTTTTGTCATAACCGCAGCGGTCCTTATCATGTTTTCACCCGCCGGACCGATATAAAGCATTCCTGGTTGTCTCCATAATCCTACATTTGGTTTTCGCTTTGTGAGTTCTTTTCTTACCTCAGCATTTAAGATCTTTATCGTGTCTTCTCCCAATTTACCCCAGATATTTGATGCGTCCCTTATCTCAGCTTTATTATCTGTGATAAGTAAGTATACTGGCTTGCTTGCTTTTCCAGTGATAAATATTCCATCGTAACCTGAACACTTCAATTCCATTGGAAACTCTGAACTTGCGGTAGACCCAAGTGTTCCATTACTTAAGGGAGATTTTCCAGATACACAGATTCTTGCTCCTGGATGTATAGCGGTTAACGGTCCGGTCAAGAGCGTTAGTATATTCTCAGGACCTAAGGGGTCAACTTTAGACCAAGTCTTTCCTAATCGATCCCAAAGAACTTTGACTGCTAATCCTCGTCCACCAAAGTACTGATAGAGCGTTGTTTCTGGAATTGTAATCTCCTCAATCTTTTCTTTTGTAAGATCTATATCAAGGAATTTACCAGTGTATCCTTTTGCCATGTTAAATTACCTTCTCTCCTTTTTCACCAAAAAGATTTATTGCAAGATCTTTTGCGATAATGTATGGATCGATAGAATGTAACTTCTTTAGAGCCCCAACATTTTCCTTTACATGTCTTAGTGCGTTATATCTTGCTTCTGCACAAACCTTTACACATTCCGGGTCTCCACCGCATAAATCGCAGATTATAGCTTTATTTGTCTCAGGGTGAAGAATTGGAACAGTCCCCGGACACTTTTTGATACAGAGTCCACAAGAAGTACAGTTATCCTGATCAACAATAACGGCTCCAGTTTGTTTATCGATGGAGAGCGCTTCTACAGCACATGCTTTTACACAGGGGTAGTCATCACATTGCGCACATAAGTGGGGAACCTCAAGACCTGGAAAAGGCATAAAGATTCGTATACGCGACGCTTCAGGCCAAATACGTCCCTCATGACGAAGGCTACAAGCAATCTCACATCTCTTACATCCACTGCAGCGGATATAGTCTCTTACAATCCAATTATTACTCAATACATAATTCACCAATTCAAATTTTAATATTAAAACCTTAATATTAATAATGAAAACAAACATATAAATTGAATGACTACTGAATCTATCAATTTTCTTCTTTAACTATGTAAAAACCGATTATTTTAAGCCCTGACCATTACTACATTAAAAAACATTTAAATTTTTTTACTTTAATTGAAAAACGTTGGAAACTAATCGAGAGAAAAACTCGGAAGAATTTTAAATATGTACCAATTACTTTAGATCATGATGTCATTACGTAATGTGCTAGTTAATTCAAGTAAAAAATTTTAAGTAGTATGTTCGTAAAACTAATTTAATAAAAGGAATGTAATTATGAGAACTCCTGCTTCAAATAAATTTGTTAATGCTCTAAGTCAACTCGAAAAAGATGGGGTTTTAGATAACTCAATCTTAATAAATGCTGCAAGTCTTCGCATTTTAGGTATTAGGATCTATACTTATTTCATTGATATTCTTGTCCAAAAAAATTACTATTTTTCAAAGGCAACTGAAATGAAATTCTCAGCTAAATATGAGCTAGAACCCGTGCTATTGAAAATTGCTGATTTTCCACTGCGATTAGGCACCATTATTGGCGATCTGTGTTCGTTTCGTCACTTAATAGAACCTTATAACATCTACGAAGAAGTAGAGTTTAAGTTAGATGCAAAAATCAAATCGATTAAAATAAGGCCTCATGAACATCTCAGAAAAGATTGCGAAGTAGCAATAGAGAGTATGATTCAACGTTTTGATGAACGTTACTGGCAAGATTTACACAGTTACCATAAACAGTTAGAGGCAATCGATCTAGGTATGAATAAAGATGCTATGCAATTTGGCTCACGAAAGTTTCTAAAGTTTGAGGAGTAACTATCCTTTAAAACAATCTTACCCTTTACTTTATAGAATTAAGTTTTATCATCACATAAAAGTGTCAAATATTGATCTGTTTAATTATTATGTGACTTTTTTTCTCCAAAAGTAAACGAATTAGTGGCGTATCGTGTTAGGTTTACAAAACTTCTATTATTATGCTTGAAGTTGTTATAGTGCTTTAACATGAACTAAAAGCCTTATTTTCACCATTATGGAATTTTGACAAATTACCATAATGCCTTTTCATTTTATATCTATTAACTTCCGATCCGGAATCAACTTTTACTGATATCAATCTCGTTATAAAATCTTTTTTAAATTTATTTTGAAAAAGATAACTCGGTAGACAGAATATGAAGATATTTCAAGTTACCTTGTGTATTTTTCCTTAAACTATCTTTGTATCAACCCAAGCTTACAAAGTTAACGTATAAAGGTCTGGTGTGTGATTATTTAGACTAGTAATTAGATGATATTATTTACGATAATTCATTAGGGATTTTCTGAAGACTATTCGATAATACCCATTTTGATATGAGATGTTTATGTTTCTGGTAACGCTTGTCCATGAGAATGAAATTACACCAGTCATCTCTATGTCTGATTCCCCTACCCATCGCTTGGTTAGCCGCCCTAAAAGCATCCATCGTATACCATTTATCTCCCATTCCTTTTTTCTTTTCGTTCAAATATTGTATTTGTGCTCGCATCACAGGATCACTGTAATTCGCATATGGAACACCAATCAAGAAGATGCCTCTTGCTTCTTCATATGGAAAATTAGATCCTTCCGCATTTCTCCCTCTGAAAACACCACATAATACTGCTCCCTTTTCAGATTTAGTAGACTTTTTGTATTTCTCTACCACTCTCCGGTTTTCATCCGCCTTAGCACCTTCAATGAAAACATTTTTTCCCTTAAGGGTAAGATATGCCTCTGATCCAATTATTATTCCCACGCTTCTCCAAACCTTCAAAGAATCCAACATAAATTTTCTCTGCGGAAAGAAGATCAAAACACCATTTGGGATCTTGACGATTAGTTGAGAGAGCCGCTCTCCAAAACGTTGGATCATTTTCTCAGTTCTTTCGCTGAATCGTGTGGTGACAGAAGTATCGATTATTGTATGAATGTTTTCTGGATTTGCTATAGCCGTGTATGTTCGTGTCTGAGCCTTTTCTAAATCCAAGATTTCTGTAAAAAATTGTATAGGGGAGAGCGTTCCAGACATAATCAGTGAACCGTAGGCCTCTTCAATAATCGGTTTAACGGCTAGACTAGGATCTAGACATCTATATTCAACAATGTTAAAACCGTAAAATGTTCTCTTAAAGATTGCTACATAGCTATTGCTGGGACTAGATTCAACGAGTGATAGAAAGTTAAGTATTCCATTCAGATAACACGCGGGATAATCTTCCATGTCGACTTTATAGTTTCTTATTTTATCTACGACATCTGAAAGGGAATCTGTGAAAGAAGTTAGTTTATTCACTTTTAGAACATCTTTGAGTTCTTCATGTAGCTTGAAACCTGACTCTGTTACAATCTTTTTAGAGACTTTTCGTCTGAGATACGCTTCTAAATCATCAATGAATATGTTAGAGACTCTTACTTTCTCTAACTCTTTTTTTGCTATGTTTAAACTTCGTTCAGAAAGAGTATCACTTAAAACGTCTTGACTGATCTTATCAGCGTTATGAGCCTCGTCGAATACTAGAATTCTATTATTTAACTCTAACTTAATTGAAGACCTAATCTTCTCATTAAAAATATACTGATAGGGCGCCACAATTAACGTACAGTTTTCTGCTACTCTTCTTGCTAAAAAGTAGGGACAAACATTCCTTACTCTTCCTTGACTCCTAAGTTTCTGGATAGATAACACATTTGGAATAAAACTGGATAATCCGCTTTCTTTTTTATATTGACATTGTTTAGCTTTATTAAGCAATCTACATGCTTCTGAAGCATCTAAAGCTGATAGGTTTCTACATTTTTCGTTCAGACATAAATGTTGTCTACTAGCTAAATTTACTGCTGAAAAGGTGGATTCCGAGTTGTGGTTTATACGTTCCACCTCAAGTAGTACCTGTCGCACCTGCTCATGTGTCCTTGTTACATAGACAATTTTGTGACCAATTGGTAGGAGGCTTGCGAGAGCTGATACTGTCTTTCCAAATCCGTTACAAGCTTCGGCTATTAATATCCCTTGATTGCCCACTATTACCTTTATGTCCTTCATGAATTCTAGTTGTTGGGTATATGGCTTGTATGGGAATAAAGGCCATTCAAGATTTTTTTCATCTCTGTTCCTTTTTTTCACTACAATACGGTTTCTGTAAGACAGAAACTTACCGCAGATTCTGCAAAAATTATTATCAGTATATTCCTTAATTGAGTGCTGTATACCGCATTTGGGACAGAGGAATGCAAAAGGCAAAATATCACAAACTAAAGTTACTCTAACAAAGTATTCTTTATCTGTAGTTATAGTAGTTCTTAAATGGAGAGGTAAATCTCCGATTAATTTTTTCTAACTTACCGAAAACTGAATGTACAGAAATAATATTTTTTATAAAAAAGATCTATTTCTAATTTTATTAGCTACAGGTATACATGTACTAAATCATTCCAGAAGAGAGAATAACCTTTAGATATTTTCTCTCTCCATCTTACATTTTATTCGAATCGATTAAACTAGAAAATTAAAAAAATGGCCCTATTTACCTTGAAAATCAAAGTATCAATTTAGAGTTGAAGAATCTGAAAATTTTAAAAAAAGAATAGTATTGACGAAAATTAGATATCGCCTTTTTTATATAGGTTTTAAGACATTAGATTTTTACTAATATCTCCTAAATTCTCTTCTTGGCGGTCTATGTTTTTCCCAACATGTCTTACAATAGACTGGTCTTCCCTCTGTAGGCTTGAATGGTACTTCACATTCTTCTCCACAATCAGAACAAGTTGCTTTGCTCATTTCCCTTGGACCAAAACTACGTCTTTGATAACCCATATGTCTTTCACCTCTATTTTTTAACTATACAAAAGAACTTATCTATCAAAACAACAGTCTTAAATGAAAACTCTGTTGTATGCTGAATCTCAACAACATAGTATTACTATTTAAAGTTAATGTAAACTGCAATATATTTGATAACATCTTTTATATCTTGATAAACAGGCGCGTCTGTCGCTTTCCACTCATAAAATAGAACTTTTCCTTATCTATATGTTCTCTCTACACTTTATTCCATGAACACGTACTTCGATTCTATATTCTTAAGTAATGCGTTTTGTAAATGTTAAATGAATATAGAATTACTTAGATAATACTGAATACCTTCACATATCAAATTGAAGGAACGGCAAATGACAGTGCTAAGATATGATAAGGGCAGTCTTTTACTTCGAGGTGATACTGGAACCCCTTATGGTCAGTGGGACCCAAGGGTTGATGCTTTTCGAATTATGTCTATTTACTACCCTGATGTTTTATCTTTTCTAGATAGAAGCCGTATATTCTATAAGGATGAAGCCGCTGACCCTCTTCCTCTCCCCCCCCTCTCATCTCAGGTTAAATTAAGATCTTATCAGACATCTGCGTTAGACGCTTGGTTTGAAGTAGGTGGAAGAGGTGTAATTGTTCTGCCTACGGCTGCTGGTAAAACCTTCATAGCTTTAAAAGCTATAGAAAAATTGAATGTAGCTACATTAATTGTCGTTCCTACTTTAGACCTCTTATATCAGTGGAGACAACATCTTATTGACCAATTTAGAATGGAAGTAGGGATTATCGGTGGAGGAGAGAATGTACTTAAATCCTTAACTGTGTCTACTTACGCTTCAGCCTATCTCAAAGCAGAATATCTGGGAAATAAATTTATGTTCATTGTCTTTGATGAAGTACATCATCTTCCAGCTCCAAGCTACAGCCAAATTGCTGAAATGTATATTGCCCCTTATCGGATGGGGCTTACAGCTACTTATGAAAGAGAAGATGGTTTACACTTAGACTTACCTCGATTGGTGGGTGGTCGTGTCTATCAGCTTGAGGTGGATGATTTAGCTGGAAAGCATCTGTCCCCCTATACTCACGAAAAAATATTGGTAAAATTGACTTCTAGGGAACAGATAGAGTACCTAAGAGAATACGCTGTTTTCAGAAGTTATCTGAAAAAAAATAGAATAGTTTTGAAGAATAGAGAAGATTTTCGACGATTTATTATGAGAACGGGGCGGGACCCTCAAGCTAGAAAGGCTTTCTTGGCTCGGAATAAAGCATTGAAAATAGTTCTTAATTCGGAAGCTAAAATCAAAGCTCTTGGTGAATTTCTAAACATCTACACAAAAGAGAAGATGTTGATATTTACCCGCTTCAATCAGCTTGTTTATCGTATTAGTCAACATTTCTTCATTCCCGCTATAACTTATCAAACCTCAAGAGAAGAAAGGAAAGAGATTCTTGAAAAATTTAAAGCTGGAAAATACAAAGCAATCGTTACCAGTCAGGTTTTAGACGAAGGAATCGATGTTCCCGATGCTAGTATAGGCTTCATCTTAAGTGGTACAGGAAGTAGTCGAGAGTACATCCAGCGTTTAGGAAGAATTTTAAGAAAAAGACCAGGGAAACATGCTAAACTAATCGAGATTGTTGCTCAGGAAACGATGGAAACCCAGATAAGTCAAAGGCGCCACCGATCGAGGTAATAAACTTTGTTACCTTCAAGTTTATTAATCACACGGAGATGGCGTGACAGGATAAAACCTGTTTATGTCGAGTTAAACCAAGAAAATCTTAGTTTTGCACATTTAATTATTCAAACTTACACTGATCATCTCGGAAAAAAGAAATTCGAATTAAACGAAGCGTTGAGCGGTCTAGAAGATCTTGGTTACGATTATCGCTTTATAAGGGGGCTCTCAATCCTTCTAAATCGAAAATGTTTACTTGAATCAAAAACAACCCTGAATCCATTTAAAATCAGAAAACACGTCTTCAAAATTACCCATAAATACGGTTTTCCAACTACTCCAAAGGCAAGACAGAACATTCTTCATCGAAGCGCAACAGAGTTAGGGATAACAATAGAAACTTTGGAGAACACCCTCTATAGCGACTTAGAGAATGAACTTATCCTGAAAGATATCGAATCCATTTCCCCTCAATCATTGTTGAGCTGGTATAACCTTAGTTTAACCCAAACTCTCTTTTTCTACTCTACTGAACTTACCTTCACGGTCACTGGAAACTGGCAACGAATATTTAGACAGATTCAATGGTTAGGACTTATATACATCATTCGGAAAAGGGATGAGGAGTACGAAATAAAAGTTGATGGTCCTACTTCCCTCTTTAAGCTCAATCGTAGATACGGAACAAGTCTAGCCAAATTATTACCTACTATTCTTCAATGTCAAGATTGGAGTATAAAAGCAAAAATTTTCCGTCAAAAAAGGGAAAGGCGTCTCTTAAACCTTGAGTTGGATAACCATAATCAAGGTAAATACTTCGTATCTGTTGAGATACCTGCAAAGGAAGTCTACGACAGTCTTGTTGAACAAGATTTTGCTAAACGCTTCAATCTTTTAGATACTGGATGGACTTTGACACGAGAACCTAACCCTATTCCCGTTGGGAGATATGTAATGCTTCCTGATTTCCTCTTCAAGAAGAACAGGTTAAAAATTTACTTAGAAATAGTCGGTTTCTGGACTCCACAATACCTTAAAAATAAAATTAAGAAACTTGAACTAATAAATAATATAGACTTGGTTGTTGCTGTAGATAAAAATTTAGCTTGCCAAAAATTAGAAAAGCTCAGAGCCAAATTATGCATTATTTACTATCAAAGAAAAGTTCCTCTAAAGCCTATATTGCTATATTTACAAGAGAAGGAAAACCTTTTAGTGAAAGAACAGGTCAGGTTCCTCCGTACGATACCTTTTTCAATCCAGAAAACCGTCATAGACATCAAGGAACTTGCAGACCAGTTTGATGTATTAAAGGAAGCTGTTAAAGAAATTCTTAAGGAAAGACAAGTCTCAGGATATGTACGTCTAGGAGACATACTAATACGGAAATCGAAACTTACAGAGATAAAAAAACGTCTAGACGCACAGTTAGAAGAAAGAGAACTCAACATTACAGAAGCATCTCAGATCATTAACGATACCGGTGGGTTGAACTCTACCTCCATCCTTGATATATTAGGCTTCAAAATAGAATGGTCTGGTATAGATCCTAGGTCCACCAAGATCACATTGAAGGAAAAACGGAGAAAAAAACCATTTTAAGATAACAATGAACCTTAATAAAAACTAAAATTTAGGGTTACCTTTTTATTACTAAAAAAGCTGATATACTCTTTTACTATAACTCTTTTTCAAAAGAGACCATCTATTCTATAAACTTCAGATACATACCTATTCCTCAGCATTTTCCATTAATAACATAAGATATTTTCCAATTTACAATTACACTGGTTTTACTGTTCTCTCTTTTGGTTTTGCTTTAATTTCCTTTGGTATGTTAAGTGTTCTAACAACATTTTGGGTTTGTATAATATATATTGGGTTTCCATCTGGACTATATCTTTTTAACCGTTTTACTCCTCGTAAAACTAATTTAACTTTCATTGTCGTTCCATCACTAAGTTTGTATATATTCCACGATTCTTGTTCCTCAGAGAAGTCGACATCAATACCCTCTATTAGATCTTTTTGAGTTATTCTTATCCCCGGTGGAGCACCTTTACTCAATTATAATCACCTCACTTGCTATTTTACATATGATTAATGTTTCCTGTTTAACTTAAACAGTACTTCGTTAGTAAAACAATTCTCTTAGTTTGATTAATGTTTTTTTATAGGTTTAAATTCTTAAACAATTTCTTCTTGTAACATTAGATAAAAACCATTATACTCAAGAAACATTTCATATACAAGCTTTAGCAGTAAATGTAAATACTTTCAATGTTACTCTTAAAGAGTAAAGATGATTATTGATGAAAAAATCGTCTACCCCTCAATGTGCATTATGTACCGTAAAGAATCGGATGTGTATTGTGAAGAATGGTGAAGGCCCAATTTTTTGTCCCACAAAAGAATACATAACTATTAAAAATGCTATAAAGGAATATGAAAAACCAGAAATACGAAAATTTGCTAACATGGCTTCCATTCAAGAAGCTGAATGCTACACTAATCGACACATAAAGCCTTATGTTTTGCATCCTATCAAGCCGAGAGTGCAGGAGATATGTGAGTTTGCGAAAAAAATGTCTTATAACAAGATAGGCGTTGCTTTCTGTGTAGGGCTTTATTCTGAAGCTCGCGTCCTTTCTAATATTTTAATGATTCAAGGCTTCAATGTTGTCTCAGTAGTTTGTAAGGTGGGGTGTACCCCAAAGGAAACCATTGGGATTAAAGATGATGAAAAGATACGTGTTGGTGAGTTTGAAACCATGTGTAGTCCAATAGTACAAGCTATTATCCTCAACAAGGAGAAGACAGACTTCAATATCTTAGTCGGTCTCTGCGTTGGACATGATTCTCTTTTCTTTAAGTATAGTAAAGCCTTCACTACTGTACTTGTGGTCAAGGATAGAGTTCTAGCCCATAACCCTGTTGGAGCCCTCTACACTACAGGAAGCTATTATGCTAGGTTAATGAAGCCGGGAATCGATCTTGTAGAACACAACGAATGAATAGATGTGACGGCCTCTTCTTTTTTCTCTTTTAGTTGCCCCTTAATAGTTCACTTTTCTATCCCTCTGAGTTCAACAATCAGATTGGGAATGTGAATGTAAGACTAAACACGTAAGAACCTCGGTTTATCTTTAGATATTCTAAATATTTTTTTTGGTTCTTTCAATGGAACGTTTCATTAATCAACTTCAAATACAGATTAAGAACCGTCTATATATACTACCTAGAAAGTTCATCACGGTTTAATCTGATTTAATAACCCTTTTTTTAAGGAATGTATGGATTCTTTGTGCTAAGGATCGACTCACCAATTTTGTCTGAGCTATCTCTTCTACTGAAGCCTCTCTCAGTTTTTCTATATTACCAAACCTATTCAACAATTTTTTTCTTCTAATTTTACCTATTCCTGAAATCTCCGTTAATAATGATTTTTTTATCTTCTTTGCTCTAAGATTTTTATGATATCTAATCGCAAACCTGTGAGCTTCATCCCTTATCTTCTTTATGAGTTTTAGCGCTCTAGAATCCTCGGTGAGATCCAGTGGATTCATCTTACCTTGAACAAATAATTCTTCTTTTTTCTTCGCAATAGATATAACTGGCAAATCAAAATCTAACAATTCTAGTTCCTCAACAGCGCTCCGTAAGTGTCCAACTCCTCCATCAATCAATAGTAGATTTGGCCGTATTTTTCCCTCACTCATAATTCGTGTATATCTTCTTCGAACGACTTCCCTTATCATTGCATAGTCATCGATTCCCTTGACTGTTCTAATTCTATATCTCCTATATCCCGTTTTATCTATTTTACCATTGAAGAAAGTTACTAAAGCACCAACTGCATCTTCTCCCCCAAAGTTGGATATATCAATCCCTTCTATTCTAATTGGAACATCATCTAACTCCAGAATCTCCTTTAGTTCAATGAGTATCTTCGGGACTCCTTTATTAATATCCATAAGAAGTTTTTCTTTAGCATTTGTCAAAACGAGATTCGTTAGTTCCACTTCAAGATCGTTCGTTGAAGTATCAATCACCGTGTGTATCTTGCGTCTTCTTATCCAAGCATCTATGAAGCTCATCTCAACCAGTTTATGGCTTACGAGTATTTTAGATGGAATATCTTTTCTCTTAAAATATGTCTGTTCTATAAAAACAGTTAAAACCTTGGAAAGCGAATCTCCAATTGGAACAGTTACAAGAAATTGTTCTCCGCCAATTAAATTTCCACCTCTTATAAAGATTACCTGAATACAAGCCCTCTTCTCATTTAATACAGCACCGATCACATCCATATTTCCAGTGATAATTCTTGAAACTCTCTGTCTTTGACTTATTTTTCGAACTGCATTTAATCTATCTCTTACTAACACAGCCCTCTCAAACTCAAGGTTATTTGCTAGAAGGTTCATTTCATCGATAAGTTTTCCTTCTAACGTAGTTATCTTGCCTTCAAGAAACAAACAAATTTGATTCACTGACTTTAAATATTCTTTCCTCTCAATTTTTTTTGCACAGGGAGCAGAACACATTCCTATGTGATAATTTAAACACGGAATCCTCATTTTTTTATCCGAAATAACTTCCTTGCAATTCCGTATCCCAAAAAGCCTTTGAGCGTAACGAGTCACTCTCCGTATTCCCCAAGTACTAACATATGGCCCAAAATATCGTGATCCATCTTCTACCAGTTCCCGCGTAATATAGATTGCAGGATAATCATTTTGCATGGTAATTTTTATTGATGGATAGGATTTATCGTCTTTAAATCGAATATTATATGGTGGAGAATACTGTTTAATCAGATTATTTTCGAGGATAAGTGCTTCCGCTTCATTTTTAGTTATTAAAAAATCAATATTAACAGTTTTTTCTTTTATCTGTTTCTCTTTTAACGCTAGTGTTTCGGGAATAAAATAGTCACTCACTCTATTCTTGAGAGATAAAGCTTTTCCGACGTAAAGAACATTATTTTCTTGATCTTTAAAAATGTAAACTCCAATTTTATCTGGAATACTCATCAAGAGTTGTTTATTAATTGTCATACACTAAGACCTCATTGAGGTATTTTCCCGTGTATGATGCGACTACTTGTGTGATCTCTTCTGGTGTTCCTTGGGCTATTACTTCTCCTCCTCTGTCTCCCCCTTCTGGCCCGAGATCAATTATATAATCAGCACATTTTACCACATCTAAGTTATGTTCAATAACAATTATGCTGTTTCTGTTATCAACTAATCTATTCAATACATCAAGTAATTTCTGAATGTCAATAAAGTGAAGGCCTGTTGTTGGCTCATCTAGAATATACAGGGTCTTTCCCGTACTCACTTTACTTAACTCTTTTGAGAGTTTTATTCGCTGCGCTTCTCCTCCCGATAACGTTGTTGCAGGCTGACCAAGTTTCATGTAGCCTAATCCCACATCAAAGAGCGTTTGTAGTTTTTTCATAATCTTCGGTATATTCTTGAAGAAGTTTAGAGCTTCCTCAATTGTCATTTCTAGAACATCAGAAATATTTTTTCCTTTATACTTTACTTCAAGAGTTTCCGTATTATAGCGTATTCCTTTACAAACATCGCATCTAACGTACATATCTGGAAGAAAATGCATCTCAATTAGAATGCTTCCTACACCTTTACACGATTCACATCTCCCCCCCTTAACATTGAAGCTGAATCTTCCAAGTAAATACCCCCTTTTTCGTGCTTCAGGTAACTTGGAAAAAAGTTCCCGTATTGGAGTAAAGACATTAGTGTATGTTGCTGGATTAGACCTTGGTGTTCGTCCAATAGGCTTTTGATCGATGATAATGACTTTGTCGATGTTATCTACTCCTTTTATCTCATCATGGTCCCCTGGAGTCTCTTTTGATCTGTAAAACTTCCTCGCTAGAGCTCTATACAAAATATCATTTACAAGTGTACTCTTTCCCGATCCAGAGACTCCTGTGATACATACAAATAAGCCGAGAGGAATTGACACATCTATATTTTTTAAATTATGTTCTCTAGCACCTTTTATAACCAGATATTCATTCCTTGGATTTCTTCTTCTCTTTGGAGTTTGAATCCATAGTTTATGATCGAGATAAGCACCTGTCAAAGAATTTTTCGCCTTAATGATCTCCTCAAGCGGACCTGCAACAACAATTTCTCCACCGTGTTCTCCAGCTCCAGGACCCATATCGATAATATAGTCCGCTATACGAATGGTTCTCTCGTCATGTTCAATTACGATTACTGTATTGCCTAGATTCTTCAATTCAACAAGGATTCGAAGTAATCTTCCAAGATCTCTTTGATGTAAACCTATGCTAGGTTCGTCTAAAATATAGAGCACACCACATAACTTTGAACCAATCTGTGTTGCTAATTGTATTCGTTGAGCCTCTCCACTTGAAAGTGTATTTGCTGCCCTATCTATAGTGAGATATTCAAGACCAACATCAGCAATAAAATTTAAACGAGCCTGAATTTCCTTCAGGATCTGTTTTGCAATCACTTTTTTCTTAGCAGTAAGCTTTAAGGTCTCAAAAAAATTAATAATCTCCTTTACTGACATTTTAGTAAGTTCTGCGGCGTTTTTTTCTCCAATTCTAACAGCTAAACTCTCCTTTTTCAGTCTCTCTCCTTTACAGAGTGAACATTTTCTCTTATTCATATATCTCTCAATTTCTCGTCGAATGTAACTTGATCTTGTTTCAATAAATCTTCTTTCAAGACGAGGAATTACTCCCTCAAAAGGACGTTGAACCTCATAGAGATATTTTTGATCTGAATTTTTTCCTTCGAATCTAAAAAATACTACATCTTTTCCTGTTCCATACAGAATTATCTTTTGATGTTTTTCAGATATCTTATTAAAAGGAATATTCAAGTCAAAATTATACTGTTTTGCAACCTCTTTCAACGTCTTAAAAGACCAAGAGTTAGTGCTTTTTGGAAATGACTTTATTGCTCCATCGTTTATTGATACATTTTTATTTGGAACGATTAAATCGGGGTCTATATTTAGGGTAGTTCCTAATCCACTGCATTCAGGACAAGCACCATATGGGCTATTAAATGAAAACATCCTAGGGGTTAATTCCCCATAGCTTATACCACATTCTATACATGAAAAATGTTCACTAAAAAGCTGTTCTTCTCCGTTGACTATTTTTATCAGAATCAACCCTTGCCCAAGTTTTAATCCCTGCTCAAGGCTTTCTACCAGTCTACTTCGCTCCTGCTTTTCTATCTTTAACTGATCGATAACGATTTCGATGGTATGTTTTTTATATCTTTCAAGGTTTATATTTTCGTTTAAATCTCTAATCTCTCCATCGATTCTTCCTTGGGCAAATCCTTGTTTCAATAAATCACTCAAAGTTTTTCTATATTCGCCCTTTCTACCTCTAATCACGGGAGCAAAAATGATGAGTTCGGTTCCTTCATTTAACGCCATAACATGTTCAGTAATTTGATCAATGGATTGTCTTTGTATTTTTCGTCCACAACGGAAACAATATACAGTCCCTATTTTTGCATATAACACTCTTAGATAATCATAGATTTCAGTTATCGTCCCAACTGTAGATCTTGGGTTATGCCCTGGTGCTTTTTGTTGAATAGCTATCGCAGGAGATAAACCGTCTATAGATTCTACGTCTGGTTTTTCTTTTTGTTCTAAGAATTGACGAGCATATGTTGACAGAGATTCGACATATCTTCTCTGTCCTTCAGCAAATATTGTGTTAAAAGCTAGGCTTGATTTTCCACTTCCGCTGACCCCTGTTATTACCACCAGTTTATTTCGAGGTATTTCCACGTCTATATTCTTTAGATTATTCTCCTTTGCACCTTTAATGATGATTTTATTCAGTACCATTTACTTACCACATGTTCAATTATTGTCAACGGATTTGTTTACTGTTAACGGATCTTTTCAATTCGATTATTCTATCTCTAAGAGTAGCTGCCCTTTCAAACTCGAGGTTATGAGCTGCTCTTTTCATCGCTTCTTCCAATTCAATAATTATTAACGGTAGGTCCGTCTCAGGAAGACCACTAATTAATACTCTTTCTTCCTCTTTTGGAAGCCCGTCGATTATGTCCGTGATGTTTTTTTCAATTGTTCTCGGTACTATTCCATGTTTGATATTATATTTGCGTTGTATCTTCCTTCTACGGTTAGTCTCCTCAACTGCTTTCTTTATTGATTTTGTAAGCTTATTAGCGTAAAGAATTACTTCTCCTCTAATATTTCTCGCTGCTCTACCCATAGTTTGTATAAGTGCAGTTTCGTTTCTTAGAAAACCTTCTTTGTCTGCATCTAAAATTGCTACTAAAGAAACTTCGGGGAGGTCTAGACCTTCCCTTAATAAATTAATTCCAACTATTGTACCTATCTTGCCTAACCTCAATCTTCTCAATATTTTAATCCTCTCCAAAGTTTTAATGTCTGAATGCATATATTCAGCTCTAATTCCATTCTCAATCAAGTATTCGGTTAAATCCTCTGCCATTCGTTTAGTTAGAGTTGTGACTAAGACTCTTTCATTCATCTTCTCTCGCATTTTTATTTCAATTATTAGGTCATCCACCTGATTTTCAATTGCTTTAATAACTACTTTAGGGTCAATCAATCCTGTAGGTCTAATTATCTGTTCTATAACAGGAGTATTCTTCCTAAATTCGTAAACTCCTGGTGTTGCTGACGTGAAAATCACAGTTTTCATATATTTTTCAAATTCACTGAAAATAAGTGGTCTGTTATCAAACGCGGAAGGCAGTCTAAACCCATGTTTAACTAAGTTTTCTTTCCTTGATCGATCTCCACCATACATGCCTCGAATCTGAGGAATTGAAACATGTGATTCATCAATAATCATCAAAAAGTCTTCTGGGAAGTAATCAATAAGGGTCCAAGGCTTTTCCCCTCTTTTTCGTCCATCAAAATGCATAGAGTAGTTTTCTATTCCTGGACAATACCCCACCTCCCTTAATAATTCAACATCATACAGAGTCCTCTGTTTGAGTCTATTAGCTTCTAACAATTTACCTTCTGAATTTAATTCCTTAAGCCGCACTTCCAATTCAGCCTTTATAGATTCGATTGACTTTTCAACTTTTTCTTGAGGCATTAAGAAATGCTTTGCAGGATAAATCGTTAAAGATGGTTTTTCACTAATCCGCCTCCCAGATAGGGGATCCATCTCAAATAATTTAGTTATGACACCGTCTGATACTTCAATTCTGAATGATATTCCTGCATATGCTGGATATACATCTATTTTGTTTCCTCGAACCCTGAATCTTCCTGGAGTAAACTCAAAATCATTTCTTTCATATTGGATCTCAATTAGCTTCTGGAGCATTAAATTTCTCTCTATATGCATTCCTCTCCGCAACAAAAGACGTAAATTAGCATAATCACTTGGGTTACCTAGACCATAAATGCAAGATACACTTGCAACAATGATCACGTCTTGTCTATCCATGATTGACCGCGTAGCTGAATGTCGTAATCTATTAATTTCAGCATTAATTGAAGCATCCTTTGCGATGTACAAATCTGTATGCGGGAGGTAAGCTTCTGGTTGATAATAATCATAATAACTTACAAAATACTCCACAGCATTTTCTGGGAAGAAACGCTTGTACTCAGCACAAAGCTGCGCTGCTAGAGTTTTATTATGAGAAATTACAAGTGTTGGTTTTTGAACTTTTTCAATTACTGAAGCTGCTACATACGTTTTTCCGCTCCCAGTCACTCCAAGTAATGTTTGAACTTGTTCGCCTCTATCGATACCATTAACTAAATCCTTAATCGCTTTAGGTTGATCACCCTTCGGGGTAAATTCAGAGAATAATTTGAACAATACCATGAATTAAATCACCCAGATAATCAACGAATTATTGTACAGAACTTTTATTCTGCTTAATATATTTTTATCATAATTTTTATTTCAATAATAACTATAAAACTCGTAAAATATATCCCCCTTTGTTATAAAAATAGACAAAATATCTTAAATTCTTCTGGAACTATAGATAAACTCTGATGATTATTATGGGAAAAGGATTATGGTATAATAGAAGACTTGGTAAACCTCAACCACTTTGTAATTTAAGAAGTGAATGGTATGACTGGTTTCTTCAAGATGTTGATGAATATGAAGTAAAGCAAGGGTTTATTGCATTGTGGTCACTTGGAGGAGCAGGGTTCATACTTAAGTCGCCTAAATCAACAATCTATATTGATCCTTACTGTGGGGGAGCCCTAAAAAATGATAAAACAACTATTCTGCGAATGATTCCTTTACCTTTCAACGCATCTGACGTGAAGAAGATTGACGCTACTGTTATCTCACATGAAGATCCTGACCATCTCAATGAAGACTTTATTTTTCCTATATCTAAAAATACCAACTCTTTATTTGTGGGACCTCCAAGCGTCACCAATCTTTTAAAGAGTTGGAAAATAGCTGAGAATCGAATTGTGTCATTGAAAGAACATCAAGAAAAGAAAATCAATGATATTCATGTTATCGCATTTCCCTCAAATGATCCAATTCCAAAAACTGCAAACACATACATCTTCGAAATTGATAATATACGAATTTTTCACGCAGGAGATTCACTTTGGTCCGAGGAGTTTTTCAAAATAAGTCAAAAATACAAGATAGATATAGCCCTAATCAGTCTTGGAGTGAATCCGCCTGGAATAAAATACTATAATACTCCTGGAGAAATCCTTCAGATAGCTAGTGATCTCCGAACAAAAACGGTTATCCCTATGCATTGGGATCTATGGAGTTTCGCAATTGACAACCCCCGTCTTGTTGAATACGAAGCAAAATCCAGAAACATGAAAATGAACGTAGTTGTACTCAGGATAGGACAGCGTTTCACCTATCCTACAATCTAACGGATATATCATTCATTACCTATTTTAAATCAAAAATAATAGGTTAATTAAAAAATCGAAATAAAAGAATTTCAACCGAATCTATCCTTTGCTTTCGTTCCGAGAGACATAAGAAAAAATAGATGGATGTCTGTGTTCATTATTTTTAAAAGTTAAGTTATTAATCACAAATTTAAAACCTATATCCTCTAATAGACTTGATTAGGATATGACCCTCTATCTAATTATCTATATGTTTAAATCCTAATGTTTTTTTCACGGTTGGAAAAACTTGTAGAAACCATTAAGAACTATTATTGTACTAACAAAATGCGTGTGAAATAACATGTCAGAATCAGGAATTAAAATTGAGTATACGCCGATAAATCACATACAAATTATGGATGTTACACAATTATCATTAACAGAGTTAGCAAAAAGAGTTCAAGCGATGACGCAGTTGGGACGACCCACTATGTTGAATTGGGCTGAAGGAATAGCGTTTCTTAGCATTCCTATGCATTTTGATTCTGATGACTTGGTAAAAAAATATCTTGAAGGAGAGATTGTTCTTCAAAATGTCACTTATGCCCTTATGCCAGATTATAAAACTACAATCAAGGTTCAAACGTTTGATGTGTATGTTCTGAATCAAACACCCAGTAAAGTATTACGTGCTATAGCTAAATGGTTAACTAAATACTCGAAAAAAGATGATATCTAACTGAAAAAATTCACCCCAGGTTTCATATATCTCCCCGTTTTTCTAATGTTTAGTACGTACAGTGTCAATTTCTACTAGATTTGGATGTCAATATTCTTCATCATTTTCTCTTCTGAACCAATTTATCCCCTTCAAAATCATAAACATAATCAAATTTAGCTTCAACTAACTTACCTGATTCATCAACATCCTTCGCAATCTTCAATTAAACCTCGATAATATTTTTTGAAAATGATCCATTCACATAGACTACTGAAATGAATAGACCTGATAATGATGCAAATGTATAAAATAACTTCAATTCAAAGAAAACAAAGCAGAAACAAGAGTTCTCTAAGTTGAATTATTGGTAACGGGGCGATGATTTAAGTCCAGACCTAAATACACTTCTTTTTTTATACATTAGGTTATGTTTTAATCTAGATTTTTTGTCCCAATTTAGCATCTCTGAGTGCAAAATTTCGGGAAAAACGCAGATTTGCTAGCAAAAACCTAGTTATGTATTGTACATTCACACTTAATGAACCCTCCAATGATGCTAGTTCTACTCATCCACGAATTTAATTTGCTTCTATAAACCTCTATCCCAGACTCTGTACACGGTTTCTATTCCGTCACCAACAATTTCTATATCGTTTACCTCACCTATTCCACTTTCATAAAGCCACATTACATGCTTTATGGTTTCAGGGTTAATACCAATAATCCTCGCAGCGGTAGCATCCGCCGCTACCGGGTCGGTGCTAGCAATTATAGTGTTCATCTTCACCGCGTTACCCTGCCAAGGACCCTTCCCTTCCTTCCCGTAGAAGCCATCAATAACAGTAATGGTTGGTGGAAGAGTTTTGCAGATGTCGTAGATAACTTTATTCATACCTCTTGCGTGGTACAGAAACTTACGCTTTGTGGTAAGCATTCCAAACATATTCTTAAGACCCATGCTAATAGTTGTATGGTGTAATGTTTTCATTGTCGCGTTACTGATTATCGCTGACTCAGCGGCAATCTCGAAGCTCTTTATCGCCTTAGGATTCTTAACGTTTAGCTTAATCTTCTCCTTTAAGTGTCCCATATTGAGGTATTCGGCTCCAGCACGTTCGATAATTTCCATCATCCCAGTTTCAATTACTGCTTTGTCTGGGGATGTGATTCCCCCCTCTGTCTCAACAACGATTACCTTTTTCTCCAATTCCTTCACCATTTTGATGATTGCCTTGACTACAATAGGATCTGTCGTGATTCCTGTCTCAAATGTATGCGAGGTAATCAGGTTAACCTTAATGAGAACTGTATCCCACTGCTCAAGAGCCTCCTTGTAGTGTATAAGATTAAGGGCCCGATATACTGGCTCTACCCCTCGTTCACCTTTAACGACAGCTACCTTTGATGACATCTTGGTTATTCTGCCTCTACTAATTAATTAAATAGTTTTAGCATAAATTAAATTGATGTTAGCTATCACATTTTGTCTTTAATTTGTTTATTGCATTGAAAGGGCTATGAACGCGACAGCCCTCCACTGTGTTAAACTAAGTACTATTTCTAAAGATGAATTTGGTAGCGGGGAGATGATTTGAACATCCGATCTCAGGGTGTCTCAAATTGATGTTTTTCCCAAAAATTTTTTTTTCACTCACATTTCCTAAACTTATCACTTGATGAAACCGTTACTTCATCACCAATCTTATGAGCCCTGCGGGTTAAACCTGGCTACCCTACCCCGCTATACACGTTAGTTTATCTTTTCTTCATTAATAAACTAACATAGCCTTCCATAAACCCATCAATTATTTAAGTTTTTATTGATGTGTTTGTTTATAATCCCTAAAATAATTAGAATGTTCCCTAGAATGACTCTTTATTCTATTACATTATCTTATTTTTCAAATAAATACGTTTTAAAAATTTATGTTTATTCTATGCTAAAATAATGTGCTCTATCAGCTTTTTCACCATTTCTTTTCATTCAATTTTTTCTCCTAAAAACACGTAAATACTTGTTGAAATATGAATATTGGTACTGAATAATTACATGTTTTATCGAAAAATTACTATTCTTTAAATGTTATATTGAGGACGTAATATGTCAGAAGATACTAATTTTGAAATCTTAAAACGAAGAAAACTTCTTGAAATGCAAAAACGCTTATTATTAAAGAAGAATTTTGAATTGATGAAAGAAAAAGTAAAGAAACCAGAAGATCCAAAAAAAATATTATTGACGGCTTTTGCAGGAAGAGGTTTAGAAGTATGGAACGCTGCAGAACAACAATACCCCATCATTACCAAGAAGCTGATGTTTGAGTTGGTTTCTCTTATAAATACTGGAAAATTAAAGAATAAAATTACTGGAGAACAACTATATTCACTCTTCCGAAGTTTGGGTCTTAGAATTCGTTTAAATACGAAAATTAGAATATTTGAGAAAGGTAAATTTAAGACTATTGCCGATAAATTACGCGAAAAATAGTCCTCACATTAAACTAAACATGAATATCGTCTTTACACATTAAATAAAATTATGTACCTAGACCAAACATGATTATTTTAAAAAAGCGTTAGGATCAAATTACGAAATGAAGTTTTAGGAGATAACTATAAATGCGTTTTTTAAGAAAAAAAGTTATTTACTTCATAATCGGGATACTTTTAGTCGTTATGATTGTCTTTTTTTCCGGAATTTTTAATTCTGAACAATTTGGACTCACGCTAACAGTAGATCCACTGAGTAGTTCAATTCAAATGGGTCAAAATATCACTATATATGCCACCATTGAAAATACGGTACCTCAAAAGCAAATATACGAATTCCATATAGTTTATACAAGTACAAATCTGTCATATTATAATGGTATAACTAAGGAACCACTATTATCCCCGGTTTATAATGATGTAAATTATACAATAATTTATTTAAATGACACTCTTGGCCCAAATGAAAATTCCAAGTTCCCAATCATTGTCAAGGGTTATCTTCCATTAGGTGTATCGTCAAAAAAATATACCGTTTTTTTTGAGGTTTACGTTGTAGAAGATACCTCTAAAATTCTCTCTGATAGGAAGTCTATTTCGTTAACGGTAACACATGTACCCTCTTAATTTATTTAAAATGAATATTTTGCATAAAGAATCGATTCTATATGATTTCGATCAATCCTTTCAAAGATTTTGAATTAAAACGAGATAATTGATTATTTTGTTTCTCCAAGTTGAACTAATGATACTGCTCTTCGCCTTCGGAGGAGTTAGTTTAAAAATTGCTGACTATTATGGTGAAAGATCAACGAAAACGATCTCATTTATTTCAGCCTGTGTTTCAGCTCTCATCTTCGGGCTTCTAATTTCTCATAATTCTGTATCATCCTCTATTATTCTCGGCATTATTCTTGGTGTTCTCTTCTCTGGAAAGATTAATCAACTGAACCTTTTCTTCGGTCTTGTCTTAACATTAACAATAGCTTTTATCTTAAAATTTCAACTTCCCAATCTTTGGCTTCTATTTATAGTTACACTTTTCTCCTTTATCGATGAACTAAGTCACGAATGGTGCTCCTCTACGAAAATTTTTGCTAATTTCTTTCCCCTTCGTCCATTTTTAAAAATGTCCTTCATTATAATGGCTTTTCTTTCTTTGATTGAAATAAAGTATATTTTAGCCTTCTTTTGTTTTGATCTATCTTATGACTTCACCAATTTTCTACTAAACAATTATGCAACAAAACATAAATAGAAAACGTAATTAGCACTATTTTTTTTAAAAACGCATTATCCCTCTTTTACAGGATCTTTGAATGAAAATATTTTTCTTACAGAATAGATAAATAGTGAATGTGAATGATAAATCAAAACCTATTTACTTCACTATATAAATACCTAAATAAAATTGAGGTAAAATAAATGCCAGTGGTTCAAATTGATATGTGGAAAGGTAGAACTGTGGAACAGAAAGCGAAATTAATCAAGTTAATATCAAAAGCTTTTGAAGAGATTGGTGTGCGGCCCAGTTCACTGACAATAATCATACGTGATATTCCAAAGACCAATTGGGGTCTCAGAGGTGAACAAGCTTCACAAATATTTCCATAAAGATACTGCCCTGTTAAACCTAGTATTAAATCAATTATTCTCTTCTAGAATCTTCGTTCTGAAGGAATTTTCTTAAAACTATAACACGGGCTAATCTTACCTTACTACCACAATTATTACTCTTTTCTTATTTCAAAGTTTATTCGGTGGTCGTAGTAGTAGCCTCTACACTTCTTCTGGCTACTTCACCTATCTCACTTGATGGCGTGTATGCCCCCCCTGAGACAATATCTCCACATTTAGAGCATTTCCATACACCCACACTTACTCTTTTAACTGCTTTAGCACCACATTTCTTGCATCTATGTCTCTTCTTTAAATCAGCTGCTATTTCAAACCATCTCTTCCGAACGGTTCTTCCATATCTTGCTCCTAACCCATGATCTGTTTTACGCTTTTTTGTTCTTAGCAATTAATTCACCTAAAATATTTTCTCTAATCTCTTTAGCTTTCTTCTGCGCGATTGTGATCGCTAATAGAATATCTTCTACCGAGAAAACTCCTATTTTTCTTTTCTGCATAGCACATATTTCGCCCTTATTTCCTATTGCTATAGTTATTAATCCATCTACTACCGCTTCTTCTTCAAGCGATGGGTCAACTATCATCTTACCGTCGATTTTTCCAATTGAGATCTCCACCGGATAATTCTGAATTGGAAGTTTAACGTATCCTTTGCCATATTTTAATTCTCCATTCTTCTTCACTGTATATTTTTTCATCTTTGTGTTCAGAAGTGCTGAAATAGCAGATAAAGCAAAAGTATCGAAAAGGTTTCCATCATGATTAAGAACGTAAATATCTACATATACTATAAAAACGAGTTTTCCAGGATCTATACATAGTTTACTTAGATCTATCGTTTTAGCCTCTCGTATTCCTCTATCAACAACTCTTGACATCTCAATAGCCATTTCACGTGGAGGTCCAGCTTCAAAGTTTGGGGAAGCTAAAGGTGTAAGTTCAACATTTGTTATTATAACACCATTTTTTGGTTTGTCCGTGAAAGGCGTTCCAGTTTCTACTTTAATTCCCGTCATGACTTTTGTGTTTCCAATTGAGACTAGGGATGAACCCGCAGCTGTTCCAATCATTCCTGTTTCAATCTTTATTTTCCTAAAGTCCATTAAGCCCCTACCGTCAAGTCGTTTATCCTTTTTTAAAAGTTCAGAAATCTTCTTTCTCTTGACGCTTTCCATTATACCGTAAGATTTTGACACTTTTGTTACTCCTCCTCTATCTTTTCTGTTTCTTCTTTAATTATCATATACTCTTTCCTAAGTGCTTCTTTCTGTATATCATAAATTTTCTCACATCCTTCGATGGCTAGATTGAGCGCTTTCTTGAATTCTTCCTGAGTAAAAGTACCATCCATCTGAAGTAATGTGATTTCTTTATTTCTCGGTGTTATTGCAATTGGAAGGTCCGCTTCACCCAATTGGTCTTCGATACCATTCATATCCAACACTATTTTCCCATCAATCTTTCCCGTTGCACAAGCAGCGACTAAATCTTTAAGGGGTATACCTGCATCTGCAAGTGCAAGAGAGGTAACTGTTAGAGCAGCACAGCGTGTTCCACCATCTGACTCTAAAACTTCAATAAAAATATCGATCCCTGTTCTTGGATAAAATTCTGTGAAAATTATTGGCTCCACCGCTGCTGCTATAACTTTAGAGAGTTCAACTTCTCGTCTCGATGGTGCAGGTCTTTTTCGCTCATCAGTCGAAAACGGAGTCATGTGATATCTACATCTTACAAGTGCCTTATCTGTTAAACTTAGACGTCTAGGATGAACTTCTCTAGGGCCATATATGGCTGCTATAATCTTATTTTTTCCCCATTCAATGTATGCTGACCCATTTGCTTTCTCTAATACTCCAATTTCCATTTTTATTGATCTAAGCTCATCAAATTTTCTATTATCAAGACGAAGCCCATTCTTCTTGAGCAATTTCGTTATTTTTTTATTACTCATTCTTTAATCTCCTTCTTCCCTTCCCTTTTTAGTAGCTTACTTATTTTATCTGTTAACCCCAATGTATGGGCATTTTTCTCAATCGTACGAATGGCTAATATTGCCAAAGCTTCCCCTTCAATATTTTTTCCACTCACTAATACGAGCCCATTTTGACCTATTGTAATTTGGCATCCTGTTTCACGTTTTACCATGTTTACCATTGATCCTTTCTTACCAATAAGTCGCGGAATCTTTGTTGAAGTTATTTTAATTATATGACCTCTGTTTACTTTTCCCAGCCCCTGATCTCTAATCGTCAAGATGGGATCTCTTGTCCTATCAAATGTACTAACTTTTGCAAAAATCAGATCTCCAACCTTAAGGAAATCTGACATTTCATCCTTCCGAGCATTAAAGGAGCGATCAAAAGCGTCTGAGGTGAAAAGCATTGCGTTGTAAGGAGCATTTATATCGATTATCCACCCCGATAATCTCATATCAATTACCTTACCTATTACTAAATCACCAACAATTGGCATATAACCCGTCTTTATTGCGACTACAAACACGTTTTTTTGGATATGGTTTGCAAGTCCAATTTGAGAAGAGTATATTCTATTTTCCTCTTGATAGGTGTTCTTTCCAGATTTATAGTCACCTTCCGCAAGTAACTCTCCTGGAATTACAAGTTGTCTTTTTTCAACTAAATATTGCATTTTTAACATCTTCCATATCTATAACGTTGAAGTAAACTCCAACTTTTCTTTACTTTTAGGACACATTTCATAAACATAAATTTATACTTTTATTTTTTAAAATTATACGTTACTCACTTCAATATTTTTGACTGATAGTTTCCCCGAGTAATATTTCTCATCTGTTCCAAGAAGGATAAATGCATCCCCGCTGGTAATTCAACAATAGCAATCCAAGATCCATCTCTTTCCCACTCTTCATTCTTAAGACTACCAAAATTTCGAACGACTCCAGCCATTCTTGGTGCATATTCTGGGGGAATTTTAATCGCTATTCTCAATTTCTCGATTTTCAGCGGAAGAATTGGTCTTAATTTTTCAATAACCTCTTTTGCTTGTTCTTCTCCACTTTTAAATGGATCTATTATCAAACTTATCTGTTTCATTGCTTGTTCTATTCTTAATGGTGGATGTGGAAAATTAGTCCGCGGGTCCATACTATTTCTAGAGATATACGCAACGATTTGTTTTCTTTTCTCTTCAACGAGTCTTCTTCTCTGATCTGTAGTTAACTGAAGTTTACCACGCTTAAGAATTATTTCTGCAATTTTAGAAGCGTCATCTGTTCCAAATGTTTCCCTAAGTTTATTTTCTGAAGACCTTAAACCCTTACTTGCATCTGTGAATATGGTTTCTATAACTAAAATATTAGACATGTTTTTTGTTCTCCCAAGCTTGAAGTTAAGAGCAGCATCTGGATTTACTAAAATTTCATAATGTTCTCCAGATAAAGACATACGAGCTGTGGTATGCTTTGCACCCATATCAGAGCCAACTACAAAAACAAAGTACTTTTATCATTTAATCTTTTTAATATACTTAGCCACTTCTTCATGAGATAATACTGTAAATTTCTTCGTTGTAACTGGAATTATAGCAATCTTCATATTTTTTGCCTCTAACTTGTCCTCAATTACTTTCGAGAAACATTGCATTGCTAATTGAATTGTCTCTTCAAGCGAACTATCCTCTTTATACTCTACTTCTAATATGTCTCGTACGGTATCACTTCCAGCACCTATAGATACAGCTTTATAACTCCAACAAGCACCGCTAGGGTCTGTCTGAAAGACCTTACACCCTACTTTGTCAACGCCTCCAAAAATTAAAGAGACTCCAAAGGGGCGTACTCCTGCATGTTGAGTGTAAACCTGTTCAACATCGCCAATTTTTTTAGATAAGATCGCAACATCTATCGGTTCATCATACATTAATCTATTACTTTGAGCATGTATTCGCGCTTGATCAACTAAAATTCTTGCATCTGAGCTAAGTCCAGATACAACAACACCAACATGTTCATCTATCTCGAAAATTTTCCAACCGAAACTTGGATCTTGTAACCTCGAACTAGGTCTCTCTTCTGCGCCTAATACAACTCCTTCATTGCATGATATCCCTAAAACAGTTGAACCTCTCTTTACAGTTTCTAAAGCGTATTCAACTTGGAATAGTCGACCATCAGGTGAAAAAATTGTAATAGCCCTATCATAAGCACTAGGTGAAGTAAACATTGCCATTTATTATTCAACCTCCAATATACTAAATTTCTTCTATTTTGAAAATATTAAAGGAACTAAAAACCTTTTCTTAATTGCTTAAGCAAATGTAAGCTTTCTTTTAAACTCTTTGGATAAAAATTTCCGTTTCAATGTTTTTATTGAACCTGATGTTCCAAGTGTCTTAAAATTTAATTCTTTCAGCATCCTTTTTGGTTCTTGAATTGATTGTAAAATTTGATCAAGAGAGTTATGTCCACATCTGATTATTCCTAATCCCGTTTCTACATCGAATTTTACAACCCAAATATAAAAGCCATTTCCAGCTTTCATATTTGTACTTTTCAATATTTCTTTAATTAAGATGTTGTATAGTTCTCTCTTAGATATCTTTATACGAGGTTTCATCCGGAATGCTATATATCGCCTTTTTATTAGTTTAATCAAAGATCATTCACTAAAACTTCAAGTCATTTAATAGGATTGATTATCTCTTTAAAGTTGTTAGGGAAAAAGTTTAGTTTAATCTTTATGATAATTGGATCTATACTGCCAAGTGTGATTTTTCCTAGGTATGCTTTCTGTTTATCTAATCGTAAAAAAAACATTTTTTTATTATCTAATCGTTTCTTAAAATCTTTTGATAATTTGTCTTTGTCACTTGTATTCAGTTTATTATACAAGTTTTCTATAAATGCATGGCTAACATTTTTCTTCTTTATGGTAGTCTTTACTAGAATGATGAGGTTTTTGTGATGTCCCCATAAATCTTCTTTTTTAAAAGAAACATTATCGCTGTATAGCTCGGGGAGTATATTTCTAACAGCCTTCAACGCTTTTTGTATATCCTCTGTTACATGGACGATGAAGGAGATTTCCACATATGATATTGAATTCTTTAACTCCTTCCAAGTATTACTTTTTTTTTGAGATTGATGTTTTTCCATACGCATCTATCTACATCTTGTAGATATTATAGATCAATTCCAAATCATTTCTCAGCGAGTAATAAGACGAATTTACTCTTCTTATTAGAACAATAATCATTTCCTATCTTTAGATCATACCTGCGAATATTCATCCTGCTACTTTCAAACCTCGTTTTTTCCTCAACCCTCTTATCTTCTTTCCTGCAGATGTCAGTCCCCTATGTGCTCTTCTAGGAGTCTTACCAAGAATTTGAGTGCTCTCTTCGATCGATAATTTTGTTTTATCAACTAAGATCACTTCAAACCATTTGTATTGTCCATCTTCGCCGACCCAATAAGAGTTTAAAACTTCGAGATTTGGAAATTTCCTGTTTCCACGTTCTTCAGCTATCATTCTCATGCTCTTTTTAGGCGTGAATTTAGTTATACCACTATGTCTCTGTCTTCGCCCCCCCCTTGGAGGGACTTTGTGTAGTCCACCTCTTCTAACTCTTACTCGAATCATTATGAATCCTTGTTTAGCTTTATATCCTAGAGTACGTGCCTTACTTATTCGTAAAGGTTTCTCTGTTCTGACAATTGCTGGTTGTCTTCTCCATTTTATACGTCTTTGTTTAGTTACTTCTTTCATTGACGAATCATTAAGATTCTTCCAAGCACTAGTTTCATATTTATACAATATTCTCTCTCCTCTTTGAGGAATTAAGTTACAATTGTTGATGTTCAATTTATAGCTTTAGTACTTAATGGAAAACTTTGATGCTGATAAAGTTTGTTATAATCTCGATTTCACATTAAATTCAATGAAATTTATCGTAAGACTTATTTCGATTTCAAAGATTGAACCTCGTTCTCTTTTATAGGCTTTTCAAGAAAGGTCTTTCCGTAACCAAACTCTTTCATAATATCATAATGCTTTCTCCAATCCCCACCTAACAGATTCCATGAAATAAATTTCTTAATCCCTATCGATAAGAGTTTGATTCTAAACCTATCAATGTGTCGAAAAGTCTTAGATAAAACATGACTATAATTACTTGTAACTTTTTCAAAAACTTCAGAACATATTGCATCTATTCTTTCTGGAGGTATAGGGCAGAGTTTTCTTTTATTAGTAGCTACAAGATATTCTGTATCTTTTATTTTGCCTTTTTTCACCGCATCTTTCCATATTTCTGAACCTACCATATACATCAAAGGGTTTACGTTAATTGTATCTGCTCCACTCTCATGTACACAATCATAGCTTTCCCAAAACAACTCTTCCGTTTCCATAGGAGCTCCAATTATCAATGATGCTTGGGAATAGATACCTACATCATTGCAGTATTCAAGTGCTTTTTCTGTGAGTTCTCGCCATTTAATCGGTTCACTCGTTTTGTTATAGAATTTTAAGATATCTGGGTGAATAGATTCTATGCCAAAGCTTATGTATTGGGTTCCTGTCTCTCTTAGAATTTCAGCAGATTCTTTAGTAAAGTTATCTATTCTTGTTTGTAAAAAGAAATTAAATCTCATTTTTTCTTTCTTTAAAGCGTTGCAGAAAGTTGTTACCCATCTTTTGTTTGTAATAAAATAGTCATCTGAAATGAATATGTTTTTAAATTCTTGTTTTTTTAACTCTTTAAGTTCATTTATTACCGATGTCACAGATCTTCTTCTAACAGATCTTCTTATTATCCGTCCACAGAAGGTGCAGTTGAAGGGACATCCTCTTGACGTCACTATATTGGTTGCGAGGCCTGGAACCTGTAAAAAACCAAAAACACCATATTTTGTATTATCTACAATGTTTCTATCGGGGAATGGTATCTCCTCAAGATTTTTAACAGTTTTTCCTTGAAGTATTCCCTTTGGTTTATTTTTTATCAAGTCGGATATGATCAGTTCTCCCTCACCAATAACTACCGCGTCGAACCCCATATCTATGCAATTATTGGGTGCGAGAGTTGCATGTGGACCTCCACCAATAAGATAAGTGTTACCATTTTGCTTTACTAAATTTACAAGTTGA
>SDBT01000906.1_pt1 | contig 49758 bp, 44 predicted proteins | sample 2277101 | NCBI WGS metagenome assembly SDBT01 (sample SAMN10404973, study PRJNA504765) | marine sediment metagenome | isolation source: marine sediment core GS10_PC15, 103 cmbsf | place: Arctic Ocean: Southern Knipovich Ridge | collected 2010
TGGAAGGACAGATTGAAAAAAGCAGGATCATTGTAGATGGGGCAAATTTAGATATCCAGGGCGTTTTTAAACTGAAGAAAGATTATTTTCTGGACCTGAAAATCACGTCTGTGGTTAACGATCCCTCACTATTGCTACTTATTTTTGACAATGATCTTATCGAGAGTAATCTAAAAAATATTCAGCAAGGAAATTTATACTTTGATGGTATTATTAAAGACAATATTGCAAATAAAATACCCTATGCTGAAATAAAATTTGGCATAAACGACCTCCATTTAATAATACCGGATACGCAACGTGAAATTAAAAATATAAGTTTCGATGGTTACTTTTCTACCGGAACGGATCAGGATCTTAGCGGAGCTATCCTCCGATTAAGAAATATATCAACCGAGGGGGCGGCGGGCCGTTCAACCGGTTCAATACAGATCCGGAATTTTAAACAACCTGAGATTGAACTTAGTTTAAATGGGAACATTGATTTATCAAATATCGATCGTATCTTCAAATTTGTTGAAACGCCTGTGTATTCCGGAGTGGCGAGAATTAAGGCCGATGTGCAGGCCACCTTCGACTATCGTACAGATACAATAAAGCAGAAGAAAGGTAATATTGCTGTTGATCTGGAGGACTTTTCTTTTCTGATTTCGAATACGGGTCAAAAATGTGAAAATTTAAGCGGCCATATTCAATGGCAGAACAATAAAATCGTCGTGGATGGTCTGACCATGAGAGCGGCCCCAACCGATATATTGTTGAATGGAGAAATAACAAATCTCGTTAATCATCTTCTTGGGTTTAATTCAACAATTGAAACAAAAATCAAACTGAAGGCCAGAGTATTAGATCTTAATACCTTTCTAACAGATGATGATGTTGCTCCGTGGATTCTGGATGAATTTTGTCGCAACGTTGAGGTTGATATTGAATTTACAACAGATAGCAAGAAGTTAAGACAGGAGTCTGCATTACCCCCCGGTTTGTTAAAGTTTCATAATTTGAGAATCGATTTAAAAAATGTATCTAACCTGGAAATACAAAAAGGCAGTGTCTTCATAAGTCCTGAAATGCTGGATATTAAGAAAATCCAAGCCCGAATTGCCGAAAATGATATCGATTTCTCTTCGAAAATTCAAAATTATAAAGATTTGTTCGCCAACGATTTTCAGAATAAATGTCTGATTTCGCTCGAACTTTTGTCTAATAAGATAAGATTAAAAGACTTCTTCACCTACAAAGATGAGAATTATCTTCCGGAATTTTGGGCCGAAAATTTCTATAATGGTTTCTATCTGGATGCCACCTTAACCTTGCCTGAGGAAGCAGATTCAAGTAAAACGCCTGAGTTTGAATTTGATATTGATCTGAGAAAACTTAGTGGTACCAATCCCCGAAGCGGGGCTGTTTTGATAGAAGTAGGGGTTAATGTCAAAGAAACGGGTGATGATTTAATATTCAGGCGTATTCAGGGTCAGGTCGGCCAGACGAAATTTGAAACCTTAAATCTGGACCTAATCAACCTCTTTTCGGACAACAAGAAGATGGAGATCAAATGCGAAATTGCTTGTGATTTGCTGGATATGAAAGAATGGCTGAATTATATTTTTGATGTTGATACAACAGGTTATGTGATTGATGACCATCAACTTGGCCAGAGTGCTCCCTATGACATTACCACCATACCGGCATTGGATCTGAAAACAAACATAGGAGAGTTTCGCTATGGTGACATTTCTCTGCAGAATCTCCGGACGTCGATTTTAACCCAAAAAGAAAATCACCTTCATATTGATATTGCAGATAGCGCCTGGTGGATTCCGGACATTGATCTGACAGCCCAAATCGACGCGGATTCATTTAAAACGCCTTTTTTCAATGTGCCAGAGACACAGAACAAAGTTATAACTAAAGATGGTATTCTTGAAATTTTGCCCAGCTACCGGGGGATGTTTGGTGCTGCGGGATCCGGTCATATCTGGCTGGATATGTCAAAAAAACGCCACAGTTACCGCATACAATATTCAATCAATAATTTTGACCTGGAAACATTCCTGAGCCGGTTTGAGCAGGAACAACGCATGAGTGGTATTGTTCATATGTCTATGGATCTACGAATGGACGAAGAGGATCTGGCTAGGCTCAATGGTGAGGTACGCTTCGGTGGTAAAAATTTAACCGTGTACAACATTGATATCGATGAGGTTTTAACCAAATTTAAACGGACACAGAACTTCAATCTTGTCGATATTGGTGCATTCTTGCTCGCCGGTCCGGCCGGTATCCTGGCAACAAAAGCGACGGATTACGCGAGTTTACTAAACATAGATCCAACCAAACAAAGTACCATACGCGAATTTATGTCCTCCTGGAGAGTAAACGGGGGAGTGATTATGGCTGATGACGTAGCTTTCACAACAAATAAAAGCCGCATTGCTCTTAGGGGAGGCGTCGATCTTTATAAAAATGAATTTATAGACTTTACCCTGGGAGTCGTAGATAAAAAGGGATGTTCTCTGATCAGCCAAACGATTAAAGGCAGTCTCTCAGAACCTCAATTGGATCAGGTTAATGTCGCAAGCACGATTCTTGCTCCCGTTACAAATATATTAAAAATGATTACAGGGGCTGATTGTAAAGCATTCTACACCGGTTCACTGGCCCATCCAACAGAATAATACGAGGATTTTTAAATAATTTAATAGAAGGGTATAAATCATGGATAACAAGAATCTAACAAGAAGAGAATTTATTAAAGTTACTTCTGCGACAACCGCGGTTTTAGCTCTTGGCACTAACGTCATTAGTGCAAATGGTACTGATGACAATCCTTATGATTCTAAAGGATTACCTACACGGGAATTTGGTAAAACCGGGGTCAGAATTCCTTTAATTGCCGTTGGGACTGGCTCCAGATTCTGTTCTATCAGGGAGGAGGAGAAGGCGCTTGAACTCCTCACCTATGCCCTTGATAAAGGATTTTATTACTGGGACACAGCGCATGATTATGAATATAATTCGGTAATCAGTGAGATCAGATTAGGTAAAATATTAAAAAACCGGCGAAAAGAAGTATTTCTCTCAACAAAAATCCGCACCAGAGATCCGGAAGAAGTAAAACGACACATCGAAGAAAGTCTTACTCGCTTAGAAACGGATCATTTAGAAATTTTAAAAGTCCACTCTGTACAAGATCTCAATGATTTAAAGGAAATAACCAAAAAGGGAGGTGTCTATGATATCCTCCTTTCCATGAAAGAACAGGGCGTGACCAGGTTTATAGGATTTAGTGGTCATAATTCCTCAGAAGCGATGACGAAAGCCGCCGCGGATTTTCAATTTGACACGATGCTGGTTGCTCTCAATCATTATTCAAAAGATAACGACAAATTTGAGGAAGACGCGGTTCCCGCGGCTGCAAATAAGAGAATGGGTATTATGGTGATGAAGGTGATACGTCCCAGAGAAACTGTCAAGGAATTAAGTGCTCAGGATTTAATCAGGTACGCCCTCTCCCTGAAAAATGCCAATGGAGCAGTAGTCGGTACAGACAATATGAAGGTATTAAAGGATAATATTGAATTAGTAAGGAATTTTAAAAATCTTAGCCCGGCGAGAATGGAAGAAATAAGGATGTCTTTGTCTCCATTTTATAGAAACAAAAATCTGGAATGGTTGCAAAAAGGGTATCAGGATGGAAAGTGGAGCTAGCGATTACATATTTTTTCTTCTATTATAGAGACTAATTCAGAATCAAACATAAAAATCAATTGATTTTGAGATGTAAAGCAATTAAATTTAATGCTTATTTATTAATGGTTTAGGGGACGGTTTTATTAATAGCTTCGGGGACGGTAGCTCAGTTTTGGTTAGAGCGCTACGTTGACATCGTAGAGGTCGTGAGTTCAAGTCTCGCTCGTCCCACCATAACCACGGGTAGTATTGTTGCCCGTGGTTTGTATTATTACTGAGGTTTTACAGAATATTTATTAACTATGACCAGTGAGAATAATTCAATAGAACTTACTTTTCCGGACGGTGCTTCACAGAAATATGCTTCCGGAATAAATCCTCTTAAAATTGCCGGGGAAATAAGCCCGGGTTTGGCAAAAAGAGCTATTGCCGCCAGGGTGAATGATCGTGTTATTGGCATTGAGGAACCCATTCGTGAATCCGGAGATATTCAGATCCTTACCTTTAATGACGATGAGGGCAGGGATGTTTACTGGCATTCAAACGCTCACCTGATGGCTCAGGCCGTCAAGCGGCTGTTTCCGGAAGCAGAATTAGGTATTGGTCCTCCTATTGAGGATGGCTTCTATTATGATATTGATCTGGAGAAAATGCTTACTCCGGAGGATTTTGGATCTATTGAAGCAGAGATGGCCAAAATTGTGGATGAAGATCATAAAGTTTCCCGGCAGAAATTAAACCGTAATCAGGCAATAAAATTATTTAAAGAGCGTAATGAGAATTTGAAGCTTGACTTGATAAAGGACATTGATGAGGATTTAAGTGCCTATAGTCAGGGAGAATTCACTGATTTATGTCGTGGTCCACATGTGGCTTCAACAGGCAAGTTGGGTAAAAATTTTAAACTGCTCTCCGTAGCGGGTGCCTATTGGCGCGGTGATGAAAAAAATAAAATGCTGCAACGATTATATGCAACGGCCTATCCTGACAGAAAACAGTTGAAACAGCACCTCTTCCGCATAGAGGAAGCAAAGAAAAGGGATCACCGCAAACTGGGTAAAGAGTTGGAGCTTTTTTCCATTCAGGATGAAATTGGTAGCGGGTTGATTCTCTGGCATCCAAAAGGTGCGGTTGTCAGGAATATTATAGAGACGTTCTGGAAAGATGAACACTTTAAAAACGGATATGAACTGGTTTACACTCCCCATGTGGCAAAATTAGAGCTTTGGGATAAGAGTGGTCACACTAATTATTATCAGGAGAATATGTATTCTTCTATACCGGTTGATAATGCTGAATACCAGTTAAAGCCGATGAATTGTCCCTTTCATATGACCATATACAATTCAAAGATTCATAGTTATCGTGACCTGCCTGTAAGGTTTGCTGAATTGGGCACTGTTTACCGTTATGAAAAATCAGGTGTGCTTCATGGATTGATGCGTGTCCGTGGTTTTACTCAGGATGATGCCCATATATATTGCACCCCCGATCAGCTTACTGAAGAAATCCAGCGGGTCCTGAATTTTACCATGTATATGCTGGGGACTTTCGGTTTTGAAAAATATGATATCTATTTATCCACCAGGCCGGAAAAATATGTTGGTTCCATCAATAAATGGGAAGAGGCAACGGAAGCCTTACGCACGGCGCTCGAAAATAATCAGATCGATTATAAAATTGATCCGGGAGAGGGCGTCTTCTACGGCCCCAAGATCGACATAAAAATCCGTGATGTGCTCGGTCGTTCCTGGCAATGTTCTACCATCCAGGTCGACTTTAATCTGCCGGAAAAGTTTAATATAGAATATGTTGATTCCGATGGCGCCTACAAACAGCCAATTATGATTCATCGCGCCCTGTTAGGGTCACTGGAACGATTTTTTGGGATTCTGATAGAACATTATGCCGGGAATTTCCCTGTGTGGTTGACGCCAACCCAGGTGAAAATTTTACCTATTGCAGACAGACATTTTGAAATGGCAGAGGAAATTGATAACTTTCTGAAAAAGCATAACATCAGAGTGAAAACCGATACCCGGAATGAAAAGATCGGATTTAAAATCAGAGAAGCAGAAGTTGAAAAAATCCCTTATATGATCGTTATCGGCGATAAGGAAGTCGAATCCTCTCAGCCTTCCGTTAGGAGAAAGGGGAAGGGTGATCTGGGATCAATGTCCCGTGATCAGTTATTGGAAAAAATACAATTAGAAATAAAAAACAAAAAAATTGTTAATTAGTCGAAGGAGCGTGACATTAAGAAAAACAAAACCAGAATTAATACGCAAATAACGGCACCAGAGATCAGACTGATTAATGCTGAAGGTGAGCAGGTAGGTCTTGTATCGTCTGATGAAGGCATTAAATTGGCGGAAGAGGTAGGATTAGATCTCGTCGAGATTTCACCAGATGCAAAACCACCTGTATGTAAGGTAATGGATTATGGAAAATACAGGTATGAAATTAGAAAAAAAGAAAAAGATAGTAAGAAAAAACAACATGTCATTGTCTTAAAAGAAATTCGTCTTCGCCCGCGGACCGAAGATCATGACCTTGAATTTAAAATTAAGCATGCCCGAAAATTTCTTGAACAAAAAAACAAGGTAAAGTTTACGGTTATGTTCAGAGGGCGAGAAATGGCCTATAAAGAGTTTGGGGAACAACTTTTAGATCGGGTGGTTGAAAATCTTGAAGATATTGCGAAAGTAGAGACGGGAAAGAAATTTGAAGGCCGTCGATTGACTTTGACCATGATACTTAGGTAATAAGATAGAAGGGATAGATGTAATGCCAAAGATGAAATCAAACAGGGGAGCAGCGAAGAGATTCAGAACAACAAAAAGTGGGAAAATTAAGCGTCACAGCTCCCATCACAGTCATATTTTGACCAAAAAAACACCAAAAAGAAAAAGAAACCTTAGAAAAGAAAGTCTTGTTGCAAAGTCAGATGTGAAACGTGTACATAAGATGATCTTGCAATAATTTTTAGATAGGAAGGAGTTGTGCTAGTATGCCAAGGGCAACCAATAATGTAGCCGCAAGACAGAGAAGAAAAAAGATCCTGTCCGCAGCCAAAGGATACCGTCTCGGTAAAAGTCGTCTCTATAAAACGGCGAAAGATCAGGTAGAAAAGTCATTACTGTATGCATACCGGGACCGGCGAACAAAAAAGAGAAATTTTCGAAAATTGTGGATAGCCAGAATCAATGCAGCATGCAGGCAGTATGGTATATCATATTCAGTCTTCATGCATAAATTAGCCGAAAAGAATATTGAGTTGGATCGTAAGGTACTGGCTGATTTGGCGGTTAGGAATCCGCAGGCATTCGAAAATTTGGTTAAACAGGTAAATACCTGATTGCTTAGAAGTTCATGAACCAGAAAGAGGAAGTGTGTATTTTGGCACTTCCTTTTTTTAATCCTGCAGGTTTGATATGCTCGATAAAATTAACACAGTAAAAAATCAATTCAAAGAAGATGTAAAATCAGTAAAGTCTCTTGCAGATCTTGAAAAAGTGAAGATTAAATACCTCAGCAGAAAAGGGACAGTAGCAGATCTGTTTCTTGACATGAAAAATGTTGCTTTAGCTGAACGTCCCGGAGTAGGTAAAAGGCTTAATGAAATTAAGACCGTGATCTCTCGGGAACTTGAAAATCTGCAATCCGGCTGGGCCAAAAAAGACGGAAAAGACAGTCTGGATCTTACACTTCCCGGTAGGAGGCCTTTTGTTGGAAGAAAACATCCCCTGACCAAAACCCTGGAGGAAATCAAAGCAATTTTCCTCAGTCTGGGATTTGCCATTGAGGATGGGCCTGAAATTGAAACGGATTATTATAATTTCGAAGCTTTGAATATCCCCAAAAACCATCCGGCAAGAGATATGCAGGATACTTTGTATATTACGGATGATATCGTATTGAGAACACATACGTCACCTGTACAAATACGTGTAATGGAAAGATGTCAGCCGCCCGTCAGAATTATCGCTCCCGGCCGTGTCTACAGAAGGGATACACCAGATGCCAGTCATTCACCCTTTTTTCACCAGGTCGAAGGCCTTGTAGTGGATGAGGGGATAAATTTTGGCGATTTGAAAGGTGTAATAACGGCATTTGCACATAAAATGTTTGGCTCCGATATTAAAGTGCGTTTTCGCCCCAGTTTTTTCCCCTTTACTGAACCAAGTGCTGAATATGATTTTGTATGCGTATTTTGCCGTGGGAAAGGTTGTCGGGTATGTAAAAATACCGGCTGGGTGGAAATTTCTGGTGCCGGTATGGTAGATCCCAATGTTTTCAAATATGTAAATTATGATTCCGAGAAATATACCGGATATGCTTTTGGGATGGGTGTCGATCGTATCGCTATGCTTAAATATGGTATATATGATATCCGGCTATTTTTTGAGAATGATATCCGGTTTCTGGAACAATTCTAATGAAAATTTCTTACAATTGGTTAAAAGACTACGTAAAATTTACTCTTTCTCCGGATGAGTTGGCAGAAAAGTTGACAATGGCTGGACTAGAGGTAGAGGAGGTCCGGCCGGTCTTGCCCGAATTTAAAGGTATTATCGTAGGCAAAGTTCTTTCTGTGGAGAAGCATCCTAATGCGGATAAATTGTCCATATGTGAAGTAGATTCAGGCCATGAGCAATTCCAGGTTATCTGTGGTGCCACTAATGTGGCGACAGGCCAGCTCGTTCCTTTTGCGCCAATTGGCACCATATTACCAGCCGGTTTTTCAATAAAAAAAGCAAAAATAAGAGGCATCGAATCATTTGGCATGATTTGTTCGGAGGAAGAATTAGGTCTTTCAGATAAATCCGAAGGAATTTGGGAACTTCCGGAAGATCTAGAGATCGGTGAAGATCTTTACTGTTCTCTGCAGGGAACTCAGGATTTCATGCTCGATGTATTCATAACTCCAAACCGACCGGATGCAATGAGCTTGGTAGGAATTGCACGGGAAGTGGCCGCCCTTTTAAACACTTCTTACCATGGACCGGATTTTGAGATTGAGGAGATATCAGAATTAGCATCTGATAATGTGGTTGTCCGGATAGATAGTGCTGATGGTTGCCCCAGATACGCGGCAAGAATTATACGTAATGTAAAGATCGGGCCCAGCCCAACATGGATGACTGATAGACTTAAAACTTGTGGTGTCCGACCCATAAATAATATCGTTGATATCACTAATTATGTCCTGCTTGAACTTGGCCAACCCCTGCATGCATTTGATCTGGCACAGGTATCGGGTTCTAAAATTATTATTCGTGACTCAATGAAAAATGAAAAGTTTGCAACCCTGGATGAAAAAGTACGCGAATTGCCACCTGATACCGTGATGATTTGTGATGCTGATCAACCGGTTGCAATCGGTGGTATTATGGGAGGGCTAAATTCAGAGGTATCTGAAAATACAAAGGATATTTTACTGGAAAGCGCCTATTTTAATCCCGTAAGAATTGGCGTTGCCTCAAAAAAATTGGCACTTTTATCGGAAGCCTCACAACGTTTTGAAAGAGGTGTCGATCCCAATGGCATTCCTCTCGCTTGTGACAGAGCAGCTTTTCTCATGGGGGATTTAGCGCAGGGAGAAGTACTGAAGGGTATGGTTGATGAATATCCGGAGCACATTGTAGAAAGAGAAGTGTCTATACGTCCGACGAGAGTTAATCATCTCCTGGGTACAGAGCTTAAAGAAAATGAAATTGGAAATATTTTATCTCGACTCGGGATAAAATATAATAAAAATAAGGCAATTATTCCGACCTATCGTCCTGATATTGAAAGAGAGGTGGATCTTATAGAAGAAGTTGCCAGGCTGATTGGTTTTGACAATATTCCGATTAAGAAAAATACGGAGATAGAATATGAAACCGAATTTAATGAGAATGAAAATCTATATGAACTTTTAAAGTCGGAAATAAGACAATTGGGATTTTATGAAGCCCTGACCAATAGTATGGTTTCAAAGCATGAACTCGGAGTTGTTAATGATGCCGGGTATATTAAGATTTTAAATCCAATCAGTGATGATATGACTATCATGCGTAAGTCCTTAATTCCCGGACTTTTAAAAGTACTGTGTTATAATATTAATAGAAGTACTTTTAATTTACGCCTGTTTGAGATGGGACGTGTATTCATCGATACTGATATAAAAAGCCAGCCTTATTTTCTGACTGGTCTTATCTATGGTTTCCGAAAATATCCTGGTTGGACGGAGCCAGGATTACCTGTTGATTTTTATGATGTTAAGGGAATTCTTGAAACATTTCTCGATAAAATATTCCTTGACAAATACGAATTTATTTTATATGATAATACAGTCTATTTTGACCCGGATCAAACACTCACTGTGAAGAGTGATGGAGAGGTGATCGGACGATTTGGAAAAGTTCGGCAGGAGATTGCCCGGGGATTTGAAATAGATTCAGATGTATATGGCTTTGAATTTTCTGTTGATGCGATAAAGAATCATATTAATCAAAACCAGTTCTTTGAGATTTATTCCAGGTTTCCTTTTGTCGAAAAGGATCTCGCTCTGATCGTCGATGCTGAGGTAACAGCAGGTGAGATCGAGTCGCTTATCCGAAATATTGGTAAGCCTCTTGTAGCTAATGTTACCCTTTTCGATTTATTTAAAGGAAAGCAACTTGGGGAATCAAAAAAGAGCCTTGCATTCCGCATCCGCTTCCAGTCTTCTGAAAGGACTTTAAATGAAAAGGAGGTCAGCAAGATTTTTAGCAAGATAATTGTTGATGCTGAACGTAAATTAAGTGCAAAATTACGTGATCAAAAATGAAGTTAGACCAATTCGACCGTCTGCAACAACTTGTTAAGGAAACAGCCGATGTTGTTATAAAGCTGAAATTTGAAAATAAAACTTTAGCACATAAAAACGTGAAATTGCAGGAAGAACTGAATACAAAAACTGAAAAAACAGTACAGAATCTGAAGCGATTGGAAGAGGATAATAATTTCTTAAGACAGCGACAGGAAAAAGTTACTTCAAGACTTATGCATTTGAGGAATAAATTGAAAAGTCTCACGACAGGTGTTGAGTCTTAAACATGAAAAAGAATGCCAACAAATCAATTAAGAGTGAATATTTTTGGCGCTGAGTATGTTCTAAAAGCGACTGAAAATCAAGATGAAATAAAAGAAATCGCTGAATATGTCGATCAAAAAATGAAAGAAATTGATCGTACTCAGGCTATTGAGTCGAATCTTAAAATTGCGATTTTAGCAGCACTTAATATTGCTGAAGAATTATTTCAGAATCAAAAATATCAGGGACGTTTGGTTGAGCAACTAAATCAAGAATCAAAAAAACTTAACCGATCTTTGCAAGACGTTTTAGATTTATAAACACTAAAAGCATTTAGTACTGCCCTGTATTTATTCGTTGTGCATATTTAAGAACCAACACCTTTAAACAGGGAGCCCGGCTCTGGGCGGCAAGAGTATGCCCCTTTATGGGGAAACACGACCCGTCGAGGAGGGTGCCCATTATATTTGGAACTAGGTTCAAAAAATTGCACTCATACGATGAATACAGGGCTTTTTTATTGCCTTGATTGATAATGGGAGGCAGGAGGAAGGATGTCTTTAACACTTCTGATAACGTATATAATTATAGCGACGCTTTTCTTCTTTGGTGGCTGGCTTTTTAACTCAACATTTGGGAAGAAATCATTAAAATATGCCCGGGAAAAAGAGAAAGAGATCATTGAAGATGCGCAAGTAGAAGCAGAAAATATCAAGCGTGAAAGACTGATCGAAGTTGACGAAGAATATTACCATCTAAAACAGACGCTGGAAGAGGAATTTCGCGATAAAAAACGCTCCCTTCAAAAGGAAGAACAACGTCTGAATGAAAAAGATACCAATATTGATCGTAAATCAGACTATATCACAAAAAAAGAAAACGAACTGAATCATCGTGAAAATAAACTGAAATCCACTGAAGCGCAAAACTTGCTTAAACAAGAGCGATTAAATGGCATCATTGCAGAACAAAATACCATGTTGGAAAAGATTGCCGGATTAACTTCTGAGGATGCCAAAAAAATACTGATGGACAATCTGATTGAGGAGGCAAAAAAAGGTGCCTCAAAGATGATCCAAGCAATTACCGATGAGGCTAAAGCGGAGGCAAGCAAAGAAGCTAAAAATATTATCATTGGTGCTCTGCAGCAATCCGGGATAGACCTGGCGATTGAATCCACCGTTTCCACAGTAGTTTTACCCTCAGATGACATGAAGGGGAGAATTATCGGAAGGGAAGGGCGAAATATTCGTGCGTTCGAAATTGTTACGGGGGTGGATGTCATTGTAGATGATACGCCGGGTTCAATAATTTTAAGCGCTTTCGACCCTATGCGACGCGAAATAGCGCGGATTGTAATGGAAAAAGTTGTGGCAGATGGTCGTATCCATCCAGGTAGAATTGAGGATATGTATGAAAAAGTTAAGTCAGAAATGTCCGATTACATGCGAGAAATGGGAGATCAGGTGCTTCTGGAGTGCGGCACTCACGGTGTGCATTCTGAACTTGCATATTTATTAGGGAAATTGCGCTTCCGCACCAGTTTTGGGCAGAATGTTTTGCAACATTCTAAAGAAGTCTCGGTTATTTCAGGGATAATTGCCGCAGAACTAGGCCTGGATGTTAATCTTGCAAAACGCGCAGGATTGTTACATGATATTGGCCGTGCAACGGATAAGTCCACTGATACTAATCATGCAGAAATGGGCGCCGAAATCGCAAAAAAATATAATGAAAATCAAATTATACAAAATTCAATTGCTGCTCATCATAGTACTGTTGAACCTAATTCGCCAATAAGTATTATCATCCAGATCGCCAATGAATTAAGTAAAAAACGCCCGGGAGCGAGGAGAGAAGCTATTGAAAGTTTTATAAACAGAATGCGGCAAATGGAAGCCATCGCAGGCTCTTTTGATGGTGTATATCGTTCTTTTGCTATACAGGCAGGAAAAGAGATCCGCATAATTGTTTCTCATGAGAAAGTTGATGACACAGAAATTCATCATCTTGCCCAGGATATTGCCAAAAAGATTGAAGAAGAAATAGAATATCCCGGACAGATTAAAGTGGTAGTGATAAGGGAATTCCGGGGCGTTGAATATGCCTGAGAAAATATGTTTCAGGGTATATAAAGTCAAAATACAAACTGACAGGGATGAGGAAAATGGACCCGAAAATAATTGATGGTAAGTTAGTCAGCAAAAATGTGAAAGAATCTATTAAAAAGGAAGTTCTGAAATTGAATGATAAGGGGATCCGTCCCGGACTCGTCGTTGTGCTGGTTGGGGAAGACCCTGCTTCTGCCATATATGTTCGGAATAAGGGCAAGGCATGCGAGAATGCCGGAATATTCTCAAAAACGATAAAGTTAGCAGAATCTACCAGTGAAATCGAATTGTTAGAACTAATCGATCAGCTGAATAATGATGAGAAATTTCACGGGATTCTTGTACAACTTCCTCTTCCAAAACATATTAATGAGGCTCTGGTTCTCGAATCGATTAATCCTGAAAAAGATGTAGATTGCTTTCATCCTGTCAATGTCGGCAGGTTAGTAGGCGGCAGACCTTACGTTTTACCCTGCACACCTGCAGGTATCAGGGAATTATTAAGCGCCTATGAAATACCGACAGAGGGGAAACATGTTGTCGTGATTGGTCGTAGTAATATTGTAGGTAAACCTATAGCAAATCTGTTAATGCAGAAATCTGGAGAAGCTAATGCTACTGTTACGATCGTTCACAGCCGTACTAACGATATTCCACATTACACAAAACAAGCAGATATTCTTATTGCTGCGATGGGCTATGCCAATTTTGTAAAGGGTGATATGATAAAACAAGGTGCGGTAATCATCGATGTGGGAATGAACAGGATCGAGGCCAACAATGAAAAGGGATATTGCCTGGTGGGTGATGTGGATTTTGAAAGTGTTTATTCAAAAGTATCGAAAATAACACCTGTCCCAGGGGGTGTAGGACCAATGACGATAGCAATGTTATTAAAAAATACATTAATAGCCGCGAAATTTCTGGCCAATAAATAAAATTTTAGCCAAATATTCATATTTTCTTATGATTTGTACATTATGAGTGATGCCTTTTTATATAAAAAGTACCTGGACCCTGCTGTTTTAAACAATGTCCAAAATCTTGAGTTACGGGCCCGGCTTGTTGTGGAAGGATTTATAACAGGTTTGCATAAAAGCCCCTTCCATGGCTTTAGTGTCGAGTTCTCTCAGCACCGACCTTATAATTATGGTGATAATCTGAGGTATATCGATTGGAAAGTTTATGGACGTACCGATCGATATTACATAAAGCAATTTGAGGAAGAAACAAATCTAAAATCTTACATTTTGCTGGATATTAGCAAGTCAATGGAATTTAAATCAATTAATGTTTCCAAACTTGATTATGCAAAAAGTTTGACTGCGGCTTTATCTTACCTTATGTTATCTCAGCGTGATGCTGTTGGACTGGGTTTATTTGACTCGGAACTTAGGAAACTCATGCCACCAAGATCAGCAGTCTCCTATCTTCAAACAATTCTTCGAGAGCTCGATGTTGCTGCTACAGGCCAGGATACCAGAATACAGCCGGTATTGCATGCCATGGCCGATCGCCTGAAAAGAAGGGGGTTAGTTATTTTAATCTCAGACCTATATGATGACCCTGAAGAAGTTTTAGCGGGATTAAGACATTTCAGGTATAATCAACATGAGGTGCTTGTGTTTCATCTTCTGGACCCGCAAGAGATAAATTTTGAATATGAAGGTGATGTAGAATTTGAAGATCTGGAAACCGGAGAAAAAATAAGGACATATCCATGGTATATCAAAGAAGAATACAAAGAAGCGGTTAAGTCGTTTGAGAAAAAATACCGGAATTTATGTCGTGAATATTCAATTGACTATCAATTGATGAGAACCGATCAGACATTGGATGTAGCCCTGATGGAATTTCTGATAAAAAGACAAAAATTGGGATAATATATGACCAGTAAAAAATATAAATTAACCTCATTAGCCTCCTGTGCGGGATGAGCTGGCAAATTGGATCCAGCGTTGCTGGATGAGGCGCTTAGGGACATTTCATTTCCCGGTTCAGAAATGGTTCTTGTTGACAGTTCGGATGCTGATGATGCTGGGGTAATTAAAATTAATGATGAACTTGCCTTGGTGCAAACCATGGATTTTTTCGCCCCCGTCATCGATGATCCCTATCTTTTTGGACAGATTGCTGCTGCTAATGCCTTAAGTGATATCTATGCTATGGGTGCCAGACCTCTATCAGCTTTAAATATGATATGTTTTCCTGATGATCAGCTTGATGTTGAGGCTTTCCGGTTAATTATCGAGGGAGGTGCTGAGAAGGTCCGCGAAGCGGGTGCCGTTATCCTGGGAGGTCATTCTGTTACAGATAATGAGTTGAAATACGGACTCGCTGTTAATGGGACAATCCACCCGGATGCGATAAGGTTAAACCATAACCTGAAGATTGGTGATGTGCTCATACTTACGAAACCAATCGGTACGGGTATACTTACTACCGCCTTGAAAAATGGTGTACTCGATGAATCAGATATCTCTGAAGTGATCGAGAGCATGTTGTTGTTAAATAAAGAGCCGGCCCGATTACTGGATAATTTTGATATTTCAGCCTGTACGGATATAACCGGATACGGATTACTGGGCCATTTGTGGGAAATGCTTAATGGGCTTGATTGTGGTGTCAATTTATATGTCGAAAAAATCCCATTTTTTGAACAGGCCATTCATTTTGCCAGGAATTCACACCATATTCCGGGTGGCACTCTGGCAAATCAAAAATTTAATATAGATCATATTAAATTTGGCGATATTGAAGTCTGGTACCAAAATTTGCTATTTGATCCGCAAACATCCGGTGGCTTACTGATCAGTCTGCCTAAAGGGCAGGTAGAAGAATATATTAAAACACTATCGGATTATCCACTGCCTGTTGCAATTATTGGTGAGGTAATCGACTCTGAAAATAAAATATATTTAATGTCATGATCGGCTCTTTAAAACAATAAATTTATTCTGCAGAAGAGATTGTATAAACTGGCCCAGTCTATCGTACACAGGCTTAATCTTGTTTCCAAATTTTGATTCCATTTTACCTGCAATTTCCTCAATTGAGGCATGGCCATCTATATTTGTCCAAACGAAACTACCAAACTCATCAAGATTAATGATAAATTCCGGCCTTTTAAGATGAGGCAGAAGGTATTTGACCAGATGCTTATTTTTAAATTTTAACTTTTTTAAAATTATAAAACTTGTTTCGGGATTTATCTCCCAGGTTATCGAATGTTCTGGTATATATTTTAGGAAATCTTTTAATTCTTGATTCAAGTTCATATTCCTTTGGAGGAAGATAATGAAGAAAATAGGTCCCGCGCCAAAGGCGGGCAAACACGAATTACACGAATAAACTCGAATTTTTAAATAAATATTCTAATTCGTGAAAATTAGTGTAATTCGTGGATAAAAATCTTTAAGTTTATGACAATTTGAATGAATTGTATTAAGACCGTTTCTTAGTGATAACAATCCTATTCACGTGCTTTCTTTAAGGGTATCTTAATTAACAGATAGAACAGCCCGATAAAGGCCAAAATACCTAAATAGGGTGTAGGTGAAAAAAGAGCCAGATCCGTTAGATTAAAACTACCTTCACTAAGACTCACTCCGGCAACGATAAATGCAAGTATTACGGCAGTCAATGACTCTCCTGCAATAAGTCCGGAAGACAAAAGCACACCTGTATTTTCAGCTTTTGTTTTTGCCTGATCAGAAGCCTTTTCCTTATCCAGAATTTTCTCAAGAATCCACTTTATGATGCCACCAACAAAAATTGCAGCTGTAGAATGAAAGGGAAGATACATACCCACTGCCACCAGCATCGGCGATGGCGCTTTAACCAGGATCAGCCCAAAAGCTAAAAACATTCCGGAAATAACCAGAGGCCAGGCCATGTCGCCACCTACTATTCCCTTGGCCATAAGTGCCATAAGACCAGCCTGAGGAGCAGGTAAATTCTCACTACCTATCTGGTATACCTGATCCAGCACGATCATTGCCCAGATAAGAACTAATGCTGAGACGGCTACGCCAATAATTTCACCAACCTGCATACGCCAGGGTGTTCCACCCAAAATGTGTCCAACTTTGAGATCCTGCATCATGTCCCCGGCAATACCGGCGGCACAGCACACGACACCTGCCACACCCAATACGGCCATTATTCCCTGATTACCGGTTACACCAATGCCTACCATAAGCAGAGCGGCGATAAGCAGGGCGGACAGCGTTAAACCGCTGATCGGATTATTAGAACTTCCGACTAGCCCAACGAGATATCCTGCGACGGCGGCAAATAGAAATCCAATTATAATCATAACGACTGTAAGTAAAATTGAACCGCCGATTGATCCACTAAAATAGTGGTACAAAATGAAAAGTGGAATAGAGATGGCGGCGATTGCCATAATCACTTTTTTAAAATCGATATCAATATCCAGGCGGCTTACCGTTTTATCAGTGCCACTTTTTGATGCAGACATATCACCCAAGGCCTTTTTAATCCCTGTGACGAGTGAATTACGCAAATTATAGAGGGTATAAAGCGCGGCAACGATCATCGTACCCACGGCCAGGGGTCTGACCTGGCGCATCCAGACCTCCATGCTCACATCAATCCATGAACTGCCTGTTGCGACGAGATTGCTGAGTTCCGGGTTTAGAAAGACGAATGCGGGAACGAGGAAGAGCCAGCCGGACACTGCACCGGCGAAGAGAACGGAAGATACACGCATTCCCACAATAAAGCCCACACCTACTAAGGCAGGTGAGGCCGCCGGTGATTCAAAAAGGAAACCACCGCCATAAGTGATGTCTTTTCCGAGCATATTAATTTTAGAGGAACCCATCGGGAAATAGTCGCGGACATAATCCATTACCATATGGACGCCATTGGAATTCTTGAATAATTCCCATAATGCTGCAAGTCCCATGGCACTGAAAACGTAAACAGCACCGGTCTGACCACCCTGTCCCGCTTTAACAATTTCAGCAGCAGCGACGCTTTCGGGAAAGGGGAGATTGGCTTCTTCCACCAGAGATCTGCGTAATATTATGACAAATAAAACCCCCAGCAGGCCACCTATCAGCATGATCGCTGTACTTTCCCAATAACGTAGTTCATCCCAAACACCACTAATAACAAAGGCTGGAATGGTAAATATCGCTCCGGCAATCAGGGCTTCTCCAACAGAAGCCGTGGTTCTGGCGATGTTCTCTTCCAAAACGGTTCCTTTAAAGAGTCGCAAAGCCGCCATTGCAACAACCGCAGCGGGAAAAGTTGCAGCCACGGTTAAACCAGCCTTCATTCCGAGATAGGCATTTGCCGCACCAAGAACAATGGCCATGACTACACCCAGTATAATAGCTTTGAGTGACAATTCCTTCATATCAGAATCAGCCGGAACAAAAGGTCTAAATTGGGTTTTCTCCATTTGCACTCCTGATAATTGAATAAATTAATAAAATGTTATTTTAGGTAGGAAAATTGGGTAGAAACTACTTTTTAAGCCCAAAAAAGTCAAGTTTTATTTATTCCCGCCTATCCGGCCCAATAAACCCGGTAGTGAAAGGAGAATGCATGAGCATAGAAGAATGATAGTCTAACTGATAGAAATACATGTACTTATGGCTACTATCAAGACCTCAAATCAATTTGCAATAAGTTTAAAGATTGATTAAGTTAAGTTTTAATTATTAAGGGCTTTAATATAAAAACATGAGGTTTCGCCTTCAGGTAGAATATGACGGCTCGGCCTATTCCGGATGGCAGTTGCAGAATGGTCAGGTCACGGTTCAGGGTGAAATTGAGAATGCTCTAAAGACTATCCTTGGTTATCAAATCAGAATAACTGGTGCCGGCAGAACTGATGCCGGGGTTCATGCCAGGGGGCAGGTTGCCCATTTTGATTCTGATATTAATATTGGGACAGGAAAAGTATTACGTTCATTAAATGGTATTCTGAATAAAGATATTCGTATTACTGGACTTGAGTCTGCTGATTCGGAATTTCATGCCCGCTACGATGCCAAGAAACGCGCCTATCGGTATTATATCTCTCAAAAACCGATCGCTTTATTTAGAAATTATTGCTGGCATGTGTATTGGGAACTTAATCTCGCATTAATGAACAAAGCCTGTATACAGATAATAGGGCGGAATGATTTTAAAAGTTTTTGTCGCGAATTATCTGAGGTGAAAAACCACTTCTGCTCAGTTGAGAATGCAGAATGGTTTTATCAGGATAATCTTATTGTCTTCTCAATCCAGGCAAATCGTTTTCTTCATGGCATGGTTCGCTCTCTCGTGGGTACCATGGTCGATATCGGCAGATCGAAACTGGATGTAGATGATATAAAAAAAATATTAGAGGCAAGAAACAGAAGTTTTGCCAGCCAGTCGGCTCCGGCAAAAGGCCTGATATTAGAAAAAATATTTTATTAACCGAAAAAGTTACCACGGATTCGTATAGTTCCCAAGTTGAATTTGGGAATTCTCAAATTATGAGGAATCAGGAAATGAAATTTTTTATTGATACAGCTAATATAGATGAGATCAAAGAAGCTGCAAGCCTTGGCGTTCTGGATGGAGTGACCACCAATCCGACTCTGATTTCCCGGGAGGAAGGGCATCCTGATGACATTCTCAAACAGATATGTAAGATCGTTGATGGGCCAATCAGTGCTGAGGTAATTGCGCTTGATGCTCAGGGAATGATAAGTGAAGGTACTGAGTTGGCGAAAATTCATGATAATATCGTCGTAAAGATTCCCATGACAAAGGAAGGGATGAAGGCTGTTAAGGCATTAAATACCGACGGTATTCGTACAAATGTAACTCTGATTTTTACCGGTATGCAGGCATTATTGGCTGCACGAGCCGGAGCGGGTTTTGTCAGCCCCTTTGTCGGCCGGCTGGATGATATCTCTACGGAAGGGATGGAATGCGTATCACAAATCGTGCAGATATTCCGCAATTACAGTATTCAGACAGAGGTAATTGTAGCCAGTATTCGTAATCCTCTCCATGTGCTCGAGGCAGCTTTAATGGGCGCTGATATCTCTACAATTCCTTTCAAAGTTATTGAGCAATTGACAAAACACCCTCTAACCGACAAAGGAATTGAAGGGTTTCTCAAGGATTGGGAAAAAGTAAAAGAGAGACTATAGTTTGTGTTTTAAAGATGAAAATATTATCATTTAAATCATTATGTATTTTTACCATCGGTATCGTTGCCGGATTTTTTCTATACCTGTATTTTAGTTCGGATTCAGGCAAAACGCCTTCAACTCAGGATTCGTTAATTGTTGATGATCTGCATGACTCACTCTCAACAGAGGAAGTTAATAAGGAAGTTAATGAGGAGTTATACAAATCACATCAAAATAGCATAACACAGGCTGTGCAGATATTGAGCCCAACCGTTGTTGGGATCAATATCATTCGGGTAAGAGAAATCGTCAGGCGCAGTCCTTTCTGGCGTCATAAAGAGGATCCTAATTTTAGACGTATGTTTCCGGAATTTTTTCAGGACAGGCGTTATATAGAACAAACCGTTGCCCTTGGTTCCGGCTTTATTATATCTCCGGATGGCTACATTCTGACAAATGAGCATGTAGTGGAGTATGCTACCGAAATTAAAGTAACAATGACCAATGGCACAAAAATCCAGGCAGTAATTGCCGGAACTGATCCGACTTCTGATGTTGCGCTGCTTAAAATAGATTTGGAAAATTTACCCTATGCCAGATTAGGGGATTCGGACAAAATAATTCTGGGAGAATGGGCGATAGCTATCGGTAATCCCTTTGGACTATTTGAAATCAATAACAGGGCTACGGTTACTGTTGGTGTTATAAGTGCTCTCAACAGAGATTTTGGCGAAATGGAGGGGCGGATGTATCAGGATATGATACAGACTGATGCCTCAATAAATCAGGGTAATAGTGGTGGCCCGCTCTGCAATGCGCTGGGCGAGGTTATTGGTATGAATGCTTTTATCTATACTGAGAGCTCTGTTGGGATTGGTTTTGCAATTCCCATAAACCGCATATCGAAACTAATCGATGATTTAAAAGAAAATAAAACCATAGATCGTGATTTCTGGATAGGAATCCGTGTAAAAAATATAGATTCAGAAATTGCCAGAAAACTGGGATATGATGGCATTAATGGCGTGGTAATTTCCTATATCGACCGGCACAGCCCGGCAGAAAAAGCCGGACTTGAACTTGGTGATATTCTTATCAAAATTGGTGACCATCCTATCGCCATATCGAAAGATGTCACCGAAGCAATTTTCGAAGAAGATTACCGGGTTGGGGACACGATGCCGGTCAAGGTATGGCATAATGGAAAAATAATTGATACAAAATTAAACTTGATAAAGATCAGATGATGAAATAATGATTGAGAGATATACCTTACCTGAAATAGCGAAAATCTGGAGCGATACTAATCGTTTTAAAATCTGGCTTGATATTGAGATACTGGCCGTTGAAGCCCTTGTCCGGCAAGGCATGGTTCCCGAATCTGCCTTAGAAACCATAAAAGCGAAAGCAGATTTTGACGTGGTCAGAATTCTTGAAATTGAAGAAGAGGTGAAACACGATGTTATCGCCTTTCTGACCAATGTAGCAGAATATGTTGGAGAAGAGGCGCGATATATACATTATGGTATGACCTCGTCAGATGTTCTCGATACGGCTCTCGCTGTCCAGATGGTTCAGGCCGGCGAGCTGATAAAAAATCAGTTGAATGAGCTAATCGATATTGTAGGTAAAAGAGCGCTGGAAACAAAAGATATGTTCATGGTGGGACGTTCCCACGGCGTACATGCTGAACCAATAACATTTGGTCTAAAGTTGGCCTTATGGTACGATGAGTTGAATCGACAGAGGGAACGCCTTGAGCAGGCTATCGAAACGGTTCGCGTGGGACAGATATCAGGCGCCGTAGGGACTTTTGATCACCTGAGTCCGGAAATACAAGATTTTGTTTGCGAGAAACTGGGATTGAAGTCCTCAAATATCTCCTCACAGGTTTTGCAGCGCGACCGGCATGCCCATTATGTCAGTACATTAGCGCTGATCGGTGGAACCCTTGAAAAAATAGCTGTCGAGATCAGACATCTTCAGCGTACTGAAGTGCTTGAAGCCAGCGAACATTTCTCAAAGGGTCAAAAAGGTTCATCAGCCATGCCACATAAAAAGAATCCTATCATAAGTGAGCGTATCAGCGGTATGGTTAGATTACTGCGTGGAAATGCCCTTGCCGCCATGGAAAATATGGCCTTGTGGCATGAAAGAGATATTTCACATTCCTCTGTGGAACGGGTCATTCTTCCTGATTCTACCATTGCGCTCTATTATATGCTTAAAAAAACGACCGGGCTTGTTCGGGATCTGGATTTGTATCCTGATAATATGAAAAAGAACATGGATCTTACTTATGGCTTAATTTATTCTCAAGCTGTCCTACTCGCACTTACCCGAAAAGGAATAAGCCGGGACGAGGGTTATCGTCTGGTCCAGCGAAATGCTATGAAGGTATGGGATCAGAAGATATCATTCAAGGATGCACTCTATGAAGATGAAGACATCTGTAAATCAATAACTAAAGATGAGATCGATGGTTTGTTCAATATTGAGAACAGATTGAAAAACCTCGATTCTATATTTAAAAAAGTGGGTTTGATTAATTAGAGGAGGTATCGTTGGCAGTCAAGAATTTACTCTATGAGACAGAATCTAAAAAAGTATATGCAGGGGATTCCGATGATCATCTAATCGTTACATTTAACGATAACCTGCCAGGCATTGATGGAAAAACAGGTGTGAAGGTTAAGGGAAAAGCAGCAAATAACAATATGATTTCAGCACAGATATTTGAATATCTTTCCAGTTATAATATTTTAACCCATTTTATCTCAAAAATTAGTGAGAATGAAATGCAGGTTAAAAATCTGGAAATATTACCCATCGATATAATTATTTCCAATGCCGCCGATAAAAACCTGAGCAAGAGATTTGGTTTTGAATTTGGCACTTTACTCAACACTCCGGTAATTGAATGCTATTTCAAAAATGAGAGTTTGAAAAATCCCATGGTCAATGAATCCCATATTAGTGCTCTCAATCTTATTACCCAGGAAGAGATTCATTTTTTTAACAGAATTATTGCCAAAGTTAATGCTGTTTTAAAGTCATTTTTTGAGCGGCGAAATCTTTTTTTAACTGAATTGCGATTACAAATAGGACGATATAAGGGAAACCTATACGTTGGTGATGAAATATCTCCGGATACCTGTAAATTTTGGGGTGTCGACGGGGATTTTAATTTTGATAAGGACAGATACAAGGTAGAAAAAAATAGTTTACCAGATGTATATAAAAAAATTGTGGCACAGTTAACAGGAAGTGTATAAAAAAATGATCGCACCAGATGGCGTTAAGATAATAATTATTACGGCGGTTGCATTATTTGCAATTCTTATTTTAACATATTTTTTCCCGGTATTAGGATTAAAAATATTCTCCGCAATCCTTGTAATTATTTTTCTGTTTAACTTTTACTTTTTTAGAGATCCGGAGCGTACAATTCCTTCAGATGAGAATCTGATACTTTCTCCGGCTGATGGAACCGTTGTACTGATCGAAGATGTGCAAGAACCCTATTATTTCAAAGAGAAAGTCACCCGGGTAAGCATTTTTCTTTCGGTTTTCAATGTTCATGTCAATCGAATTCCGGTGGAGGGAAAGGTTGAATTTGTAAAATATCTAAAAGGAAAGTTCCTGGTAGCATTTGCCGACAAGGCATCAGAAGAGAACGAACAATCGATCATAGGAATCAGGCATAAAAAAGGAAAAATCCTGTTTAAACAAATTGCCGGTATCATCGCACGCCGGATCGTATTTCATGTGGAAGAGGGTGATTCTGTAACTGCCGGTGAGCGTTTTGGTCTTATTCGTTATGGTTCCCGGGTGGATGTTTATTTTCCTAAAAACGCTAAAATAAAAGTAACCCTGAAAGACAAAGTTATTGGTGGTGAAAGTATTCTAGGAGAATTTGATTAAGATGAAAGTGTCACGATCCATTGTTCCAAGTTTCTTCACTGTAGGCAATATGTTTTGTGGTTTTTACTCAATTATAGCTGCTTTCAATGGTCGAATAATTCTGGCTGCCTGGATGATATTTGCCGGTGCATTTCTCGATGCTATGGACGGAAAGATAGCAAGATTTACTAAATCATCGAGCCGGTTTGGCGTAGAATATGATTCTTTTGCAGATATCATAACCTTTGGCCTGGCTCCATCGGTGCTTATCTATATTGTATTTATGCAAGACATGAAATTTGTAGGTATCCTCCTTAGTTTTCTGCCACTCTTATTCGGTGGCATCCGGCTGGCACGGTTTAATATTCAGCTAAAAGGTTTTGACAAAAATTATTTTTCCGGGTTACCGATTCCCATTGCAGCCCTCACTTTATCCAGTTTTGTAATATTCTTAGAGTTCGTCTACGGCAGTGCAGAAAAATTTCCTAAAACAATGATTATCCTGGTCTTTGTCGTATCAATATTGATGGTTAGCACAGTTCGTTACGAAACAATGCCGAACCTCAATTTTAAAGGTTCGACCCTAGAAAAGGTAAAGGTCGTTTTGATTTCACTCGGGGCAATTTTATTGATTCTTTTTCCACAAATTATGTTGTTTCCGTTCATGATTCTTTATATTTTATTCGGATTAGTTGTCTGGATTCTGCATATAAATATTGATAATTCAATTGAGAAGGAAGCATAAATTGAAAGTTAAAGTTAAAGTCTTGTTAAAAGAAGGAATTTTCGATCCGCAGGGTAAAGCAGTTCATCATGCTATAAGAGATTTGAAGTATAAAGGTGTTGAGGAAGTGCGAATCGGTAAATATATTGAACTCACATTCGAGAATATGGATAGAATGCTTCTCGAGCGGGAAGCAAGAGAAATTTGTGATAAACTCCTCGCCAATCCTGTCATGGAAAATTTTGATCTTGAAATTGAGGAGTTGGTGTGAAAATTGCCGTGATAGTATTTCCCGGATCAAATTGCGATCATGATGCTTATTTTGCATTTAAAAAAATTCTCGGTGAGCCGACTGATTTTGTTTGGCATAAAGAAACGAATCTTTCACCCTATGATCTCATTGTTCTTCCCGGTGGTTTTTCATATGGCGATTATCTGCGATGCGGTGCGATTGCGCGGTTTTCACCCGTAATGAAGGAGGTGGTTGATAAAGCGAATAAGGGTGCTGGTGTAATAGGTATTTGTAATGGCTTTCAAATATTAACAGAGTCTGGCCTTCTTCCGGGAGCACTGATAAGAAATAATAACAGGCAGTTTATTTGCAAGGATGTATATCTAAAAGTTCAAAATAATCAGACAAATTTCACACATCTATGCGGATATGAGGATGTTCTGACCGTTCCAATTGCTCATGGGGAGGGGAACTATTATTGTAGCCAGGATGATCTGGAGAAAATTGAAAAAAACAACCAGGTTGTCTTTCGTTACTGTACCGAGGATGGAAAAAACGGTCAGGAGGGGAATCCCAATGGATCAATTAATAATATCGCGGGTATAATGAATAAAGCAGGTAATGTTCTGGGTATGATGCCACATCCTGAGCGAAATGCTGAGTCCATCATCGGTAATTCTGATGGTAAAAAAATTCTAAACTCTCTTGTAGAGAGTTATAAAAGGATTTGAAAGATGCGTAAAAAAAGTACTGCATTTATCGTTTTTATCATCATTCTTGGTGCATTAATAGGAACTGCCCTGGGTGAAGTGATTGGAATATTGGTCCCGGGCGGTGTTGTGCAGGATTTTTTTCTAAAATCAGCTTCTGCGAGCTTTGGGCCAGCCACTCTTGACATTATTCTCTTTACAATTACAATGGGATTTTCGTTTAAATTAAATATTACAGGTGTAATAGGCATTTTGATTGCTGCTTATGCACTACGATGGGTTGATTAAATTATAAGAAAGGATATATTATATGTTCGGAATAGGAACGACAGAATTAATTATCATCATGTTTATAATTCTCCTGATATTTGGTGCAAAAAAACTACCGGAATTAGCACAGGGTCTTGGAAAAGGAATCCGTGAGTTTAAAAAAGCGAGTAATGAAATTCAGGATGAATTAAATTTTGATAAACCCGATGAGATAAAACCGACAAAGGAAGAAAAATCTGAACCGGAACCTAAATCGGCTAAAGAGGAAAAAACTAAAGATTAGTAAATCTGGATATGTACCACGATAGATCACTCACTTGTAAAAAGGTTATACCTATTCTTCTAGCCTTGTTGACCGTTGGCTTTGGTCAGGTGGGTTTAAACGTTCAACCTCCCGTTGCTAAAATTCAAGAATCAGATACTCTTGGTTTGAATTTTCCAATGCCAATACTACCTTTGCGCAACTGGCAGATCATATCCGGTGAGTACATCCAAATGGAAAAAGAATCTGATGATCTGAATATTTATGATTATATTTCTCCTGATTATATTCCAAGAAACCCTTTTGAGTTGGACTTACGCCGCACCTCAAATTATGTACCCAGGGAGGTTAGGGACGAGTTGAACCTGATTATGAATCGTCCCCGGGATAGTGCATTTCTTCCCATACTTCCTGTCGCTTTTATCGCTCTTCAGCTTGCCAGTCATAAGTAAAAAAACCGAAATAACGACACAAAACATTCATAATTGCAAGATTGCATTACCTGTATTAGAAGTTCTCTGGCAGGAAAGCCCGCAAACTTTGACACAATTGTATAAGCACCAGGAACTCTCTGCCAGGCATACTATAAAAGACTTGCAGTCTTTTGTTCAGCTACTTATTGGCAATAAGCTCATAAAAACCAGAAAAATTGAGAATGCCGAGACAAAGTACTTTTCTGCTATTACCCAGAGACATTATCATGATCTTTTAAATCTGGAAAAAGCGAAAAAAGAAGCATTGTCAAAATTCTGAACCTTCTACATATTCATACTTTATAACGGCTTCACCTCCACTCTGACTTGAAAAATCTGCTGCAATAAATTGAAATTTGGCATGATTTCCGTTAGCAGTCCGCAGTACATAAACATTAGAATTGAGCGACAACTGATGTGTCTGCCCATTATAGTCATACCAGGAATCACCGATGGCATATTCTTTTTTTGTGGTATCATCGGCAACATATTTTCCTGCAGGAACGGTCATGATACTGTCAAAATCGACATCTTCATAAACATATGCGGCGCAATCGCCTGGTCCGCTGCTACCACCATTCGAATTTATCGTAACAAAATCACTTACGATATCCCAATTAAGTGCTGTAGCCGGATCAGTTACTTCCTTTATTTTAGCTTCTTTTAGACTAAAAAAGGTTGGTGTCCCTGCTATCATTGGTAGTCTTGCAGTTAGGACCCTGCCGATAACGGATTCTGTCTCCACGTTAGCCGGAGGTGAGATTTTATCCACCAGGATCGTTAATTTACCATCTGTTCGCGAGGAAAATGCGGTTTCAGTTATCCTGAATTTATAATATTCACCATCTCTGGACATGATGACGTAGGAATCGTCATTTGGATTCACTGTATGTGTATTTACATCATAGTAATACCAGTTTTCGCCAATATAGGCGCCATTTTGGTCGTCAGTTTCAAAAACATCATTCGGTGCACCTGTAATGTCTTCAAAATCGATATCCTTCATTACCTTTGCAAAAACTGGACCTGGCGCTGTCGACCCACCATTCATCTTGATATTGGTCAAATTTTCGATTGAAATATCCCAGCCAGACTCCATTAATGGATCGCTGATAGTCACTGATGATAACTCTTCAAACTTAAGATAATATATCTCTGACGCGGTGACAGAAAGTTCAAGTTTCTGACCGGTAGGATCTGCACCAAGCGGATCATTTTCATTAGTAGAGCAGCTCATTAAGCCTAAAATAAAAACACCAGTTAATATAAACATAAAAAACTTCATCTTGTTCTCCTTAATTTATTGATTAGTTAATTTGAAGGCCGATAAAAATTAGACGCCCGGGAAGGGCAACAACCTCACGATTTTGATAGTCAAAAATATTATTTATCTCCAGATAAACAGAGATGGGGTCATAAACTTTTTGTTGAAACCGGGTATACCATGTAGCATACCAGGGGGCCAAAATTTCTTCACCCCGAACATTTATAAATAATCTGTCACCAATATACCGCCACCGAATATTCCCGGAAAAACCAAAGCCGGTAATGTCCCAGTCAAACTTAATTCTGCCTGAGTGTTTTGGGCGGTTAAAAAATGGTTTATCCTGTGCAAGATCATAAGTTTCCAAATAAGAATAGCCAAGTGTAAAACGATAATAATTCCAAAATCTTAGCATCCCATCGAATTCAATGCCTTGCGTTTTGGCATCCGATAAATTCTCATAAGTATAATACTGTATTCCTTCGTTACTAGAATATAGGAAGCGGCTGTTTATCATGTTTTTTAAATAATTATGGAAGGCATTAATTTTAAATATGGTCTGCGATGATAAATGGTATTCAAGTCCTAAATTAAGACTTATAGAGGTTTCCGGCTGAAGGTCAGGGTTTCCATAAGCAACGTATGGTTGCGAGGTTAAGCCGGAATGGTCAAGTTCCAGGAAGAGTTCAATAAAATTTGGAGCACGAAATCCACTACTAAATGAGCCTCGAATACGGAAATCTTCACCGGGCTTTATTAAAAATCCGATCTTGGGTGAATAATTCCAGTTAAATTCTGAGTGATAATCAATACGAAGACCCAGATTATAATCAATCCAGCCATGTAGCACTTCGTCCTGTACATATAATGAAGCATTTTGTACCGATTTTACACCACCATCGACCCGGTTGGATTGTAATTTATTATAGGTTGCGTCGCTACCGAGAGTTAAGATATGGTTTGAGATCACTCTGTTATATATAAATTCGCCCTTGCTTAAATTTTCAATATTTCGGATACGTATGTCTGCACGTGCGATGTTTTTTGTATAAGAGGTATGGAAAAGCCGAAATATAAACTTAGATGAATTTTTTAATTCCCAATTATTGTTTGCTGTTGCATACCAGGATTTTGTATCTGTAACCCTGAAGCCTCCGTCAAAGCCTTCCTGTCTTTGACTAAAGTAATTACCGCTGGCCTGAAGAGAATAGACTTCTGAAACGCGATGTTTTATCTTCCCAAAAACTGTGTAATTTTCAAATGCATCGGCTGTAGTATTGGCTGTAGTGGGATCGAGATCGTATCCGTCTGCTTTATGCATTTCTCCCGTTGTCAATATTGATGTTTTATTTTTAGAAAAGGACAGATCAACTTTCGCGTTTCGTGCCTGATAGCTGCCGATATTAATATTGCCGCCATAATTAAAAGACTCTTCCGGGTCTTTGGTTATAATGTTAATTACACCACCTACTGCTTCACTGCCATATAGTGATGAGGCCGCACCTTTAATAATTTCTATTCTCTCTATATTTTGAACCGACAGCCGCGATAAATCTAATTGACCGGCAATTCTTCCTATTATAGGTGTCCCATCAACAAGGATTAAAGTGTGTTCATCATTTAAACCCTGTAATTGGGCGCTAAGAATACCACCTCTCACGCCATCCTGATTAATAATTATACCAGCCCTCTCTTCCAGTACCTGTCCAACATTTTCAGCGCCTAAATTTTTGATTTCATCGGCATGAATAACCTCCGTTGTAACGGGGCTGTCTTTGATGAGGCGATGGGTCCTTGTACCTGTCACAACAATATCCGAAGACTCATAGACAGACACTTCCATGATTAGAGTAAAGTTAGGATTTTCTCCGGATCGCACGACTATATTTGGACTGGTTTTAAGACGATAGCCAACATATTCAACTTTTAATATATACTCACCCTCAGCGAGGTCCTCAATTATAAATTCTCCATCTTTATCAGAAGCAGTACCAAAGGCCGTATTTTCAATATATATATTAGCACCAGCAATCGGAAGCCCCCCATCCTCCGAAAGCACTTTACCTGAAATAGACGAAGCATACAGACTCCCCATATAGCATAGAAAGAATATTAGATCGACAAGGATTCGCATTCAATTCTCCATGATTAATCTTTAGAGATGTACAAATATCATACCAAAATGAAAAAAGAAAAAAAGAAGGTGTATAAACACTATAATTTAAGTATATTAGGTGTGATTTAAATACAAGAGATACTGGGACCTGTATTTAAAAGATCTCAATATGAAACATCAATGTCCCATTATGAAACACGGAATATGATATGTTTTATGCTATTTTAAGGATTATCTCGCCGCTTTTTTACCTGTTGGCAACCATTTATTTTTTCAAATACTTTAGTGATCGTGATTTAAAGAATCTTCAAAAAGCACGCATGTTGGACCGCACTGCCATAGTTTTGCATTTTCTATTTCTAATGAGTCTCGTCATCGAAAGTGGTCATTTGCCGTTTGCCGGAGTTTTTCAGGCGTTAACGTCTTTTATGTTTGTCTTTGCTATTTTAAACAAAGTGATTACGCCTGAGAATAATGACTATAGTCTGGGCTTTTTCAATTCCGGTCTGCTTTTTGTCCTCCAGTTTCTCTCTGTGATTTACATCTCCCCCCATACTGTTTTTCCTGAAATACTCAAAGAAGTAGCTTTTGAAGTGCATGTCATATTAAATCTTATCGGTTACGCTGCTTTTTCTTCGGCTTTTCTCCTGTCTTTTATTTATTTACTACTATTTTTTGAAATCAAAAGTAATAAACTTGGATATTTTTATGATCGCTTACCCTCACTGGCTTATTTAGAGAAATTAAATCGCCGGGCTGTCGCAGTTGGCTTTATTTTTAACACTCTGGGTATATTATCTGGCGCTTTTACCGGAATTTATGCCTGGGGGCATTTCTGGGCCTGGGATCCAAAATTGATTTCTGCTCTCATTGCCTGGCTGATCTATGGTATAGCATTGCTGGGTAGTTATAAATACGGCTGGCCTGGAAATCGTATCGCCTACATCAGTTTTCTCTGTTTTCTTTGGATAATATTTTCCATGTTAATCGTGAGCAAATATTTTTCAGGTATTCATGCATTTATTTAAATATAAAATTCTGAAAAGTGCAATACAAAAGCCCGTTGATAATGAATATCTGCGTTTAATATACCGTCAGTTGAATCATAGTGAAATCGAAGAACTTTTAATTATAAGACAGAAGGAGAATGTTGAAATTTTTGTTGTCGGAACAAGCCCAGAGCGTTGTCAGGGTAAATTAAAGCAAATCTTTAATATTGGATCGGATCATTCAGCAAAAGAAAATTTAGACCAATTAGCCTATAGAGATGCATTACGTTATTTTTTGGAACTTGTTATAGGTATACATTCTGGAGTACCTGCTGATCCGAAACAGCTTTTGCATATTAAAGAAGAATATAACCTCGCTTTGGATGAAGGATCGATAGGTACGTTCCTTTCCAATATGTACAGAGAAGGCGAAAAATTGGGAAATATGCTTCAAACTGATCCGGTTATTATGAAAAATTGTATCTCTTATCATGATGTTTTGCTGGATATTGCAAGTAAAATATCCGGTGATCTCAGCGCCTTTCAGTTTGTCTTTCTTGGCAGTGAAATGGAGACCATGAATCAAGTTATATCCTCGATCAGAAGAGGTGAAGATATAAAAATATATTATCATCATGAAGATTTTGCAGAGGCATATCGCATGGGACTTTCCCTTGGTTGTATTCCGATCGATACCGTACAACTACTAAATATTCTAAAAAGGAGTACGGTGTTTATCGATTTTAGTGTATCTGAAAGTTCAATAATGGATGAAATGTCAAAGGTAATTCGAGATTGCCGAAATCGTTTATATATTTATTTTAATTTGTCAAACAAAAAAATAAAAAAAAATATGCCTAAACTGTCGAATTTATTCATCCAAACCAGGGGACAGGTGAGGGGCTTGATTGAGTTGCATACCCAAAATAGAATTGAATTTTTACAAACCCTTGATAACAAAATTGAACATGCCGTCAATCGTTTCTATGATTGGTTATATTCCGAGGATCGGTTTGTTTTTGAAAATATGGTATCTGCCGATCGAAGAATGCAAAAAGTATTTGAACTTACGCGTCGTATTGCTCCATCTGATGTCAGCGTACTTATCTCAGGTGAAACCGGTACAGGAAAAGAACTTATAGCCCGAGCTCTGCATAATGGATCTCATCGTGCTGAGAGAGAATTCGTTGCTGTTAATTGCAGTGCCATTCCGGATACGCTTCTTGAGAGTGAATTATTTGGCTATGAAAAGGGCGCCTTCACGGGTGCCTACACTTCAAAGAAAGGATTAATTGAATTAGCATCCCGTGGAACTCTGTTTTTAGATGAAATAGGTGATCTGCCGCCAATTATCCAGGTAAAATTGCTTCGTGTATTACAGGAAAGGGAAATTCTGAGGTTGGGTGATACCAGGCCTATAAAAGTGGATATACGGCTGGTCACGGCAACAAATCACGATCTGGAAGAGATGACCATTCAGGGTGAATTCCGTTCAGATCTATACTATCGTATCAATACCGTTCAGATAAATCTGCCTCCTATAAGGGATCGCCGGGAGGATGTTCCCATCCTTACCAAATTTTTTATCAGTCGCTTAAACCGAAAATCAAATAAATATATAAGCAGGATTTCTGAATCTGTTCAGGAAAAATTTGCCGGTTATGACTGGCCTGGAAATATTAGAGAGCTGGAAAATATAATCGAAAGAGCCTTTGCCGTCTCCATTGGAGAGGAAATTACTGTTTCAGATTTACCAAAGCGGATGCAGGAATTTACCGGAACCCATTATGTCTTCCCAAACAATAAAGATGTTCCTGTGGAATCACTTAAAGAACTTGAGGCCGCACGAATCAGGGATCTTCTGGTTAATAAAAATATTACCTTGTCTGAATCCGCCAGGATTCTCGGCATCGGAAGGACAACTTTATGGAGAAAAATGCGAGAATATGGAATAAATAAAGATGCAACTATTTGAATCATGAAATTAAATTCATTATATGCCTTAATTAATCTCTCCCGTCCGGCAAATGTTCTGATTACATTTCTTACAATAATTGTTGCGGCAAAACTCGCCGGTGGTTTAGATCCAATCCGGAATGTACTTCTCGCTGCGATATCAGCCTCATTGATCATGATTGGGGCAAATGTTGTCAACGATTATTATGATATAGAAATTGATAAAATTAATAAGCCCTCCCGACCACTTGCTGCCGGTAAAATTACCGGTCAACATGCGTTGGTTTATTGTTTTGCAGTTTTCCTTATTGCCTTGTTTTGTGCTGCACTTATCAACCTTCAGATGTTTTTAATAGCCTTAATATTTAGTTTACTCCTGATTTTTTATAGTTTTCGCCTTAAAAGAACCATTCTTTGGGGAAACCTGCTGGTGAGTTTAACTGCAGCAATGGCATTTATATATGGAGGTGGCGCAGTCGATCATTATAAGGAGATGCTCTTTCCGGCTGGTTTTGCTTTTTTTTTCCATCTTGGACGTGAAATTCTCAAGGATATTCAGGATATAGAAGGCGACAGGAAAGTTGGTGCCATCACCTTTCCCATAAAATATGGTGTTCAAAAGTCTCTTATTCTGATTATGATAGATTTTATTCTATTGGTAATCCTGACAGTAATTCCTTATATTTTTAAAATATATTCCGGGACATATTTTATTCTTATCTGTGTGGGAATTTATCCGGTACTTATCTATGTTTTGCAGCATTCTTTTAAAAATCCGGATCCGGAAAGGATTGGTTTTTTAAGCAATCTACTAAAGGCAGACATGATTATTGGACTTCTGGCAATCTATCTAGGCTAAATATGCTTTCTCTGTTAAAAAATCTTGATCAATATGACATTATTCTTGCTTCAGAATCACCACGAAGATTCGAATTACTTAAGATGATCGGGCTGGATTTTATCGTAAGGCCAAGTCATACAGAAGAACAATATAAGGATCACTTTACACCGGTTGAATATGCAATCGACAATGCCAGAAAGAAAGGGATGGTGGTCGCAAAAAAATCACCACAGGCCCTGGTGATCTCTGCAGACACCATAGTCATTCATAAGAATCATATACTGGAAAAACCGATTGATGAATCTCATGCCCGGGAAATTTTGCAAGGCCTGAGTAACAGTACACATGAAGTGATTACCGGATTCGGTATAATCTATCTCCCGGAGAATAAATCCGTATTTGATTTTGAAAAGACGAAGGTTACATTCAGGACTCTTACTCAAAAAGAGATTACAGCTTATGTGAATAGTGGGGAACCTTTGGATAAAGCAGGCGGATATGGGGCACAGGGACTGGGTTCGTTATTGATAAAAAAGATAGATGGTTGCTTTTATAATGTTGTGGGATTCCCGCTAACAAAATTTTTTGTCACACTTGATAAATTCTTAGGTCAACTATAATTTTATACATCTGAATGGTTAAATATTTAAATTCTAACGGCTTCTAAACACAGTCCCATCTAATAATGAGATACTATTAAAAATGTTTGATCAAAAAAAAACAACAAAAATTTTAGTGGTAGATGACGATCATAATATGATAAATCTGATAAAATTTTATCTGATAAAGGAAAATGTCGAAATTGTGCCGTGTAATAGCGGTATTGAAGCTCTGGGTATTCTTGAGAATCAGACATTTGACCTGATTCTAATTGATATGCTAATGCCTAAAATGGATGGACGTACCCTTCTTAAGAGAATGTTAGAAGAATTTAAAATAAAAATACCTGTTATCGTGGTCACAGCACATGGTCCTACCGATAATCTCATGCAGCTGATAGAGAATGGCGCCTATGATATTCTCCAAAAGCCCTTCACGACCAATCGTCTTAAATTAACCCTCCAAAATGCACTCAAACACAAAATACTTTCAGAAGCGTTTGAGGACTTGCATATCTCAACAAACAAGGAAAGTTTGTCTTAATGAATAGAGAGACCGATTTTTTAGTAATCGGCAGTGGGATAGCTGGATTAAGTTTTGCCCTGAATGCTGCAAAATTTGGGCATGTCATCATTATAACAAAGAAAGATGATAAAGAATCCAATACAAATTATGCCCAGGGTGGAATTGCTTCTGTAATGAGTAAAGGCGATAGTTTTGAATCTCATGTTGAGGATACTTTAATAGCAGGCGCCGGTTTGTGTCATAGAGAATCTGTGGATTTTATGGTCAGGAACGGTCCGGCATCTATTCAGAATTTACTTCAAACCGGTGTTAACTTTTCACGCCAAAAAAGTGATGAACTGGCACTCGCCAGAGAAGGCGGACATTCAAAAAACAGAATTGTTCATGCCTATGATTATACGGGTCGTGAGATTGAACGGGCCCTTTTGGACAAGGTGAAAAATATTCCTGAGATTGAAATTTTTGAAAATCATATTGCTATCGACCTGATCACCGAGCATCAGACTCATGACCAGGATTATAGCAAAGGTATTCACTGTTGGGGCGCATACGTACTTGACATTAATAAAAATCTTGTTAAAACAATCCGGGCCTCCTCAACATTGTTGTCAACAGGCGGATGTGGACAGGTGTACTTACACACAACAAACCCCTCAATTGCCACTGGAGACGGTGTTGCCATGGCTTACAGGGCTGGTGCCCAGATTGTTAATATGGAATTTATGCAATTTCATCCGACGACGTTGTATCAGGAAGGGAACGACTCTTTCCTAATATCTGAAGCAGTTCGGGGATTTGGCGGTATTCTGAGGGATAAGAGTGGCAATGCCTTTATGAAAAATTATCATGAAAATGCTGAATTAGCCCCCAGAGATATCGTAGCACGTGCAATTGACCGCGAAATGAAGATGAGTGGTGAATCATGTGTTTATCTTGATCTCACCCATAAAAATGCTAAATCAATTATTAAAAGGTTCCCATATATTTACAACAGATGTCTTGAATATAAAATTGATATCACCTCTGAATGGATACCGGTAGTGCCGGCAGGCCACTATATGTGTGGCGGTGTAAAGGTTGATATGAATGGAACTACTACAATTAGCGGGCTTTTTGCCTGCGGTGAGACAGCGTTTACCGGTGTCCATGGCGCCAATCGCCTGGCCAGCAATTCATTGCTTGAAGCTGTCGTTTTTAGCCAGATTGCAGTTGAAACGGCGGGGAGATATGTTAAAGATCATAAGGGCAAAATACCGCAGATATTAACCTGGAATCAGGAAGGAACCTTTAATCATGACGAATGGGTGTTTCTTGTACACGACAGACATGTCATCAGGGAAATAATGTGGGATTATGTTGGTATCGTGCGTTCAGATTTTCGTCTGGATCGTGCAAAAAGACGTCTGGATGTAATTGCCTCGGAGGTGGAGGATTTCTATAAGAAAACAGTGGTAACCAATGATCTGATAGAACTAAGAAATATTGCAACCGTAGCCATGTTGATCATCCAATCGGCCCGCAGTCGCAAAGAAAGCAGGGGACTTCATTTTAATACGGATTATCCTGAGCGGGATGATCGTAATTTAAAATTAGATACTGTAATATCACATCCGGTATCCTAATGGAAATCTTAATTAGTTTAATTGGCTTATTATTATCCTTCATTTTTGCAGGATCTGAAACGGCCTATATTACGACGAATCCCCTTAGAATAGAAGTTTGGATCAGGAAAAAAATAAAGTCGGCCATTCTGGCTAAGAATTATTTTCAAAACCCCGAATTATTTCTTTCCACGACGCTTGTCGGTAATAACCTGGCTAATGTGCTGACAACTTCCTATGCAACAGTGTATCTTATCACATTCTGGGGTGAAACTCTATCCTGGCTGGTTATCACATTTACAATTCTTCTATTAGGAGAAATTGTACCAAAAGTTCTCTTCCGCACGTATGCAAACGCTATTATTTTAAAAGTAATTTATATCATCCGGTTTTTTCATTTTATGTTAAATCCTCTGATATTCTTTGTTTTACGGGTAAGCACAGCTGCTTTAAGATTGTTTAAGATATCAGACAAAACCGAAGATGCCATATTCGACAAGAAAGAGATAATGGTTCTGGTCAATGAGGCCATTGCAGCGGGAATTGTCGATAAAGAGGAGCAAAAAATTATCTCACGAGTGCTTACCCTGCCTGATACCAGGGTTCGCGAGGCTATGGTCCCCCGTACTGCCATTTATGCCATAGAAGAGAAGAGTTCCATGGCTGATTTACATCAATTGATTTCAAAAACGGGTAAATCAAAAATACTCGTTTATAGATCTACCATTGACAATATTACCGGTGTTATATTTTTCTTTGACCTATTAAAAAAAGAAACTAATATAAGTGATATCATCAGGCCGATCAGATATGTTCCGGAAAATAAAAAATGTAACGAACTTTTGCGGGAATTCCAGGAAACCAATACCAGTATAGCTGTTGTTGTGGACGAATATGGCGGTACGGCGGGTATTGTAGCCTTTGAAGATCTTGTGGAGGAGCTTTTTGGTGAATTTGATGAGTCTATCAGAGGCAGCACAGATCCAATTGTTAAAGTCAATCAGAATACCTGGCGAATACAAGCGAATGAAGAGATTGATGTCATAAATGAGCAATTAGAAATAAAGATACCGGAAGGAGAATACGAGACCATTGCAGGTTTTGTCTTATCCAGACTGGGCAGGATACCGGAAAGCGGGGAAAAGATCATTCTCCAGGATTGTACAATTATAGTAACACGTGCAGATTCTATAAAAATTAATCAGGTACGGTTAATTAAGAAAGTTGATTGAAATAATGTTTGAATATAAAAAAACCGGATATTAATTTAAATTGTTTCATTGAGTTGAGCGGAATTCCTTAGGGCAGGATAAATTAGCAGGAAGTACTGCCAAATATTCTTATTGGAAAATCAGTAAAGTGAATGCAGATTGATGGAGTATTCTTATGTATAAAGAGTTATTAACGATATTTAAAAAAGACAGTTTGTTAGATATGGCATTAGACCGAACCTATGAAATGATTGATATAACCGGGAAAATGTATCATGAAGTAAAAAAACGCCTGCGCGAGGATAAAAACTATCAGTTTACTTTTGATATAAAAGATCAGGATATAGAGGTCAATAAGTTTGAGCGAGAAGTAAGGCGAAAAGTGTTCAACCATTTATGCGTTTCGGGATTTGAAAACCTGAATTCAGGGTTAATACTGATCAGCATCATCATCGATATTGAAAGAATTGGCGATTATACGAAAAATATGGTGGAACTCTCAGAATCTCTGGATTCTTGCCTGCATGGGGGCAAATTTAAGGCAGATTTGATAAAAATAGAAGAGGCGGTAGAGGATAGCTTTAAAAGAGTTCGCCTTGCTTTTGAACTGGGAAATGAAAAAGATGCCGGAGCATTACTTGATGAGTATGAATGGGTAAATAAACTCTGCGACCAGCATGTAAATGATTATTTAAACGAAAAAGATAAAACCATCAGCAGCGGAGAGAGCGTAGCGTTGACATTATATTTTAGATATTTAAAAAGAATCAATTCTCATCTGAGAAATATTGCAACCAGTATCGTTAATCCCTTTCATAGAATAGGTTTTCACCCTAAGAAAAAAAAGTAAATCAATCCAGATATACCGAAATAAGTTATTTAACGGGTAAATAATGACCAATAAACTGATAATCAAGAACGAAAAACTTAAAGTAGTGCTCCAAATACTGCAATTGCTAATCTTCCTTTATCTTTTTCTTCTGAGTATTAATTTAATGGGTGCTTCCATGAAGCTTTTTGGAAAGGGATTTGCGGAGACTTTGATTTCAACCACCTCAAATCCCTTTGTCGGTTTATTTATTGGTATTTTGGCCACATCACTCATCCAAAGTTCATCGTCTACCACATCGATTGTAGTTGGCATGGTGGGATCGGGTATTCTTAGCGTACATAATGCCATACCTATTGTCATGGGGGCCAATATCGGTACTTCTGTCACCAATACCATCGTTTCAATGGCTCACCTAAACAGAAGTAATGAATTTCAAAGATCCTTTGCAGCCTCGACTGTACATGATTTCTTTAATATTTTGGCCGTATTGGTGATATTTCCAATTCAATACTTCACAAATTTTCTGGGCATCATCGCAGAAAATTTAGCTGAGGCCTTCCAGAATATAGGGGGACTGACCCTTTTCAATCCGATTAGGGAAGCAACCAAACCATTTTTGACTATGATCATATCCGGGATCGGAGATTTTCCCTGGGTGGTGCTAATACTCTCACTGGTCCTTTTATTTATTGCGCTGAAAAAAATGGTTGATGTACTTAGGGTGTTGGTTATAAAAAGAGCAGAAGTCTGGTTTGATAAAGTACTGTTTAAAAATGCTTTACGTGCTTTTGTAGTTGGGCTGATCATGACTCTTATGGCCCAGAGTAGTTCAATCACTACAAGTCTTGTGGTGCCAATGGCTGGTGCCGGTATCTTAACCCTGGTTCAGATTTTCCCCTATACACTTGGCGCTAATATAGGAACCACGATTACCGCCATGTTGGCCTCTCTGGCAATAGGCAATATTAATGCAGTCGTTGTTGCTATTGCGCACCTGATGTTCAATATTTCTGGTATCGTCATCTGGTGGCCATTCTCCCGCTTACCGATATATTTAGCTAATACGTTAGCGAAATTTTCAATCCGGAATAAAATTTATCCATTCCTTTATATTATTATCATGTTTTTTATCATTCCGTTAATTGTAATTCTATTGTTCAGATAATCTTGTTATAGATTAAACATCTTACGATTATCTTCGATATCTGCGTTATCTTTCAAATACTCATACCAATCCGTAAACACCTTACTCCGCTTGATGCTTAACAGACGTTGCCGGATCATCTCTCTTTGAATATTATATTGTGTCGAGTCGAACTCAGTTTTATGAAGAAGTTCCATCCAGTAAATACCGCGGTTTGTTTCAACTTTTTCGGATATTTCACCTTCCTGCAATGAAAAGGCGGTGGCATTAAAGATGATATCCATACCAATTCCTTTTAGACTGCCATTTATCGCAAAATCAGCGGTTGAATCGAAACGAACAATGCCATCCGCATCATTTTGAACAATTTGCTCCAATCGGGTATTTTGATCAATCTGATTCTGAATATTAACCGCGAAATTCCTGGCATCTTCTTTTCTTTTTTCAGTTTTTAAACGGCTAATAATGATATTCCCGACCTCGTCAAATGGCCTTGGTCCTGCTGGATTAATTTCGCTCAATTTAAAGACAGCAAAACCATTTTCAGTTTCGATTATACTGCTAACGGCATTGATTTCATTGCGATATGCGAAATCGTAGATCTGAAAATTTCTTCCAAACCCGGGAATAAATTGATTGTCTTCAGAAATATAGTTGGTCGAAAGAATCTCTATTTCTTCTCGTTCAGCTACCGTATCAAATCCTTCCGTTTGGGCATCTTCAGCAAAAAAGGCTGCTGTGGATTCCTGTCTCTCACGTGTACTGGGGCCGGCGGAAATTTTTAAGAGAATATGACTAACCTTCACCTGTTCGTTGCCATCCTCCATGCGCCGGTCCTCGACAAGTATCAGGTGCTCCCCAAATTGTGTCGATATAGGTCCTGTTAATTCACCAATTTCTCCCACAAATGAAGCATCTTCAAATTCTTTTACCATGGCGCCGCGTTCAAAATAATCATATCGGCCACGGTTCGTCTTGGCCGCAGGATCTTCACTGTATTCGTCAGCCAGGTCATTAAAATCTTCGCCAGCCTCTAACCTCTCCCTGATCTCCTCAAATTCAAGTGCTATGCGTTGGGTATCTTTCTGAGTCGGCGTCAGCGGGAATGAAACATAAGACAACATACGTCTTTCATTCTGCTGAAATTCAACCAGATTATCATCGTAATAATCACGGGCTTCTTCATCCGATATTTGCCTCTCCTGATCAATAAACTTCGAATAAGGCACTTCCAGATAGGCAACACTAGCTTTTTGGTTCGTCTTGATAAAATTTTCAGAAATCTCGATCTCACTGACTCGTACCGTAGATGAGATAATATCCTGTAATTTTTGAAAGGGAAGGACCTGTTGGCGGTAGTACTCCTCAATCTGATACCAGGGGATCTCAGGATTGGAAAAGGATGCGCGATATTTGTTCCAGTCAAACTGTCCATCTGTCTGAAATCCTGGATTGTTTTTTATTTCGTCCATTGGATAGTGGTGTATCTGATACACTATTTCCGAATCGCTTACCGTAATATTCAATCGTTGCATTTCCTCTTCCAGGAGCACCTGCTGTACAAATCGATCCCAAACCGCAGACCTGATATTTGCTATCTGACTTTCCGTCAGGTCTTGATTTCCACGGGATCTTTCAGCCTGATACAAATTTTGAAACATATCTGTAAACATTTGATAAGTAAGTTCCTGGCCATTGACTGAGCCTACCGGACTCTGTCTTTGGCCCATTCCCGAATAATCCATACCCCATTCAAAAACCATCAGAGCGATGAAGGATACGGCAACGATGACAATAAAGATCTTACTTAACTCACGCAATTTTGACATCATAACGGTAACTTCTCCTTAGTATAACCGTAAGAGTATTTATATTTCTTAATAGTCTTGATATTTAACTATTCCGTTTATTTTCCATAAATTTATAAACTTTTAATTTACAACCTCTGAGGCAGTAATTCAACCCTGTATAATTATGACATTTGTTTGCCAATAATTTTCCTTTTTATTAATTTTAATTTTAACCTTGAAAAATCTCTGAGGTCTCAGCGATTTTCTTTATACAATAAAGTAGACATTTTAGGAAAAAATTTAACGTAGAGGCTTAATAGAAAAAACTTATTTCTCTTCATAAATAAATTTTAAAATAATGAATCCCAAAGAGATAAAAAAAGCGCTGGTAATTCAGACAGCATTTATTGGAGATGTTATTCTGACGACACCATTGATAAATGTCCTGCATTCATCGCTACCGGACATAGAAATAGATATTCTAACCATACCAAGATCATCCACTATTTTATCAGATAATCCCTTTATTAATAAGACAATCGTATTTGATAAGAATGCAAAGGATAGAGGCCTCTCCGGGATGTGGCGAACAGGGAAATTGCTCTATGATTCACATTATGATTTATGCCTTGTTCCACACCGATCTTTCAGAAGTGCCTTTCTGGCCTTTATGACACAGGCATCTATCAGGGTTGGTTTTGATCGATCTGCCTTGAAGTTGGTTTTTACAGATATTATACCTTATAATCAGAATATACATGAAATTGAAAGGAATCTTTCACTCCTTCATGCTGTCGGGATTCAATGTCAATTAAAGCCGCCCACTGTATATGCTTCAAAAGATGATAAATATTTTATCCGGGAGTTATGGCAGGATCTTGGTTTTAAAAAAGGTGAAATAGTTATTGCCATTGCCCCGGGCTCGGTATGGCCGACTAAGCGCTGGCCGAAAGATTATTTTGCAGAACTTTGCCGCTTGTTGACGGCAGAGGGTTTTAAAACGGTTTTGGTGGGCAGTAGGGAGGATTTACCACTGTGTAAAATTATCAGCATGAATTCGGGGGAAACACCATCAATTGCAGGTGCTACAACATTGACTCAGACATTTGAATTTTTAACACATTGTACCGGCGTAGTTACAAATGACTCGGCGCCGCTTCATTTGGGAATGGCAGCGCAAATTCCCGTTTTTGCAATATTTGGTCCGACCGTTCCTGCCTTTGGTTTTGGACCATTTGGTGAAAATTCCATTATTTTTGAAAAAGAAAATCTGAATTGTCGTCCCTGTTCCATTCACGGAAGCAAAAAATGCCCAATAAAAACTTTTGAATGTATGCTATCTCTAAAGCCAGGTCATCTGGCTGATAAAATACGTTCCTTTTATTCGGAGATCGTCAATTAACCTGGATTATTAGATATTTGAGCAAATTATGATAAAAAAAAATAATAGCAATCTTGCACCAAAAGGTGAATACAGCAAAATAGATCCTGATGCACCGGCAAAAAAAATACTAACGCGGGCAGTCAGAATATTAACATCGGGAGGTATTCTCATCTATCCTACAGATACACTCTATGGCTTCGGAGTTCTCGCAAATAATAAGAAGGCTCTTGCCAGAGTATATGAGATAAAAAAAAGGGAGAAAAACAAGCCATTTTCAATTATGGTAAATGATCGTGATCAGGCAGAGATGATTGTTGGTCGCATGACAGAGCGGGAAAGGCAGTTGTTCGATCTTCTTCTCCCGGGCAAAATCACTTTATTGGTAAAAGCAAGAAAAAAGATTAAAATTCCGGGATTAGAGAAATGTGATAAAATTGGATTCAGAATACCCCGGAGTAAATTATGCAAACAACTTGTGGAGCAGGCTGGATTTCCAATAAGTTCTTCCAGTGTGAATCTGTCTAATCGGAATAATTTGATAAATATTAAAGATATACGCCGTGAATTTCAGCATAAAGTTGACCTGATCCTCGATGGCGGACCTGTTAAGTCAATTAAAGGCTCATCAGTGCTGGATATTTCTGCAACTCAACTCTCCTTGCTTAGAGAAGGTGAGATGCCTAAAGAGGTACTTGAAAAAAAAATAGGTACAAAAATAAAAAGTACAGTATCGAGAAAGTTTATTATTACTTTCATCTGTTCTGGGAATATATGCCGTTCACCGATGGCTGAAGGTATACTGAAGCATAAATTGAATAGTGACATGTTGGAAGGAAAAGTTGAAATAAATTCAGCAGGGACGTTAAATTTGCCCACTTCGGTAGCATCTTTGAAGGCCGTAGAAGTTTCCGCGGAACACGGTATTAATATTGAGGATCATCTTTCCAGGCCTGTCAGCAGGACAATAGTAGACCGGGCAAATTTGATTATTTGCCTGGCAGATAATCATTACGACTATTTTACGAAAAATTATCCTACCTATAAAAAAAAGATTCACCTGCTAAAAGGTTACGATATTTCTGGTAATTTTACCGGTTTCTCAATTGATGATCCCATTGGCAGAAGTGAAGATTTTTACAGAGAGATTTATAATGAGATTGAGAAGGAAATTGATCGGATAATACCAGGATTGATGAAGGAGATAATTAAGTATGTTTACACCTTTTGATCTCTGATCCGTTAATTGGTATCCAGAATTGAACGTACTTTTTCAGCGAGTTGTTTTATTGTAAAAGGTTTCTGTAGAAACTTGTCCTCATTGCCTATTATTTCATTGTCAGTGATATATGCCTCCTCATAACCGGAGGTAAACAATACCTTTATAGAATTGGAAATTTTTTCAACCTTTTGTGATAATTCTTTTCCATTCATTCCCGGCATAATGAGATCAGTAACAATCAGATCAAACTCATCGGTTTTTGTCTTGGATGTTTTACTGTTTTTTACCAGGTGTAGAGCATCAAGGCCTGAGGATGCTTCAAAAACATTATATCCCAGGTTTCTGAGAGCGAAACTGGCAAAATATAATACATCCTTGTCATCTTCAACCACAAGTATATTCTCAATACCTCTTAGTTTATCATCATCAGGCATGACCGCGCTTAATTCACCGTTTACCGGCATTTCTTCATCGGCAGATGGCCAAAAAACATTTATCGTTGTGCCTTTACCCAGCTGGCTGTCAACCGAAACAAAACCATTATTCTGCTTTATAATTCCATAGACTGTTGCCATGCCCAACCCGGTACCATGACCCTTTTCTTTAGTCGTATAAAATGGTTCGAATATTTTGTCGATGGTCGCCCTGTCCATACCGACACCGCTGTCACGGACACTAATCAATATATAGTTCCCGGGTTTACCCTCGGGAAATTCTTCCAGATCTTTCTCCGTGAGTGCTGTTGGGCGGGTGTAAAGAACAATTTTCTTGTCCCCCGGAGAATCCTTGGATCGTGCACTGATAGCATCACGGGCATTGACAACCAGATTGATTAAAATTTGCTCGATCTGACCCGGATCTGCTTTCATATGCAGAAGCTGAGGATATAAATCCTTTATAATAAGAATATCTTCACGAATAAGTCTTCGTAGCATTTTATCCAGATCGGAAATCAGGATATTAATATCTATAATTTTAGGATTTATTATTTGTTTGCGGCTAAAAGCTAATAATTTCCTGGTTAGTTCTTCTGCTTTTTTTCCCGCGCCGTGAATGGAACGCAAGTCTCTGTAAATTGGATGGTCTTCCTCCATTTTCCTCAAAGCAATTTCAGATAGCCCATTAATTATCGTTAGCAGATTGTTGAAATCATGAGCAATACCCCCGGCTAAAGTTCCGATAGAATCCATTTTTTGTGACTGATGCAACTGGTCTTCCAGCTTTTTACGGGCACTCATGTCGCGCGCATAAATCAGACACATGGCTGGCCCGGACGATTTTTCAACAATAGAAGAACTCACTTCAAATGGAATATATATACCTTTGCTGTCCAAAAGACCAATATTATATAAAACCATTTCTGAGAAGCCCGTCTTGCGCTTATTTTGACGTTCGATCACTTCTGCTTTATTTTCGGGAGAAACGAAGTCCAGTACAGACTTACCGAGTAGCTGATCTTCCTGGTAGCCGAGACATTTTAAACCGGCCTGATTTATATAATGCATTTTACCCTCAAGATCATGTAGTATAATGATATCCTGGGCGGTCTCAGCCAATATCCGGTACTTTTCCTCACTCTCGATGAGGGCCTCTTCAAACTGTTTTCGCTCACTGATATCTTCAACTATACCATCGATGTGGGCTATCTTTCCATTGCCATCCTTTAGAGCTTTTACATTTAGCGAGGTCCACAGAGGTGTACCGTCCTTTTTAAGTAATTGAACTTCAAATTTGGTGACAGAACCTTCTTTTTTCAAGCGCTTCCAAAGAAGTTTTCTGTCATTTAATTTATAATATAAGTTAGGAGACGACTGATTCAGGATTTCAATCCTGGAACTATAACCTAAAATCGTAACAAATGCTGAATTGACGGCTATAATATTTCCTTCTTTATTAGTACGATAGATACCAAGGGGTAAATTTTCCTGGAGACTGCGGTATCTCTCTTCGCTCGATTGAATGGCTGCAGAAACACGCTTCCTTTCGCTGATATCCCTGGCAATGCCCATGACAAATCGTTGACCTGCCGATGTTCCTGCTGATAGTGAAATGGACATTGGAAATATTTCGCCGTTTGATCTTAATCCGGGTAACTCCAGTACCTGTCCAAGGGCACCTCGCGACACGCCGGTCGAAAAGTAACTTCTGATATATTTTCGATGTTTTTTCCTATAGGTTTCGGGCATCAATACATCAAGAGTTTGTCCAAATAAATCAGCTGATTTATGCCCAAACATCTCTTCTGCAGCGGGATTAGATAAGAAGATAGTACCATCCTCTCTAATAGCGATGATAGCATCCTTGGTAGTATTGATAAGCGTCTGAAAAAGCGCCTCGTTGTTCCAGAGGTCATTTTCACGAGTTTCTGGAGAATGTTTAATGGTCATTTCACTCATTTTTGTATTTTTTAATGCTAAAAATTTAAGTTAAACATTTAAAATTACTTTTCTTAAATGGCCAACATAAAAGATGAATTGGTCAACCAAATTAGCACGTTTAAAGAAATTACAAATTGATCATAGATATGCAAGCAATATCTCATTTTTTTTTAACCAATCGATATTTAAAACCAAAGATACAGGATCCTGGCAATTTAACACTATTTTTTAATGGATGAATCCAAATGTCTCTTTTTGCGCCTGAATTGGTCATTCAATCCATCAAGAATCGCCTTATCACGGTGATATATATCTTCGCGAAAACAAAGGATATTATCTGTTGCATTGGCCGGAAAGGCAGTAGCGTAGAGGAGTAGAACTGGAATGGACTCGTCAAGATAGACTGTTTGTGTTTTTTCGGATTTTATTAAAGCCCGGATATTCTCAAGATTCCATTTAATGCTGTCATTAAGGACGGATTCAGCTAGTTGGAATGGATTTTCGACCCTAATACAGCCGGAGCTCAGGGCTCGCATATCCCTTTCAAACAGGGATTTGCTTGGGGTATCATGTAAAAACACAAAATGCTTATTGGGAAAAATAAATTTTACCCGTCCCAAAGCGTTTGAGGGCCCGGGGTCCTGACGAATGATATAGGGAAAATTACCGCCATTATACTTTTTCCAGTCGATGGTTGCCGGATCAATAACTTTACCACTCTGGTTTAAAACATTCATATTTTTTCTTTTTAAATAAGAAATGTCTTTTTTGATTGCCGGTAATATATCTTTCTTTAATATAGTTGGCGGTACCGTCCAGGTTGGATTAAAGACAATATATTTTAATTCTGATTTAAAAACAGGGGTCTGCCGAAATTCTTTACCAACCTGCGATCTGCCGGTCCATTCAATCTCATTATTCCGAACAAAGGTTGATTTGAATGCGGCAATATTAACCAGAATAAACTCATTGCCGATATTGCGATAAACCCAGCGCCCTCGTTCCAGATTTACCATTATTTGCTCAATTCTCCGATCCACGCTGACATTCATTGCGGTTAGAGTATTTTTGCCGATTCGACCATCGTCGGTCAGGCCATAACGCCTTTGGAAATCTTTAACGGCCTTTAAAAGCTTTTCGTCGTACAGGTGGGAATCTGATTTATTATCTTCCGGTAAATCACCTGTGAGAATCAGCCGTTCTCTTATTTTGATGATCCGTAAATCTTCCATACCCGGATCTAGGGTAGAGCCGGAAGAAATCATATTCCAACCACCCTGCGATTTTATTTCCCGGTACCTTTTTAATCCGCTGCGCAAAACCACAAAGAAGTGATCCCGGGGTAATAATTCTTTGATTCGTTGGTATAGATCAGGTGAAGCAATTGCAGACTGAATCCAACTAACCGGGTCCTGATCATCAATCTCCTGATAAATATTCCAGTTAACGTCCAGCCGATCCGGATCCACCTTTCCGAATACTAAATGATATATGATACGCACAAGAGCATCCGATAGCATAATATCATAATTCACCCTCACTTCCGCAGAAGGTGATTGGGAGTTTTTTATTTCATTCCTGAGCTTGTTTAATTCTTCCAGGTGGTAATCTGCCGGATTAAGTCCTTCAAACTCCATCTCCTCAATCAATTTAAACAGATCCTCTATGTTGTTTTCGCTGGTCCAGGCGGGTCGGAATTCCCGCCTTTCATAAAGAGGCGGGAGGATAAAAATTCCGGAAATCGTTTCATCTGAAATATACATCTCTTCAAATTGTCTCACATGTTCGACCTTCTGCCGGATGATTTCCTGTGCCTCATCTGCCAATAATACCTGACTGGAGATGAGCCCCAAAGTCATTACTATCATGTATTTTATACTTCTTCTATATCTCATAGGACAAATTCCTTTAATTAAATCTCTTTTATTTCAACTATACTAACCTGATCTTTTCGTAGCGCGGAGCTGCGTTATACTATTAATATAGCCAAAAACTTTGTTATTTCCGCCTGGCGAACCGCCTTGGGAGATTAGCAAAATTTTGTGTCATCCTGGAAGGATCTTCCAATGTGCAGATTCGATTTCGACAAGCAGGAAGATTCCTACGGAACGACAGAAGAGAAATCTTTTTTTGATTGCAGCATCGGCTGCGTTATGAATTATCCAAGTTAGTTTAATAAGGGTGAAGATTGAAGATAGTTCTCATCATTGGCGAAAATGAACAGGCAGGTGCCATTTTTAATTTCATCGATGACCTGCTTGGAGATATTCCGGGGCAGGGCAGGACATCCCCAGCTACGTCCCAATCTGCCATATTCTTTAATAAATTTCTGTGATACGTAATTTGCACCATGCATAACAATGGCTCTATCTTCCGCATTACCGTTATAAGATGATTCAAGGCCTTTCAACTTTAAAGAATAACCATGTTTTCCATAATATGTATTGCAGGTAATATAAAATCCCAGGCTGCTTTTTAGAGATCCGGGTATATTTGAAAAGTTCTTGGCATATTGCCAGCCGCTGTTTTTACCGTGGGCAACATGAGAGGCAAATATTATTTTTTGTGAGTTAAAATCGACAACAAAGAATCTTTCCTCTGTAGACGCTTTGCTAAAATCAATGATAGTTAGTTTTGAAGAATCGGGGATCAGCGCCTTTTCGAGTAATCTGCTGTAGCCAATCAGGGAGAATTTAAAAACATCACGGGAAATGAGGCTGTCCAGACCAGTTTTGCTATAAAGCAGATCAAAATTGTTAATATCAGAATCCATCTGTTCAACCTGGGCAGATATTACACCAGCCAGTAAAATTATGATGCATATAACTCGATTCATGTTTTTACTGTCCCTAATAATATATTTTACCTAAAAATTTCTATATAATACGATAAAAAATTTTCAAGGTTCCCAAAGATAAATAAATCCAGATTAATTGTTTTTTTTGTTTGGCCAAAGGACTCCCCTGAAGGAGCCATGGGCTCCACTATGCTATGCTATTGTAGCCGACAACTTTGTTTTTTTCGCCTCAGCGAATCGCCTCGGGAGATTAGCAAAGTTTTATACAAACTGAGAACAAATTTTCTCGCAGAGACCCTCCAGCCGGCGGGCGCGGCGCAGAGTCGCAGAATCGCAGAGAAATAATTATTTATAATCTCTTGAAAATAAAGATTTAATTTTAAATACAATTTATCATAATTGACATTAAACAATTAAAAATTTATCTATTGATCTCTGAAACTCTGCGCCGCGCCCGCCGACTTGATGGTCTGTGTCAGAAAATTTCATCTTAGTTTTTATTACACTTTTCTAATTTACCGA